>RCMY010002549.1_pt1 | contig 19564 bp, 15 predicted proteins | sample 2041341 | NCBI WGS metagenome assembly RCMY01 (sample SAMN09708234, study PRJNA481090) | Marine sediment metagenome, whole genome shotgun sequencing project. | reverse complement strand
AGCTACGCCAAGACTTCGCGCTCGTGGGCACTAGCCCTTGAGCAACGCGAGGACGATCTCGTTGCGGAGTTCGGAGAGTACCCCTACCGAATGTTCCGCTACTTCCACTGGGCGTGCACGATCGGATTCGAGCAAAATATCATCACTGCTTACCGGGCCGTGATACGGCGACGGGCCAAGATGTAACGCTACCGGCACCTGTGGCGCGGAATACTCGGTCGCAGGTGTCGACAAGGGAAATCGTTGACCGACCCTGAAGGCTGATGCACCGAATTCCGTTTCACCTCATCGCTGCTCTGACCCGCCTCTTGGTCCGTTCCGGACGCGATAACGAACACGCCACCGTACGCAGCGACAATCCGCCCGAAGTTCGGATTGGGTTGAAACGTAGCGACAAAACCGTACCCGCCAGCGCGATGATACCGATGCCGACCCAGGCGATGCCGACGGGCGAGATGCCTCGGAAATCAACGTTGCTATTTGCGCGCCGATTCGATCATCGAGCAGACAGGGCCTCAGCCCAGTTACTTGGCCCAGCCCATGAACGGGAACGTCTTGACCATCCAATTCTGAAGCGAGAAGGTGCCGGGTCCGACCGTCGCGATGCCGAGGTAGACCACCATCTCGATCAAGTGGCTGCTGTTGACGGGGTTGTTCTCAGGCCACACATCCAGGGCGAGGAACATGAACGCCATCAGAATGGCACTGCCGATGGCGGCGATCCTCGTGCCGACACCGAGCATCAGGGCAACGCCGCCGAGCAGCAGCACGAGCATGAACATAATATCGGCCCAGCCAATCGAGTCAGGGCCCGACGATGCCATCCATGTGAACAGTCCGCCCGTGTGGCTGCCTTTGGTTCCGAACTCGAGCAGGCCGAATGTGGGTGACCCGCCCTTGATCATCGCGGCGTCGCACATGTAGTCAATGCTCGATTCGGCGACGCCCTCACCGCCTCGGCAGGTTGCGAATCCGAGGCCGAACATCTTGTCGAGGAACGCCCATACGAACGCCCAGCCGAGCAGGATACGTAGGACGGTCCACGCCCACATCCCTTTGGTCTGGCCGTTGGTACTTAGTCGCCCGTCGAAATTGTCGATGGCTGTAGTCATCAGATATCCGATCGCTTATGAACCCTCGCTGGGTCTTTGGTTCGTGTGTGCACTCACCGCATCTCAGGTGCGCGTGCCTACCACGATGTATAGCAGACAAAGGATGCTGACCGCTTCGGTCTCCGGTCGGGCTGATTGCAGAAAGCCGCAGAACACTTAGGCAGTGGTTAATAGTCCTTCGCGATTTCAGATCATCCTCGACCGCCTTGTGTCATCACCGATGCCACTTCAACAACCGATGCCCGTCTAGACCGACGAGCGCCCAATCGAATGCAGACAACCGTTGCACGGGCATTGGCTCGGCCGGCTTGCTCCGCCGTTGGGGCGGGTGCCACGTTGGGTGCTTGCCGCCCTCACCTGCGGCATGGCCGTGCTGCTTATTGGTTTCGAGGTCAGTGAGGATCGGAATGCCTTCGTGCTCGCTCTCCCACTAGATTTCTTGGCGCTCACCAGCACTCCAGGCGATCGAACAATGCAACAGTGCCGGGCCGAACACACGGGTTCGGGCGGGGCGTACGAGTTGTCGCGTATGTGCTCGTAAGCGCCGCCGTTCGTCGCCACCTCAGCTCGGGGTTACTCCTCGGCGCATCGATTCTGCCTGGCCGCTAAACCGGAGCGCACATCCTCCGATGGAGACCAATGAGATACCCTTGTCGTTCGTGGGTGATTGCATTGTCACTGGCGGTTGGCTTCACAACTGGTGCTTGTGGCGATCTGGATTCGGCAGGAGTGACCTCGACTGAGGTCACCTCGAGTACTGCGTCCTCGATCAAAGAGACGCGGTCGTCGACGTCGCGGCCCAATCAGGAGTTACTCGCTGTGGATGATCACATTGCAGCACTTGACGCGTTCCTCGCAGAACTCCCGGCCGCAGATCTGTGGGAGGGCAACAGTGCCCGGATGATTCGGGTCGCCGATGGCGATGCGGCCCTCGTCGCCCGCCAGCTTGCGGTCCACCTTGAGAGCCGTGGCTACACCGGCGAGTCTCTCCGACTCGGTGTTCTTAAGAACACCGATCGAGACGAATCGACCCAGGAACTCCCAGGCTTAGCGATCATGCTCGCTACCACCGGTGGCTTGTTCGGTACTCGGGACGATCTCGTCGAACCGGACGGCGGTCGCATCGCAATAGCCGTTTGGTACGCCGTCGATGAATCAGACGAACAGCTCGACTACCTAATCGGCTCGGAGTTTTCGCCGGAATCAGTCGGCTTGACCATGGCGGATACCATCGCCATTTCGCGTTCTATGAGCAACGATGAGTTCCTGCTCTACTTTAGACTCTCGGGCTGACGGTGGTTGCGGTCTTTGCCGAGCTTGCGGCGCCCTGCGATGTCAGCACAACCGTGCGACGGCCTGCATCAGGCTTTGTTGTCTCGCATTCGCCGGGAACTACGAAGCGGTTCGAGGATTGAGACCGAGCAAGTCCACTGTGTCGCGTTCGAAATCGAATTGGATGATCACGACCGGTTCATCGCCTTCGACCCAGGAATCGTGGCCAGGATCCACGGCGATCACCGCCGGCGCTACGTAGTCGAAACTCGTTCCGTCGGCGTATTCTCCGACGAAGTGACCGCGAGCAAGAAAACCAACGTGACCATGTTGGCACCAGTCCGTGCCAACGAGTGGCTTCACATGCGTCGACCATCGCCCACCCGGTGCATAGACCAGACGATGCACCCGACCCTTCCCCACGCGGCCAGTGTCAATCTGCATGCCAGCGAAATTGTTTGGCTCGGCGCCGGCAACCGGGCCCATCATCGGATCATCGGTCATCGACGAACGCTAGCACAACGGTCGTCGGCCGCTGGGTTGAAAACCGCCGGGCAGTTCGACACGGATCTCGGTTCGAGCCGACGGGCCCCCTCCGGCTTGCACTGTTGCATTGACGGATCGGCTGGCCCCCCATGCGGCAGTGATCACATGGACTGTCGTCACAAAAAGTCACCGCCCGTGCATCGGTCGCGATCCGTGGTCATGCGTTCATCCAAACCTGCGTCGTGGCCACTACGAACTCGGAACCGACAGTCATCGACATTTGCGACTCGTCGCAGCGTTCGACGAACTCGCCCGAACTATCTAACGATGACCGGTGATTGCTTGAGGACTGCCAGAGCGCCACGCGATCGAATAATGCAACAGTGCCCTCCCTAGACGCTGAGTAGCCCTTGGTCGACCGCTTTGGCCACGGCCTCGTCACGCGAAGAGGCGTTGAGTTTGCTCATTACCGCCGCCACATGATGTTCGACTGTCCGCGGTGACACGAAGAGTCGGTCGGCGATTTCAATGTTTGTCAGAGCCTCGCCGAGGAGTCCGAGGATCTCAGCCTGCCGTGCCGTGAGCCCTGCCGCGTGATCTCTGGTGGTTTGACTCCGTCCGCGCGGCACGGAGACGCCTTCGGTTCTTAGTTTTTGCCGAAGCTTGGCCGCTACAGCTGTTGCACCCATCGTTTCGAACTGTTCGAGGGCCTCGAGACGGGCGTCGTCTTCTCCGTGCATGAGCGCCCAGGCCCGATCATATGGAACGCCAATGGATTCCCACGCTGTGGCTGCTTCGGTGGGCCTGCCTTCGATCACTAATCGATACGGTTTGGCGATCCCATCGGGGGCTTCTTTGAGTTCGCCCAGTTTCCATAGCCAGAATGCGAGTTCCCCGCTTATCCATGCGTTGCCGACTGATATCCCCTTTTCGAGGACCTCCCGGAAACGGGTTATCCGGTCCGGGTCACGCTCGCCGGTCAGCCACATGTATTCTGCCAGGGCGGCGGCAGCAGGGAGCAGGTTCTGCGTCTCAGCGTTCAGTTCTGTTGAAGACCAGCTGCGGTCGAGGGTGTCGCGAGCTCCGCGGATACCGCGCCGGGCCTGCAAACGCCCCAGAACACGCCCTGCGACCAATTTGCTTAAGATGTTTTCTCTCGGCGCGTTCCTCAGCAATTCGGTGGACAGGTCTTCAGCGACGGCCCATTCGCCCTTCCATAACAGAATCTCCGCGTAAAAGGCTCGCGAAACGTTCTCCAAAGATCGAAGCTCGTATCGAACGGCGGTGGCGATCGCCTGCTGCGCCACGTGGCTCGCTAGTTTCAGTTCGCGTTGCGCTGCCGCCGCCGACGCCAAGTTGTAAAGCGCCCGGGTTTCCTCATACGGGTCGCCAGCCAGCTCGGCCCGGGATCGGGCCTCTTCTAGAAGGCTGCGGCCGTCAGAATCCCCACCGATGTAGGTCGCGCAGCCCTTGGTGTTGAGCGAATGTATGACAACCAGTTCCTCACCTGCCGCCTCGGCCAGGGAAATCGCCTGATCGGCGAGAGCGATGGCCCCGAGCCCGTCGTCTCGCATCATCGAGATCCAGGCTTGTTGGCTTAGCGTGTAGGCAAGATCTCGACCCGGTGAATACGTCTCGAGGATAGCGACCGCCTCAGCAGCGCAAGCGTCGGCGGCACGAGGTCGCCCAATCGACTCATTGGCCCGGATCGCGAACGTCAACGCCCGTGCCAGGGCACGCTCATCACCGGTGGAACGGTGCAGGGCGATAGCCCGGTCCAAAACATCGAGCGATCCGACCGTCCCGGCGTAGGACTCGGCTTTTGCCCAATCGTCGACGATGGCGCCCCGGTCGGCTTCGGCAATTTGGTCCAGGTACGGCTCGATTGTACGGAAGTGGCCCACAGCCTCCCGATGGCTACCCAAAGCCATCGCCGCTCTCGCCGCCTTAGGTGCGAATTCGATGATCGACGCGACATCGTTGGCCTCTCGGGCATGGTGAACCAACCGCGACGGATCAGCGGATTCGCCAAGCTCATCCAAAACCATTTGGTTGAGTCGACGACGATCGGCAGCATTCAACGCCGACTCGACCGATCGCCGGCTCAGCTCATGATGAAATGACACCGTGTCGCCCGAGAGCCGGAGAAGACCCTGACGAACACACTCGGTGATCTCCTCGTTGGTCGGCTTAACAATAGTCTCGACGAAGGACCGTTTCGACTGGCCGGGGATCACCGACACCAGATCGAGAAGCCGCCGCGCCCCTGACGACAGCTTTCCTGCCCTGGCAAGAACAGAGTCCTGAACCGACGACGGCACCCCCTCCACGCCCGACACAGCCACCTCAATCACGAACAGCGGGTTGCCATCCGTCAAAGAAAAAACCTCGCCGGAGTCAAGGTTCGTGTGCTCGACCATCAAGGCGACCGCCTCCGCAGAAAGACCACCAAGGTGTATCCGCACCAAGTCTTGTGGTGCGAGACCACCAATCACCTGTCGCAGCGGATGGTCATGGTCGACCTCGCCGTCGCGATAAGTCAGCAGAAGCAGCCCCTTGCTTCCGGAAATTCGTCGACCCAGATACTTAATAACGTCGAAGGTGGCCTCATCTGCCCAGTGAACGTCCTCAACCACCAAAATCGTGGCACGGCGGTCTGGAGATAAAAGGTTGAGAAGCGCCTCCATCACGGCCCGACGGTCACCCTTCCCCAACGACTCACTGAGCGAGGAGTCCTCAAGCGCGATATCCCAGAAAGGACCCAAGGGCTGGAGCGTGAGTAGGTCGTCGCATGACCCAAAGTAGATGTGTGCCCCAGCGCCATGGGTCTCGAGGAACTCGCGAACCAAGGCGCTCTTGCCGACACCGGCCTCGCCGCGAATCAGGACAACCTTTCCCCCCGACGAACCGATCTCAGCCAGCACACCTGCCATCAACCCAAGCTGCTCTTCTCTCTCCAGAAGCATAATCCTGAGGCTACTGGTGAGAGACATCAGTGGTCGAGCCCTGGTGCTGAGATCACCTGGGCCCCTCTTGCCCATTGAGAGTGGACTGCGTCGGTGCCGTCGCTGTCGGGACATATGGATTGGCAGGCGAATACTCGATCCCGGCAACGTTCGTGTCCGGGGCTGCCCAATTCGTCAGCGGTGCCAACTGTTGCACCTGGGTAGATGGAATGGCCGGAGCCACTTCAGAATTGGTGCCGACATACATGACAAGTGCCGCCACGGCAACCAAGATCGCCAGGGCCGCTGCCGGGACGATCCGGCGAGTTTGAGTTTTGCGGGCTGGGAACCGAGCGACCGGGCCGCCTGTTCTAGCTACTTTTTCGAGATGGGTGGTCATTGCCTTCCTCCTTCAGTGCCACCGGGGAATTCCGGTTGAGGGCACGTTTCGAACGTAAGACAAAAGGCGCCCAGCTTCATCGGTGGATGGCACCCAAAACAACCGTGGGACTACCTAAAAAAGGGGTCGGCCGCCAGGTAGGTCGACTCCGCGGCGAACTCGTCGGCCTCAGCCACTAGCAACCACGACAAAACATCTGCCCACACACCGAGATATTTAGGGCAGACAAAGTACCGCCGTACGCGCACTATTGTCGGGCGCCAAGCTCATCGCCGACAGACCGCTCCCTCAGCTGGTAGTGGAATTCGGGTGACTCATCGGCAGAGGTCAGAGCCGCTGTCGACGAAGGAGGAACCAGGCGCAGGCACGAACTCCCAGTCGTAGCTGCCCGCATGAAGAGTGAGTTTCAACACGCCGAAGCTGTCTGTATTACGAACCTCACGATTGGGGTGTGTTCCGACGCCCAGGTTAAGAACTTCCTTACCGCCGGTGCCGACGATGAACTCGCGGAAGCCAGCAGCGGGGTCGGCTGCTCCGATTCGATCCTGTAGAACGAACCGCTCGTAGAAGTGATTGTGGCCGTTCAAGATGACGTCGACGCCGCGTTCGTACAGGGCGTCGACTAGCGGTTGGACTCCAAGGTACGGCCCTCGGGTTCCGGAGGTGAACCGGGGATGGTGCCAGAACGCGAGGATGCACTGAGCGCTGGTGGCAGCAAGGTCAGCACGCAGCCACTCCTCCTGTGATTGTCCGGCGGCGCATGACACGTAACTACAGTTGCTGTTGAGTGCGATGAGGTGCCACTGTCCGAGGTCGAAGCTGTAGTAGCCCTTGGCCCGGATCTCAAGATCTGTCGGCGGATAGAAGTAGTCGTAGTAACCACTAGCGCCTGGTGTCGTGTACTCATGGTTGCCGGGAACGGGCCAAGTAATTGACCGCAACCGGCCCCAGGTCGGCTCGTACTCGGCCATGAAACTGGCAAGCGCACCAGTGGTGTATTGAAGGTCACCGAGAGCGAGTACCGCATCGGGCGCAAGGGCGATTGCCAGGTCTGAAGTTGCCTGGTACTGACACGCGGTCGGCGTTGGGAGGTTCTCACGGCACGCGATGTCGCCCACTGCTACCACAACCGGTGATGACTGGTTATCGCTAATCACCACCAACTCCGGACGAAGCTCCGGCTCGGCAACCTCTCTCGACCAGAAAAACGCGCCGTCGGCACTACTCGTTGTGAGAGCCAAGGTGAGAACTCCGTCTGGGCCGGGGTGTAAGCCAGACGTCGCTAGGTTGACTAGCACGACCTCGTTGCGATCAACGCCGTCGATGGTGCCAACGATGTCGCCTATCGGCGGCCTCGTGTCGAAGGTAACGCCGCTACTCCCCCGCTCAATCCACGCAGTCCCCGAGGCATCCCGTATCTCGATGGAGCCAGCTGACCCCGCGTGCTGTCCGGAAGTGGCGACCAGGCGAAGTGTGGCCGAAGTGAGCTGGAGTCCGGTGAGCTGGCTGAGATCGAACGACAGATACGAGTTGGCCACGTTGGGAGCTCCGTCGGCGTACAGCGACCGACTCATTCCGGCGTTCTGATCGGGTTGGTCGGAGTTCACATAGGCGTCTGCCGTTGGCGCAGTTGCGAAATTGGCAGGCTCGCCCGACGCTGGTGGTGCAGCAACGATCACAGAGCCAACGGTAAAAATCACTGCCAGAAACCGCTTCATTGCCATGCCCCCTCTCGCTCAGGAACGTTAACAGACCGGTAGTAATCGTGCTCTGACGCTAAAGTCAGAGAGCGTTTCTGCGCAATGGCTCGACCTCACAGGAAAGAACCGATGACGACCACCACAACAAAGCCTTCCTCCTCCCCGACCATCCCCGAGGTCGCAGCCGGAATTCGTCGAACCTTCGATCGGGGCGTCACCCGCCCCCTCGAGTGGCGCCGCGAACAGCTCGACGCAATGGCGACCATGTTGCGTGACGGCACCAAACAACTCACCGCCGCAATGCAAGAGGATCTCGGCAAAACCGCGACCGAGGCTTGGACCACTGAGATCGGCTTCGTGCTAACCGACATTAAACACACCAAGCGACACCTCAAGTCTTGGTCAAAGCCGCGCCGAACGTCGGTCCCTCTAATCCTCCGACCCGGGAGGGCCACGATCATGGCCGAACCACTCGGGATGGTGCTGGTGTTGGCCCCCTGGAACTACCCGGTACAGCTCTTGCTCTCACCAATAGTTGCCGCAATCGCGGCTGGCAACGCTGTGGTTGCCAAACCCTCTGAGCTTGCGCCCGCAACCTCAGCCGCATTGATCGAACTCGCCGCCAAGTATCTCGACCGCGAAGCCATCGCCGTCATCGGCGGCGGCGTCGACGAAGCCACCGCCCTGCTGGCAGAGCGATTTGACCACATCTTCTTCACCGGTAGCACCAAAGTCGGACACATCGTCATGCGAGCCGCGGCCGAGCAGCTCACACCGGTCACCTTGGAACTCGGCGGCAAGAGCCCGGCTATCGTGACCGCCGACGCCGACCTTGCTATAGCGGCCCGTCGGATTGCATGGGGGAAGTTCATGAACGCTGGCCAAACGTGCGTCGCCCCCGACTACGTGCTCGTCGACCGATCCAAACAAGACCGCTTCGTCGACCATCTCAGGACCTCGATCACCGAGTTCTTCGGCGCCAACCCCCAAGCAAGCTCCGACTACGGCCGCATCATCTCCGATCGCCATCACCAACGGTTGATGGGGCTACTCGATGGCGAGGGCGCAGGCGCCATTGCGGTCGGAGGCACGGCCGATGCAGCCACCCGCTACATCGCCCCCACCGTGATCGTCGAGCCAGCACCGGATTCAGCGATCATGGAGGAAGAGATCTTCGGACCGCTTCTCCCCATACTCGCGGTCGACGACATCGACGAGGCCATCGCCTTCGTGCGTAGCCGCCCGAAACCACTCGCCCTCTATGTGTTTTCGTCCGACCAGGAAACCATTGACCGCACCCTGGCCGAGACCTCGTCGGGTGGCGTCACCGTCAACCACACGCTGCTCCACCTAAGCGTGCCCGATCTGCCCTTTGGCGGCGTTGGCCCAAGCGGCATGGGCGCCTATCACGGCCAGGCCGGCTTCGAGGCCTTCAGCCATCTCAAATCGGTTTACACCCGCCCGATAAAACCCGACTTCTCGCTCCTGTACCCGCCGTACACCAAGCTCAAGCAGTGGCTGCTCCGCCGACGCTGAGCAATCGCCACCATGCCAAAGCGACCCTTGGTGCACAGGTTCGACTCGTCGGCTGGATCTCGTTGTTGGTAGATAGCGTCTGGCCATGAAGAGCCTTGCGTTCGTACTTAGTTACCTGACAGGACCGTTGCGACGGCGCGACCTGCGGATGGTGCTCGTGCTGCTGGCTGCCTTCGTCGTTCTCGTCGTTGGCTTCACCGTTATGTTCCACGAACTGATGGCCCGAGAAGGTCAGGACCACAGCTGGGCCACGGGCTTCTACTGGACACTCGTCACCATGACCACCCTCGGGTTCGGCGACATCACCTTCACCTCCGACGTGGGTCGGATCTTCTCGGTCGTCGTATTGCTGACCGGGACGGCCTTCCTCCTCATCTTGCTGCCATTCTCCTTCATCCAGTTCGTCTTCGTTCCCTGGATGGCCCGTCGCGACGCCAGCCGCGCTCCTCGCTCCCTACCAAACGAGACCAGCGGGCACCTGGTGCTTACTCGCCTCGGCCCGATCGAAGACGCACTCATCCGGCGCGCTGAGCAGGCGGGCGTCGAGTACGTGGTGTTGGTCGCCGCGCTTGATGAGGCACTGCAGCTGCACGATCAGGGCTACCGAGTCATGGTTGGCAGCATCGATGATCCGGCGACGCATCGTGCGGCACGAGTCGCTTCAGCCGCACTCGTGACGGCCACATGGCCTGATACAACGAACGCCAACATCATCTTCACCGTGCGCGAGATCTCACCTGACGTGCCCGTGGTCGCCACCGCAACAAAGTCCGCCTCGGTCGACATTCTCGAGCTCGCCGGAGCAAACGACGTGCTCCAGCTGGGCAGCCTCTTAGGCTCCTCGATGTCAGACCGAACGCTGCTGCCCGACGGTCGAAGTCATGTCATCGGACAATTCGCTGGCGTGCTGATCGCCGAGGCGCGAGTGGCGGGGACCCGGCTCGCTGGCATGCGGTTGGCCGACGCCAGCCTCCGGTCGAGACTCGGTGTCGGAGTCGTCGGAATGTGGGATCGTGGCATCTTCACCCTTGCCACCCCCGACACCACGCTCAGCGAGTCGTCGGTCCTGATCCTCGCCGCATCACGAGAGCAACTAAACGCCTACGACGCTGAGCATGAGACGGGCTCAGGCCACGACGGATTGGTCGTCATCATCGGTGGCGGACGTGTGGGGCGAGCTGCTGGAAGCGCCCTTGAAGCTGCTGGCATCCCCCACCGGATCGTGGAACAGGAGGCAGACCGTATTCGCGACGACCGATATGTGCGCGGCGATGCCGCCGACCTCGCCGTGCTCGAGGAGGCTGGCATACGATCGGCGACAAGTGTGCTCGTGACAACCCACGACGACGACGTCAATATCTATCTCGCGATCTACATCCGCCGACTGCGTCCCGACATACGCATCGTTGCTCGCGCCAATCTCGATCGAAACGTATCAACGCTCTACCGCGCCGGCGCAGACGACGTACTTTCCTATGCTTCCATGGGCGCAGCGGCAGTCTGGAACCACTTTCGAGGCAACGACACACTCGTCGTCGCCGAGGGTCTCGACGTGTTCCGAGCTCAAGTCCCGGTATCGATGCGAGGCAAGACTCTGGCCGACAGCAAAATGCGAGCCAAGACTGGCTGCAACGTCGTCGCTATCGATGTCGATGGCGTCCTCGTCGGCAACCCGGGCGGCGATGTGCTTCTCGGGGCTGACACGAGCCTGGTTCTCATCGGCGATGCCGCCGCGCAGGCCCGACTCGCTGACCTCTCCGAGGGTTGGCAGACCAAAATGCGCCTGCGACGGAACCGCGCCGAAGCCTAGCCAGCGACGAGCGCGCCGGTCAGCCCTAAGAATCAGAACACCACTCTCCGACTTGGGCTGTTCACCTGTTTCACCAGTGAGCCGACAGGTTCATCGCCTTCAAGACAGCGTCGCTGCAACAAGAAATGTCCCGTTGAGTGGTCAGCCCTCACAATCTCGCGTAGTGTGCTGGAGCGGTTGGATCTGGCAGCCGCCGTATGCGGGGGGATTTTCGATGACTATGTTCGGTCGGCGGTTACCAGTTTTTGTACTAGTGGCGATAGCCGCATCGGTGTTGGGTCTCGCTACCCCGACCTCGGCAACGCCGGCTGTGAAGGTTGACGTCTGTCACATCGATGGGCAAGGCAATTTTAGTTTGCGCAACGTATCGAAGAGCGCACTCCCGGCCCACCTCGGCCACGGCGATCGTTCACCAGGCGACGGCGTTCCTGGTATGGATGACTACAAGTTCGATGCTGGCTGCTTGCCGGTGCTGCTGGACAGCGATGGCGACGGCGTGACCGACAGGCTCGACAACTGCGTCGATGTCGCGAATTCCAGTCAGCTTGACACCGATAGCGACGGGTCGGGCAACGCGTGTGACACAGACGACGACGATGACGGTCAGACCGACAGCGACGAGGTTGCGTGCGGCTCAGATCCGCTGTCCGATTCGTCACTGAGTCTGGACTTCGATGGCGACGGCCTTCCGGACTGCGTCGATCCTGACGATGACAACGACGGTCTAAGCGATGCTGACGAAGCCGTAATCGGTACTGATCCGTTGAACCCCGACACGGACGGAGACGGCTTAGATGACGGAGCGGATCCAAATCCACTCGGTTGCATCGAAAACGAGGCCGAGCTACGAGCAGCGGCGTCGTTAGGCGGCACGTACTGCGTCGTCGGGACCGTCAATCTCACCGACGAGGTGCCCGTCGCTACCACGCTGTCGCTCACGAGTGGCAGCACCGGCAACGCCACAATCGATGCCAACGGCACGAGTCGAGTATTCAATATCGGCACCGGTGACCTCACCCTCACCAACATCACAATCACCGGCGGCAACGGCGACAACGGCGAACTTGGTGGAGGCATATACAACAGAGGATCGCTAACGCTGAACGGCAGCTCGTCGATCTCGGGCAACACGACCAGCGGCGGCGGCGGCGGCGTCTACAGCCAGGGCACCGTGACATTGAACGACAACTCAACAATTGCGCGTAACACGGCCAGCGGTGCTGGCGGTATCGCCAGCATCTTCCGAGTGGTCTTGAACGACAACGCATCGATCACGGGTAACACCGCCAGCACCGTCGGTGGCGGCATAACCAGCGATGCTGAAGTGACGTTGAACGACAACGCATCGGTCACTGGCAACAGCGCGAGTCGCGCTGGCGGCATCTACAACCACGGCACGGGCGGTACCACAGTCACGTTGAACGGCACGTCGTCGATCTCGGGCAACACCGCCAGCGGCGACGGGGGCGGCATCTACAACACCAATGACGGTGGGGCAAGGGTGGTTATGAACGACATGTCCTCGATGACTGGCAACAGCGCTACTCGAGGCGGCGCGATTTACAGTACCGGGCTCGGCGTTCCAACGGACGTGACGTTGAACGACAACGCGTCGATCACTGGCAACAGCGCGGTTAGCGCTGGCGGAGGTGTCTATCTTGAAACTTCCGACGGAGGTGATGTCGTGTTGAACGGGACATCCTCGATAGCTGGAAACACCCCGGACAACTGTTTCAACTGCTGATTGGGGTAGCCAGCTCGGCGACGTACGGGCGCCGTAGTGAAGCCGCTAGCGCTCGACGGGAGCTAGCATACCACCGACCATATCCGCCGTTTTAGTCGGGTTCGTTGCTGTGGAAATCTACGGGCGCGCCACAGCTTCTTCGCCCTCGCCTAGTGTTGACTGCATTCGAACTCGGTGAATTCACGACCGATCAGTGTGCACGCCCTCGCCACAAGCTGCTCGGGGTCAAGGGTCCGTACTTGGCTCCATCTGAATCGTCGTTGCTGATGATCCGCCCATCGACGTCGGCGGCACCCGGGGCGCCATCAGCATCGGGTACTTGCAGCAAGTCGAGATGATTCTCCGTGATCGGCATCAAGGCCCAACCCTGGTTCTGAGCGACTATTTCGATCTGATCGTCGGGACAAGCACGGGCGCGATAATTGCGTCGCTTCTCGGCACGGGCCCCGACACCGATGAAGTCGCCAGTTTGTATGCCGACCTCGGCCGTCAGATCTTCAGCCGACGACAAGGTGTGGCGGGCAGGCTGGCCTCCAGGTTCGAGGCTGAACCACTCGAAGCTGCGCTCAGATCTGCCCTCGGCGAGAATTCGTTAGGCACAGGACTCCCTGGTGTTAAAACGGGCCTCTGCATCATCGTCAAAAGGGCCGATACACAAAGCACATGGCCGCTCATCAACCATCCGATGCAGCACTGGACGACCGACATGGCGGGCAACCTAATCTCGCTCATCAGGCCCGGTAAGACTGCCGCCAACGGATGTGGAACCTTCTACAACACACCCAGTAACACGAACCTTCGGGCCGTTGCTCAATACAACACTGCGCCGGTGAACTTTCACTACTCCCGCTACCAAGGCGTCTCACCGCTAATCGCCTTGCCGGGTGCGGGAACCGCACATGTCGGCACAGGCTACGTCTACTACGCGTGGTCGATCTGACCATCAAAATACGTTTGATGGCGGATTCCGACTGGGTGCCAGTATTCCCGAGTGGAGCCGGCGCTTAACCGCTGATGTCCTGAGTCACCTCAGCGGAGAAAACGAGTGACTCATCACCGTATATCTGGAATCCATCCAACGTCCCGGTCTGGTCCGGCGCGAGGTATATCGCATCAAGCCAGACGCCGACCGTGCTTCCTACTTCGACGTAGGTCGTCGACGTCTGTGTGTAGCCGAGGTCGCCGATGGCACCGGCGTCGCAGTTGAAGAACTCGTCGTTCTGCTCGCTGTCGACGGCGCCACCAATGATCGGATCGAACGACGGGCGGAATGCGTCGCGATCGGTCGCTGCTGACTGGGGACCTTCGAGGAACGTCACCGATCCGACCGCGTAAAAGCACTCTCCTTCGGAATACTTGCCAAGAGTGTCCAGGGGCACCTTGACCAGACCCTCGTACAAGAAGGTGAATTCAAGGTCGAAGTATGTGTCGCCGACAAGGAACGTTCCGTCTGGTCCACTGCCTCCTATGGCTTCGGTCGACTGATCGTCAACCGGTTCTTCGATGGCAACGTCGTCGGCTGACGTCGCCCCCGACTCATCGATAACCGCGATGGTGGTCTCGGCCGCCCCCGAGTCGTTAGTGGCACTCGAATCGCTCGATGAGCAGGCGGTTATCAGCGCCATCGACGCGAACAGGGCGGCACTTAAACGCAAGCCTCGTCCGATCGCATTCTGGCGTCGCGAGTCTTCGAAGCTGCCGTTCATTATTCCCCCCACCGAGGACACCACGCTGGTGACGCTCAAGTCACCCAATCTAGTCTCGCGACGGTTAGGCAACAAGGTGAATCCACCAAGGAACGATCGCGACAAAAAGAGAAGCCCCTGTCCGCCCGCAATTTCGTGTGGACAGGGGCTGTCGTAATCCGAGGCACTCTCACGATCTAGCTAAGCGGTGAGTTCCGCTACTCGAGCCTCGAGCTTGTCGATCGCCATGTTCCAGCCCTGACCACCAGGCGACTCTGCTGGCACGCCAACGTGGGGCATGACCATCTTGGTGGAGCCGTCAAGATCTTCGAGTTCGACCACAACCGATGTTTCCATCGGCATGGGGCCACCAGGGGTTTCCATGCCAAGGCCACCAAGTGCGCTGATGTCAACGGCTTGTCCGACCCGGTCACGGTCCTCGGTGGTCATCACAACAGCATCGATGATCCGATTGCCCTGCAAACTGAAGAAGACGCTGAGCACCGTGATGACGACAAGTTGCGACGCCGCGCGGCAATGCCAGTTGCTTGGTCGTCGCCCAACACCGCAACCGTTCCCCAGCTCGCAGTGGCATCACTAGCACGCCGACTGAGGTCGGCGCGGCTGAAGGCAATCGGTACGACATCTTCGTCGAGCTGGGCCAGCTGCACAGCCGCATGTGTTTCCAGGTGCTCGGATTCGGATCTGATCTGCTGAGAAACAGTCCGAGTTTCGCCAGCACATTGAGCGTCAGGTGCGCCTCTACCGTCGGGTAGCGACGAGAAGACGCCGTCACCCGGCCGGGTCGTCGATCGCGACGGGGTCGATGAACAAGCCGAGATCGAGGGATCCGTTGGAGGTTATTTGTCAGCTCCCAGAGCGAAGCCGGACATGAATGGTTTCTGAAGCGCAATGAAAACCAAGATGGGAGGGATCGAGATCAGCAACGCAGCCAGCATGAGCGGTCCAAACGTGAGACCTCCATCAACGTTCCGCAGGCCTTGCAGCCCAACCTGAACAACTTGGCTGTCCTGATCGGAAACGATGAGAACCGGCCACAGATACATGTTCCAAACGAACACGAACTGAATCACTGCCAATGCGCCGATGACGTTCCAAGAGAGGGGTATCAGGATCTTTGTCAGGAACTGAAATGGTGAGGCGCCGTCGATCTGTGCGGCCTCAGCAAGATCACGCGGCAGATTGGCGAAATGTTGGCGGAAGAGGAACGCACCTGTTGCCGATGCTGCGAACGGCACGGTCAATCCAGCCATGGAATCCTTCCAACCAAGGTCAGATACCAGCCGGAATAGCGCCAAGATCATGACCTCGGTAGGCATCATGAGCGTGATCAGAACGAAGAAAAAGACCAGCCACTTGCCGCGGAAGTTGAAATAGACGAACGCCAGACCAGCCAGCAGGGAGAGCACCGTTTTCGCACCGGTAATTATCACCGCCTGGACAACTGAGTTCCACATGAGTCGTCCGATGTTTCGTTCGTTCCACACGAGGTCGAGGTGGTCTCGAAGACCAGATCCAGGGGTCAGTTGGAATCGGAAAACTTCCGAGTTGGTTTGTGTGGCGACCAGCGCGGCGTAGGCCAGTGGGAAAAGGATGACGATCATCGAGATCCAAAGGCCGAGGTGGATTGGCCAAGAGCGACCTCTGATCAGACCTGGACGTCCGACATTGAGAGACAGTTTGTCACTTTCACGCGCTGCCATAGCTGATGCGTCCTTCTGATTGGCGGAATTGCCATGCGGTGAGACCGATCACGGCGAGGAAGAGAACGACCGATTGTGCCGCGCCACGACCCAGGTCGCCGTTCTCCACGCCGACTCGGATGATCTCGTAGATCGCGACCGATGTGGCCCCAGCGGGGGCTCCTTTAGTCAGGAAGTCGATTGTTCCGTAGACATCGAAGAACGAGTAGGTGATGTTGGTGATCAGGAGAAAGAACGAGATCGGCCCGAGTGCGGGAACGATGATTCGGCGAAAGCGTTGCCATGCGTTGGCTCCGTCGATGGCAGCAGCCTCGATCTGGTCCCTAGGCACCGTCTGAAGGCCAGCGAGGAAGAACAGTAAGTTGTATCCGAGCAACTTCCACACCGAAGCAAGAATGATGGTTGACCGAGCCAGGAACGCACTCTGGGTGTAGTTCGGGAAATCGAAGCCCCACCTGGTGGCGAGAGCAGCAAAGATCCCACCGGTTGTGTTGAACATCATGAAGAACAAGATCCCCGCAACTGGTGGCGAGATGGCGTACGGCCAGATCAGGAGTGTCCGATAGACGGTGATTCCGCGGACGTGCCGGTAACTCAAATAGGCGAGGGCGAGCCCAAATGTCATACTGAGTGTCACTGTCCCGGTGGAAATGATGAGCGTGTTGAGGTAGACGCCGCGGTACCCGCCGTCTTGGTTCTCGAAGATGAAGTAAAGGGCGATCAACAAGACGACGATGCCGAATGGTCTGACGATGGTCGTGAAACTATGGGCCAACGAGCCAGGCTCTGACATCCGGTTCCAAAGACCGATTCCCCAGATGATGCCAACCGCGATCAGCGGCAACATCACGACAAGGGTGGGATTCGGTACGAGCAGCTCAGAGAAATTACTGAGACAGCGCTCACCAACACGGGGAGCCCCGAGCCTGGTCAGCTTTGTCGACAGCGTGAACGTTTGGAATGCGGGAAGGTAGAGAAAGAAGATGAGGATGACCAGAGTCGGTGCGAGGAGCAACCACGGCCACCACCATCCAAGCCGATACGCCCCGGTTCGAATGTCGGCCGGGCCAGATGACTCCCGCTGGCCGAGCGCCGCCCGCGTGCCACGGCCAAACATCCAGGCGAAGGAAACGCCAAGACTAATTCCAAGGACACCTTCGGTTGGCTCTGCGTCCGAAGCAAATGTGCAGAATCCGAGGCCAGCGAAAATGACGGTGGCGCCAAGCGCACCGAGAGCCGCGCCGAGGGCGCCCTCACGTTTAGTTCGGTAACCAAACGAGAGGACGCCAATGGCAGCTGCGATGATAAGGCTGAAGAGAATGATCATCGGCCGGTGTAACGATCAGCTTCCGAACAGTTCGTTGTAGTCATCAAGCAGTGATTGACCTTCAGTCTGGGCAGATCCCAGACGTTCTGTCACGTCTGCATCGTTGACGAGAATGTCTTCGATAGCAGCAGTGATGACGTCACGGATCGAAACGAAGTTACCGAGGAGGGCTCCCGTTGACGCCGGCGTGTTCTTTGCGGCATTGAGTTGGTCAGATGCCACAGCTGAGTTGGGATTTTCGGCGTACCAGCCCTCGGAATCGAGCAAACTCACCGCAGCGTTGGTGATCGGGATATAGCCGGTGATTTGATGCCAGGCCGCCGCATTCTCGGGGTTCGAGAAGAAGTTCAAGAACGCCAGTGCGCCGTCCTCTTCACTCTTGTCGAGTCCGGCCGTCATCCAGAGGGTCGCTCCGCCGATGAGATTGCCCTCATAGCTCACATCTTGGTTGTACGGCATGAACGACGATCGAACGTCGAAGCCATTCTCGGTGCCAGCCTCGGTCAGCACAGTCGTGTCAGACGATGAGTAGATAAGCATCGCTACGTTCTGTGCTTGGAACGCCGCCGAGGTGCCGTCCCAGTCGCGCTGGAGGCCGGTGTAAACATACTGCCCGGAATTCTCGAGATCGCTCCACCACTGCACGTAGTCGATGGCAGCCTCGGAATTGAGGGACAGCTCGGTTGCTCGGCCCGACCGGCCGTTGTCATTGTTGGCGAGGTCGACGCCCGCTTGACCGAGGGACTGTTCGAAGAACCAGCCGTGGTTCGGCCACGTGATGCAACCCTCTGATGGGGCATCGGGCAAGGCCATGATCGCGTCACACGCTGCTTCGACTTCGGCCCATGTCTTGGGAGGTTCGCTGACCCCTGCAGCACTGAGAATGTCCATGTTCGAGAACATCGTCGTCGAGGATGTGTTCCACGGCATCGAGTACAGCTCTCCGTCGATCGTGTAGTAGTTGGTTGCTGCGGACACGACATCGTCGAGAACAACGGGCTCGCCGAGGATCTCGGTCCGGCCGTCGATTGCGTTGGTCACCGAGGTGAAGATCGCGTCGCCGTTTCCGTCGACAGCATCGATTGCCTCTTGTGTCGCAGCTTCGAAGAAGTGGATGATCTCAGGCGGGTTGCCCTCATCAATAGCGAGTTGTGCTTGTTCAAAGACAGTGTTGTAGTCGGGGAATGAGCTGACCTCGACAACGTATTCGGGGTGTTTGGCGTTGAATTCCGCAGCCTTTTCCTCAGTAAAACCAAGTCGGGCGTCGTCGGTGAACGCGATCCACATTTCGATGGTGACAGGATCGTCTGCACTGGCCGTGCTTGCGTCGCTATCACTTGAGCAGGCAGCGGCGAGCAGCGCCAGCGCCATCAGCAGGGTGAAGAATCTTCGCATTATTTGCCCTTCGTTGGTTTGAATCAAGAGAGTAGCGCAGCGACGCCGATAACGCCGAAACGCTCGCCCGTCCGCCTCAGGTCCTCCTACCACAACCGGTTTTGATACTCTGACTTGTATGTGGACGGCCGTCGTTGGGCTTTGAGGTCGACCTCTGCCACCTTTTGTCATCACCTATGCCATTTCGTTGAGTGTCGCACCTTTGTCGGGGAGGACTCCCCTGGACTCCACAGGTATCGCATCTTGCACCGCGTGGGTCTACTGCAGCGACGACATGCAAAGATGCCGTCATGAAACATGCACTGTTCCTACCGCCGTTCGGAGAACTGGCCGATCCCACCAGACTGGTTGAACACGCAGTTGCAGCAGAAAAAGCGGGCTGGGATGCAGTCTTCCTGTGGGATCACGTTCTCCGACGGGAAGGCGAA
>RCMY010001917.1_pt1 | contig 19565 bp, 17 predicted proteins | sample 2041341 | NCBI WGS metagenome assembly RCMY01 (sample SAMN09708234, study PRJNA481090) | Marine sediment metagenome, whole genome shotgun sequencing project. | reverse complement strand
ATTGTTGTCAACTCTTCTGCTGAACAACTCGCTGCGGTACTACTTAATGTAGGTACAGCTGGCGTCGGTAACATCGCATCATTGGTAAAACTCGCTGTAGCTGATGTACAATCTGAATTACCTGCGGATACGGTATAGGCGGTTCCTGTTGTGGCTCCTGTTACTTCGCCACTTCCATTTATACTTGGTCCTACTGGACTAAATGTATAGGTTAAACTTGCATTGTAATTTGTGATTGTTGTTAATTCTTCTGCTGAACAACTTGTTGCTGTACTGCTTAATGTAGGTACATCTGGGGTAATCAACATAGCATCATTGGTAAAGCTCACTGTTGCTGATGTACAATCTGTATTCCCTGTGGATACGGTATAGGCAGTTCCTGCTGTAGCTCCGATTACTTGCATTTATACTTGGTCCTACTGGACTAAATGTATAGGTTAAACTTGCATTGTAATTTGTGATTGTTGTCAACTCTTCTGCTGAACAACTTGCTGCCGTACTGCTTAATGTAGGTACGGCTGGGGTTGCATTGATGGTTACTGATTGCGTAGCACTATTTGAACAAGTACCTGCTGTAGTATACGTTACCGTATATGTATTTGGAGTAGATGCACTAACATCAATTGTTCCTGTAGTTCCATTTATAGATAAACCGACTGTACTACTATAAGTCCCTCCTGCCAACGTTGCTGTTGGGGTAGGATCTGAATCGCTAACACAATACGCCGCTAATGCATAACTAAAACTGGCATCATCCAATGCATTGATCGTAACGGAAACCGTTGAAGTATCATCGGTCACACAAGGTGCTGTCGCGGAAACCGTATAGGTGTAAGTTGTTACTCCTGGCGCTAAGGCTGGACTCCATGTCCCACCTGCATCCTCACCTATGATCGCTGTATTTAATTGAGCTAGGGTCGCTGTGTCTCCTGCACATAAGTCTAAAGTACCATTAGTACCTGCATCTGGTTGCGCTTGTATCGTGAGAGTAGCTGCATCTGAGGTAACAGTACCACATGCGTAAGCAATACTAGTAATAACTACACGATATTGGTTATTATTTAAACTTTGAGTAGCATTCGTAATAACTAATTCATCTGTTGTAACATCTGAATATACCCCTCCATTACTTAAATTTGAAAATGCTCCACCAGTACTTATTTGCCATTGATATGACAATCCAGAACCTGCCGTCGTAATTGTAAAACTACCATTATCTCCAACACAAATGGTTTGACTTGATGGTTGATTTGAAATGACTGTATCAGGTTGTTGAAAGTCATAAGTACTATTAGAATCTCCATCGTTAGGGGTAGTATACCCATCAACACCCCCTGTTACCGTACCATTTGTAGCATTATAACCAGTTCCTTGCAATTCTCCAGGCTTTGTTGTACTTTCTGTAAAACCTGCTTCTATTACATCTAAACACCCATCGGCATCACTATCATAATCAAAATGATCAGGCAATCCATCTCCATCTGTATCATTAGCTTCGTTTGAGGGATTTAGGGCACCACTGTCTGGTGTTGTTTCGATAGGGTCATAAACCCCGTTACTTCCAACCGTACCACTACTTGCAAGATCAATTATTCCGTCATTATTTGTATCTAAAGCGCCATTCCCAGCCTCAATAATATCAAAAATTCCATCATTATCCGCATCAATATCCAAATCATTTGGTACACCGTCATTATCCGAATCTAAACATGCTGGGGTAGAAATCACCGTTATTTGAATATCATCGATAAAATTACCAATGCTAATACTTCCGGACGCTGTAGATACAGCCTCAAATATAAAAAAAGTATTAACCTGACCTAAAGGCACTGTATAAGTTCCAGAATAAAGACTCCATGCCGCAGTTCCTGTGCTCATCGTAGCTTGAGTTGTAGCCGATGCAAAAGCACCTCCAATACGAACATGGGCAACATCTACACCAGATCTTCCTCTATGACGTACCGACCAAGATATTACAGAGCCTGGTGTTAAACATAACACCTGATATAGAGCCGAATTTTGTGTCGCATTTAATTCCGCAAATTGATTACCTTCAAATGAAGGAACACCATTAAATCCAGTGGACCAATATTCTATAAGATTATCTGTTGAAGTAGTTAACCATCCCGGAACCGAGCTTTCATTTATTAATGAATACGAATTTGCAGCTATAACAGGAGATTCGAATCCTGCATTTGTTATAGGTTCAAGGCAAATTGTCTCACTACATTCTCTTTCGTCCAAAATTCCATCATTATCATCATCATCATCACAAATATTACCAATCCCATCTCCATCAGTATCCAGTTGACCTGCATTTGCTATCAATGGGCAGTTATCTGAACTATCGGGAATACCGTCTCCATCTGTATCTAAAGCTGCGGCAGTTACTGTTACGGAAGTCGACCCTGTGTGATTAATTGATGAATTGTGGGTCATGGTAACCGTAAAAGTGTATGTACCAGCGACAAGACCTGAAATAGTTGGGTCTTGTAAGGTTGAATTGAAAGTATAGCTTCCTGGACCTGTACCTGACCATGCAAAAGCATTACCCGGTTCATTGGCTCCTGCTCCAGATGGGTTTGTAAATAGATTTAATATTTCACCTTCTAAAATTGGAGAATTTGAACTAGGACTTACATTTAAACTCCCGCCATTGTTATTTAAATCGTTAAAACTATACTCTGCACCTGCACCTCCATTACATGAAGAATATAAAACGCTTCCTATATATAATCTCTGGGAAGCACTACATGGATTATCTTCATCCATAACACCACCATTAAGTATAAAAGTGGCACCATCTGGTATTGAAAAGGATACATTTGCAATCCAATCAATCTCACCACCAGTTTCAATGGTAATAAGTTGTGTATTAAGACCAGAAGTTGCATTAATATAAAAAAAATCAGTTGCCCCAACTCCATCACCTACAATAACCGAATTAATACTTTCAGATAAAGTTGTAGATAGTGTTACTGAATAACCACCTTCGATATAAACATCATTGGTGCTTGTACCACCTGTCTGACCTGGATATTCTGTTGCAACAACCCAAGAAGTACCATTAAAGTACTGCCAAGTTGATAGCGTTGTCCAGTTACCAGTTGCTATTGAGCGATAATCTCCAGCCGACTGTGCAAATGTTGAACTGAGTATAAAAGAAAATAGAAAACCAAGAACAATTCTTTTAATTAGGTTAGTCAATTTTAGATTATTTTTTTAATTCGTTGGGTATTCATATAATCAGGTACTAGTGAAGAATTTGAAATTCTTATTATGTAAAAATATACATAAAGATTATTTTTTTAACTAAAAAAAGTTATTGATTGTAATGTGCTAAAAAAAACTAATTATTATTTAATTACAAATATATATCAAGACATAAGAACAGCTTAAGTATTGTTAGCAATATATGTTACATGTTAACAACTCCAGCAATCTTAATAGCGTATTGAACGGAACGTCTAAAAATAACACTTATTGTCTTAAAATAAGACATTTTGAATATAAAACCTTGCCAGTTTTTGCAGCAATTATGTTTTAAGTTAATAATTTTCTAATTCCTCCATTTTAGTCTATATTTGCACTTATTTAGAACGAATCTATATTAACTATGATACAGGTATCTGAAATAGCAAAAAAGAAAGTCATTGAAATGATGCAAGACGACGGTTTTGATGCCGCTACTGATTTTGTGCGAGTTGGCGTTAAAAGTGGTGGTTGCTCTGGCTTGTCTTATGAATTAAAATTTGATAAGGAACAACTAGAAAACGATAAAATTTTCGAAGTAAACTCTGTAAAAATAATTGTAGATAAAAAGAGCTTTTTATACCTTGTTGGAACAACTCTTGATTATTCTGGCGGATTAAATGGAACAGGGTTTGTATTTAAAAACCCAAACGCAAATAGAACATGTGGTTGTGGGGAAAGCTTTTCACTTTAAAAAACTAGAATGAGTAAATATACTGAAGACGATTTAAAAAAAGAATTAGAGACCAAAGAATATGAATATGGTTTTTATACCATTATGGAATCGGACACCTTTCCGAAAGGGTTGAATGAAGATGTAATTCGCGCTATTTCTTTGAAAAAGAAGGAACCGGAATGGATGACCGAATGGCGATTAGATGCATTTCGTAATTGGCTAGAAATGATTGAGCCAGAATGGGCCAATGTGAACTATAAAAAACCAGACTTTCAAGGAATTAGCTATTATTCTGCACCTAAACCAAAAAAAGAACTAGGTAGTTTAGATGAAGTTGATCCTGAATTGTTAAAGACTTTTGAAAAATTAGGAATCAGCTTAAACGAACAAAAACGACTTAGCGGAGTTGCGATGGATATTGTAATAGATTCTGTTTCTGTAGCAACAACTTTCAAAGCAACTTTAGCCGAAAAAGGCATTATTTTTTGTCCGATTTCTGAAGCTATTCAAAAACATCCTGAATTGGTAAAAAAATATATGGGTTCTGTCGTACCGAAAAAAGATAATTTTTATGCTGCGCTGAATTCTGCCGTTTTCACGGATGGCTCTTTTTGTTATATCCCAAAAGGTGTAAAATGTCCGATGGAATTGTCTACTTATTTCCGAATCAATGAAGGCGGAACAGGGCAATTTGAACGAACTTTAGTAATTGCTGATCAAGGAAGTTATGTAAGTTATTTGGAAGGATGTACTGCGCCTGCTCGTGATGAAAATCAATTACATGCAGCAGTTGTTGAATTGATCGCTTTAGACGATGCCGAAATAAAATATTCAACCGTTCAAAACTGGTTTCCAGGTGATGCTAAAGGAAGTGGTGGTGTTTATAATTTTGTTACCAAAAGAGGAATTTGTCATAAAAACTCAAAAATTTCCTGGACACAGGTAGAAACCGGAAGTGCAGTTACTTGGAAATATCCAAGTTGCATTTTAAAAGGTGATAATTCGGTTGGAGAATTTTATTCTATTGCTGTAACCAATAATTTTCAACAAGCAGATACAGGTACCAAAATGATTCATTTGGGGAAAAACACAAAAAGTACCATTATTTCTAAAGGAATATCTGCCGGAAAATCACAAAATTCTTATCGAGGACTAGTTCAAATTGGTTCAAGAGCAGACAATGCACGAAATTTTTCGCAATGTGACTCCTTATTAATGGGTAACGAATGTGGTGCACATACCTTTCCTTATATAGAAGTAAAAAATAAAACAGCGCAAATAGAACATGAGGCAACCACAAGTAAAATTGGTGAAGACCAATTGTTTTATTGCAACCAAAGAGGAATCGATACCGAAAGAGCAATTGCACTGATTGTAAATGGTTTTAGCAAAGAAGTACTCAATAAATTACCAATGGAATTTGCTGTGGAAGCACAAAAATTATTAGAGATTTCATTGGAAGGAAGTGTTGGTTGACACATCTAATGATTTCCTAAAAAAGATAATATTTGAATTGTTTTAAGAAAATATAGTATATAATAATTTAATCCAATTGAATTTAAAATTTTGAATTTAACATGTTAGAAATAAAAAATTTACACGCCGGAATTGAAGATAAAGAAATTCTAAGAGGCATTAATTTAACAGTAAGCGCAGGTGAAGTTCACGCAATTATGGGTCCGAATGGTTCTGGTAAAAGCACACTTTCTTCGGTAATTGCAGGAAATGAAACTTATGAAGTTTTTAAAGGAGATATACTATTTGATGGAGTAAGCATTTTAGAAATGTCTCCCGATGAACGTGCCCACAAAGGGATATTTATGTCTTTTCAATATCCGATAGAAATTCCAGGAGTTTCAACTACCAACTTTATAAAAACTGCTATAAACCAAAAAAGAAAAGCGCAAGGCTTAGAAGATTTACCGGCGAAAGACATGCTTAAAATGATTCGTGAAAAATCTTCTTTGCTTGAAATGGATAGCAAATTTTTATCTCGTTCTTTAAATGAAGGGTTTTCTGGTGGTGAAAAAAAACGAAATGAAATCTTTCAAATGGCTATGTTAGAACCAAAACTTGCGATTCTTGATGAAACAGATTCTGGTTTAGATATCGATGCATTGAAGATTGTTGCAAATGGAGTAAACAGATTAAAAAATAAAGACAATGCGGTAATTGTGATTACGCATTATCAGCGATTGCTAGACTATATTATTCCTGATTTTGTACATGTTTTACATAACGGTAAAATAGTTAAATCCGGTGGTAAGGAATTAGCCTACGAATTAGAAGAAAAAGGATATGATTGGGTGAAATAATAAATCTTTATCAGGATTTACAATACCATCAAAAACAAAAATTAAGGAAAGAAATTTTCTTGATTAAAAAAATTTAAATATTTAAGTCTTTTATGGAATTAAAAGAAAAACTAGTTGCCTCTTTTATGGCATTTGAAAATAAAGGAAATATAGATCTCGATTCAACAATTCATGATATCAGAACCGAGGCCATCGCTAATTTTGAAGCTAAAGGTTTTCCTACAAAAAAAGAAGAAGAATGGAAATATACATCGCTAAACTCTGTTTTAAAACATGATTATAGCGTTTTTCCGAAATCAAATAAAACGGTTGAATTAAAAGAGGTTGAAAAATATTTTTTGCATGAGATCGAATCTTATAAAATTGTTTTTATAGATGGTGTTTATAGTTCCTTCTTATCAAATACAACACATGATGAGGCTGATATTTGCTTGATTTCTTCTGCGTTAAAACGACCAAAATACAAAATGGTTTTAGATCATTATTTTGGTAAAGTAGCCTCAAAAAGTGATAGCTTAACCTCTTTAAATACTGCTTTTTCTTGTGAAGGTGCTTATATTAATATTCCGAAAAATGTGGTTCTTTCTAGACCCATACAAATACTTTATTTTTCTACGGGTAAGCAAAATGAATTGATGCTGCAACCGCGAAACTTAATTATTGCAGGTGAAAATTCGCATGCTCAAATTTATGAAAGACATCAAAGTTTGGCTAATGAAACTGTTTTAACCAATGCTGTAACAGAAATTTTTGCAAATAAACGTTCGATTGTTGATTTGTATAAAGTGCAAAACGATAAGAAAAATGCATCACTTATTGATAGTACTTATGTGCAACAAAAATCAAACAGCATCGTATCGGTAAACACTTTTTCATTTGGAGGAAAATTAACACGCAATAATTTGGAGTTTTATCAGGAAGGAGAACATATCACTTCTAACCTTAACGGAATTACTATTATTGGCGGCAAACAACATGTTGATAATCATACTTTAGTAAATCACAAATTTGAGAACTGCGAAAGCCATGAATTGTATAAAGGTATTTATGACGATGCAGCAACAGGAGTTTTTAACGGAAAGGTTATAGTAAATAAAGAAGCGCAAAAAACAAACGCCTACCAGCAAAATGACAACATTTTAATTGGTGACAAAGCCTCTATCAATGCAAAACCGCAACTAGAAATTTTTGCTGATGATGTAAAATGCTCTCACGGCTGTACCATTGGTCAACTGGATGAAAGTGCACTATTTTACTTGCAATCGAGAGGAATTCCTAAAAAAGAAGCCAAAGCTTTGATGCTTTTTGCTTTTGGAAATGACGTGGTTGAAAAAATAAAAATCCCTGGCTTAAAACCTAGAATTATTCGATTAATCGCCAAAAAACTAGATGTGAATTTAGGTTTGGATGATATGTAGATTTTAAATTGAAAGTTTTAAAAAAAGTGCATTTAAATATTGGTAAATTCCGTGAAAACGAGAATCTAATAAGGTAACTTCTATATTAATAATTTTCAATTTTATTTTATATTTTTCAAAATACTGGCAATAAAATCATTAAAACTAAATTCAGGATCTTCGGTTAAACCCATTCGTACAATCACAATTTCTTTCGAAGGAATGATAATTACCATTTGTCCCTGAAATCCATTTGCAGAAAATAAATCTTTCGGCACATCGGGATAAATTTCACCTGCATTCAACCAAAAATGCGCTCCGTATCTGCCGTCTGAAGTATTGGTTGGTGTCGCAACATATTTTACAAAAGTACTATCTACGATTTGCTCGCCATTCCAATTTCCCTCATGTAAATACAACAATCCAAATTTAGCCCAATCTCGAGTACTTGCCCACGCGTAAGACGAGCCAACATAATTACCTTCTAAATCCGTTTCAATCCTAGCAGAATGCATTCCGATTTTATCGAGCAACTCGGCATACCAAAAATCTAAATAATCTTGATGATTTTCAAAGTGTTTCTGTAACAAAATACCTGCTAATAAATTGGCTGTTCCTGAAGAATAATTCCATGTTTCATTCGGTTTTCCAACCAATGGTTTATCAACCTGCACTTTGCCCATATCGCTTTCTAAGTATAACATTTTCGTCACATCAGACAAATCATCATAATTTTCATCCCATTCTAATCCACTATTCATATGAAGCAAATCGTTGTAGGTTATTTCTGACCGAATATCATTTTCCCAAGTGTCCAATTCTGTTTTCTTCTCTAAATGAATTTTTCCTTGATTATCTAATATCCCATACATTGTGGCAGTAATACTTTTGGTCATTGACCAACCCAAAATTGGTGTGTTTTGATCAAAACCATCAGCATATTTTTCGGCGATGATATGATCTTTATAGACCACAATTACAGATCTGCTTCTTTTTTCTTTCTCTCCATTTGCGTCAAATGCATTAGCAACTGCTTTTTCTAAATTTTTATAGTCAATATTAGAAAAAATGGTGTCTTTCTGTACTAAATTTCCATATGGATATGGAAGACTTTTTGGAGTTTTATTGCGATTAGGAATTGCAAACACTTTTGTGGAATCGTACGAATCATTTAACAAAATAGCACCTAAGCCATCTATATAAATTGATTTTCTTTTTTTCATACCGAAAAAGGATGAAATTACCGATTTTTCTAAAGTATCAACTTTGTTCGACGTTAAATACACCAGAGAAAAATTATTATCACCTGTTTCAACAGATTCTTGGGTTCTATTAGCTAAAAAAACGCCAGAAGCCACACTTTTTGACGCGAAACCGGTTAAAATTTCCAAACGAGGATAATTCGTGTAGGCAAAATAACTTAACCAAACTACTATAACTAATACTCCTAATTTGAGTAATTTTTTCATGCTTCTATTTTGAATTTAAAAGTAAAAATAATAAATCTTTTATTAAAAAGAATCTATAAGAACAGAGTGAAAAAATCTCAAAAAGGAAACAATTATTACGCATTTTTAAAAATTAGTTCCCTAATTTTGATAGACTTTATTTTAAATTCACTCCAGTATGGAAGATATGCTCTTTTACGATAGAATGCAGTTCGCCTTTACCATTACTTTTCACTATTTATTTCCGCAATTAACCATGGGATTGTCCCTAATAATTGTTTATTTCAAGGGCAAATACCTTATAACAAAAACATTAAAATACAATGACGCTGCAAAATTTTGGATGAAAATTTTTGCACTTAATTTTGCGATGGGAGTCGTTACGGGTATACCGATGGAATTTCAGTTTGGAACAAATTGGGCAAAGTTTTCTGAATTAACCGGTGGCATAATTGGTCAAACTTTAGCTATGGAAGGTATGTTTTCTTTCTTTTTAGAATCTTCATTTTTAGGATTGTTCCTTTTTGGGGAAAAATTATTAGGACATAAATTACATTTTCTTACCGGATTTTTAGTCTTTTTAGGCTCTTGGGCAAGCGGATATTTTATTATCGCAACCCATTCGTGGATGCAAAATCCGGTGGGTTATGAAATTCTAGATAATGGGAAATTCGTGTTGACTAATTTCGCTGCATTGTTTTCCAATCCGTGGTTATGGCCTTCTTATTTACATAATCAAGCAGCATCTTTGGTAACTGCCTCCTTTGTTGTGGCAGCAATAGGTGCTTTTTATCTGCTTCAGCAAAAGCATTCGGAATTTGGAAAACTATTTGTGTATACCGGAGTTGTTTTTGGTTTGATTTCAAGTATTATTGTTGCTTTTCCAACAGGAGATTTAACCGCTAAAAATGTAGTGAAGTACCAACCAATAACTTTTGCAGCCATGGAAGGGATTTTTGAAACCGAAAAAGGAGGTTCTGAAATTGTACTTATCGGACAACCAAACATGCTCGAAAAAAAATTGGATAATAAAATTGCTGTACCCAATATTTTGAGCTTTTTGACCTATCAAAATTGGGATGCAGAAATAAAAGGACTCAATGAATTCAACCCAAAAGATTATCCGACTAATATTCCGGGTTTGTATTATGCCTATCATATTATGGTCGGTTTAGGAACTATCTTTATTGCGATAATGCTTTTGTCAACGGTACAGCTTTTTAGAAAAAAATTATTCCAATCAAAATGGATTTTATGGACTCTAGTTTTTCTATTACCATTTCCATATATCGCGAATACAACTGGCTGGTACACCTCCGAATTAGGCAGACAACCTTGGCTGGTTTATAATTTATTACGCACGACAGATGGCATTTCACCAACGGTTTCGTCAGGAAATACTTTATTTACCTTATTAGGATTTATCGGTTTGTACTTGCTCTTGGGTATGTTATTTTTGATCTTAGTTGGTAAAATGATTCACAAAGGTCCAAACACTTTAAAAGAATAATTATGGAATTATTTTGGTATCTCGTTTTAATGTTTATGCTCGCCATGTATGTTATTTTAGATGGCTACGATTTCGGAGCCGGAATCATTCATTTATTCTTTGCAAAAAGTGAAAAAGATAAAAAGGCAATCACCAATGCCATAGGTCCGTTTTGGGATGCGAATGAAGTTTGGTTAATTGCTTCTGGTGGCGTTTTATTTTTTGCTTTCCCAACACTTTATGCCGCCTCTTTTAGTGGTTTTTATTTACCCTTAATTATGATTTTATGGCTGTTAATTTTTCGAGCAATCGGATTAGAATTACGCGGACAAGTACACAACTCTATGTGGGAAAATGTATGGGATAAAGCTTTTGGTATTGCCAGTTTATTATTGGCGCTTTTTTTCGGAATTGCATTAGGAAACATCGTTCGCGGTGTTAATTTGGGAATGGTAGAAAACGGTATTTCTAGTCAAGAAGCACATTATTTTTTCTTGCCATTATGGAACCAAACTTTGAGTCCGAAAGCAGAACATCTCGGAATTATTGATTGGTTTACTGCCTTGTTAGGGATTATAAGTGTGGTTGCCTTGATGATTCATGGTGCCAACTGGGTAATTTTTAAAACAAATTCTTCGCTCAATCCGAAACTAAAAAAAATAGTTTTTACTTCAAATATAGTTTTGTTACTATTGGTTTTTGTTTCCCTAGGAGTTTGGCATTTTATAGATGAAAATCCATTTCAAAATTTTAGTGAAAATTCGTTATTATTGATTTTTCCATTAATCATGATAACTGGTTTACTTGGTTTATTCAAAGTGAAATCTTTTAAAAAAGACGGTATGGGATTTTTATTTTCTTCATTATTTCTTTTCGGAGGTCTTACTTCTACGGTTGCCTCTATTTTTCCAAAAGTATTACCATCAACGAATGCCATAAATCCATCATTGACGATTTATAATACGGCAGCTCATGAATACGGGCTTTCAGTCGGAGTATATTGGTTTGCTATTGCGGCAATTCTCGTTGCAATTTATGTATTCATTCAATACAAAGTTTTTAAAGGAAAAATGGATGACATGGGTTATGGCGAACATTAAAATTTAAACATTTATGTAATTTATTTTTACCGTGTCAAAAAAATGATTACTTTTGTTAACCATTTGGTTAAACTAATTGGTTAATAAAATGAAAAAGGAGAAAGATACCTCTAAAGAGAGCGACATTTTAAGTGCAGCAAAACGAATTTTCGAAAGAAAAGGCATGGATGGCGCAAGAATGCAAGAAATTGCCGACGAAGCAGGAATTAATAAAGCCTTGTTACATTATTATTATCGAAGTAAGCAAATGCTATTTGAGGCCGTATTTAAAAGTGCTTTTCTGATGCTTGCTCCACAACTAAACATAGTTTTAAATGACGAGAGCAGCCTGTTTGAAAAAATAAGAAATTTTACCAAAAGCTATACTTCATTTATTTTAAAACATCCTTACATACCAAATTTTATCATTCAAGAATTGAATCGTAATCCAGATTTTATAAAAAAATTAGTAACCGGAAAAAATTTCCCAAACCTTACTAAATTCAAACAACAAGTTCAAATCGAAAAACAAAATAAGCTAATTAAACCAATAGATCCGGAACAATTATTTATCAATATCATTGCTTTAAACCTATTCCCGTTTCTGGCAGCACCACTAATTAAAGGGTTTTTACAAATAAGTGATCCAAATTATCAAGATCTATTGGAAAAAAGAAAAACTGAAGTAGCCGAATTTATAATTGATTCAATCCAACTGAAATAATATATGAAACAATGAAAAAGATTATTTTATACTTCTTCTGCATTAACTCTTTTGTTTTGTTCTCACAAGAACAACTCACCTTGCAGGAATGTTACACCTTGATAAATAAAAACTATCCGTTAGCAAAACAAATTGACCTCTTAAAACAACAAAATAATTTGGATTTGGAGGCTATAAAAACTGATAAACTACCACAATTTGACTTTGCAGCGCAAGCAACTTATCAATCTGATGTAATCGAAATTCCGATACCGAATAGCACTATCGAACCTCTAAACAAAGACCAATATAGAGCAACTCTATCGGTAAATCAGTTAATATACGGTGGCGGACTAATCGATGCTTCTGCTCAAGCAAAATCAGCAGAGTTAAAAACAAAGCAAAAACAGGTCGAAGTAAGTTTGTACCAATTAAAAAAACAAGTCAACCAACTCTATTTTTCTATTTTATTACAACAACAAAAAAGAGAATTACTTGTTGCAAAAAAAGAACAATTAGAGTCCAAATTAAAAGAGGTTCAATCTGGAATTACAAACGGAGCTCTTTTACCCGCGTCGGATAAAATTCTGGAAGCAGAATTATTAAAAATCAAGCAACAATTTATTGATGTTGATCAAAATAAAACAACCTTGATTCAAACTCTTTCTTCCCTTATCGGAAAACAGATCTCGAACGAAATAACCTTAGATAATCCAAACATTACAACCAATTTAAATCAAGACATTACTCGTCCGGAATTGGAATTATTCGAGCTTCAAAAACAACAAATTGAAAGTTCCGAATCGCTAATTTCAAAACAAAATTCGCCCAAACTTTTTGGATTTGGAACTGGTGGTTATGGTAACCCCGGTTTGAACATGATTGAAAATGCCTTTTCAGGATTTTATACAGTCGGCCTTAAATTGAATTGGCAGGTTTTCGACTGGAATCAGAACAAAAAACAACGGCAATCATTGGCTATTTCGAAAGATATCGTAGATAATGAAGCGGAGATTTTTGATTTGAACACTAGAATTTCACTCAATGAGCAAGAGCAAGAAATACAAAAAATCAATGCATTTATTCTCTCTGATGCTAATATCATCAATTTGCGAAAAGAAGTGCTACTATCCGCAGAATCGCAATTGCGAAACGGTGTAATTACCTCCTCTGCGTATATCACAGAATTAACAAATTTATATGAAGATGAAAATACTATGAGCACCCATAAAATTCAACTTTTACTGGCTCAAGCGAATTACAATATTACAAAAGGAGAAATAACAAACGAAACCTTAAAAATTAATTCAGATGAGAATTAAAACAACATTATTAGGAATATTTTTGGTTGGAACAACCTTAGTTTCTTGCAACAAAAACAGCGGAAAAGCAGATGGTTATGGCAATTTTGAAGCTACAGAAATAACTATTTCGGCCGAAAATAACGGGAAACTTCTGCAATTTAAAGTTGAGGAAGGAGATCAGCTTTTGAAAGATGCTTTCATTGGTTATATCGATACCATTCCGCTATCGTTAAAAAGAGATCAATTAGTAGCGTCAAAAAGCGTAATTAGCTCAAAATCAAAAGGCGTTTTATCAGAAATAAGTGTTCTTAATGCTAAATTAAAAACCGCAGAAATTTCAAAAAACAGAATCGAAAATTTGATAAAGGACAATGCTGGCACACAAAAACAATTGGATGATGTCAATGGTGAAATCGATGTTATAAAACAACAAAAACGTAGTGTCGAAACTCAAAATGCACCAATTATCAATGAGCTCAAAAGTTTGGATGTTCAACTACAACAAATTGAAGATCAAATAATTAAAAGCACCATTATAAATCCGGTAAACGGAACAGTACTTTCTAAATATGCCGAACCGAATGAAATTACTTCTTTTGGTAAACCTTTGTATAAAATTGCTGATTTGAGTTTGATGCAATTGCGAGTTTATATCAGTGAAACACAGCTTTCAAATTTAAAAATTGGAGAAAAAGTTACCGTGAAAATTGATGAAAATGATGGAATGAAAAATTACGAAGGAACAATTACTTGGGTCGCATCAGAAGCTGAGTTCACGCCAAAAATCATTCAAACCAAAGAAGAAAGAGTTGCCTTGGTTTATGCAGTAAAAATTGATGTCATTAACGACGGGGGCTTAAAAATTGGAATGCCCGCAGAAATGTGGTTAAGCCAATCCGGTAACGAAAACAAATAAAGTTTATTATTCATTTTTCACATACACAAAACAATAATTAAAAGCATGAAACATTGGAATAAAATTGCTGCCATTTTTGCCCTATTTATTGGGGTAATGACCATAATTGCAGGTTCTCAAGTTTTATTAGGTTGGCAAGAAAAAGACTACACAATTTTAAATTGGCTGGTTATTTATAATGTCATTTTGGGATTTATATCTATTGTGGCAGCCTATTTAATTTGGAAAAAATATCACCGCAGTATTCAAATTGCCGGCATTATTCTATCAATTCATATTATCGTATTAATTTACTTGTCTTTTTTTAGTGAGAACGTTGCAACAGAAAGTATAAAAGCAATGATTTTTAGAGTGGTAATTTGGTTGCTTATAACGATTACAATCTTTTTAAAACCAATAAAAAAATGAAAAAAATAGCACTAGCATTTCTGATTACTTTTTTAAGTTTTGGCTGTAATCAAAACAAAAAGGAATCCACCAAAAAAAATGAGGTAAACCAGCCTGAAGAAATTCAAACTAATAAAAAAACAACGGAAAACTTATGGCTGCAAGAAATTGTTTTGGATAGTGACTCCAAATGGAAAGCCAACAAAGAGACCACCGAAGGAATTGAAAAAATGATTTCACTTATCGAAAAAGACAAAAGTCAATCTGTTGAAGATTACAAAAATTTGGCAAGTGAACTCAACGAGCAAAAAAATTATATTGTTACAGAATGTACTATGAAAGGTCCTTCGCATGATAATCTACATGTGTTTTTACTTCCATTAATAACGAAAATCAAAGAACTTGAAAACACAAATTCTGTTGACGATGGTGCTACAAAGAAAATAGCAATTTTAATGCATTTAGAAGAGTATCATAACTATTTCAATTAATACAATTTTCTCGTTTCAATGGCAATCCAATTAAAAAACATCAGCAAATCTTATGATAAAGTGCAAGCTTTAGAAGGGATTTCCTTTGCCGTAAAAGAAGGGGAATTATTCGGATTAATTGGGCCTGACGGAGCAGGAAAAACCACTCTTTTTCGAATTCTAACAACACTTTTAATAGCCGATGAAGGCGAAGCAACTGTTGCTGGTTTTGATGCCATTACTGATTATAAAAATATTCGCAATAATGTAGGCTATATGCCCGGAAAATTTTCGTTGTATCAAGATTTAACTGTTGAAGAAAACCTGACCTTCTTCGCCACAATTTTCGGAACTACAATAGAAGAAAATTACGACTTAATCAAAGATATTTATGTGCAAATTGAGCCCTTTAAAAACCGAAGGGCAGGAAAATTATCTGGCGGAATGAAACAAAAATTAGCACTTTGTTGTGCTTTAATTCACAAACCAAAAGTATTATTCCTCGACGAGCCAACAACTGGAGTTGATCCTGTTTCTCGTAAAGAATTTTGGGAAATGCTAAAACGCCTGCAAAAAAAGCAAATCACCATTTTAGTTTCTACACCTTACATGGATGAAGCCGCTCTATGCGATAGAATTGCATTGATTCAAGATGGAAAAATCTTAGAGATCGACACCCCAAAAGAAATTGTAAAACACTATCCTAAAACAATTTACAATGTAAACGCATCGAATATGTATCTGTTAATTGAAAGCTTAAAAAACTTTGAACACCAATACAGTGTTTACCCTTTCGGGGAATTTGTGCATTACAGCGACCAACGATCAGAGTTTAACGTAGAAGAACTGAAAAAACATTTACAAGACAAAGGCTTAGAAAATATAACTATTGAAAAAACACAACCAACCATTGAAGATACCTTCATGGAATTAGCTAAATAAATGCAAACACAAAACGTCATAGAAGTTGAGAATCTCACCAAAATGTTTGGTGATTTCACTGCCGTAGATGCCATTTCTTTTGTTGTAAAAAAGGGAGAGATTTTTGGTTTTCTAGGTGCTAATGGTGCCGGAAAAACAACTGCCATGAAAATGCTTATCGGAATTTCTAGTCCAACTTCGGGTGGTGCAACGGTTGCAGGTTTTGATGTGCTGAAACATACCGAAGATGTTAAAAAAAATATTGGTTATATGAGTCAGAAATTTGCCTTGTATGATGATCTAACAGTTAAAGAAAACATTACTTTTTTTGGTGGAATTTATGGCTTATCTCGAAAAAAAATTGAAGAAAAGAGATGTCAATTAGTCGAAGAGTTGGGTTTGCAAGAAGTAGTAAATCAACTTGTTGGTTCTTTACCTTTAGGATGGAAACAAAAAATATCATTTTCGGTTTCACTTCTTCATGAACCTAAAATTGTGTTTCTAGATGAGCCAACGGGAGGTGTTGACCCTATAACCAGAAGACAATTTTGGGAAATGATTTACCAATCAGCAAACAAAGGAACCACCATTTTTGTCACCACACATTATATGGATGAAGCAGAATATTGCGATCGGGTTTCTATAATGGTAAATGGTAAAATTGAAGCATTAGACACTCCAAAAAAATTGAAGGAAACCTATCAGGCCAATGATATGAACGAAGTGTTTCTAAAATTGGCTAGAAATGCTCCACCAGAATGATTAAAGTTATACATTAAAAAGATTTTAAAATTAAAAATGTCGGTTTACGATTGACAAAAAAATGAAACGATTTAAAGGATTTATACAAAAAGAATTTTACCATATCTTTCGAGATAGGCGGTCGTTATTTATTTTGTTTGGCATGCCGATAGCACAGATTTTGCTTTTTGGTTTCGCCATTACCAATGAAATCAACAATGTAGATATTGCTATTTTAGATAATTCTAAAGATGTCGTTACCAAAGAAATTACCAATAAAATTGCAGCTTCGAAGTATTTTAGTATTCGCGAATTCATTCAAAAAGAAGACGATATTGAAACAATTTTTAAAAAAGGCCATGTAAAAGCAGTGCTGACCTTCGAAAAAGATTTTATTCAAAAATTAGGAAAAGATAATGCAGCAACTGTCCAAATTATTACAGATGCAACCGATCCGAATACCGCAAATACCATAGCTAATTATACGAGCGCTATATTACAAAAATACCAAAGCGAACTAAATAAGGACCTAAGTTTAAGCTATCAAATCATACCACAAAACAGATTAAATTATAACCCAGAACTCAAAAGTGTATTCATGTTTGTACCTGGAGTAATGACCATTATTTTAATGTTGGTTTCTGCCATGATGACTTCTATTTCGATAACAAAAGAAAAAGAATTGGGTACTATGGAAATCCTTTTAGTATCCCCTTTAAAACCTTTTCAAGTAATCATTGGTAAAGTTGTTCCGTATATTTTCTTATCCATTATAAATGCTGCAGTCATTATTTTGCTAAGTATTTTTGTTTTTAAAATGCCCGTTCAAGGCAGCTTCTTTTTATTGGCTGTAGAAAGCATCTTATTTATCATAACCGCTTTATCTCTCGGAATACTTATTTCAACCGTTTCCAAAACGCAACAAACAGCTATGATGCTATCTTTAATGGGATTAATGCTTCCTGTTATTTTATTGTCGGGATTTATTTTTCCAATCTCTAGTATGCCATGGCCCTTGCAAATCATCAGTAATATCATACCGGCAAAATGGTTTATTATAATTTTAAAGGGGATTTTATTAAAAGGTGTCGGCTTGAATTATTTATGGAAAGAAACCTTGATTCTTGTACTAATGACCGTGTTTTTTATTGTAGTTAGTGTAAAAAAATATAAAATTAGATTAGAATAAAAAGGTGTCATTTCCGAGAAATCGGAAATCTTATGAAGTAACCGTGATGCGAATAAAAAGAAATTAGAAAAATGAAAATAATAGGGTTTATAATACAAAAAGAATTCCGGCAAATCTTTAGAAATAAAGCTATGCTGCCTATCATTTTTGTATTACCCTTGATACAATTATTGATACTTTCTAACGCTGCTACTTTTGAAATAAAAAATATTAAATTTTCATATGTTGATCACGATCATTCTTCTACCTCAAGAGCATTATTAGATGCTTTTAATGCATCCGAATATTTTAACGTTGTCACGAATTTTTCTTCTGAAAAGCTTGCCAATTCTGCAATGTTAGATGGTAATGTTGATGTGATTCTTGAAATTCCGAACCATTTTGAACGTGATTTGGTCAAAGATAAAAAAGTCAGTTTGGCAGTTATCATAAATGCAATCGACGGTGCAGCTGCCGGAGTAGAAAATGTATATATTTCGGAAATCATTCAAGGTTTTAATAAAAACATAAGAGTCGATTTGATGCAGCCTTCTGATCAATTAAATCCGATAAAAAATATACTTACCATACCTTCCTTCTGGTATAATAAAACGCTTAATTACAAAACCTTTATGGTTCCGGGAATTTTAGTATTACTCGTTACAATGATTACCCTTTTTCTGTCAGGAATGAACATCGTTCGTGAAAAAGAAATCGGAACTTTAGAACAAATTAATGTGACTCCAATTAAAAAACACCAGTTTATCATCGGAAAACTTTTTCCATTTTGGATTATTGGTTTAGCATTATTAACTGTTGGTTTATTTCTTGCAAAAATAGTTTTTAACGTACCAATGGTCGGTAGTATTCTACTCTTATATTTCTATACCTCTATATATATTTTAGTGATTTTAGGTATCGGTTTGTTTATTTCTAATTTTAACGATACCCAACAACAGGCTATGTTTTTGTCGTGGTTTTTTATGGTGATTTTTATTTTAATGAGCGGACTTTTCACTCCTATTGAAAGCATGCCGGTTTGGGCACAATATGTTACAGAATTTAATCCAATTAAATATTTTGTTGAAGTAATAAGAATGGTTATGCTAAAAGGAGCCAATTTATCCGATATCTCGAGTCCTTTAATAAAAACTGTTATTTATGCAATAATAATGAATGGTTTAGCTGTTTGGAGTTATAAAAAAACTACTTAAATCGTACTTTTATGGAAACACAAAACAACCATAAACTTTCAACAGACGAATCTTTGTTTGTTAGAGGACCATTATCCCGTTTTAA
>RCMY010001841.1_pt1 | contig 19566 bp, 16 predicted proteins | sample 2041341 | NCBI WGS metagenome assembly RCMY01 (sample SAMN09708234, study PRJNA481090) | Marine sediment metagenome, whole genome shotgun sequencing project. | reverse complement strand
GTCCCCTAAACCTCACCAAGCCCTCGACCAACCCTGCCCCGAAACGCCGGGATCGTGATGCGCCCGAGTTGCGAATGCTATCTTCTACATCTCGAGCAGCGAGCAGGTGGACGTCTGGCCCGAGTTCGGCGGGGTAGGGCACTTTTGAGGTTGGGTGTAGACGGTTGACCTGGAGAAACAGGTTTTCGGGGGGTGTTTGAGTCCTGAAATGTAGGGGCGACACTTTCTAGACAACCACGTTGAACGTGTTTATGATCGTGGCGTGCATGTGAAAACAACACGACGCAAGAGGGGCGACAAAACCTACGAGTATCTCTCGCTCGTCGAATCGGTGCGTGTCGACGGCAAGAACACCCACCGTACGCTGCTCCGCCTCGGCGAAGTCACCGCCCTACGAGCATCGGGTGAACTCGAACGAGTGATCTCGGCCCTCGAAAACCATTTGCAACGCGACCAGATCGCCGTCGCATCGATGGCCGTGGAGGACACCCGGATTGTTGGGTCCATCGCGGCGATCGCGGCGGTGTGGGAGCACCTTGGTCTCGATGTCTGGTTCGCGAAGCAAGGCGCCGATCGTGGCGCCGAACTGCTGTCCGAAGCAGTGTTCGCGATGGTCGCGAACCGGCTGATCGATCCGTGCTCGAAACGTCAACTGCTCGAATGGGCCGACCTCGATGTTGCCATGCCCGAAGGGTGGGCGCCGCCGTCGCTGGATCAGTACTACCGGTCCCTCAACGCGGTCGCCGACACCAAACAAGCGACCGAAACCGAGTTGTACGCCCGCCTGTGTGACCTGACCAACATGGATCTGTCGATGGTCTGCTACGACTTGACCTCCACCTATTTCGAGGGCGACACCCGCCCGAATGACCGGTTCCCGTCGAAGGCGTTCGGCTACTCGCGTGACAAACGAGGCGACCGCCCGCAGGTCGTGATCGGCCTGCTCTGCACCGGTGACGGCTACCCGATTGCGCATCACGTGTTCGCCGGGAACACCGCCGACTCGGCCACGCTCCCGGAAGTCCTGGAGGATCTGGCTTCACGATTCGGCGTCGGGAAGATCACCATCGTCGCCGATCGTGGGCTGATCACGGTCGCCAACGTCGCAGAGACTCAGAAGAACGGGTTCGATCACATCCTCGCCACCAAACTCCACCGAGACGCCAAATGCGTCGAAGCCCTCGACCTTGTCGAAGCCGAAGGCGTGGTCTGGGTCGAGGTTGCCTCTGCGAATAGCCGTGCTGCCGAAGTCTCCCTCGTCGACGGAACAAGGGCGGTCGTTGTCGAGTCGGATGAGCGGGAACGACGTGACACTGCCCGCACGACCGAACTGGTTGATCGGACTGAGAAACAGTTGTTGGCGTTGGAGGAGCGGGTCAAGGCCGGGCGTCTCAAAGACGCCGCCAAGATCGGTGCCGCCGCGCAACGGATCCTCGGTAAGTCCGGGGTTGCCCGCCTGTTCGAACTCGACATCGCCGACGGCAAGTTCATGTATCACTACAACGAACCAGCCCATGACTACGAGCAACATCTCGCCGGCCGTTACGTGTTGACCACCAGCCTCACCATCGCCCAAGCCTCAACCGCGAGGATCCTGACCGCCTACCGGCAGTTGTTGCATGTCGAGAACCGGTTCCGGACCCTGAAAGACTTCTTGCATCTACGGCCGGTCCGGCATTGGACCGAGGAGCATGTGAAAGGCCACATCGCGGTCTGTGTGTACGCGGCGATCGTGGAAACCCTCATCAACAAGACCCTTACCGCCGCCAGCATCGCTGACCCTGATCTCGAGACGCAGGCACTGTCTGCGCAACGGGCGTTACGTGAGTTGGGCCGTGTCCGCCAAGTCACCATCGGTGCCGGCGGCCGTCGGATCGGGTTGATCACCCGTCGTAGCCCGCTCCAAGCGCAGATCCTGGCTGCGATGGGCGTGGATACACGGGGCTGGGATACCGCCCGCGTCGCCTGAGCCTCTCACCAGGCAAAACACCGAAACGTAGGGGAAACACTCTTCCGCCGCGCCCCTCTGACCAGCACTTACGCGACACCCCCGCCGAATTCGGGTCTGACGGCGGCTTCGCGATCGGCCAGCGTGTTGTCGAGGTCGATCATCACCAGCATCAAAGGAGTCTCGCCGTCGGCGGCGTCACAATCCAGTGGTCAGCGAACGCCGATGGTTGGTCGGGCGGTCAGTCGATCGAGCCCGAGCAGCAGAGGTACGCCGAGTGCCCCAAGGATCACGGTCACCACGGCGAGGACGACACCAGGACCGGAAAGATCGACGAGGAGCCCGGTGAGAGCGGGAACCGAGATGGCACCGATGTTGGTGGCAACGAGTTGCCAACCGGCAATCGACGCCGATCGGCGAACTCCCACTCGGGCTGCGGTGGTCGCGAACATGGTGGGGATGATGGGTGCCAGGCTCAGGCCGGCGAGGGCGATCGGAATGACGACGATGGCAGACGGAACGAATGCGACAGCGACGATCCCAACCGCAGCCGTGCCGGCCAGCGAGGCCAGGCCAGCTCTCTCGATCACACGCGCCGCCGCACTTCCTGCCATGAGGAAACGACCAATCATCAGCCCGCCCCAGAATGCCGAGACGGCGAGAGCAGCCGGCCCGTCGGCCAAATCTCGACTATCGGTCAAGTAGGTGTAGATCCACTGGCCGGTGGTGACTTCGACGGCAACGAAGGTGGCAAACAGCAGCAGCGACACCACGATCAGTCGGGTTGGGATGGCCGAAGGATGGTCGTCGACGCTGCGCTCGCCATCGCCAGGGGTGACAACCTCGGGCCATCGGTCTCGCACCGCGGCGGCGACAACGAGGGCACATGACACGCCGATCACGGCGGCAATGATCGGCCAGCGCCAGCCGGGGAGCACCGCAACGACGATCGGTCCGACGGTCGCTCCGAAACCGTAGAAGCCATGAATCACACCGGCGCTGCCGGCATGACCGAGGGTGGCGATGAAGACCGCTCCGATCGAGTCGAGCAGCCCCGACATCATGCCGATGCCGGCGACGGCAACGAGGAACATGGGCCACGACGAAGCCGAAGCCAGCACCGCGCACGCCGCGCCAAGCACCCCGAGAGCGACGATGAACGACCAGCCGGTACCGAGTCGAGCGACGAGGGGCCGCCCTGAGGTCGCCGAACTCATCCGGGCGATCCCGTAGATCATCGAGACGATGCCGAGGGTCCCGAGCGATTGATCGAACTCGGACCGGACGTCGGGCCAGACAACCCCGAGCATCGAGATGGGGACGGCGAATGCGGCGTAAGTGACCGCGGCCGACGCGACGGGCAGGCGAACGTCACTCACCATTCGCGGCACATCGAGATCAGTGCGACGAGGCCATCGAACCGGACATCCGCCCGTGGAGCTCAGCGCTGCCTTCGTTGAGGCCGATGATCTCGGGTTCGATGTCGTGTGCTTTGAACTTGGCGACCACGGCATCGAGGGCAGACACGGCGGAGGTGTCCCAGATGTGGGCGTCGGTCAGATCGACGACTGCCCGATCGATGTCTTCGGTGTAGTCGAAGAGGTGGAGGAGTTCGTTGGTCGATGCGAAGAAGAGCTCGCCGGTGACGTGATAGATCCGGGTGCGGCCCCGGGTCGGGTCGATCACGCTGGTGACGTCGGCGAGGTGGGCAACGTGGCGGGCGAAGAAGATGGCGGACAGGAGCACTCCGCCTGCGACGCCGAGGGCGAGGTTGTGAGTGGCGACAACGATGGCGACGGTGACGATCATGACGGCGGTCTCGGTTCGTGGAGACCGCTGGAGGTGCGCGATCTTGACGCTGTTCCAGTCGAAGGTGCCGACGGCAACGAGGATCATGATGGCGACCAGGGCTGCCATGGGGATGGCCGCGATCAGATCACCGGCGGCAAGGATACCGATCAGGAGGAAGACCCCGGCACTCAAGCTCGACAGTCGTCCGCGGCCACCGTTCTTCACGTTGATCATCGATTGGCCGATCATGGCGCAGCCTGCCATACCGCCGAAGAAGCCGGTGGTGACGTTGGCAATACCTTGGCCTCTGGACTCGCGATCCTTGTCGGATCGGGTGTCGGTGATGTCATCGATCAGCTGGGCAGTGAGCAGCGACTCCAGAAGGCCGACGAAGGCGAGCGTGACGGCATAGGGGGCGATGATCTCGAGCGTTGCGAGGCTGAAGGGCACGTCGGGAAGCGAGAAGAAGGGGAGGGAGTCAGGAAGGTCGCCCATCTCGCCCACGGTAGGCACCTCGACGCCGAGCAGCTTGCCGCCGAAACCGAGGACCGCGATGGCGATGAGGGGAGACGGGATCACCGTGGTGACCCGAGGGATGCCGACGATCATGGCGATGCCGAGCGCCACCATGACATAGACCTCGGTGCTGATACCGACGAAATGATCGATCTGCGCCAGGAAGATCAAGATGGCGAGCGCGTTCACGAAGCCGATCATGACGGGCCGAGGAATGAAGCGCATCAAGCGACCAACACCGAGCAATCCGAGAACGATCTGGAAGGCACCGGCGAGAATGGTGGCGGCGAACAGGTACTGCACACCGTGGTCGGCGACCAACGACACGATCACCAACGCCATCGCGCCGGTTGCGGCGGAGATCATGGCCGGTCGGCCGCCGGCGATGGCGGTGATGATGGCGATCGAGAACGAGGCATAGAGCCCGACCTTGGGATCGACCCCGGCAATGATCGAGAACGAGATGGCTTCGGGTATCAGCGCCAGGGCAACAACAAGGCCGGCGAGTATGTCAGCGCGGACGTTGAACAGCCAGATGCTGCGCATGCGCGCCAGAAAGGAGTCGGTTTCAGGTGGGACAGTGGTGATCAACGTGTTGCTTTCTGGTGGCGTGTACCTGTCGAGCAGCGTGCGCTGGGTGGCGTCACGAACTACTGGACAGCGTCACGAACCAAGAGCGTCGAGCGGGCCGACGTATTCGCAACACAGACACTTCATGGACAGTCGTGAATATCGAGACTATCGGCCGCGTATCACGAATCTGGAGCGATTGGACGTGACATCGGTCCCCTGTGCGAGGATTCGGACATGACCGACAACTCCCGCATCAACGCTGTGCACCACCTCGCCGTCAGCACTGCCGACATGAAGGGCCAGATCGAGTTCTTCACTGATGTGCTCGGGGCGGAACTGGTCGGCCTGTTCTGGATGCATGGTGTCGAAGGAGCGTGGCATGCGTTCTGCCGACTCAACGACCACTGTTCGATGTCGTTCGTCGAGATACCGGCGAATCACGACATCGAGCCGCAGATCGGAGTGACCCATGCCGGAACGGGAGCCGGAGCGTCTGCACCGGGAACCATGCAGCACCTCGCCTTCAACGTCGACAACCTCGACGAGCTGCGGGCGATGCGAGACCGCATCCGTTCCAAGGGCGTCAACGTGATGGGCGAGATCGATCACGGGCTGTGCCAGTCGATCTACTTCGCCGGTCCCGAGGGCCTGACCCTCGAAGTCGCAACGTCGGTCGAGGCGATCGACGCCCGGGCCTGGATCGATCCCGATGTGGTCGCCAAGGCGGGCATCAGCGCCGAAGAACTCCAGCGCTACTGCAACCCCGAGCCATTCGTGAGTCAGGGTGGCACGGTCCAACAGCCACCGATCGACCCGCGGAAGCCGCACATGGCCTACCCCGCCGATCGATACGCCCAGCTCATGGGCGTGCCCGACGAGGTGTTGACGGTCAGTGCCAGCTACGCCGAGCCGCCGGTCAAGGTTGCCGGGTGACCGGGCCCCGGAGCACTCCCGGAACACTCACTCCCGGAACACTCACTCCCGGAACACCGGCGGGCTGCGAACGCATCCCGTATGTCGTGGTCCATCGAGAAGATGCGGCCTTCAGCGACACCTACGGAGGCGGGGGCAACATCATCGGTCTCGACTGTCACCTTGTTCGCCCGATCGCAACGCCATCAGACACGGTCATCGTCTTCATGCATCCGACCGGCGGTGGCATGTATCTGCCAATCGTCGGTGCCTTGGCCCGGGCCGGGCACCACGTCATCTGGGCCAATTCGCGCTACCGGGGGACCGACTCGGCGCTGATCATGGAAAAGGTTGTCGCCGACCTCGGCGCCGCGGTTGCCGACGCCAGGGAGCGCCTCGGCTATGAGCGAGTGGTGCTGTGCGGCTGGTCCGGTGGGGGATCGCTGTCGATGTACTACCAGTCATTGGCAACCCGGGGCGAAGGCATCATCGACACACCGGCCGGAGACCCGTACGAGGTCGCACCCGAGCGCCTGCCGAGGGTCGATGCGCTCCTCATCATGGCGGCGCACATCAGCCGACACGGCACCCTCACCGAATGGATGGATGCGTCGGTCACCGACGAGTCGTCACCGTTCGATCGAGACCGGCAACTCAATCTCTACGATCCTGCCAACCCGAACCAGCCGCCGTATTCCGCCGACTTCCTTACGCGCTACCGGACCAAGCAGATCGAGCGGAATCGTCGGATCACCTCCTGGGTGGAAGGCGAACTGGCGGCGCTGCGCGCCAGAGGCGCGGTCAACGAGGAACGGGCCTTCGTTGTGTACGGAACGATGGCCGACCCCCGTTGGCTCGACCCCAACGTCGACCCGAGCGATCGGGCTCCAGGAACCACGTATCTTGGTGACCCTCGAATCGTCAACGACGGCCCGGTGGGTCTCGCCCGATTCTCGACCCTACGAAGTTGGCTCAGCCAGTGGAGCTACGACCACGCACGCGGCGATGCGCTCACTTCGGCGGCCGATGTCGACGTGCCGGTCCTCGTTGTCGGCAACACCGCCGACGACGCATGCACGCCGGAACACACCAACCGCCTCTTCGCTGCCATTCCGCACGAGCACAAGCGACTTCACCTCGTACATGGAGCCACCCACTACTACACCGGTCCAAACGGGCGTGACCACCTGGCCGAGGCGGTCACCACGGTCAGTGAGTTCCTGGCCGACCCGCCCTAGGGTCGACCTTCCTCGCCAGGCCGGCGATCAGCCGGTGGAACCGTCGGCCTCTTCGACCTCGGCCCTTGCCTGCTCGAGCAGGTCGAGTTGATTGCCAAGATCGTGGAGTTCCGACGACAACTGGGGCGACGAGAAACCCGAACGCCGGCCGATCACCTGCGCTGCGATCTGCTCGAAAAGTTCGACACTCACCGTCAGATCGGCCAAGACCTTCGGCTTGAGCCGGTCGGCGAGATGTGAACACGCGACCAACTGCTTTGCCAGTTTGATTGCCTGCGTCTCGGCGGTGGTGGTGGCATCCAGCAGCGTGAGATCATCATCGGCGCCGGCCTTGATACCCAGATAGGCCTCCTGCACTCGCCGATGCAGCTTGGCCTCAGGCTCGTGAGAACCGAACCAGTTCTCTGGCACCACCGCAGCAATGCCGGGCACGGTCTGGGTGGACTTGGTGGCGTTGCGTTTGATCGCGCCCCCGGCGGAGAGGGCGACGATGCCACCTCCAACGGCAACGAGGGCGACCACGACGAGAAGAACGATCAACAAGACAACCACGTGCTACCCCTTCGCCACTGAACGGATCACGAGGATGGCAATGATGACGATGAGCACGGCGATCACCGTTGCGATGATCTTCACCTTGCTCCACGGACGCTCACCGTGGATCTCGCCGGTGGCGCCGTTGATGAACACCTGCCACGGCTGACCGGCATAGATCACGGTGAGCAACCAGATCGGCAGGAGCACGTGTTTGTACGTGAGGTTCGAGATGTTGGTGTTCTTGTGGTGGATCCGCTGCTGGTCGCCACCGATGTCTTGTCGGATCGACCCGTCGATCGTCGATTCCATCCGTTGGCGGGCCTCACCGAAACAGGACTCGACGTCTCGGTCATAGGTTCGCGAGAGATGACCGGCCATGTAGTCGGGATTGAACGGTTGAACCGCGTGCGTTGGCCACGGCTCGAGCTTGTCGACGAAACGCTTCTCGAAGCCGGTATTTCCCAAGATGGTGATGTCATCGAACGAGTTGAAGACTCGACCCGATGCCCGATACCAATCGGTCTCGACGACCGTCTTGGTCTCGTTGCCGTCTCGGTAGGTGCGGGTGCGATTCTCTCCTCGCTCACCCTGGTAGTCGGTCGTCGCGTCGGCGTCAAAGGTGAAGTAGGCCGAGTACACACTCTCGAACGAGCCTGCGTTCGAGTACTTCTTGAACTCGTCTGGGGCGAACCAACGCTTGTTGATCCACTGATTCAGTAGTTCGTGGGCCTGCTTGTCCGACACCTGGAACGGGAGCACGCCATCGACCGCCAAGCGGTCGGGTGCCTCGTGGATGTCGGTGCGTTGCAGGTCGGTGGCGCAGTATGGGCAGCGAGTGGCGGTCCACGTTCCGGTGAACGTGGTGTGGCCGCCACAGTTCTGGCAGATGATCTCTTTCTCGCCCTCGATCTGTCCCTGGAGGCGGTCGCCACGGCCATGGCTCGCCGCCAGTGCTTTCGCGAAGCTCTGCTCGACAACGGCCGCCCCGGGTGCATGCTCGATTGCCTGACCGGCACCACAATGGGTGCAGGTCAGTTGCTGGCGGGCGATATCGAACTCGAGTTGCCCGCCGCAGGCCAGGCACGGTCGGACACCAACGTCTTGACGTTCGTTGTATGAAGCGGGTTGCTGGGGTGCCGCTGGGGGTTGAGGCTCGGCTGGTTGAGCGATGGGTTGCGGAGGGGTCACCGGCGGCACTACTGGTGGTGGCGCTGGTTGCGGGGCTGCCTGTTGCGGTAGCGGCGGCGGCTGGTTTGCCCCCGGTCGACTGGGCGGCACGGGCGGGGGGAGTGGTGGAGGCGTGCTTTCCTCGGTCACGACCGCCTCCTACATCCCAGCCGGCGGTGTTGCTGGCGGCGGGGTAGCGGGTGGTTGATCGGGGAGAGGAGGAGGAGCTGCGAACAGCGGCGCCAATGCCGGCACGGTGTTTGCTGGTGCCCACCCCGCCATACCCGCGGTCCAGACCATGTCGGTTGGCTGCATCTGGCCCGCAGCCAGGCCCGCCTGCATCTGCTCCATCGTGAACGGACCGGCCTGCTGGCCGTTGAGCGCAACATGGTACGACACGGCACCGGGCAGCGGAGGAGGAGCCATCGCCGCTGGGGCGGCCGCTGCCGGGGCAGCCGCCTGCTGTTGCTGCGGATTCATGGCGTTTGCCATCTGGCTCGCCATGGCCATACCCATTCCCATGCCGAGCATGTCGCCCATGGCGCCACCACCGCCAGGGTTCTCGGCTGCGGCCATCATTGCGTCGGCCTGCTTGGCCTGCGCATAGCGATCGAGATCGCCGACCTGGTCGAGGAACTGGCTTTCTTCGGCGCCGCGAGCGGTTCCCCGAGTGATCGCTTCTCGGATCTCATCGGGGAGCGACACCTTCATGTCGATCGCAGGAATGGCCAGACCGAACTCATCGTCGACTCGTTCGGCCACATAGTCGCGCAGCTTGGCCGAAAGCTCGCGCTGCCTACCCTGCAGATCGATCACACCGAGCCCGGTTTCGAGCACCATGTCGGAGAACGCACCGACGATGACCTGGCGCAACAGTTCGGTGATCTCCTCGGCATCGACCATGGAGTCGGTTCCGATGATCTCACGCAGGAAGATGGCGGTGTCTTCGACCTTGACCTGGCACATTCCGTTGGCCCGAACTTCGACCATCTTGAAGTCGGGATCTCTGACGACCACGGGGCTGGGGGTGCCCCAGCGGACCTCGGTCATCCGGGTGTTGATGAAGTAGACCTCGCTACGGAACGGGCTGTCGAAGCCGTGCTTCCACCCTTGCAACGTGCTCATGATCGGCAGGTTCTCCGACGTGAGTTCGTAGTGGCCGGGCTCGAACTGGTCGGCCAGGGCGCCTCGGTACACGAAGACCGCACGCTGGCCCTCTCGAACGATGAGCTGGGCACCGTTCTTGATCTCGTTCTGATAACGAGGGAATCGCCACGCCATCGTTGTTCGCGAATCATCGAAGTATTCGATGATGTCGACGAGTTCGTTGCGCAGCTTGTTCATCAATCCCATTGTGCAAACCCTCCGTTTGTCCGACCGCGACTGTAGCTCAGCGTTCTCATCGGTCGCCTTCGTTCCGTGCGGCTCCAGTATCATCGGTCGCCTTCGTTCCGTGCGGCTCCATCGGCAAATCGCCCTTCAAGCTGAGCGATCTCGGGGAGGCCGATCATGTCGGTGAACTCCTCGAACGTCGTCATGAGGTCAAGCGCGCCGGACGGCGTTCCCCGCTCGCGGATGTTGGCCAGCACCCCCATCATGGCCTTGGTCGCAGCGAAGAGGGTGGAGATCGGCATGATGATCGCGGCGAACCCAAGCGCAGCAATCTCATCGAACTCGAGCGGAGGCGTTTTACCGCCCTCGACCCAGTTGAAGATCAGCGGGGTGCCATCGAGCGCCGAGCAGACCTGCTCGATCTCGTCGATTCCCTCGAGGGCCTCAACGAAGAGCATGTCGGCTCCAGCATCGCGGCAGGCCAGCGCTCGCTCGATGGCAGCATCAAGTCCGAGCGGCGCCCGGGCATCGGTACGGGCGATGATCACAAAATCCGAATCGACGCGGGCAGCGGTTGCTGCTGCGATCTTGGCCACCATCTCGCTGGTGGAGACGACCAACTTGTTCTCCATGTGGCCGCACTTCTTCGGCATCACCTGATCCTCGATGTGGATCCCGGCGACACCGGCCTGTTCGTACTCTCGGACTGTGCGGATCACGTTGATTGGGTTGCCGTACCCCGTGTCGGCATCGGCAATGACGGGGAGGCTGGTGGCTTGGGTGATGCGGCGAGCGTTGTCGACCATCTCGGCCAGTCCCAGCAACCCGACATCAGGGCGTCCGAGCAGACTGGCCGAGGTCCCGAAGCCCGTCATGTAGGCGGCGTCGAAGCCCGCCTGCTCGATCAGGCGGCTACCCAACGCGTCATAGCAGCCCGGCAACAACAGCGGTTCCGACCGAACAAGCAACTCCCGCAACCGAGCGGGACCAGAGCTTCGAGCACCGAGCAGATCAGCCATCGTTCGACCCTACTTCACACCAGGCTGGCGCCTGCTCCGGGGCGAACGACATACAACGTTGGCGCCACCCCGGTTCGCTCGGTGAACCCTGAAATGACATGGGAGGCAAACGCTTCGATCTGATCCGTGTCGACCATGGCGACCGCAGCGCCGGCGAAGCCGCCACCGGTCATGCGGGCGCCGTACACGCCGGGAGCACCCTGGGCGACGTCGACCATCAGATCGAGCTCGGGACCACTCACCTCATACAGGTCGCGCAGGCTGGCATGGCTGGCATTCATCGCACGACCGAACGCCGCAAGGTCGCCGGCTTCGAAGTCTTGGGCCGCCTGCTCGGTGCGGACGATCTCGTTCACGACGTGGCGGGCCCGGTTGGCGACTCGCTCACCCATCTCATTGGCATACATCTCGACGAGCGCAGGTGTCGCCGAGCGCAATGAGCCGATGCCGAGCACGGCAACGGCTTGCTCGCAGTCATGCCGGCGCTTGCCGTACTCCGACCCGACGAGTTCGCGTCGACTCATGGTGTCGAGGATGACGATGCTTGCAGACTCGGGGACGGGCACCGGCCGGGTCGTGAGATCGGCGCAATCGATCAACATCGCACAGCCTTCGAGTGCGATCGCCGAGATCAACTGATCCATGATGCCCGAGGGAAGACCGAGGAAGTCGCGCTCGGCCCGTTGCCCGGCGAGCGCTGCGGCGACCGGGTCGAATGGTTGATCGGCAACAGCCAACGCCGCCCGAGCTGCCGCGACTTCGAGTGCGGCCGACGACGAGAGGCTCGCACCAATCGGGACATCGGTGGCCACCGTGCCCTGGAATCCCCGGAGCGGGATGCCCGCCTGGCGAAGGGCCCACAACGTGCCGGCGACGTGCGAGCCCCATCCGGCCACCGGCAAGCCGGGAGCGATGGTGTCGATGTCGAAACGGGTCTCTCCGTACCCTTCGCTGTGCAGAACAACGAGCCGATCGTCGCGCCGCTCGACCGCCAACCAGGTGGCATGGGGGAGGCCCATCGGGAGGACGAAGCCATCGTTGTAGTCGGTGTGTTCCCCGATGAGGTTCACCCGGCCGGGCGAGCGAGCGATGATCGACGCGTTGGTCCCGAAGACTTCGCGGAAGTGGGCTCGGACCCGCTGCTCGGCGTCGAGAGGCTGGTTGATCATGTCCTCGAGGGTACGAGTCAGAGGATGCGGCTCTGCCCCTCTCCCCAATAGCGATCGCGCAGGGTTCGCTTGTAGAGCTTGCCGGTGGGAAGACGGGGAAGTTCGGCCTCGAAATCGATCGTGCGGGGGACCTTCTGCCGCGACAGATGCTCACTGCAGAACGCCAGAAGCTCGGCAACGGTCTCGTCGGTCTCCGGTACCCCCGGCATGAGTTGCACCACCGCCTTGACCTCTTCCCCGAGGTCGACGTTTGGTACCCCGAACACCGCAGCGTCGGCAACGAGCGGATGGGTGATCAACAGGTTCTCGGTCTCCTGCGGGTAGATGTTGACCCCGCCGGAAATGATCATGAACGTGGAACGATCGGTGAGGTAGAGGTAGCCGTCGTCATCGAGGTAACCGACGTCGCCGACGCTGGTCATCGTGCCGTCTGACGAGGTGGCGTCGGCGGTCTTTGCCGGGTCGTTGAAGTACTCGAACTCGGTGGCGGTTTCGAACCAGAGTGTGCCGGGCTCGCCTTTCGGTGACGGGTTGCCGTCATCGTCGAGCACGTGGAGTTTCCCGAGAATCACCTTGCCGACCGTGCCGGGATGAGCCAACCACTCCTCACTGTTACATGCGGTGAAACCGAGCCCCTCGGTTGCGCCGTAGTACTCGTGGATGATCGGACCCCACCACTCGATCATCTGTTCCTTGACCTGGACCGGGCAGGGAGCAGCGGCATGCACTGCGAACTCGAGCGACGACAGGTCGTAGCGGGAGCGAACATCGTCTGGCAGTTTCAGCATGCGGCTGAACATGGTCGGAACAAGCTGAGTGTGGGTGATCGAATACTCCTCGATCAGCTGAAGATAGCGCTCGGGGTCGAAGCGTTCCATGATCACGATCGTGCCGCCACGGCGAACGGTGAGGTTGACCGCAGCTTGGGGGGCCGAGTGATACAGCGGCGCCGGCGACAGGTAGATCATGCCCTCGCGGTACTGCCACAAGTTGTCAAGGAAGGTGAACAGCGGCATGTTGTAGTCCGGCGGCTCGTCGGGCAGGGGCCGGATGATGCCCTTCGGTTGCCCGGTGGTTCCCGACGAATACAACATCGACGTCCCGAGGCGCTCGTTCTCGATGGGATCGGACGACATGTCGGCGACGGCAGCGTCGAACGGGACGAATCGGGCGTGGCTGTCGATCGTGGCAAGCGCCGCGGCGTCGACCCCTGTGACCAGAACCAACCGGACATTCGGGCTGAGCTTCACTGCCTCGACCGCCACCGCAAGACGAGACGCCGAGGTGATCAATAGCTGCGACTCGGAGTTGCCAAGAATGTAGGCGACCTCTTCGCTGGTCAAATAGGAGTTGATGCACGTGTAGTACAGGCCGGAACGTTCTCCGGCGGCACAGGCCTCGAGGTATCGATCGTTGTTCTCCATGAGGATCGAGTAGTGGTCGAGACGTTCGAGGCCCTCGTTGCGCAAGACGTGAGCGAGACGATTACTCCTCGCCTCGAAGTCGGCGTATGAGACGATCTCGCCGGTGGCGGCCATCACGAAACAGGGATGCTCGGGATTCGTTTTTGCTGCAGCTCCTGGGTACATGCCGGCGACGTTAGCCGGTCCTCAGTTGGCGGCGCCCGTTGGAGATCATTAGGTTGCGGCTGATGTCACAAACGCTTCCTATCGACACCGCAGTCGACATTGGAGTCCTCATCGATGGTCTGAGCCCACGGCTGTCGAGGATCCTCGACGCGGCGCTCACCCAGTTCGCAGCCCAGGGTTACGCCGCGACCACGATGGAAGACATCGGCGCCGCTCTCGACGTTCGTGGCCCCAGCCTCTACAAGCACGTGGCATCCAAGCACGAGATGCTGAGCCTGATCATGGTCGGCGTGATGGCTCGGCTGCAGCGAGACCATGACCAGGCGGTGGCAACGAGCGACGACCTCGTCCAGCAGTTGCGCCGCGCGGTCGAAGCCCACGTGCGATTCCACTCCCGGTACCGAAGGGAGGTCAGCGTCGGTAATCGTGAACTCGCCTCCCTGTCGCCGGAGATGTCCTACGAGGTCAAGCAGATGCGCCGTTCCTATGAGCACTCGTTTCGCGATCTGATCACCCGCGGCGTCGACACCGGGGTCTTCGAGGTCCGCTCGCCAAAGCTGGCGGCATACACCTTGCTCGACATGGGTGTCGGCTTGTCACTGTGGTTCCGCGACGACGGTGAGTTCAGTGCCGACCAGGTCGCCTATCACTACGCCGATCTGGCCATGCGAGTCGTCGGGCGTTAGTCGGCGGGTTCGGCGAGAGACTCCAGGACACCGATCGCGGCGGCGAGCGAGGCGATCTCGGCCGGATCGAGCGAGCCAACACGGGTGGCCAGCCAGGCTTCTCGACGCGACCGAATCTGCTGGGTCCGCTCGATCCCTTCGGCCGTCGCCACCACGTACTTCACTCGTCGGTCGGTGGCGTGAACGGTTCGCTCGACCAGACCGTTGGCTTCGAGCCGATCGACCAGCTTGGTCACCATCGATGGCGCAACCTGCTCGCGCAGCGCGAGGGACCCCAACGTCAGGGGCCCCTCGAGGCTGATAGTGAAGAGTGCCGATTGAGCCGAGAGCGTCAGATCGTTGGCGGACTGGACTCGAAGCTGGCGATTGAGGCGCGCCACGGCGAGGCGGAGCCTGGCCACCAACTCCAGATCAGGATCCGCCACGATCAGTCCTCACTCAGGCCGTGCTCAATCAACAAGGGGCTCAATCAACAAGGGCTTTGAGCTTCTCGATGGTGCCAACGGGGTCGGGGCCGACCGGGTTCACCGAAAGCATGTTGACGCCCGCTTCTTTGTAGGCGGCAATCCGCTCCTTGATGTAGCCGGCCGGACCGACCAGGTTCGACTTCTCGAGCAATTCCGCCGGCACGGCGGCGGCGGCCGCGTCTTTTTGACCGTCGAGATAGAGGTCTTGGATTTCGGTTGCCTCGTCGACGTACCCGTAGCGCTTGACGATCGTGTTGTAGAAGTTCTTGTCTCGTGCTCCCATACCACCGATGTAGAGCGCACTGTTCGGCCGAGCGTGATCAAGAATCGCCTTCTGGGCGTCGCCGGTGAGGGAGTCGTCGATGGCGAGCATGCCGCCAGCGTTGATCGAAAGATCACCGAGGGCCGGATCGCGCTTGGCCAGGCCCTTGTCGAGATCTTCGCCCCACACCTCACGGAACTTCTCCGGCATGAAGAAGATCGGCAGCCAACCATCGGCATAGCGGGCGGTGTTGGCGACCGAGAGGCCCATCAGGCTGGCCCAGTAGATCGGGACTTCGCTGCGAACTGGGTGGTTGATCAACTTGAGCGGCTTGCCCAGGCCGGTTCCCTCACCTTCGGGAAGGGGAATGGTGATGGCCGAACCCTGGTAGTCGATCTTTTCCCGGCGGAGCATCATGCGGGTGACTTCGATGTAGTCACGGATTCGCGGCATCGGTTTCTCGTACGGCACGCCGTGGAATCCCTCGATCACCTGCGGACCCGAAGCGCCAAGTCCGAGGATGAAGCGCCCGTCGGAGACGAAGTCGCAACCCGATGCGGTCTGGCCGATACAGCTGGCGGTACGCGAGTACACGTTCAGGATGCCGGTGCCGATCTGCACGGTTTCGGTCTTGGCGGCGAGGTAACCGACCTGGCTGATCGCGTCGTGGCTGTAGGCCTCGGGAATCCAGACGACGTCGAGCCCCGCCTTCTCCAGTTGTTGAACGCGTTCAACACCCTCTTTGAATCCGCCGGAATAGTTGAGTGACATCGAGATCTTCATGGGCGCCGACAATAGGGCACTCGCCGTTCAATTCCCAGATGGGCCTGCGGCCCCTTGCTTCCTCCGGACTATCGGGGCATCGACCCCGCTATCACCGTAGGCAGTCTGCCGGTGTGCAGGAACGTGAGGTGTCTCGTCGTTCGGGTCACCGCAACGTAGAGCAAACTGAGCCCAAACGGCTCGGCAAGAATCGCTGCTGGTTCGACCACGATCACCGAGTCGAACTCGAGACCCTTGGCGGCACGGGGGTGCATCGCCACTGCCTCACCACGAACGTCGAGACGATCGACCCCGATCACTGCGACCTTCCCGTCGCCGACCAATCGTTGCTCTTCATCGACGATGCCGGGCAGCGACGCCGCGATCGAATCGGTCGCCACCGCTCGTGGCGGTACGCCGGTGTGTCGGATCGACTTGGATCCAGCCAGCGCGGGTGCCAACTCGGCCAGCAAACCTGCGGCGAGATCGTTGACCTCGGCCGGTGATCGATAGTTGGTCGACAGCTCTCGGTAGTCGAACGAAGCAATCGAGGGAGGCAGCAGGTCTCGCCACTCGCCGGGCTCACCGTTCGACCGTTGGGCGAGGTCGCCGACAATGGTCATCGAGTTGCCCCGTGCCCGGCGGGCGACCATCCGCCATTGCATCGGGGTCAGGTCTTGCGCCTCGTCGACGATGACATGGCCGAACCGCCACGCTCGTTGGCGAGCGGCGAGTTCGGCGACGCTTGCCCCTCGGTCGAAGACTGCGTCGGCGGCGTCGAGATCGAGTTCCTCGAACGACGGATCGGTGTCGTCGTCTTCGGGGGTGTACCGGTCGGTCATGCTCCCATCACTCATCTCTCAGCCCTCCAGCGCTTTCGAGTCGAGGTAGGGGTCGTCGAGGCTCAGCACCTCGAAGCCGACACCTTCGGGGTCGATGGCCTCACGATCGAAGTCGGTGTCGTCGTCCTCCTCGGCCAGTTCCAGGCGTTGGGCCAACTCGAACTCGTCGAGCGCATCGCGGCGAAGTTGCTCTTCGTCGGCCTCTCGCAGGACGGGGCCGAGCAACTCCAGCAGTTCGTCGAGAAGTGGTACGTCGGCGTCGGACCAGCGATGGCCTTCGATGTCGGCCTCGGGGGTTCGGGCCCGGTGCAACAGTTCGAGGTCGTCGCGACCGATCGGTAGGCCGCGTGCGGCGGAGCCGAGGAGCGCTCGGGAACCGAGCAGGTCGTTCAGCGCCTGTTCCGGGGTGAGGGTCGGCCAATGGCGCATCAGGAAGTTCCGGACCTGACTCGATGACCGGAACGACTCGACCGCATCGGACAGGCTGGCGAAGCTCGGGTCGTGCACCGAAATCGCGAGGGCCTCGACGACCCCCTGTCGGAAAGCCGCTGCGCCGTCATTGTGGGCTGCATGCCGCCGAGCACGCTCGAAGATTGCCGCCAGCCTCGGCTCGTCGAGCACGACTCGGCGTGACCCGTAGTAGGTGTGGAGTGCCTTGGTCGGTGGTCGCTGTCGATCGCGAATCGCGGCCGCCAGAACATCGGCCATCACGGCACGACCTTTGATCTCGGCGACCTCGGGCCGCTCGGTCCGTCCACGCAGGATCCCGGCGAAGAGCTCGCTGGCAGTGACCGAGATGACGCCGGATTCGCCGAGGGAGGGGAGCACGCCGCTGATGTAGCTGAGAAACTCCGAACTCGGTCCGACGATCAGCACGCCGGTGTCAGAGAGCGCCGCCCGATGCTCGTACAGCAAATACGCCGCCCGATGGAGCGCCACCACGGTCTTCCCGGTGCCGGGACCGCCCTGCACCACGAGTGCTCCCGAGCTGGGTGCTCGGACCACGGCGTCTTGTTCGGCCTGGATCGTTGCCACGACCGTACGCATGTGATCGCGGGTCGGTGCGTCGAGGGCGGCGAGAATCGCGGCCTCGCCCCGGAGCCCGATGCCGTCGACCAGATCGTCGACGTCGAACACTTCGTCGGAGTACGACACCAGGTCGTCGCCCTGGTACACCAAGTGTCGCCTGCGCTCGACCCCGAGCCGATCGATCGGAGTGGCCCGGTAAAACGGGACCGCCGCCGGCGCCCGCCAGTCGACCAAGACCGCTTCAGCGTTCGCCTCCGTGGCCGCGTCGTCGATCACGGTGAGGCGACCAACATCGAGGCGATCGCCATTGGCATCGACGGTGTAACCGAACGACAGTGCCTCACCCATTGCTTCGAGCTCGGTCATCCGTCGGATGGCGTGCATCGCCCGGTCGGCGCTCTGACGAACCAGCGCAGCGCGCACCGCGGCGTCGACCTCGCCGTCCTCGTCGACCAGGTCACGGATTCCGTCTTCGGTCGCCTCTGCCGCTTCCTTGGCAAGCTGTTTCGCCATACGGCGAGCTCGGTCGAGGTGGTCCCTGTGAAGCGTTTGTATCCGTAGCAGCGCAGCCTGCTCCGCCTCGAGCTCCGTCTCGAGGTTCGTGTCGAATGGTGCCTGCTGGTTCACACCGGAGAGCGTAGAGGCTGTAACGGCTGGCATGATGGTCTGCGTGGTTCGCCCCGATCTCCGATTCCCAACGACTCGGCCTGACGAAGGACCGAAGCCCGACGTGAACTTCGGTGATGCTGTGACCTCTGGCGCTTCTGGAAGGTTCGGCGATCCCGCTTCGGATGCTCATGTGATCGATTTGCGAGATCGTCCATCGTTGAGCGCTCGCCAGGCGCGAGCGATACTCGGCGTCTCCGCCGATGCCGACTGGAGGGAGGTCAGGGCGACCTACCTTGCCTGTCTTCAGGGCCAAGCAGTCGAACGACGCCAGATCAACTTGGCATACGCAACTTTGAGGCTGCTGTCGATCGACTGAACTGCTAGAACTGGTCGATGAGCGAGATCAACCTGGCAGCACTCCACGAGGCGATCGCCGAGCGAGACCCCGACCGCGAGTGTTTGGTGTGGGGAGATCGCCGTTTCTCCTGGGGCCAGGTGACCGACCGCACTCGCAGGCTCGCCAACGGATTGATCGAGCGGGGTCTCGGTGCGGTCGTCGAACGCAGCGAGTTGGCGAACCACGAGTCTGGTCAGGATCACCTGGGGATCTATCTGACCAACGGCAACGAGTACCTGGAGTGCATGCTCGGGGCTTACAAGGCGCGAGTGGCTCCGTTCAACGTCAACTATCGCTATGTCGCCGAAGAACTCACGTATCTGTTGAGTGATGCCAAGGCAACGGCGGTCGTTGTGCACTCGCGGTTTGCGCCGACCTTGGCAAGCATCCGTGATTCGCTTCCCGATCTTCGAGTCATCATCCAGGTACCCGACGAGTCGAACGAGGCGTTGTTGCCCGGGGCCGAGTGGTACGAAGATGTTCTCGCGGCGGCGTCGCCAGAACGGCCCGACGTCACCTGGTCGCCCGACGATCTGTACATCCTCTACACCGGTGGCACCACCGGGATGCCCAAGGGTGTGCTGTGGCGTCAGGGCGACGCTGCGGTTGCCGCCTTCGGGATCCGCAATACCGCAGCCGACGCCGAGTTCGAGTCGATGGAAGCCGTCGCCGACTGGGCGACAAGCGACAAGCGGGGTCTGCGATTCCTTCCCGCTCCTCC
>RCMY010002052.1_pt1 | contig 19567 bp, 20 predicted proteins | sample 2041341 | NCBI WGS metagenome assembly RCMY01 (sample SAMN09708234, study PRJNA481090) | Marine sediment metagenome, whole genome shotgun sequencing project. | reverse complement strand
AGCGCCGATGACATCCGGGAAATCGAGGAGCTTTTAAGGGAGTTGAAAAAATGAGCGGCGAATTGAATCAATGGATTTGGGATACCATGCTGTCGATGACCCTGTTGATGTTGCTGGTGTTGATGATCCGCAAACCGGTGAGCCATTTCTTCGGCGCGCGCATCGCCTATCTCCTCTGGATCGTGCCGCTGGCGCGCCTGTTCATGCCGACTCTCACTCTTGAAGCACCCGCGACGGTCGAGCCGATGACGGCCTTCGTGCCTGCGACAGTTGGTTCAGACCTGGTTGCGACAGTGCCAGTCCAGTCAACCGCATTCAGCGCGCTTGCGTCACTGGACTGGATGATGATCGCGACCATCCTGTGGCTGGGCGGCGCGGGCCTGTTGTTTATCAGCAAGCTGGCCGCCTATCTCCAGTTCCGGGAAGATATTGTCGCGGATGGCCAGTTGATCGGTCGCCATGGTAATATCAAAATTCTTGAAACCACGGCCGTCGGCGGCCCGCTCGCTTTCGGCGTGTTCGAAAAATATATCGCCGTGCCCGCGAATTTCTTTCGCGACTATGCGCCGCGTGAGCGGGAACTGGCGCTGGAGCATGAAATTGCCCATCATGAATCGGGTGATCTGGCGGCCAATTTTGTCGGGCTGACAATATTATCCCTCCATTGGTTCAGCCCGGTTGCGTGGTTCGCCTGGATTTCGTTTCGCCATGATCAGGAGACGGCCTGCGATGCGCGCATATTGGCGCAAAGTGGCCGCGATGTCCGCGCTGTTTACGGCCGGACCATCGCCAAGTCGGCATCCGGTCACCGGTTGGGCCTCGCGAGTCCGCTGAACCAGAAAGACAAGATCAAGGGCCGCCTCAAAATGCTAGGGCGATCGGAAAAATCCTCTTTCCGCCGCCGACTGGGGGCCGGTCTGGTTGCCGTCGGTGCGGTCATCAGCTTGCCGCTCACCGCGACAATTACCTATGCCGAGGCGGTTGATCGGACGGATGTATCTGCACCGCGTGCACCGCTCGCGCCAACTGCCCCCTCCGTACCAGTTGCCCCGGAAGCGCCGCTGGCACCGATTGCGCCTGCTGCCGATACCGGTGTAACGAATATCACGATGCTCAACGGCCGCAAAGATGCCGACCTGTCGAAAGATTATGTGCACAAGGTGAAGCATAACGGGAGAACGATAATCCTGCGCACGGACCAGCGGCTGAGTGATAAAGAAGTGCGCAAAATGGTCGATGAAGCTGAAAAGTCGCGCCTTAAGGCGGACCGGGCGCTGCGCGAAAGTGGATTGGACCACGAGCATATGGAATCGACGATGCGCGAGGTCGAACGGGAAGTTGCCCAGGCCAAAAGGGAAATGCAGCAAGGTCTGCGGGAAGCGGAACAAGAGGTTCGCGAGGCGCTGCAGGAAGCCCGCGAGGCACGGCGTGAGGCATTGCAACAAGCCCGCGAAGCAAGGCAGGAGGCATGGGAGGCGGAACGCGAGGCAAGGAATAGTAGCAAGTCCGCCGCTCGCATATCCTCTATTTCCTATTCCACCAGCAACAAGGTCAATGGCCCCGATTGTATCGCGATGAATAGGCAGATCGCCATGGGCGGCAAGAACGGCCTCACCGGACAAGCCTGGGCGGTGGTAGCCGGGTGCGGCGGGTTTGAAGTCAAGATTGACAAAGCTGCTGTGCTCAAGGCGGCATTGGCAGATCTGGAAAAAGGACGCGACGACGCGGTGAAATGCAAGGATGACAAGGTCGATCGTACCAGGAAGATCAAGGATCTTGATCGCAGCATCGCAAAAGTGAAGGCACAGCTGTCGATGACCTGAAGGTGGGGACCGGTTCCAAACGGTACATTAGGGCAGTTCGTTTGGCGGACCGCCTTTTTCGTGGTTGTTTTATGGGCTGAATATGCCACATCAGACCCATGGACTTTGACCCCTCCCGATTTCCCACCGGTCTGTGCGAACAGATGGAACCGCTTGTCGCGCGTGTGCTCGCGGGCAATCCCAGTCCCTATACCTATACCGGGACCCAAACCTACATTGTCGGCAACAAAGCCGACCGTGCTGTGATCGATCCCGGACCAGCGATTGACGAGCATATCGATGCGATCATTGCAGCGGTTGGCGACGCCCGGATCACTGCCATCATGTGCACCCACACCCACCGCGACCATAGCCCCGCTGCCGCGCCACTGGCCGCGCGCACCGGCGCGCCGATCATCGGCTGTGCGCCTCTGGTCATCGAGTCTGATCTGCCGCGTTCTGACGAGTCGTTTGACAAGGATTACGCGCCGGACCGGATTTTGTCGGATGGCGAAACAATATCGGGCGACGGCTGGACCATAGAAGCCGTGGCGACTCCGGGACATACGTCCAATCATCTGTGTTTCGCGGTTCACGAATCAGGCGCTCTGTTGACCGGTGACCATGTCATGGCCTGGTCGACCAGTGTCATTGTCCCGCCCGATGGCGATATGGCCGACTATATGGCGAGCCTGAAGAAGCTCTACGAACGCGAGGACAAGGTTTATTATCCCGCCCATGGCAAGAAGGTTTCCAATACGCGCCAGCTGGTGCGCGGGATGATGGGCCATCGCAAACAGCGCGAGCGGCAGATTTTGAAGCTGCTGGCAGAAGGCTCCTCCGCGATCATCGATATGGTCCCGCGCATGTACAAGGGTCTCGATCCGCGCTTGACGGGCGCTGCAGGGCAATCGGTACGCGCGCATCTGATCGATCTTGAGAACCGGAGGCGCGTGACGCTATCGGGTGACGTCTGGGCGATGGCCGAATGAGTCATCCGACTTATCGCCGCCTGTGGGTCCCGGTTGCGATTGTCAGCGGGTTTCTCATCCTGCTCGGCGCGCTTGCCTGGTTGCTCTTTTCCCGCGTCGAGAGCAGCTTCAGCCCCGATCCGGTATCGATTGCCAATGCCAGCCTTTCCAGCCTGCAGGAACAGAACCGGCTGACGGTATTTTCGGCGAGCTATAATGCCACGGTGACCACCACGGTGACCAAGCTCGGCCTGTCGGCGCGCAAGACCCTGATCATGCCCGGCACGGTCCGCTACGAACTCGATCTGGCCAAGCTCGGCGCGGAGGATGTCCGCTGGGATGCCCGCGATGACACATTCTATGTCGAAATGCCCGCGATCGAAATTGCCCGGCCCGAGGTGCATATCGAGCAGATCCAGACCTATGATGATGGCGGCATCCTGATCGCCCTGACCGACGCGGAAAAAGTGCTCGATCAGGCCAATCGCAAAAAGGGAGTCGAGGAACTGGCCAAGCAGGCCCAGAATCCGGTGCAGATGCGGCTGGCGCGGGAAGCCGCGCGCCGGGCGGTACGCCACAATTTTGCGATTCCGCTGCAGGCCGCCGGTGTCGAAGCTAAGATCGACGCCTTTTTCCCCTACGAACGAAGCCGCTACAAGGAGCGATGGGATTATTCGCGGCCGATCCGGGAGGTTTTGGCTGAGCAGCGGAAAAAGAGGGGAGAGACGGAATGAGGTTGAATGGCAGTCCCATGCTGGCCATGCTGATGGCCGGATTGGCCCTGGCAGGCTGCGAACAGCGCGCTGAAATGGAACCGGAGTCCCGAATTGCGGCTTTTGCCTTGCCCGAGCCGATCACCAATAATGCGGTGGCGGTTGCCGACGGACCGGACGGACCGACCCTGTACAGTTTCAATGGCCTGAAGGCGGGCAAGACCTGGAACGATACCAGCAACGCTGCCTATGCCTGCGTGATTGCGACGGAATCATGCAAGATCATCGCCCCGGTCCCGGTTCCGCAAGGTCGTCTGGCCAGTGCAGCCGTCACCGTGGCGGGCAAAATCTATATTTTCGGCGGCTATACTGTCGCCCCCAATGGGGATGAACTCTCGACCCCGGAAGTCTTCGCCTTTGATCCGGCAACCGGGCGCTATGACCAGCAGGCCGATATGCCGACCCCGGTCGATGATATGGTTGCCGTGCCTTATCAGAACCGCTTCATCTATCTGATTGTCGGCTGGCACGACGAAGGCAATGTCAGCATCGTGCAGATGTTTGATACCCAGACCGGTGCCTGGACCGAGGCCACGCCATTTCCCGGTACGCCTGTCTTCGGCCATAGCGGCGGGATCGCGGGTGACAGCATCATCGTCACCGACGGGGTTGCGTCTGTTTTCGCCGAGGGCAAACGCAAATTTGTGGCCGCGAAGCTGAGCTGGCGCGGGGATATCGATCCCAAAAATCCGACCCAGATCACCTGGCGCGGGGTTGATGCCCATGCCGGTTCCGCCAGATATAGGATGGCGGCCATCGGCGACGAGGCCGGTCAGCGGATCATTTTTGCCGGCGGCGGTGACAATCCCTATAATTATGACGGTATCGGCTATGACGGGGTGCCCGCCAAGCCATCGGGCGGCTTTTTTGCCTATGACCTGAAAACCGATAGCTGGCAGGAACTGGGAAGGCTGGCAGAGCCGAGCATGGACCACCGCGGTCTCGCGGAAGTCGATCAGGATTATTATATTGTCGGCGGGATGGATGGAGAACAGAAAGTGACCAGCCGGATTGTCAAATTCCGGATCGGGAAGTAACCGATATCGGAGGCTAACTGGTTAAGCCATCTGATCCGAATAGTCCCCGCGCACAAAGGCTTCGCTGAGCGCAAATTTCTGGATTTTTCCCGAACCCGTCATCGGCCATTCGTCGACCCAGATCCAAAAGGCCGGCGTCTTTTGCGGGGACAGGCGTTCGCGGATGAAGCTGCGCAAGTCGCTTTCCGTCGGCCTGTCGCCATCGGCAGCGCGCATGAAGCAGGCGACCAGTTCGCCCCATTTGTCGTCGGGAATGCCCGCCACCGCGACCTCGGCGACCATCGGATGTTCGAGCATTGCATTCTCGATTTCCGCCGGGAACAGATTCTCGCCGCCCCTGATGATCATTTCCTTCACCCGGCCGGTGATTTTCAGATACCCCCGTTCGTCCATCGTCCCGAGATCGCCGGAGTGCAGCCAGCCAGCTTTATCAATCGCCTCGGCGGTCGCCTCGGGATTGTCATTATAGCCGAGCATCACATTGGGACCGCGCACGCATATCTCGCCCTGTTCGCCAATCGCGGAGATCGAGTGGTCGGCAGGGTTCAGAATCGCGACATCCATGTGCGGCATCGGCTGGCCAATTGTCCGGGTCAGGTCTTCCTCGCTGTCATCGAACCACGAAAATGTAATTATCGGCGATGCTTCGGTCTGGCCATAGACCACCTGCACCGGTGTCCCGAACGCCTGACGGGCAGCTTTCGCGAGTTCGGGCGCCACCATCGCGGCGCCGCACATCATCCGCTCGACCGAGCGCATATCCTTGCCGCTGCGTTTTGCTTCGTCGACCATCAGCACCAGCATGGTCGGGACGCCGCCGGTGAAGCGCGGGCGATGGTTTTCAATGGCGTCGATCATCAGTGCCGGATCGAAATAGGGTATAGAAATATAGATTGCCCCAAGCACCAGCGAACCAAACATGAAGGCGGACCCTCCGGCATGAAAAAGCGGAGTGGGAACAAGCATCAGGTCTCCTGGCTCAACGCCCCAGCGGCGGACCAGATCGGCGTTATTCTGCAATACACCCCCCTGTTTCAGCAATACGCCTTTGGGGAGACCGGTTGTGCCGGAAGTATATTGAATCTGCATGATATGGTCGGGGCTGGTCTCGCGCAGAACACCCTCATCATGGCCCGCGAACAGACTGTCGAGATCGGTAATATCGAAACGCTGGACTGCGGATGACAGGCCCGAACCGGCTTCTTCCGCCACCGCGCCCAGCGCTCGTCCCCGCACTTCTGGAGAATAATAAATGCCGGTAGCGCCGGATTGCTCGAGGACATAGCGCAGCTCTCTGGCGATATAGGCCGGGTTCACGGTGACAACGGTCAGGCCAGCCAGCATGGCGGCATATTGCATCAGCACCCATTCGGGACAATTACTCGCCCAGATGGCGATCCGTGCCCCCGCTTCATGGCGCGATGCCAGAGCCCGTCCCAGTTTCTCGCAATCAGCCAGCAATGCAGCATAGGTCCATTCGCGGCCGATGCTTGCATCTGGCAGCAGTTCGCGCAAAGCCAATTGGTCGCCGCGCGCTTCGGCCTGCTCGCGCAGCATTTCGGCGATGGTCATCTCGCGAAACGGCGTGTCCGTCCGGGCCGGGAACAGAGATTGTGCGAGCCTGACCTGATACATGGATATCCTCCCGGTCTTTTGATCTGTTTACACAATATATCCAAAAATGCGAAGGTCCGCACAAGACAAACGCCGCTTTGCTTCCTATATGATATGGGCAAGGCCGATTTTCGGCAAAGGAGACGACAAATGGACGCACGCGGTGGAATTGGTGGCAGCTTGGCCGGAGTCGATATTGTTGAGGAAATCAACAAGCTGCGCAAGGAGCGCAACGCGATCATCCTGGCCCATTATTACCAGAAGCCGGAAATTCAGGATATTGCCGATTTTGTCGGTGACTCGCTCGAGCTGTCCCGCAAGGCGGCGGAAACCGATGCTGATGTGATTGCTTTCTGCGGCGTCAAATTCATGGCGGAGACCGCGAAAATCCTGTCGCCGGAGAAGATTGTCGTGCTGCCGGACATGGATGCCGGCTGTTCTCTGGAAGACAGCTGTCCTCCTGATCAATTCAAGGCGTTCCGCGAAGAACATCCCGATCATATCGCGCTGACCTATATCAATTGCTCGGCCGAGGTGAAGGCGCTGTCCGACATCATCGTGACCAGTTCGTCAGCCGAACATATCCTCTCGCAGATCCCGCTCAACCAGAAGATCATCTTTGGCCCGGACAAGCATCTCGGTGCCTATTTTGCCAAGAAAACCGGCCGCGACATGGTGCTGTGGCCCGGCGTGTGCATCGTCCACGAAGCGTTTAGCGAGACCGAACTGCTCAAACTCAAGACGCAGCATCCCGATGCGCCGGTCGCCGCCCATCCCGAATGCCCCGCCTATATTCTCGATCATGCCGACTTGGTCGGCTCGACCAGCGCGATTCTGAAATATGCCAAGGATTTTGAAGGCGACACGATCATTATCGCCACCGAACCGCATATCATCCACCAGATGGAAAAAGCGGTGCCGGAAAAGAATTTCATCGGTGCCCCCGGTGCGGACGGCAACTGCAACTGCAATATCTGCCCCTATATGGCGCTCAATACGATGGAGAAGCTCTATGTCGCGTTGCGCGATCTGGAGCCACGCATCGAGATTGATGAGGAGACACGCCTGCAGGCCCGCAAGTCGATCGACCGGATGATGGAAATGGCAAGCGCGACTGTGGGGCAGGGGGATTTGGGGGCGCGGTGATTTGGTGGATGAGGATTAGGTGCCAAAGTATAAAGTCATGATTCAGGGGATCAATATTCCAATGGAAGATGGACTATACGGTTTCTACACCACCCGATTTACCCAAGCCTTGGATGCGAAACGCGCAGAGTTAAAGGTCGTCGATCAAATTAGAATCGAAATTAAAAAGACTCATTCAGTTGATACGCTCAAACGCGCAAAAGCGAGCATGGACCTGAAGGATATTCAACAGGTTGATAATTTTCCCCGAAGTCGTGGCGGGGGTTTTTGTTGGTTCGACCAAGCGGAGGATGGATCGGGCCAGTCTGCGCTCGATTTGGAACGAGAAGTTTTCTGGGTATAAATTGTGTAAACTAGATTCCCGCCTGCGCGGGAATGACACAGTTGGTCAAGGCTAAGCCTCCCTTGTCATCCTCGCGAAGGCGGGGATCCAGTGAGAGCTCTCATCCGCTTTTATCATCCGTTGAGCGTGTCAAAAAGGTCATCCCAGCCCGGATTGCTTTCCTCGATCAAGCGCAATTTCCAGCCACGTTTCCATTTCTTGAGCGCCTTTTCGCGGGCAATGGCGTCGCGGACATCGGTAAAGGGCTCGATATGAACTAGTCTGGTGACTCGATATTTCTTGGTGAAAGCTGACCCTTTGCCTTCGCGATGGGCGGTGATGCGGGCTGCAAGATTGTTGGTGACGCCGATGTAGAGGGTCCCGTTGCGCCTGCTGGCGAGAATATAGATACAGTAAGAGCGGGGCATGGCCTGTTCTAACTGGGTTCCCGCCTTCGCGGGAATGACAAATCGCTAGGATGGATTACCAGTTTCGGACAGTCCCATGCCTTCTCCCATAGGGAAAAGGCAAAACTACCCTGCCATCACCCGCTTCACCACCTCGGGTTCGGCAGCAATCACCTTCAAATAGGCGCGGACCGCTGGCGGGGGCATGTGGCGACCGATTTCATATTGGCGAATATTGGCGAGCGGGATTCCGTAGATCTTGGCAAATTCTTCTTGCGTCATGCCCAGATCGTAACGGAGCACACGGATGAAGCGGCCCATATGCGCGCGTTCGAGGCCTGCGACGCTGACATCGAAGTCTTCGGGATCATTGGGATCAGCGGGGATCGCGATCATAGTCTCTTTGTTCCCGGCCATTGCTCCTCCTTACTGAAATCAATCGAATGGCCGCACTGCGCTCTGCATACACGGCTGTGAAAAGTTTGCCGTTCACTTTGCCGACCGCCTTGTACCTGTCTTCGCCGTCAATCGGCCTGAATGACGGTAGAATCGCGACAAGGGGATCATCAAAAATCCGCTGCCCGAACGACAGGGGCAATCGATGCTTCGCTCGGTTGATGGCATCTTTGGCCAGATCAAATTCAAAGTCCACATCTTCTTATATGTGAAACACATAGTTATCACAATTGGTGATCCCTCGCAAGCCATGACAGTTTCGGCCATATATCGGGTATATTGAGCCAGACGCAGGAATGACAAAATGGCGTGACTGATTGCCAGTTTCGGACAACCCTTTGCCTTCTCCCTCAAGGGAGAAGGGTACGAAGCCTTATCCGGAGGATTAGGCGCAGTTGGATGAGGGTGTACCGAGTCCTCGAGAGCAGAGCACCCTCACCCAGCTACGACTAGCGAACAAGTTCGCAAGTCTGCGCAACCCTCTCCCTGAAGGGAGAGGGCAAAACGTCTTTCCCCTCCGGAAGCATTCCCGCTTTCCCCTCAATGCGTTATCGGTTAGCGTCAATCCATGATCGCCCGTATCCGTTCCGCTCTGCTGTCCATCAATGCCAGCTACTGGTTCTACCCGGCGCTATTCTCGACGATCGCGTTTTTCCTGTCGTTTTTCACCATCTATCTCGACCGCAATGGCGCATCGGACTGGTTCACTACCTATGACTGGCTGCATATCAGCCGTCCCGCCGGCGCGCGGACGACGTTGACGGTGATTGCCGGTTCGATGATCGGAGTGGCCTCGACCGTCTTTTCGATCACCATCGCCGCTGTCGCCTATGCCAGCGGGAATTACGGGCCGCGGCTGCTGACCAATTTCATGGAGGACAAGGGCAACCAGCTTTCGCTCGGCACATTCATTGCGACTTTTGTCTATACGCTGATGATCATTCGCGTGGTGCGGGACGAAGACGAGCGCGCGGGCAGCGCGTCCGATGCGATGGGCGACATGTTGCCCGGATTTACGCCGCAATTATCGCTGATGGTGGCGATGATCATGGCGATTTTTGCGGTCGCCGTACTGGTCTATTTCCTCCACCATATTCCCGCGAGTATCCGCATCAACACCGTGCTCAAGGGCATTGGCGAGCGGCTGATCCGCGACATCAAACGCCGCTACCCCAGCGAAATCGAAGAACGCGAACCACGGGAGCAGGCCAAGGGCGAGCCGGTTATCGCGCAGGCCAGAGGCTATATCAACATTATCGATTTCGATACGCTGGATGCGGTGGCCCGAAAACATGAGGCGACCATCACGCTAAAAGTGCGCACCGGCGATTTTATCCATCCTGATGTGCCGATTATCGAAGTTTCCGGCGCCGAGGCAGACGAGGAAATTGCCGATAAAATCCGCAAGTGCTTCAGCACCGGCGGGATGCGGACCGCGACGCAGGATCTGGAATATTTGATTGACGAACTGGTCGAGATCGCCCTGCGGGCGCTGTCGCCAGGCATCAACGACCCGTTTACCGCGATCACTTCCATGCACTGGATGGGAGCGGCGCTGGCGGAACTCGGCAGTCGCGACCTGGACCGAGGGCCGGAGCAGGAGGATTATGACTGGGACCGGGTGCAGCCGCTCAGCGATGATTTCCGCCATTATGTAGAACGCAGTTTCGGCGCGATGCGATCCGGTGTGGCAACCAACCGGATGGCGGCGATCAACTTTATCAACGCGCTGTTTTCCGCTGCAACATCCTGCGAGTCGGACCGGCGTTTGCGGCTGATCGGGGAAGAGGTGGAAACCATGGTGAGACAGGCGCGCCATCATCTGGTCGGGCCGTCGCTGGAAGAGCTGGAAGCGCGGCTTATCGAATTCAACAAAATGATGGAAAGCAGCAGCAATGCCCTTCTCGCTCGAAAATTTTGATCTTGATGCCTTTGTACAGGCGACGCTGACCGAAGATCTGGGCGCGCCTTATGGACAAGGCGGCCGGGATGTCACGTCGGAAGCCGTGATCCCAGCCGATGCCATTTTCTCCGGCGTGATGGATAGCCGCCACGATGCGGTGATCGCCGGGTTGCCGATTGCCGAGGCGTTTTTCCGCTATCTCGACCCCGATGTCGAGATTGAAATTCTCGTCGCGGAAGGCGAGGCGGTTGAGGCGGGCACCGATATCATGCGGCTGACCGGCAAGGGCCGCGCGATGCTGACCGCCGAGCGCAGTGCGCTCAATAGTGTGCAGCATCTCACCGGCATTGCGACCATGACCAACGACTATGTCCGGGCGATTGCGGGGACGGGCTGCACTTTGCTCGATACGCGCAAGACCATTCCGGGGCTGCGCGTGCTGGAGAAATATGCGACGCGGATGGGCGGGGCGCAGAACCATCGCATGGGCCTGTGGGACGCGGCGATGATCAAGGATAATCATGTCGCAGTCGCCGGTTCGGTCGGCGAAGCGGTCCGGCGCGCCAAGGCAGCGGGCGTCGAAAAAATCATCTGCGAGGTCGACCGGGTCGACCAGATCGAACCGGCGCTGGCGGCGGGGGCCACCCATTTGCTGCTCGACAATATGGACCCCGCAATCTTGCGCGGCGCGGTCATCTTGATCGGCGGCCGCGTGCCGACCGAGGCGAGCGGTGGGGTGACGCTGGAAACCATCCGCGACAAGGCGGAGACGGGGGTGGACTATATTTCGGTGGGCCGTTTGACACAATCGGCTCCGGCTGCGGATATAGGTTTGGATTTTGCGCAGGTTTAGCGATGGTCATCACTCTGAACTCGTTTCATGGTCCATGGCGCGACCTTTAGCTGTCCGCCAGCAGAGGCACGATGGATGCTGAAACAAGTTCAGCATGACGGGTTGAAGTGAGGTTTGAATTGGTAATGAACAAAAACCGCCCACAAACGATCATCTGGTTTGATTGGCTATTTTGGAGTGCGATCATTGTCAGTTACTTGGGAGAATCTCTTCTTGATAAGAGCACTCTGGATCTTCTCTGGTTTGAAATACTATTTTTGGGTTTAACCGGTGTGTTCTGGTATTTTCTAGCTCGGCGAGCGAATATTATATTGAAGTGGATATATGCAGTTCTCGCTATCGTCGCGATCGGATTATACGGATTAGTAGTGATCTCCTCTGCGTTTGAATTGGAATTTTCGGGCGCTGCGCTGCTAAGCATGTCCATGCCCGGACTTGTCCTCGGCGGCGTTGTAAATTCTCTGTCGGTGGGTGCGGCAATTCTCCTTTTTTTAAAGCCCTCGAAAATTTGGTTTGAATCCGGTGGCACAATAGTCACAAACAGCGAGCAACTTTCGGATGTTTTCAAATGAAGTTGGCTGTAGCTTCTATTCTGCTGCTGTTACCGGTGGCCGCCAACGCCCAATCCTACCAATGCCGCGCGCCATCCGGCCTCAGCGCCACCGCGACCAGCAAACCCGCCTCCGAGCCGCGCCGCGTCAAGCCCGTTACCGGCTATACACTCGCGCTCAGCTGGTCGCCGGAGTTCTGCCGAACCCGCAAGGACAGCCGCCGTGACAAGACCCAGTGCAGCGGTGATGACGGCAGCTTCGCCTTCATCCTTCACGGCCTGTGGCCGGAAACGCACGGGCCTGCCTATCCGCAATGGTGTGCCGCGACCAAGCCGCTGCCACCCGCGGTCGTGAAACGTAATTTCTGCATGATGCCGACCACCCGCCTGATGGCGCATGAATGGGCGAAGCACGGGACCTGCATGACCAATCGCCCGGAAACCTATTTCCGGGTGTCGCGGATCATGTTCGATGCGGTGCGTTTTCCGAATATGGACCGGCTCTCGCGAAAGCCGCTGACCGCCGGGCAGTTGCGCAACGCTTTTGCGGCCGCCAATGATGGCGTGACGCCAGAAATGGTGCGGTTGAAAATCAATCAGCGCGGCTGGCTGCAGGAAGTGAAGCTGTGTCTGGCCCGGAATTTCCGCCCAAGGCGCTGTCCGACCCATATGCGGGCGGTGAAAGACGATGCGCCGGTGAAGATCTGGCGCGGGGCCTAGTGCCCCTGCGCAGGTAGGGGGCCATCACCTTGTCTGGATTATTTGAGCAAGGGACAGGTAGATCGCTCGCGGTGCGGCCACTTCTTATCTCTGCTTAAGTGACTCGAGGATAGCATAAGAGATGGACTCCCGCCTGCGCGGGAGCACAGGACTTACCCCTCGATCGTCCGGGTCCCGGGATGATGCTTGTCGAGATGCTTTCTGATAATCCGCAGATTCTTGGTGTTCGAGCGCCAGAAAAAATCAAACATATCACCCGCAATCGGAATTGCGCCGAGCGCCGTGTCGATACCGACATTGGCCGCCATACGCGTCAGTTGCAGCTTGGACATGCCCAAATTGCGCGCTTCCCAGACAATATAGCCGCCCATGAGCGCGGTGACGATATCACCAACCACCGGGATCAAACCGACAATTGAGTCCAGGCCGATCGGCCGGTTAATGCCGGGAATCAAAAACGCCCGTTCCAGGACTTTCTCCATTGCCTCGACGCGAATCCGTACAGCTTGCGGATCGCGGCTGACGTCGGGCAATTGTTCGGCCAGACGCTTTAACTGTTCTTCGGAAATACCCATCGGACCTCCCTGTTGTGCACTAATAATACAGTCAGGATATGGGTATGCCAACCAGCGGGTTCAATGGATGCCAGCCGCGCGGATTGACGGCAAAGCCGCGCTGACCCTGCCGGGCAATCGACCAGCGGATGGGAACCGCAATCGGGATGAAATTATAATGTACGACCAGCATTTTCTCCACCTCCGCATAGAGTCGGGCCTTGATTTCGAGATTGGTCGCAGCATCGGCTTCCGTGATTTTTGAATCGGCATCGTTCAGGCAGACCGAGGTTTCCGCGCAGGTGAACTGCTTCAGAAACCATTGCGCGCTATCATAGGGTGCGATCTCGTCCATCAGCCGGACATCGGCGTCCTGGTTCATGCGGACCTTTCTTGCATTCAGTCCCACTCTTCGCAGATCAGATTGGATGCGCTTGAACAGGATGTCGGCACCCGCTGCATCGGGCAGCGCGATGGTCAGCGGGACGATCGGCCCTTCCGAAGCCTTCCATCTGCGCACATGATTTCTGGCAAAGGCCATCCGGTCCTGCATGGTCATGCTGGCCCAGTCCGGATAGGTGTTGATCCCCTCGACATCGAGCGCTTCGGGGATGATCTTGAGCCTGCTCTGCCAGGCACTGACGCCGGGAAACGAGGTCAGCAGCGCGGGCCGATTGATCGCCATCGCCAAAATTTCACGGTTGCCGGGAACCGCCCAGAAGCCATTGGCGCGAATGAACCGCAATCCGAACAGGCCGGCGACCGGGTCGAGTCGCAAATCCCCGCTGCTGATGCTCGCCGCCCCGATCAGCGGGAGATGATGATATTTGCCATTCAGAACCACTTGCACACCGCCGGCCCGATAGCGGGCGATAGCGGCGGCAGCCGGTTCGCTGCGCAAGGACACCCAGCGCTCGTCTTCTTCCTCTGCGTCCTGTTCTTCCTGCGAAGGTTCGTCAAAGCGATTGAGTTTGATGCCATCGGCTTCGCTCAGCAAGCGCATCGGTCCGGCGCCATGGCCTGCACGGAACAGCCCCATTTCCGGTTGAGCGAGCAGCTGAAGGAAATTGGGATGCGGCGAATCCAGTCTGATCTCGATTACCCTGCCGGTCATCGACACCACTTCTTCGACCACCGAGATGTCATGCTGCAAGCGGCTATCGCGCAATTCGGAAAAACGTTCGCGAAGCAGGCGGGCCACTCGCTCGGCGCTAATCTCTCTGCCATCATCCCATTTTGCGTCGTACAGCCGGAAAATATAGCTCAGACCATCGTTGGAAACGATCCAGCGTGCTGCCAGTGCGGGCACGACCCTGCCTTGTTCATCGAGCCCGACGAGACCCTTGGCCATCGCTGCGCGCATGGTCGCCGAGGCAAAGTTCAATCGCGTCCCGACCGGGTTGATCCGCGCCGGGCCGTCCTCAATCACGGTGACTCTCACCTGATCTTCGTCCTCGGCAAAGCCGCAGGCGCCCAGCAATGTCACCATTAGTGCCGCCGAGATATTTTTCAGCCAGAATGTCGAACGGAAAATCATCACGGCCTTATACGCAGAGTACGGCTGGGATGCACATTGGAAATATTATTGTCCCATCCCGCAATGCGCTCGGCCACCAGGCTGCGCGTAACGTAAAAGTAAAGCGGCAGGACCGGCATATCAGCGATCAGAAGCGCCTCCGCCTGACGCATCAAATGCCGGCGCTTTGGGGGATCCGGCTCGGCGATCGCGCGCGCCAGAATCCGGTCATAGTCCGGATTATCATAACCTGAATAATTGCCGGCGCCATTGGCCTCCTGATGGACCTGCAGGAAATTTTCCGGCGTCGGCAGGTCGGCAATCCAGCCCGACCGGGACAGCGTAAATTCATGCCGCCGCAACGCGGCAAAATGCAGCGCGGCTTCGCTGTTGAACAGGCTGGCTTCGACGCCGAGCGGTTTCCACATCGCCGCCATCGCAACGGCTACCCTGCGATGTTCGGCGGAACTGTTGAACCGGATTTCGAACCGCAGGGGCTTGTTCGGGCCATAGCCGGCTTTTTCAAGCAACAGGCTCGCGCCACGCAACCGCTTTTCCCGTGGCCAGTCAGCCCATTCAGGGCTTGCAGATGATTGGCCAGCCAACCCCGGCGGCAACACTCCCCATGCCGGGATATTGCCAATACCGATCACCTTGTCAGCGATCCATTCGCGCTCGACGGCCATCGACAGCGCGACCCTGACCCTGCGGTCATCAAAGGGCGGTGCGCGGGTGTTGAAGGCAAAATAATAGCTGCCGAGATAGGGCACGCTATGCGCTAGATCTGGATGGTTTTCGCTAAGCCATTGATGACGGCTTGCCGGATAATCGGCGGCAATATCCGCACCACCGGACAGGAAAAGACGCATCGCCGAAAGACTGTCATCCATCGGTTTCCAGATGATGGTCGCCGTGGGTGTCGTCCCGTCATGCCATGCGGCATTGCGTTCCAGCCGGGCGTGATCGTTCAATTTCCACTCGGTCAAGCGGTATGGGCCGCTGGTGATCATCGGTCGGTCCGAAGTCCATTTGTCTCCGACCGCGCTGATCCGGTGGAGGGGAAGGGCCGCCATGGCCGGATGCGCCAGCAATGCGGGCAAGGCCGGATCGGGAGAGGCGAGGGTCACGACTGCGCTATTCCCGTCGAGTGCCTCCACGGTGATGATATTGCCGAACAATGCCTTTGCAGCCGCTGCCGTTTCCGGCGCACGCAGACGTCGCAGCAAGGCCGGAAAAAGCGTTGCATCCAATTCTGTGCCATCGGAAAATTGCAGATTCTCGCGTAACCGAAAAGTCCAGATCAGGCCATCCGGAGAGACTTGCCAGTCTTTGGCCAGTCCCGGCTCCGGATCCCCCTTGGCACCCAGACGGGTCAGGCCTTCAAACTGGTCGGCGGCAACACGGAGCGATGACAGATCGGAGACTTTTTGCGGGTCAAGTCCCTTGATCTCCGAATCGGATAGTCGAACAATCCGGTTCGGGCCAGGCGCTGTGCCGACGGCCGGATCGCGGTCACAGGATATCAGCAACAGCATCGTGCAAAGGAGGGCGAAGTAGCGCATGCTGCCTGCCTAGATGTTTTTACTGGCTCGACAAAGCGGAACTCTTATGCGGTCCCTTTGATTGAGCAGAATTGCCGCATGACCGGGTTGCATTCTGATATTTCCGGGATCGACGACGTCACCCAAACGGCCGGTTCAGCTGCACGATTTTAGCATTGAGCAAAGCGGCAAACGAGACCCAGAGGAAATAGGGCAGGATCATGATGCCCGCCAGCGGTGCGAGACTCCATGTCACGGCCAGCATTGCGGTGACCGACAGCCACAGAAATACAACTTCGACCAGGGCCCAGTCGGGTCGCTGATATTTGAAGAATAATGGCGACCAGAGCAGGTGGAACAGAAAATTGGTTCCGTAGACAGCGATGAGAATGGCTTGTTCTGACGGATCATCGGCTTGATCCCATGACAGGATGGCCGCCCAGGCGGCCAGTCCGAGTATTGTCATCCACGCCGGTCCGAACAGCCAGTCGGGCGGTTGCCATGCGGGCTTTTTGAGCTCCCGGTACCAGGGGCCAATATCCGTCAGCACCCCGCCAGCACCGGCGAGGATGATCGCCCAGAGGGCTGCTGCAACAATGGCGGAGTTAAGCATATCTATTTGCCTCGATGATGATTTTGACGGAATAGCCCATCTCTGTCACTCACAACACAGAAATTTTATGTCCCACGCGTTACGGGAGCAGCTATTTAATGGCGCACGCGGAACGGCCTGTTTTTGGGCAGCGGACCCTTGCCGTGCCTGGAAATTCATTCTTCAATTAAACGTGATGAAATCCCTGATTTCCAGGGAATTCGGTCCCAGCGTGATCGGGTTTCGTACCCCGGGAAGGACGCAGACATCGAACAGTTCGGTGATCGCACCGTCGAGGCGCAGCCAATGGGCCACGTCGCCCGTTTGCAAATTCAAAATCTGCACGCCGCACCATGCTTCGGCGTCTTTTTCCTTGAGCTTGTCGTCCAGTGCAAGCCCGTCAAATCGCTGATGGCGCGGCTTTGACAAAGTCGTGATGGCAAAGTTCTTGTGAAACGCCAGTCCGCGCAGGAAGCCGGGGAAGAATGCAACCGGATTCAAACTCTTGTCCTTGGCGTCGATCCATCCCAGTTCACCGCTACCCGAATTGAGTATCCATAATTTTCCATCGAACCAGCGCGGGCTGTGCGGCATCGACAGGCCCTCTGCCATGATCTCGTTACTATCGATATCGATGATCAGGCCGCCATCATGCCTTCGGTCACGCCAGCCATCGACGACATCGCTGCGGCAGACGGCCGAGACATATTTCGGTTCACCATCCACCATTGCCAGACCGTTGAGATGGCAGCGGTCCTCCGGCGCGAGTTTGGAGATGAATTCGGGTTTCCAGATCGGCTTGAAGCTGTGCTTGATATCGGGTTCGCACAGGCAGCTATAGCGCGTGTTGATAAAGACCAATCGTCCGTTTTGGCGGATGCCCAGTTCGTGTATATCAATATTGCCGGTGGTCTGCATATTGCGCGGGACATAGACTTTGTCATGCACATTGTTCGCAGTTTGCCCCGCGGCAAGCACGTTTTCCATCCTCACAACCTGGGTCAGAGTTCCCAGATAGATTCGTTCATTGTCACCGGCGATGCCCATGGCTTGCGGATATTGCGCTTCATGCAGGGCCAGCTTTCCATCCGGGCCAGAACCGACCAGATATAACCGTCCGGTTTGATAAGATGTGAAGCCAAGAGAGATCGTGTTCGCTGCCAGAAAAGGGGCGAGGCCTTGAGAGAAATTGATATCGATCTTGCCGATTTCCGGCTGTGTAGAAGGAGTTGCTTCAGTTGGTTTATTGGTGTTTTCCGGGGCAGCCTGTTCAGCCTTATCCGCTTTTGCCAATTTCTTTATTGTCACGCCAACACCCCATGATTTTTCACGGCTGTGCCAAAACCATCACCCTGCCACAAGACAAAAGGGTATTTTGGCGGTTAGCCTCATCGTTCGGAAAGCAAGCTCATATGCCACTTTTTTTTGGGATTGATCGCTTTCTCGGAGGCTTCTGAGGATAGTTGAAGGTGGTAAGCGGTCCTGGCTTTCAAAGTCGCCAGCAGACCGTCTGCGGTCGAAATTTCGCTCTGTCTATGACTGGCGAAAGAAATCAGCCGCTTGAATAAACTGGCGGGACTCGAACCCGCACACCCATTTCGGATAGCAGATTTTAAGTCTGCTGCGTCTACCATTTCGCCACGTCCGCACCGGTAGGTCCGACTTCAGTCGGAGCCTAGCGACAAGCATTATTGCGTGCGCGTGGTCAAGTGCATTGGTAAATATTATTTGGAAATTGTAGTGATCAGTCCTTGTTCAGCCGTTCGCGAATTTCCTTGCCCGGCTTGAAATAGGGTACTCTTTTGGCCGGGACCTCCACCGATTCTCCGGTGCGCGGATTACGACCGGTGCGCGGTTTTCGCTGGCGAGTGGAGAATGCGCCAAAGCCGCGGAGTTCCACGCGACCACCTTCGGCCAGTTTCTGGCTAATCTGGTTAAAAAACAGGTCGACGATTTTTTCAATCTCGTCCGGCTTTAGTTCCGGATTTTCTTCGGCGAGTTTTTCTAATAGTTCAGAACGTATCATCGGTGCGCCTTTCCGATTCCCGGGTGAGCCAGCGGACTCATGCGGCAGAAACACTAAGAATCTTGAAGTCTGATATTATTCAGACCCCATAGATGGCAGAAATTATGTCTGTTTTCAATGGCCTTGGCAGTTTTGTAGAATTCTGGCGTGAAATGGGACACGGCAAAGAAAAAGCCCACCCCGATCAAGGGGGCGGGCTTTCTCTAAATTCGGTCGCGTGGTTGAAGTACTATTCTTCTTTCTTCTTCAGCGCTTCACCCAGGATGTCGCCGAGGCTCGCACCGGAATCGGTTGAACCAAATTGTTCCACAGCCTGCTTCTCTTCTGCCAGCTGATGCGCCTTGATCGAGAAATTCGGTTTCTTCGAACGGTCGAAACCGGTGATCATCGCGTCCAGCTTCTGGCCGACCTGGAAACGGTCGGGACGTTGCTCGTCGCGGTCGCGGCCGAGATCGTTGCGCTTGATGAAGCCGGTTGCGCCGTCGTCGCCCATTTGGACTTCGAGACCGCCATCGCGTACTTCCAGCACGGTGACAGTTGCCACCGAGCCTTTCTTGAGACCGCCGGTATCGGCGCCACCCATGGCAGGTGCACCTTTTTCAAGCTGCTTCATGCCAAGCGAAATGCGTTCCTTGTCAATATCGATGTCGAGAACGATCGCTTTGACCTGCTCACCCTTATGATGGAGGTTGAGTGCGTCTTCGCCGGAGATGCCCCAAGCGATGTCCGACATGTGAACCATGCCGTCGACGTCGCCTTCAAGGCCGATGAACAGACCGAATTC
>RCMY010001840.1_pt1 | contig 19568 bp, 20 predicted proteins | sample 2041341 | NCBI WGS metagenome assembly RCMY01 (sample SAMN09708234, study PRJNA481090) | Marine sediment metagenome, whole genome shotgun sequencing project. | reverse complement strand
CAGGTGCGACCGTCGTCGGCGTCGACGCCTCCCAAGGCATGGTCGACTACGCCACCACGGCCTTCGACGGCATCGACTTCCAGGTGGGCGGGCTCGAAGAACTGGCCTTCGGCGATGACGAGTTCGACGTGGTTTTCGCCGCCAACTCGGTGCAGTACGCGGCGGATTTGAGGATCGCACTCGGGGAGCTCAGGCGGGTCTGCAAGCCGGGTGGCTCCATCGTCGCCGGGCTCTTCGGTCCGCCCGAAGGCGTCTCCTACGGCCCCGTGCTCGAAGCCCTGGGTCCGTTCATGCCGAAGCCGCCTCCCGGCGGCAAATCCGGCGGTCCCTTCCGGCTGTCCGCACCAGGCGTGCTCGAAGCCGGCTTTGCCTCCGTCGGCATCGAGGTGTCGGAAACCGGTGAGGTCGACTGTCCCTTCGAGTACGGGAGCTGGGACGAGTTCTGGCGCGGAGCCAGGGCTGCCGGCCCGACCCAGTTGGCCATCGGTCGTGCGGGCCTGCAGACGGTCGAAGAGGCGACTCGCAACGCCGTCGAGCCGCTGACCGCCGACGACGGCAGCATCACGTTCGAGACGAACGTGTACATCTACGTCGTCGGGCGAGCCTGACGGGGGCGTCGCGGACGGCGACAGCTTCAGACCACGTCGCGCCGTTGGACGGCGATCAGGCCGATCGTGGCGGGGATGAGTGCCCAGGCCGCAAGCGCGCCGGCGGCCGCGGGTGTGCTGACTTCGTCGGTGGCCCCGGCGAGCACGTTCGCGAGTGCGGTGGGCATCCAGGGTGCGGTGCCGTTGGCCGACTGCACGATCAAAGGAGGAGCAATGATGAGCACGAGGGTGGCGCCGGTGACTGCTCCGCCGACGCTGCGCACGACGACTCCGATAGCGGCGCCGAGCACGGCGCCGGCGGCTCCGGCGAACGCCGCGCCAACGAGGATTTGCGCGACGTGGCCGATCGACACGAGGAAGCCGAAGTCAGTGGTGGGCAGAGCAAGGGCGACGGCACCCACGGTGAGTGCGGCTCCGACGAAGCTCAGGACACCTCCGCCGAGGGCGACGGCGCCGAGTTGAGCGCCGACGGCTCGGTGTCGTCGTGGCGAGGCGAGGAACGTGGGAATCACGGTGTGGTGGACGTACTCGCGGGCGGCGGCGATCGCACCGAACAATGCGGCGAGCATGAACCCGTTCGAGGCGAATGCGACAAGCGATTGCTGGTCGGCTTCGGTGGAGATGAACGTCTTGGAGCCGTCCATATCGGTGCCGGCGATCACGATGATCGCGTTGATGACAGCGATGGCGATCAGCACGCCGAGGAAGGCCAGGGGCATCATGGTGCTCGTGAGCTTGCGTAACTCCGATCGCACGAGACGTCTCATGGTCATGATGGAACGACCTCCTCGGGTCCCGTGGAATCGGTGGTCCAGTTCAAGAACAGCTCTTCGAGCGACCCGGCATGGCGGGACAGCTCGTTGAGCGCAATGCCATTCGTGAAGGCGCGATCGCCGATCTCGCCGATCGGCATGCCACGAACGACGAGCGCGTTGGTTTCCCAGGGTGTCGTCGTGGCGCCTGCTTGCTCGAGGATTGCGGCAAGTCGATCAGCATCACGGGTCCGCACGAGTGACGCTGCTTGCTGGAGATCGGCGAGCGCACCGTGTGTGACGAGTCGACCATGGTTGATGACGATGACGTCGTCGACGAGGTGTTCGACCTCGGCGAGGATGTGGCTCGACACCAGGACTGTCCCACCCTGAGCGGCGTGGGCCCGGAGCAGGTCGCGCAATGTGCGGGTTCCCTGGGGATCGAGTCCATTGCCGGGCTCGTCGAGGATGAGGACGTCGGGCTGACCGAGCAGCGCTGCCGCGAGGCCGAGCCGTTGGCGCATGCCGAGTGAATACGCGCCCGCCCGCCGGTTCGCCGCATCGGTCAGGCCGACCTGTTCGAGGATGTCGTCCACTCGTGAGAGGTCGACGCCAGTGGCATCGGCCAAGATCCGAAGATGGTTGCGACCGCTTCGACCGGGGTGGAAGGCGTCGGACTCGAGGATGACCCCGACGGTGCCGGCCGGGTCGGGGAGGTCGCGGTAGCGGGCACCACCGAGCGTGCACGTCCCGGCGTCAGCATCGGCGAGATCGAGCATGACCTTCATCGTCGTGGTCTTCCCGGAGCCGTTCGGTCCGAGGAAGCCGGTGACCCGCCCGGGTGGCACGATGAACGAGAGATCCTCGACGACTGCGTTGTCGCCGTAGTACTTGGTGAGGTGGTCGACCTCGAGCAGTCGGCCATCACCCGTGGGTCGGATCATGTCGCCTCCGGCCGTACCGAGAAGCTGGTCGAGTCGGTTGTCATCGAGATTCCGTCGTCATTGAATTCCTCGCTGAAGTGGCGAGCGGGGGTGCAAAACACGTGCCAGGAATCACCATACGGATGTCCGGTGCCCCCGCCGTGGGCCGAAGGTCCCGATGGGCTCGCCGGTGGCCACATCCAGCCGCCCCTGAGGACCGCATCTGAGACGTCGCGTCACGGCGACCGGGCCGACCTCACGCTTGCGCGCCCGGCGGCCGACCTCGACGCGCTGCTCTGGAAGCGAGTGCCCGACGCCGGCGTCTCGACGACCGGTCACACCGACCTCATCGATCTGTGGCGCGATACCGTCTCCGTCCGCTCGGGATCGCAGCTGTCCCGAAACGCTTCCGCAAGCGCCCGTGACGATGCTCGAACAGGTGCTCGACGATGGCCGCCACGACGGGACGACTGATTCCGAGGCGGGGCTTGATCACGAGGCGGTCGCTGACGACGCAGCCGCCGGTCGACACCTCGGTCAGGGTTCGTTCGTGGCGCCACCTACGTTGCAGCCAGGAGCTCGACTCCTCGACGAACCCGCGTCCGTCGTCCATGCTCTCGAACGCGAGCGCGTGTCGATCGAAGGGCACAACTCCGAAGAGCAGGAGCCAACTCCGGAAGACCACCTGTCCTGGAGTCGCAGCCGTTGCCAGCAGCTCGTGTTCTTTTCGGCTCGTCATGTGCAAGACGGGATGAAGCTCGAAGTTCACGCCCGTCATCGTCGAGACCACGGGCCACACCTCGTCGCGGTGAGCGGCAAGCGTCGAGGCGATCTCGAACTCGATCGTCACACCCATGGCCTCAGTATGACGGGCGAAGACTGACCTGGCGGTCGCGGGTGTCCACCCCCTGGCCGGCGGCGTCGGGCGAGCGGGGCCTGCGAGTGGGCGCTTCGTCGCCGGCGGACCGTCGGTCGACATCGGGCACGACGTGTGTCGACCGGGCACTGCGGGTCAGTGCGATCGCAGCGACGATGATCGTTGCCGCGACGAGGTGACGGCCGTGAATCGCTTCCCCGAAGAGCACGGCGCCGATGAGGAACATCGTCGGGAGTTCGAAGGCTCCGGCCGCGGCGGTTCGTGCCGTGCCGATGATCGGGGCGGCAGCGGCGTAGAACGTCATCGGGACGAGTGCCGAGATCGCGCCGATTGCGACGACCCAGCCCATCGCACCGATCGTCGTCGGCACGACCTGTCCGATCGGAAGCGTGAGCAGGAGTGGACTCATTGCGATCGACGCGCCGACCGTCACCGACGCCAACCGTTCGAACGGGTCGAGTGCGCCCAGGCGCTCGGTGAGGACGGCAACACTGAACCCGAACGACGCCGGCGCGGCGAACAGCAGCGGCGACAGCCCCTCGCCGGCGACCACTCCCAACCCGACCGCAGCGGCCACGACGACCAGGGCCGCCGAGGCGATCGACCGCGGTGTCGGCCGCACCGCGAAACACAACCAGGCGGCGACGAGAGCGAAGAGCGGGTAGGTCATCTGTACCACCCCGGCGACGGCCACCGCGGAGGTGTCGATCGTGCGGACGTAGACGATCCAACCGGCGCCCATCACCACGCCACTCAACAGCCCCCAGCGCGTCGCCGCCCGTTTGGCCGGAGCGAAACTGACGAACCGGGCGAGGACGAGTGCGGTCAGGGCGAAGCGGAAGAACGCGACGGCCACCACCGACATGCCCGAGTCGGTGAGCTGACGGACGAAGATCGTGGTGCTCGCATAAGCGAGTGAGGTGCCTACGATCGCGAGCGTCGCCATCTTCGACGTGGGCTGCCAGCGGCGGACACTGTCGAGCAGGCCGATGCGGGCGGCATCGTGGTGGGCGAGGGGATCAACCGGTATCAGGAGCACAACATCAGCATCGGCCGCGCACACTGTTGCGTAAAGCGAGTTGTATGCTCGTGAATGATGCAGAATGTGCATGAGTCTCTGGAACGAAAGCACATCGACCTACTCATCGCCTTGCGCCACGGTGGCAAACTCGCCCGCGCTGCCGACATGCTCCACATCAGCGCCTCGGCCGCCAGCCGTCGGCTCCAGGAGGCCGAACGTCGGCTGGGCGTCGAGCTCACGATCGCCGATGGTCGGTCGATCCGCCTGACGGAAGCTGCGCTGCACCTGGCCGAGGTGGGCGAAATCGCTCAGGGCAGTCTGCGGTCAGCCGAGGAGACGGCTCGCTGGATGAACTCGGCCGATCGGCCGGCGGTGCGGATCGCACTCGACTTCTACGACACCGCACCCTGGTTCGAGCAGCTCATCGGTCTGCCTGACCTCCCGTCCGACGTCGACTTCCTCCGCGTCGGGCACGACCAGACCACCGACTCCGTCGAGCGCAGCGTGACCGATCTGGGCGTCATCGTCGTGGCGGCCGATGCGCCACCCGGCAACGTCCTGTCGGCCGACCGGCTGGTGGGCGTCGTGTCGGCCACGCATCCAGCGGCGGAGCGCGGCGAACTGCTTCCCAGCGACATCGCTGACGTCACCTACGTGACCGCCGGTGACCGCCCGAGGCACGGGTTCGAGCACCACGAGTTCTTCGAACCGGCCGGTGTTCGGCCGCACCGCCTCCGCAAGGTCGAGTCGTTGGCCATGGCGCTCCGCCTGATCCGCTCGTTCGGTGGCATCACGGTGCAGCCGGCCCTGGCCCTGCGCACGCCGCCGCTCGACGGCCTCGTTGTGGTACCACTCGCGGGTCGCCCGATCCCGGTTCGCTGGGAGTTCGTGCTCCGAGTCGACCCCGACGACGACGACGTCGCAATGGCCGAGGCAGTTCGGCGCCTTGTCGACACCAACCGAGCAGCGGCCGGCAGCTGAGGTCCGGGGGCGTGTCCCGGGCGCGGCGGCACCGTGAAGTCCGTTCGAACGGGCGTCACGCAGTACCACCGTTGTCGCCACCGTCGTCACTGTGGTCAGGACGTCGCCGGAACGGGTTGGTGACGTTGCCGAGGCCGGCTCCTCCTACTCCTCCGAGAATCAATCCGATGGCGATTCCGATCGCGAGGTTCCGGAAGGCGAGACTGAAGATGACGGCGGTGGCGATGCTGACGATGATGCCGAACGATGCCCGGCGTGCCTGGCTCGGTGCTCGGTCGTGATCAGTCGGGTCGTGTGACATGGGGTTCACCCTTGCTTTCTGTGTTCGGACGAGGCGGGTCGCTCGTGTCGCCGTCGTCGCCGAACATCGTGGTGTGACGACGCATTCGTTGGGCGTTCGAGTTCTGCGTGTTCGTCGGCGTTTGGGTCGAGGTGTGCAGCGATCATGATGGGCTTCACACGTCCCTCCGGGCGAACGATAGAGCGCCGACGCCGAGGAGCCCGACGAGCCAGACCGTGAGCGTGACCGCGGCGGCACCCAGCGAGAGTTCACCGGTCGCTGCGCCCGCTTCGTCGTTGATGGCGGCCAGCACTCTGACGAGTGCGCCGACGAGGGTGTAGCTGCCGAAGGTGGGGATGAGGGCGAGGAGTGGCTCGAGAATGAACACCATGGCAACGGTGCCCACCATGGCGAACGCGTCGCTCCGGGTGATCGCCGACAGGCCGTACGCAATGGTTGCGGAGGCGAGCCCGGACAGGATGGCGGTCAGCATGGTCCTGCCTTGCCACTCCACGGTGATGTCGTTCATCGAGCCGACGGTGCGTGCAGCGGTCCAGCCGACCACACCGACCACTGCGAGCACGGCGGCCATGGCAACGGCGCCGACGGCACCCTTGGTGGCCAGCGCTCAGATACGTCGTGGTTCGGAGGCGAGGAGGCGCTTGACGGTGCCTTGGCGGTACTCGTTGCCGAGCAGCCATCCGCCGAAGACGATGCCGAGCATGATGCTCAACGTGTTGTAGACGTCGGTGAAGTTGGTGGTGTAGGCGGCTGGGTCCTTCGGGCTGTACCAGATCAGCACGATCGACGGTGCGAGCACACCGGCGAGCAACAGTCCCGCACACACCAGCGGGGTGCGTTGGGTGCGGAGTTTGTAGATCTCTGCCTTGGTCATTGGTTTGCTCCAGTCATTTCGAGGAACGCGTGTTCCAGGGTTGGGGTGTTGTGGACGAGTTCGGTGGCGTAGACGCCGGCATCGGCAAGGAGCCGGTTGATGTCGCGGCCCGACCAGTGCTCCGGCGCCACGATCGTGAGCGAGTCGCTGGTCCGAGACGAGACGGTCATCAGATGTCGGCGGCATTGGTCGACGGCGATGGTCACCTCGGTGGGTTGGAGCCGGACGACCCAGTCGCCGGCCGAGACACCGGCGAGGATCTCGTCGGTTGTCCCTCGCGCGATGAGTCGGCCGTTGGCGAGGATCAGGAGCCGATCGCATGCGTGCTGCACTTCGGCGAGTTGGTGTGACGAGACGAGCACGGTGGTGCCCATGTCCGGGAGTCGCCGCAGCAGCGTGCGGATCTCGACGATGCCTGCCGGGTCGAGGCCGTTGGCCGGTTCGTCGAGGATGACGAGCTCGGGGCGGCCGATCATGGCGACAGCGATGCCGAGTCGTTGTTTCATGCCCGGTGAGTAGGTACCGGCGCTGTCGTTGGCCCGGCCGGTGAGATCGACGAGCCGAAGCAGCTCGTCGATGCGAGATCCGTCGGAGGGAAGTCCGAGGGCTCGGGCCTGGAGTTCGAGGTTGCGTCGCGCCGAGAGCCGTTCGTACAGCGCGGGTGCTTCGATGAGGGCGCCGACCCGACGGATCGCGTGCGGGTAATCGGGTTCGCCGTGGTGGGCACCGAGCACGGTCGCTCGCCCGGAGCTTGGTTGGACCAGTCCGACGAGCATTTTCATGGCGGTGGTCTTGCCGGCGCCGTTCGGTCCGAGCAGGCCGACCACGTCGCCGGCGGGGACATCGAAGGTCAACGAGTCGACGGCGATGGAGGCGCCGTAGCGTTTGGTGAGTCCCTCGACTTGGACGACCGAGTCGGTCGTCGTCGAGGCGTTGGCGGTGAGGGTCATGGTGTCATCCTTCGGTTGGTGATGGTGTGATCGGTGGCGGATTGCGGTCGTGGACATCAGGTCGCTCCTTGCAGGATCTCGACGATTGCGTCGATGACGATCTCGGGCTGCTGGACGGGGATGCCGTGGTCGCTGCGTTCGGCGACGAGGAGTCGCGAGCCCGGGACCATGTCGGCGTAGTTTTGCTGCGCTTCGAGCCACAGCGATGCGTAGGTAGGTGTGGCGTCGGTGATCCCGGCGACGATCACGGTGAGCGGTATGTCGGGGAAGTCCGGGGCGTCGTCGATCTGTCTCACCGTGGCGTCGGCGTCGAGCCACTCGCTGCGGACCGGTTCGGGCACTGCGTCCAGGTCGGCATCGCTGGGGAGGTCACACTCCGACTCGCCGAGCCGAACGAGACAGCGGGCGCTGAACTCGTGGTGCCGGGAGTCGACCAGCACGACGCCGGCGACGTCGTCGGGGTAGGTGCGGGCGAACAGGTCGACCAGGGTGCCACCCAGTGAGTGGCCGACGAGGATGAACGGGGGTTCGTGGCCGGTCGCCGACAGCAGCTGGTGCAGCTCGGCGACCATGGTCGCCCCGTCGCGTGGGTGGTCGGTGAGTTCACTGCCGCCGTAGCCGGGGCGGTCGTAAGCGAATGCTCTGGTGTGTTCGACGACTTCGGGGAACACCGCTGCCCAGCTGGCCATGCCGTTGCCGAGGCCGGCCTCGAACACGACGGTCGGAGTGCCGACGCCCTCGGCGACGTAGGCGACACTTCGGCCGGCAAGGTCGATCACGTCGACGTCGTCGTCATCGACCGGGCCCGATCCCGCCGGCAGCGGGGTGGCCACGAACGCTTCTAGGGCCGGGATCACGACGGTGTCGATGTGGGCCTCGGCCAGTTCGGCCGTCGCCTGGAGAACGAATCCGTAGGTGAGCGGTCCGATCTCGGTGAGAGCGAGACCGACGAACGCGTCGCCGTCGTGCTGAGCGAACAGAACCCAATGGTGACCACCGGTCGTGAGGTCGCCGACCACTTCGAATCCGTCGAGTGTCGGGTCCGTGGCGCGTGCGGTCTCGAGGGCGAACACGCCGAGCTGGCTCGTCCCGTCGCTGAACCCCCCGCCGGGCGACACGGTCCAGCCGCCCGGCAGGACCGTGCTGACGCCGATCTCGTCGATCGTGACGTCTACCGAGTCCGTGTCCTTCGAGATGAGCGGGCCGAGCCCCGTCGCCGGCAACGAGACCAGCCGTGCTCCCGGCAGCGTGACATCGGCTCCGGTCACGGTGTCGCCGTCGTCGACGAAGGTCATGTGCAGGTCGATGTCGCGAGCGAAGAAGTCGGTCGGGGAAGCGGCGAACAGTTCGAAGGCGGTGCCGAACCGGGGCACGAAGGCCGCCAACCGGTCGCCGTGCCGGACGACCTCGACCGTGTCGCCGTAGTTGCCGACGTAGCGATCGAGCTCCGTTTCGGCGACCGTGACGGGATCGGGTTGAGCGACCGGTTCGAGGCCGAGGAGCTGGCGGTAGGCGGCATCGATAATGGCCGTGTTCTTGACGCTGAAACTGCCGGTCTCGTCGTAGTGGTCGACGTCCCAGAATCCCCACGGGTTGGCCGGGTCGAGCTCGAAGTTCGAGGGGTGCACCAGGTAGCCGATCAGGCCGTTGGTGAGGCTGGTCAGCATCCGGTAGCGGCCAGTCATGTAGTTCTTCCAGCCGGGACCGTCGGCGAAGTCGACGACGAGTTCGGGGGCAACCTCGCCCGGGTTGGTCAGGATCTCCAGGTCGCAGACCGCCAGGTGGGCGACGTCGTCGGCGATGTAGACCGGGCCGGAGCTGTGGGGCGATCCGTCGCCGTCGACGAAGGTCGCACCGAGGGACTCGGCGCCGGCGATCATCGTGGGGTTGTCGATCGCGGCGTAGATGGTGCGGTGCTCGGCGGAGGTGATCCCGCAGTCGTCCTGGAGTTCGCCGGAACCCTCGATGGCGTCGATCACCCCGTCGGCCAACGCGTTGCCGAGCGCGTCGGCTTTGTCGAAGCTGCCAGGGCTCCACGGGCCTGGCTCGTCGGTGTAGTCGACGCCCTCGTGGGTGAAGGTGGCGTCTTCTCCGGTGATCTGGCTACCGAGGGGGCCTTGGGCGAACACGGCGACGCTGCCGGGGTAGTGGGCCTGCAGCCGTCGGCGCATCACGCCGGGGAAGTCGGCGCTGACCTGTGTGTCCCACGAGGTCATCTCCGGATGGTTGGCCCAGTGCACGACCGTCGCGATCGTGTCGCCGCTCCCGGCAACCTCATCGCCGTGAGCGCGGTCGAAGCGCATCACGGTGAGGGTGTTGTCGATCACGTAAGGCGCCCGCACGTCGGCTTGCCACGAGTTGCCCGGAGCGAGCGGCGTGGACGAGTCAGCGAGTGTGAGGGTGGCCGGTTCCATCGACCGATACGCCTCCTCGGTCGCGTCGACGACCTGGTCGACGACGAAGTCCCAATAGTCGTGCGAGAGCAGCAGTTCACCGGCGATCTCGAGCGCGAACGGAGCGAGGGACTCATGGCTGTGCGAGCTCATCCAGTTGAAGCTGTCGATCTCCACGCCGCGTGCCGCCAGTTCGTTGCGGGCTCGTTCGGTGAGGTCGCTCCGTGACACGAGCGCATCGACACCGGCCAGGGCGACGGTGTCTTCCCCATCTGAGAACACCGTGACGGTGACCTCGAGGTCGTCGTGCACGGCCGAGATGGCTCGCCCGTCGTCGGTGCCTGCCAAGAGATAGGTGTCGAAGCGGCCGTTGCCGTTGACGTCGGTGAACGGCTCGACGCCGTCGGGGTCGTCGAGGTCGCCGTCGAAGACGTGATTGCCGTTGGTATCGGACCAGGGTTCCCAGCCCTGCGGCGTGATCGTCCGCGATGCCGCCCCCGCCTCGATCGCGATCTCGGTGGCGTCCGCGGCGGTGGCGCCTGCGTCGGTGGCGCCTGCGTCGGTGGTGTCTGCGTCGGTGGTGCTGCACGCCGTCGCTGCGACGGTGAGTACTGCGACCGGTGCGATCCAAATCGTGCGGATGTTGGGTTTCATGTCGACTCCTGCAACTGGTGTTTGTTGTCGAGACCACGGTAAAAAATGCTGACGCTCAGGTCACCGCCCACCAGGACCATTGACGGCCCCGGCGCCGGGAGGGCCGAGTCCTGCCCGGCCTGGTCCTCGCTGCGGGTGTCCGGTCGACGTCGTCTCCCCCGCCAGATGGAGAGCGGATCCGCCGCCGGCGGGGTGACCGCCGCTCCCCAGGCGTTTAGCGTGGCGGGCACCATGGTTCGGCTGTCGCGTCCGCCCTTCGATCGGCTCCCTGCGAGCGCACCGGTGCAGCCGGGGCCCCGTTGGGGTGGCGACGTCGAACCTCGGCCGCTGGTCGGGCCGTTCCGCCGGTGGCCCCGAGTATCGGACGCTGCGCTCTCGGTGGTCGTCTTCGTCGCCTCGCTGATCGCGGCCGCTTTCAGCCGCGTCGACGACGGCGAAGATTTCTCACTCAGCAGCGTGGCGGAACTCCCGGTCGCTGCGTACGTGATCGTGGCCGCCGCCGCAGGAGCACTGTGTTGGCGCCGCCGTCACGCCATACCTGTCGCAAGCCTCATCCTCGCTGCGCTGTGGCTGTGGTCGATTCTCGACTATGGCGAGAGCCCGGTCCTGGCCATGACGGTCGCGCTGTACAGCATCGGCCGCTACCTCCCCGACGGCTGGCGAAGCATCACCATCGTCGTCACAGCATTCGTCACGGCCACCATCACCGGTGCCGAAGACCTGGGCCATGGGCTCGAGCTCGGCGGGGCTCTCGTGTTCGCGATTCTGCCCTGGTACATCGGGCGACGAGTCCGCACCCGAGGCGACTACCTCGCCATGCTCCAGGACCGTGCCATGCAGCTGGAGCGCGAACGGGATGCCGAGGCCCGCAGGGCCGTGGCCGACGAACGTTCCCGCATCGCCCGCGAGCTCCACGACGTCGTCGCCCACCGAGTCAGCCTGATGACCGTGCAAGCAGGCGCCGCCAAGACGGTCGCGCGCGACGACATCGATGGCGCCATCGAGGCGATGAGTGATGTGGAGCAGGCCGGGCGCCAAGCGCTCGGCGAGCTTCGACACCTCCTCGGAGTGCTCCGACCCGAGGGCTCGTCTCCCGACGGGCTCGGCCCCCAGGCGGGCCTCGCCGATCTCGCCGCGCTCGTCGACCGACTTGGCGACACCGGAACGCACGTGTCGCTGACGATCGACGCTCAACTGCCGGACCATCTGCCTGCCGCACTCGATCTCTCCGCGTACCGCATCGTCCAGGAATCGCTCACCAACGTGGTCAAGCACGCCGGCCCCGACCCCGTCGTCGACGTGCGCGTCGCCGTCCGGGGAGACGCGCTGGAGATCGAGATCACCAACTCCACGACTCGCGAAACCAGCGGCCTGCCCGGCTCCGGCTACGGCATCGTCGGCATGCGAGAACGCGCCCACCTGCTCGGCGGAACACTCACCGCAGGCCAACGATCCGGTGACGGTTTCGCCGTCACAGCCCTCATCCCCCTCGAACCGGAGGCCACACGATGATCAGAGTCGCCGTCGTCGATGACCAAGCGCTCGTGCGACGAGGCTTCGCCATGGTTCTCGACCACCAAGACGACATCGAGGTGGTCACCGAGGCCGCCAACGGCCTCGAAGCCATCGCCGTCACTCGCCAACACCGGCCCGATGTCGTGCTCATGGACATTCGTATGCCCGAGATGGACGGCCTGACCGCCACCGCGGCCATCCTCGGAGAGGCCAACTGGCCGCTCAAGGTCATCATCTTGACCACGTTCGATCCGGACGAGTACGTCTATCAAGCCCTCCAGGCGGGCGCCAGCGGCTTCGTTCTCAAGGACATCCCACCAGAAGAGCTTGCCCCGGCTGTACGTACGGTCGTCGACGGCGGCGCGCTCCTCGACCCCACGATCACCCGCCGCCTCATCGGACGATTCGCCCAAACGCTTGCCACCGACACCGCCAACACTCATCGACTCGACACCCTGACCGAGCGCGAACGAGAAGTGCTCTCCGAACTGGCTCACGGTGTGACGAACGCCGAGATCTCCGCGACGCTCTATATCGGGGCCGCGACGGTGAAGAGTCACGTCTCCAACATCCTGACCAAACTCGGCCTTCGCGATCGCGCACAAGCTGTCGTGTTCGCGTACGAAAGTGGACTCATCACGCCTGGAAACACCGACATCGGTCATTAGAGCCGTGGTCAGGACCAGGAGCGGTGTCAGGGTTCGAGCAACCCGGCGGGGACGTGTGTGGCGAGGCCGGCGTCGGCTGGCTCGCGAGCACCTCCCGGCCGGGGTGCCGGTCAGACGCCCGGGCCGGTCAAGGCGTCGCGCGCCTCACTTCGAAGTCGGATCGAACACCGGTGACGGGTGGGATCGCTACGACCCGTCGAGGATCTCGGCGATGCCGATCACGACGAGCATGTCGGGATCGTCGACCAGTTGGGCGAGGGCACGAACGGTGACCTGATCGGCGACCATGAGGTCGACGGTGATCCGGTTGGTCGCGTCGCCCCACCCGAACGAACCGATGTACAGCTCGCCGCCGGCCATCATCGGGACGATGGCGTCCTGCGCCGCCTGCAGTTCGGCCTCGCTGAACGACGCCGGTTCGAGCGTCGGCGGCTCGGGCGGCGTCACGGGTTCGAATGTCTGTTGCCGGATCAGCGTCACGTGGTCATCGACCGGCGGCCACGACACATCGATGGTTCGCTCGCCGAACGTCACACCGGCGACTGTTTCGGCCCATCCGCCCATGTCGAGGCCGTCGACGACCGGACCGTCGCACTGAGGTGGATACGACTCGTCGACGACACCCATGCACATTCTCGGTCCATCGCCGTCATCGATGATCGTGCCTCCGTCACGGATCGTCGTGGCCAGTTCGGGCAGCTCCGGGAGTTCCGTCGTCACCGCGACCGCGACGCCGTCCACGACGAAGTGGTCGGCGTCGACCGCATCCTCGGTCGGCAACGCCGTGGTCCCCGACGTCACGAGGACCGGAATGGTCTCGGGGAGGGAGATCGTCGGTGGTGCCGGATCCGGGAGCGCGTCCGGTGGCTCGAGCGGTGCGCCAGACCAGACGAACGTGAGTCGGGCGGCGCCGGCCGACAGCGTCAGCACCTCGTCGATGATGACGTAGTCCACGACCTCGGCCATTGCCAGCTCTCCGAACGCGTCCGTGAGCGGCCCGGAGCACCCGACCAGAGTGCTCTGTGTCTCGTCTCCCCAGGTGATGCGGTCGGGGCTGAAGCTGGCCGTTCGCTCGAACGAGTTGCACGCGTCGCGACCGACCACGATCGGGCCGGGTGTGCATGGCGAGAACGTTCGCGTGCAGTCACGGTCGGCGATGAACGTCCAATCTCGCGAAGTTGGACCGACCTCGAGTTCGGCACCGTCGAGCACTGCGGCCGTCAACGTCCACGTCCCCAGCAGTTCTGCTCCGTCTTGGTTCGAGCTCGTCGTCGACTCGGGTGAACGATCGAGCACGAACAGGCCTGCCACCAGCACCGTGACCACGGCCGCGGCCGCAGCGAGTGACGGCCACCAGCCACGCGAAGCCCAGCCCCCGGGCGATGCCGCCACCTTCGAGATCCGTGGGGCCGGCCCTGCGGCCTCGGTGAGCGAACGGAGGCCGGTGCGCAGTCGTTCGTCGAACTCGATGTCGTTCATGTCAACTCCTGACGTAGTGCTGCCCGCGCTCTGGCGAGGTGTTTGCGCACCGACCCGGACGACACGCCCAGGAGCCGCGCCACAGCATCCGGTGACAGGTCGGCCCAATAGGTCAGGAACACCACTGCGCGCTGTCGCATCGGCAAGCCGAGCAGGGCCTCGACGAGTTCTGGGTCGCCGAGCTGGGGTTCTCGGGGTGGGTCAATCTGCGACGACGCCCATCTCGTCTCACGGGCCCGCCGCCGACCGGCCGAACGCGACCACGACCGGGCCTCGTTCACCACGGCACGGACCAGGTATGCCTCGACGTTGCGTACGGCCGACCGTGACGTCGACGACATCACGCGCTCGACCGCCTGGGCAACGACATCGTGCGCGTCGGTCGGCCCGACCAGCGAGGCCGCCAACCCCATGAGACGCGGCGACACGCGTCGGTACTCGGTCTCGTCCCACTCCTGGTCCATCACCGATCCCTCGACCACACCCATAGACGCCACCGCACCCGGCACAGGGTGACATGAAACGACAGGTCGTCCGGTGTGCCGCCCGATTCTGCCTGTGGCAGAATCGGGCGCAAGCGACGCCGGGCGGGGCCACGCTGGCACGATGATCCCTGTTGCCCGACCGTTGTCCGACCGGTTGCTCGATGCGCGCATCCTGATGCTCGCCGACGAGGTGTCGGACGAGTCCGCCCACCGCCTGATCACCGAACTCCTTGCGCTCTCCGCCGACGACCCCGACTCCGACATCTGCCTGTTCATCAACTCACCCGGCGGCTCCGTGCTTGCCGGCCTTGCCGTCTACGACGTGATGCAACTGATTCCGAACGACGTCGTCACCGTCGCCACCGGTCTCGCAGCGAGCATGGGGCAGGTTCTGCTGTGTGCCGGAGCCGACGGCAAGCGGTTCGCACTCCCGAACGCGCAGGTGCTGATGCACGAAGGGTCGGCGGGCATCGGGGGAGCGGCCGCCGACGTCGAGATCCAGGCCGCCAACCTCGTCGCAACGCTCGGCCGCATGCGGGCGATCATCGCCCGCCACACCGACAGCCCGCTCGATCAGGTCGTCGACGACGTCGGCCGCGACCGATGGTTCGATGCTGAGCAGGCGCTCGAGTACGGCTTCGTCGACCACATCGTCCGAGCGCTCGACGAGGTACTGCCACGCCGGGTCGTCCGTCGGGTCGGACTCGCATCGGCAACGCAGGGGAGCGCCGCGTGAGCAGCTACACGATCCCGAGCGTCATCGAGACGACACCGCGCGGCGAGCGGGTCACCGACATCTACAGCCGGCTACTGAGTGATCGGATCATCTTCATCGGCACCCCGATCGACGACGGTGTCGCCAACGTCGTGATCGCCCAGATGCTCCACCTCGCCGCCGTGCAGCCTGACCACGACATCCACCTCTACATCAACTCGCCGGGCGGGTCGTTCACCGCGATGCTCGCCGTCTACGACACGATGCAGTTCATCGCCCCCGACGTGGCGACCCTGTGTGTCGGTCAAGCCGCAGCCTCGTCCGCCGTCCTGTTGGCGGCCGGCGCGCCCGGCAAACGGGCCGTGCTGGAACACGCCAGGGTGCTGCTCGACCAGCCGCACGCCGAGGGGCGGCGTGGCTCGATGAGCGACCTGGCGCTCGAAGCGGCCGAGTTGGCTCGGGTGCGTGCCGACATGGAGTGCCTCCTCGCGCTGCACTCTGGGCGCCCGGTCGAGGCGGTTCGCGCCGACACCGATCGGGCGTTGGTGTTGGCGGGGGAGGAGGCCGTCGCCTACGGGGTCGCCGACGTGGTGCCGGCCGCGAACTCAGGCGGCCAACTGGAAGCGGGTCGGGCTCTGATCCCGAACACGGCCTGAACTGGTCGCCGTCTCGACCGACATCTCGACCGTCGACGCCTTGGTGGGGAGCCGTTCGGCTGCGCGCTCGAGGATCTCGACCAGTGACAGTTCGAGCGCGGTGCCGATCGCATCCAGCAGGTCGGACGACACCTCTTTGCGACCGCGCTCGACCTCGGACAGGTACGGCAACGAGACTGCGGCCCCGCGAGCGACGTCGGCGAGCGTGCGCTCCTGACGATGCCGTTCCTCGCGCAGCACGCCGCCGATCACCTCACGTAGTCGGGGCGGATCGACCTGGTCGGCCGGCCGGTCGAGCGGCCGGTTCAACGGGAACGGCAGGACCGAGGCATCCGCATCGCCGAACGCCGGTGACTCGTCGAGTGTCTTCGAGCGTCGTTCTTCGCGTTTGCCCTCGGCGGCCGACGCTCCACCGCAGAGGATGTGCCCGTCGGAGACGGGCGCGGCACCGGACGAGTCGTGCAAATGGGTCATCCGCGACCTGATCCGAGCCTCAGCTGCATCGAGCAACCTCTCACCAGTCGTTCGGTGCCGAGCAGATCGACGCAGCGGGCCGAGTCGGCAGAAGCAAGATCGCCGTCGATCGCCTCGATCGCAGCTGCAACCTGCGCTCTCGTCATGCCCCATTATGCACACGAGGGTGTGATGCAGGTCGCCGAACGAGGTAATCCGACCGCGGGGCCTGAGGTCGGCACGACTGCGGGGCGATCGCCCAGACACGCGATCGCCGTTGGCGAACTCGTCCGACCGCACAGCGCGCGAACTGACGAGATGGTCAGGATGAACCGAGATCGCAGCGGGGGTGACGACGGTTTCGCCGAGGTCGGCGAGGAGCCGACTCTTCGAGCTAGATACCCCGGCCCATGCGCCACCTGCGGACAGCGGTTCGTTGTCGGAGAACCGATCGCGTCGGTCGTACTCGACAAGACGACCACGTACCACCACGGAGCGTGTCGATACCCGGCGACCGCATTGCTGTCGCAGCATGCGTCCGAGGCCGATGTCGGCGGCGCCGGTTCCGTGGGCCACGCGCCGAAGCAAGACCGATGTGCGACCACGACCAAGCGGGGCAAGCCCTGCAGTAATGCGCCGCAGAAGGGTGAGCGGTTCTGCGGACCGCGCCTCACTCAACGAGCGACACGAACGAACAGCTCGGGGTCCGGCCCGCACGACGAAACGGCCTGAAGCTGATCAGCGCGGGAGGCCGCCGCAGCAGGCAGCTCCGCCCGCGATGGGACCAGGGGCGCGAGCGGTGTCGACCGTCGACGACAAGACACATGACGCCATCCGATCCTCGATCGCTGCCCGACCTGAGGTGCGATCCGCCCCGTGATGCCTCGAGGACGTGTCCGACGAGTTCGCCCAGCCGCTGATGACCGCCCGGGCTCACGCGGGTGCGCGACAACGAACCGAGATGGCTGGCGTACGCTGTGTCGGTGGCGGAGCGGGTGGATGGTTGGCGGATCATCTTGACGGGTCGGTTGGCGCTTGCGCTCGGCGGGTGCGTCGCGCTGCTGTGGGCATGGGTGTCGTGGCGGGTCGACAGCACCCCGCCGGTCGACGAGAGTCTGGGCGGTGAGACCGAACGGGAGTCGCTGCGTTGGGTGGCGGGCACCCTGAGCAGCCTCGGTTCGTTCGAGAGTCGAGTCGTACTGCTGTCGATCGTCCTGACGAGTTTGCTCGCCGCCCGGCGTTACCTCGACGGGCTGTATGTCGTCGTGGTGATGTTCGTCGTCCACGCCGTCGAGCGCATCGTGAAGGCCGGTGAGGGTCGTCTGCGACCGCTCGATCCGGAGGGCGGCTACTTCGTCTCGGACTGGGTCCGCGTGGCGTTCATGACGTGTGTGGTCCTCGGCGCGATGGTGTGGTGGTACTTCCGCGGAGCGTCACCCTGGCGGCTGGTCTCGGTCGCTGTGGTGGGAGTCGTGCTGTATTTGTTCGGTGGGCTCGCCGGCGAGATCGACGTGCCCACGAGAGCCAGCGCATTTCCGAGCGGGCACGCGGCGAACACGATGGCGTTGGCTGTATCGCTGCTCCTGATTCGTCGTCGGCAGCTTGGTCGGCCGGTCGCCGTTGCCGTCGCGACCATTGGCATCGCGTTGGTGATCGCAATCGGGTGGTCGCGGGTCGCGCTGGGATATCACCATCCCACCGACGTCATCGCAGGGTGGGCACTCGCGGTCGTCCTGGCGCTCTTGATCGACGCCGGACGCCGGACAGTGGACCGGTACTCACATCCGGCGCCGACCCCGCCACGACCCGACGTGCTCAGCTCGGCCTGACGCCGGGTAGTGCGTTCGACCGACACACGGCTCCGCCTCGTCAGAACTGGTAGATCTCCGCCTGCCCGTCGAGTGTGAGACGGACGTACGACGAGTCGTCGATCGACCAATCGCTCGTGAACGACGGATTCAGTTCCGCCGGCATTGTGCCGATCACGCTGCCGTCGACAGCGGAGACGAACACGACGACATCCGCGTTCGACGAAACGAACACCGTTCTCGCGTCACTGGCTACGGGCGACAAACCGGGCGGTACCGGAATACCGCCCGGTTCGAGTTGATCGGGGCCGTCGTACGGAGACATCCACATGGTCAACCCGACCGCCCGCACGGTGTCCCCGGGCGTCAGCTCGACTGCCGACTGGGCGGTCAGCGCGGTGCCCTCGAGTGTGACCAGTTCGCTGGGGCCGTTCGGGTCGGGATAGTGCTCCACGACGACGCCGCCCGATCCCGGAACGAGCCAGAACTTGTTCGGGTCGATGAGGACACCAGCGCCCGTTCGTATGACCGATCCGTCAGCAGTGTCGACTCGACACAGGTCGTCTCCCATGCCGGTCAGACCGTCGCTGGAATAGACGACACCGGTGTCCCGGTCGGCTTTACCGGCGTAGCACGTCGGGTCCAGCGGAACAGCAGGCTGCTCCTCGAGGGTGGCGGCGTCCCATGAACGCCACACCTGTTCGACTTCCCGATCGGCGTAGAAGACGAGACGGTTGTCGGCCATCCACTGCACGAGGCTGAGCCCGATCGCATCGGCCTGCGTGCTGTTGACAACCTCGCCGGACTTCGAATCGTACAACGTGATTGTCACCGGCTCACCGAGCCCTGGTTGCGTCACGACGGCAATCTGCGCACCGTCGGGCGACATGCCGACCGACGAGACCTGATCCGAATTCTCGATGGCGAAACTTGCCGACGGCACGAGAGCGGGAGCGCCGGCGACCGGATCGTCGTCGACGAGCACCTCGCCACCGGCGCCGGGGTCGGCGCCCTCACCGTCGTCGCTCCCCGAATCGAGCCCGGGATCGCTGCCCGAGTCCGTCGCGACGGGAGCCTCGTCCGGCGATTCGACACCGCCGGAATCCGAGCCCGATCCGCAGGCGGCCAGACCGCCGAGACTTACGGCGAGAGCGACAACTGCGAGAGTGCGCCGCAGATGACTCGGGTGGGGCTTCACAGTGCTCTTTCCGGTCATCTCGCCGCCTTCGTCGTTGGATCGGTTCGGCGACCATACATCAGTCGGACACATCAGTACCCGGAGTGGCCGGTCGACGGTCCTCTTGGATGTTGCGCCGACGACACGGTCGAAGCGGCGTCGACAGCGCATGGCCACGACACCCCGCAGGAAGGGCCCGGGCTCCGGCTATAGTAGAGATCCCTATTGGTTTGGTGACCGAAAGGCGTGGGCTCCGGCTCACGCCTTGTTTTGTGAAA
>RCMY010001839.1_pt1 | contig 19570 bp, 19 predicted proteins | sample 2041341 | NCBI WGS metagenome assembly RCMY01 (sample SAMN09708234, study PRJNA481090) | Marine sediment metagenome, whole genome shotgun sequencing project. | reverse complement strand
CATTATTCTAATTTTTTGGCGAAAATTGAATTATATCATTATGATATGTGAGTAACTTACTTTTTTTATTCTAAATGCACAACGGGTTTATAAATAATCCTATTTGCTTTTATCGAGCTTTATACAAATGAAGTTTAACATCTCTGCCGCTTCTTTTTCTCCCGCTCATTTTGCCGCCGCTGTGGCGGCTTTGCTCGTGTCATACGGCAGCAGCGCGGTGATTATTTTTCAGGCGGCGCAGGCGTTTGGTGCCACGGATGCGCAAATTACTTCGTGGTTTACCATTATCGGGCTGGTGTGCGGCGTGCTCACTTTGGGCTTGAGCGTGCGCTATAAAGCGCCGGTGATGATGGCTTGGTGCACGCCCGGCGCGGCTTTGATGGCGGGCATGAGCGGCATTTCGCTCAATGAAGCGGTGGCGGGCTTTATTTTTGCCGGCGGCCTGATGCTGCTGGTGTCGGCGGCGGGCTGGTTCGACCGCTTGGTGCGCCTGATTCCGGCTTCGCTGGCGGCGGCGATGTTGGCCGGTATTTTGATTAATTTCGGCAGCCGTGTGTTTACCGCCATGCAGGGGCAAACGGTGTTGGTGCTGCTGATGCTCTCCACTTATCTGCTCAGCAAAATCCGCATGCCGCGCTACAGCATTTTGCTGATGCTGCTGGTGGGATTCGGCTATGCGGCGGCGGCGGGGCTGCTCGATTGGAGCCGTTTGCAGTGGAATGCGCCTTATTTGGAATGGGTGTCGCCCGTGTTTCATATCGGGCCGATTATCAGCGTGGGCGTGCCGCTGTTTATCGCTTCTTTGGCCACGCAGAATGTGCCGGGCATGGCGATTATGCGCAGCTACGGCTACCACACGCCGGCCAAGCCACTGATCAACAGCAGCGCGGCCGCCACAGTGGTGTTTGCGCCGTTTGGTGCGTTTATGGTGAACTTGGCCGCCATCAGCGCCGCCATCTGCATGGGCAGCGATGTGGATAAAGATCCTCAGCGCCGCTATTTGGCCAATGTGTGGCTGGGGCTGCTTTATTTGCTGCTGGGTGCGGCCGGCGGCATGGTGGTGGCGCTGTTTGCCGCCTTGCCGGCCGAATTGCTGGCAGCGCTGGCGGGCATCGCCATTTTCGGCACATTGCAGGCCAATCTGCTCGGCGCCTGGCAGGATGAACCCACGCGCGAAGCTTCGCTGGTAACGCTGCTGGCATCGGCTTCGGGCATGACTTTATTCGGCATCGGCAGTGCTTTTTGGGGCTTGCTGATGGGCGTGGCGGTGTATCATTTGAATCGGAAAACCGCGCGAAAATAGCGGAGCAATCGGGTTGCGGTTTGGGTGTTGTTTTGAGTGAAATAACAGAATCATGCCGAGGCCGTCTGAAAGCTTTCAGACGGCCTCGGCATGATTATTCAGGCCGGCTTGTTTGAATCAGTTTCAGACGGCCTGCGCCACAAACCACCAACAAAGCGGCAGCAGCAATAAGGCAAATAAAGCGGTGGCCGCCTCAATCGAGAAAAAAGCTTTGCGTTTGACCATAGAGGCTTCTTCGTCGGCCAGCACCAAAAAGCCAAACAAAGCGCTCACGAAAAACATAAAGCTCGGCGGCAAAAAGGCGAGATAATGGACATCGCGGCTGATGGTGCCGAACACCGCCACAGCAGATAAGGCAAACGACACCATCAGAAGCAAAGTGCTGAAAAGAAACAGGCTCTGCCTGCTTTCGTAAAAACGGTTTAGCATGGTTCACTCCTTGATATCAGCGGGTGGGAAAATCATTCTATAGCAAAACAGCCAAACAGCCAGCCTTGTTTTGCCGTGAAAAGCTGTTTCGGAACAATATTTTGCAAAAATAAATTTTACAGCTGGAAACCATTCAAGAAAAGGCGCGGCACAAATCTGAATGGCGGAGTGCTGCCGTTTTCCAGCAAACCGTTTTCAACCAAGAAGCAAAATGGGTGCATTTTATAAAAATCCCTGCAGATGAAACGGCATTCGGGTGGAATGCCTGATGACATCAAACGGCAAGGGCTGAGCTGGGTTTCGCCGCCCGATTGGCTGCAAAACCCGTTTACACGGCATTTTCGCCGGTGTGTATCAGGCCGTCTGAAAGCGGCGGCTCATTCGGCCGTAATAAAATGTAGTGGGCGGGAAATCGCAATAAAATGTTGTTTTGAAATTGCGAAGGCCGTCTGAAAGAAACGGATTTGGCAAAGCCGTTTATTTTAAATAGCAATTTAATTTATCGAAATATGATAATCAATAGGTGGAAAATATTTAAAGCAATAAAATAGAGATTTCATTCTATTGAATGAGAATCGTTATCTATAATTTACTAAAAATATTAAAGAAATTTAAGAAAAAATTACAGGGCAACTTTAAAACACCCCCGAAATTAGCTACAATGAAAAGCGTTTTACCAGCATTATTTACGTTAACGATTCAGGTGTATGCACATGTTGGCCAATTATTTTCCGGTATTTATATTCATTCTTATCGGCTTGTTTGCCGGTATTCTGTTTTTAACGCTGGGCAATCTGCTCGGTCCGAAACGCCATTACCAAGAGAAAGATGCCCCGTTTGAATGCGGCTTTGAGGCTTTCGAAAATGCGCGCATGAAATTCGACGTGCGCTATTATCTGGTGGCGATTTTGTTTATTTTGTTTGATCTGGAAATCGCGTTCATGTTTCCGTGGGCGGTGGTGTTCAAAGATTTGGGCGCATTCGGTTTTTGGTCGATGTTCGTGTTTATCGTGATTCTCACGATAGGCTTTATCTATGAATGGAAAAAAGGCGCTTTAGAATGGGAATAGAAGGCGTTTTGAATAAAGGCTTTGTCACCACCAGCGCAGACACAGTGCTCAATTATGTGCGCACCGGTTCGCTTTGGCCGGTAACGTTCGGCTTGGCCTGTTGCGCGGTGGAAATGATGCAGGCGGGCGCGGCGCGCTACGACCTCGACCGCTTCGGCATTATCTTCCGCCCCTCGCCGCGCCAGTCTGACCTGATGATTGTGGCCGGCACCTTGTGCAACAAAATGGCGCCCGCCCTGCGCCGCGTATACGACCAAATGGCCGAGCCGCGCTGGGTGTTGTCGATGGGCTCTTGCGCCAACGGCGGCGGCTATTACCACTATTCATATTCGGTGGTGCGCGGTTGCGACCGCATTGTGCCGGTGGATGTGTATGTGCCCGGCTGCCCGCCCACGGCTGAAGCCTTGATTTACGGTTTGATTCAGTTGCAGCAGAAAATCAAACGCACTTATACCATTGCCCGCTAGGAGAAACGTATGGCTGATGTGAAAACATTGCATGAAACCGCCGCGCGTGTGCTTGGCGCCAAAGCCGGCAAAGTCTTGCTGGCTTTGGATGAGGTAACGGTTGAGTGCGCTGCCGCCGATTATTTGGATGTGATGCGCACCTTGCGCGATCACGATGAGTTGCACTTCGAGCTTTTGGTGGATTTGTGCGGCGTCGATTACAGCGACTATAAAAACGAGCCGTGGCAGGGCAAGCGCTTTGCGGCGGTGAGCCAGCTTTTGTCGGTGAAAAACAACCAGCGCATTCGTGTGCGCGTGTGGGCTGACGACGATGATTTTCCGGTGGTGGATTCTGTTACCGAGCTGTATAACAGCGCCGATTGGTATGAGCGCGAGGCGTTTGACCTTTACGGCATCATGTTCAACGGCCATCCCGATTTGCGCCGCATTCTGACCGATTATGGCTTTGTCGGCCACCCGTTCCGCAAAGATTTCCCCATTTCCGGCTATGTGGAAATGCGTTACGACGAAGCGGAAAAACGTGTGATTTACCAACCTGTAACCATCGAGCCGCGCGAAGTTACGCCGCGCATCGTCCGCGAGGAGCATTACGGTGGCCAATAAATTAAGAAACTACACCATTAACTTCGGCCCGCAACATCCGGCGGCGCACGGCGTGTTGCGCATGGTATTGGAGCTCGACGGCGAAACCATCGTGCGCGCCGACCCGCACATCGGCCTCTTGCACCGCGGCACCGAAAAGCTGGCCGAAACCCGCACCTATCTGCAAGCGTTGCCTTATATGGACCGCTTGGATTATGTATCCATGATGTGCAACGAGCAGGCTTATTGCCTGGCAGTGGAAAAGCTGGCCAATATCGAAGTGCCCGAGCGCGCGCAATATATCCGCGTGATGTTTGCCGAAGTTACCCGCATTCTCAACCATTTAATGGGCATCGGCTCGCACGCGCTCGATATCGGCGCCATGACGGTGTTTCTGTATGCCTTCCGCGAGCGCGAAGAGCTGATGGATTTGTATGAAGCGGTGTCCGGTGCGCGCATGCATGCGGCTTATTTCCGCCCAGGCGGCGTTTACCGCGATTTGCCCGACTTTATGCCGAAATACGAGAGCAGCAAGTTTCGCAATGCTAAAGTGCTGCAAAAGCTCAATGAAGCGCGCGAAGGCAGCATGCTCGACTTTATCGAATCGTTTACCGAGCGCTTTCCCAAATGCGTGGATGAATACGAAACCCTGCTCACCGACAACCGCATCTGGAAGCAGCGCACCGTCGGCATCGGCGTGGTGTCGCCCGAGCGCGCCCTGCAGCGCGGCTTTACCGGCGTGATGCTGCGCGGCTCCGGCATTGAATGGGATATCCGCAAAAAAGCGCCTTACGATGCTTATGCTAAAGTGGATTTCGATATTCCGGTGGGGCTCAACGGTGATTGCTATGACCGCTATTTGTGCCGCATCAATGAAATGCGCGAATCCAATAAAATCATCAAGCAGTGCGTGCAATGGCTCAAGGCCAATCCCGGCCCCGTGATTGTGGAAAACCATAAAGTTGCCCCGCCCAAGCGCACCGATATGAAAATGGGCATGGAAGATTTGATTCACCACTTCAAGCTCTTTACCGAGGGCATGCATGTGCCCGAAGGCGAAACCTACACCGCCATCGAGCACCCCAAAGGCGAATTTGGCATTTATATGATTTCAGACGGCGCCAACAAGCCTTACCGCCTGAAAATCCGCGCACCGGGCTTTGCCCACCTGCAAGGCATGGACGAAATGGCACGCGGCCATATGCTGGCCGACGTGGTGGCCATCATCGGTACGCAAGACATCGTGTTCGGAGAGGTAGACCGATAATGTTATCCGCTCAATCTTTACAAAAAATCGACGCCGAGCTGGCGAAATATCCGGCCGACCAACGCCGCTCTGCCGTAATGGCCGCATTGCGCATCGCGCAAGTGGAAAAAGGCTATTTGGCGCCGGAAACCATCGAGTTTGTGGCCGACTATATCGGCATTGCGCCGGCCGCCGCTTATGAAGTGGCCACGTTTTACAATATGTATGACCTGCACCCCGTGGGCAAATACAAGCTCACCGTCTGCACCAACCTGCCCTGCGCCCTGCGCGGCGGGGTGAGCGCTGCCGAATACCTCAAGCAAAAGCTCGGCATCGGCTTTGGCGAAACCACTTCAGACGGCCTGTATACCTTGATGGAAGGCGAATGCATGGGCGCATGCGGCGATGCGCCGGTGATGCTGGTAAACAACCACAAAATGTGCAGCTTCATGACCGAAGAAGCCATTGAAGCGAAATTGGCGGAGTTGAACTGATGGCGATTTATGAATCAGGTGTCATTTTTGACCAAGTAGATACCCACAATCCCGACTGCTGGCATCTCGACGCCTATCAGGCGCGCGGCGGTTATCAGGCTTTGCGCAAAATCTTGAGCGAAAAATTGTCGCAAGACGATGTGATCGCCGAAGTGAAAGCATCCGGTCTGCGCGGCCGGGGCGGTGCGGGCTTTCCCACCGGCCTGAAATGGAGCTTTATGCCGCGCTCTTTCCCCGGTGCCAAATATGTGGTGTGCAACACCGACGAGGGCGAACCGGGCACGTTTAAAGACCGCGACATTATGGATTTCAATCCGCACGCGCTGATTGAAGGCATGATTATTGCCGGCTACGCCATGGGCGCAGAAGCGGGCTACAATTATATCCACGGCGAGATTTTTGAAAGCTACGAGCGCTTCGAGCTGGCTTTGGCCGAGGCGCGCGCCGCCGGTTTTCTCGGCAACAACATCATGGGCAGCGATTTCAGCTTTGATCTGTTTGGTGCGCATGGCTATGGCGCATATATCTGCGGCGAAGAAACCGCGCTGCTGGAATCGTTGGAGGGCAAAAAAGGCCAGCCGCGTTTCAAGCCGCCGTTTCCCGCCTCGTTCGGCCTTTACGGCAAACCCACCACCATCAACAACACCGAAACCTTTGCTTCGGTGCCCTTTATCATTCGCGACGGCGGCAAAGCCTTTGCCGGGCAAGGCATTGAAAATGCCGGCGGCACCAAGCTGTTTTCGATTTCCGGCCATGTCGAGCGCCCGGGCAATTATGAAGTGCCGCTGGGCACGCCGTTTGCCAAGCTTTTGGAAATGGCCGGCGGCATGAAAGACGGCAAAAAACTCAAAGCGGTGATTCCGGGCGGCTCCTCTGCGCCGGTGTTGCCGGCCGACATCATGATGTCGCTGAACATGGATTACGATTCCATCGCCAAAGCCGGCTCTATGCTCGGTTCGGGTGCCATTATCGTGATGGATGAAGATGTGTGCATGGTCAAAGCGTTGGAGCGCCTGAGCTATTTCTATTTTGAAGAATCGTGCGGCCAATGCACGCCTTGCCGCGAAGGCACCGGCTGGCTCTATCGAATCGTGCACCGTATTGCCGAGGGCAAAGGCCGTGCCGAAGATTTGGACTTGCTCGATTCGATTGGCAACAATATGGCCGGCCGCACCATTTGCGCGCTTGCCGATGCCGCCGTGTTCCCTGTGCGCAGCTTTACCAAGCATTTCCGCAACGAATTCGAACACTATATCGAGCACGGCAAACCGGCCAAAGCACATAAATGGTGTTAAAGGCCGTCTGAACGTTATGCAGGCCGTTTGGCTGCGTGAGAGAGATTGAAGTGAAATGCAGAAAAAGCGATGGATAATATTGGGCGCACTTGTGTTGCTGGGCGCATGTTCGGCAACCGATGTGAATTACAGCGATAAAGCCCGTTTGTCGCAAGTGAAGCAAATCTGCATCCGCGACAATTATGACACCCGTTTGCCCGGCTTGGCTGAGGCCTTCGCCGCCAGTTTTGAAAAGCACCGCATTCAAACAAAAGTGGTAAAAAGCATGCAGGCAGAGGCTTATGCATCGTGCCAATATATTTTAAATGGCAATGTGCGCGCACGAGCCGGTGTGATTAACCGCGGCAAGTTTACTTTGCTGGCAAACGATGCCGAGCGCCGTTATCCGCTCAGCAGCATGGCTTATTTGCGGCGCGGTGCGGAAAAAGAAATGGCTTTATCGCAAGGGCTGCAAGGTCAGACCGACCGCATCAGCATTATTTTGTTAGACAAAAAACAGTAAAAAGCAGGCAGAGGATAGAAATTTATCCTTTCCGCCCGAAGGCCGTCTGAAAAGGCGGTTGGAAAAATCCCTAAATCTGGAACATAACCATGTTACAAATTGAAATTGACGGTAAACAGTTATCCGTGGAGCAGGGCGTAACGGTGATCGAAGCTGCCCATCAAATCGGCACTTATATCCCGCATTTCTGCTACCACAAAAAATTGTCTATCGCCGCCAACTGCCGTATGTGCCTGGTGGAGGTAGAAAAAGCCCCCAAACCGTTGCCGGCTTGTGCCACACCGGTTACCGACGGCATGGTGGTGCACACCCATTCGCCCAAAGCCAAGCAGGCGCAGCAGGGCGTGATGGAGTTTCTGCTTATCAACCACCCACTCGATTGCCCGATTTGCGATCAGGGCGGCGAATGCCAATTGCAAGATTTGGCCGTGGGCTACGGCAACAGCGCCAGCCGCTATAAGGAAGACAAACGCTCGGTGGCCGGCAAAGACATGGGGCCTTTGGTGTCGGCTGCCGAAATGAGCCGCTGCATCCACTGCACCCGCTGCGTACGCTTCACCGAAGAGATTGCCGGCATGCAGGAAATCGCCATGGCCAATCGCGGCGAGTTTTCCGAAATCATGCCGTTTATCGGCAAAGCGGTGGAAACCGAATTGTCGGGCAATGTGATCGATTTGTGTCCGGTGGGTGCGCTCACCAGCAAGCCTTTCCGCTACGATGCGCGCTCATGGGAATTGAGCCGCCGCAAAACCATTTCCCCGCACGATGCTTTGGGCAGCAACCTGATTGTGCAAACCAAAGACCACACCGTACGCCGTGTGCTGCCGCTGGAAAACGAGGGCATCAACGAATGCTGGATTAGCGACCGCGATCGTTTTGCCTATGAAGGCCTGTATCACGACGGCCGTCTGAAAAACCCGAAAATCAAACACGGCGGCGAGTGGCGCGATGTGGATTGGCCGACTGCGCTGGAATATGTGCGCCATACGCTCGAATGCATCGGCAAGGAAGACGGCCAAGACCAAATCGGCATGTGGGCCAACCCGATGAATACGGTGGAAGAATTGTATTTGGCCAAAAAGCTGGCTGATGGCTTAGGCATCAAACATGTTGCCACCCGTTTGCAGCAGCAGGACAAACGCCTTTCAGACGGCCTCAAAGGTGCGCAATGGCTGGGTCAGAGTATTGAAGATTTCGGCAACAACGATGCCATATTGGTGATTGGTGCCAATTTGCGCAAAGAACAACCGCTCTTGACGGCACGCCTGCGCGGCGCGGCCAAGGGCGGCGCAGCATTGAGCGTGTTGGGCAGCAGCAAAGAAGCGCTGCATATGCCGCTTTTTGCGCAAGAAGTGTTGCATCCGAATGATTGGGCCGGTTTCTTGGCCGGTTTGGCACAAGATGCGCAAAGTGCCATTGCCAATACCTTGCAGCAGGCCGATAAAGCGGCGGTGGTGCTGGGCGCGGAAGCGCAAAATCATCCGGATTACACCGCCATTTATACCGCTGCGCAGGCCTTGGCTGCGGCCACGGGCGCAACGCTGGGCATTTTGCCGCAAGCGGCCAACAGCGTGGGCGCGGATGTGTTGGCACTGGATTCGGGCGCAAGCATCCAAGAGATGCAGGCAGCACCGAAGAAAGCCGTGCTGCTGCTCAATGTGGAGCCGGAAATCGATGTGGCCGATGGCGGCCAAGCCGTGGCAGCTTTGAAACAGGCGCAAAGCGTGATGGCGTTTACCCCGTTTGTGAGTGACACCTTGCTGGAAGTGTGCGATGTGTTGCTGCCAATTGCACCGTTTACCGAAACCTCGGGCAGCTTTATCAATATGGAAGGCCGTCTGCAATCGTTTTACGGTGTGGTGAAAGGCTTGGGTGATTCGCGCCCGCTGTGGAAAGTGCTGCGTGTGCTGGGCAATGTGTTTGCCTTGCAAGGCTTTGAATACGACAGCAGCGAGCAGGTGCTGAAAGATGCGGTGAATGCCGACACCTTACCGGAAAAACTGAATAATCAGGCTGCTTGGCAAAGTGCAGATGTTCAGACGGCCTCCGGGCTTGTGCGCGTAGGCGGCGTGGGTATTTATCACAGCGATGCCATTGCCCGTCGTTCTGCACCTTTGCAAGCCACCGGCCATGCCGCCGTGCCCGCTGCACGCGTACACCCGAACACCTTGGCCGCTTTGGGTTTGGCCGATGGCGATATCGCACAAGCCGCTCAGGGTGGTGCAAAGCTTGCCGTTACGGTGGCGGCCGATGCGCATTTGCCTGAAAACGTGGTGTATCTGCCGCTGCATACTGAAAATGCGGCGTTGGGTGCCTTGATGAACACTATTGAATTGGCGCGGGGTTGATCATGCAAGAATGGTTCCAAGCCTTATTGGGCAACGAAATCGGCCTGATTGTTTCGATTGTGCTGAAGATTGTGCTGATTTTGGCACCGTTGATTCTCACGGTGGCTTATCTGACTTACTTCGAGCGCAAGGTTATCGGCTATATGCAGTTGCGCGTCGGCCCCAACGTTACCGGGCCTTTTGGTCTGATCCAGCCGTTTGCAGATGTGTTGAAGCTGCTGTTTAAAGAAGTTACCCGCCCCTCGACATCTAATAAAGCGCTGTTTTATATCGGCCCGATGTTGTCGCTGGCGCCGGCTTTTGCGGCTTGGGCGGTGATTCCGTTTAGCGAAACCTGGGTGCTCACCAATGTGAATGCCGGCTTGCTGTATATCTTGATGATTACTTCATTGTCGGTTTACGGGGTGATTATTGCTGGGTGGGCGTCTAACTCGAAATATGCGTTTTTGGGCGCGATGCGCTCTTCTGCGCAAACCATTTCCTACGAAATCGCCATGGGCGCGGCTTTGGTGGGTGTGGTGATGGTGTCGGGCAGCATGAATTTCGGTGATATCGTGGCGGCACAAAGCACCGGCATTGCCGGCGGCTCGGTTTTCTCGTGGAACTGGCTGCCGCTGTTTCCCTTGTTTTTGGTTTACCTGATTTCTGCCGTGGCCGAAACCAACCGCGCGCCGTTTGATGTGGCCGAGGGCGAATCGGAAATTGTGGCCGGCTTTCACGTCGAATATTCGGGCTTTGCCTTCGCGCTGTTTTTCTTGGCCGAATATATTTTCATGATTCTGATTGCCGCGCTGACTGCCTTGATGTTTTTGGGCGGCTGGCTCTCGCCTTTCCCGCAAAGCTGGGGTTTGATCGGCACGCCGAGTGCGGTGTGGATGTTTATCAAAATGGCGATGGTGCTTTACGGCTATTTGTGGATTCGCGCCACCTTCCCGCGCTACCGTTATGACCAAATCATGCGTTTGGGCTGGAAAGTGCTGATTCCGGTGGGCTTTGCCGGCATCGTGCTGCTCGGCCTGTGGATGATTTCGCCCTTGTCTCTGTGGAAATAAGGGAGGAGATACAAAATGACGAATTTAGTAAAAACCTTTTTGCTGGGTGAATTGGTAAAAGGCATGGGCGTTACGCTCAAAAACTTCTTTGCGCGCAAAGAAACCATTATGTTTCCCGAAGAGAAAACACCGCAATCGGTGCGTTTCCGCGGCCTGCACGCACAACGCCGGTATCCCAACGGCGAAGAGCGCTGCATTGCCTGCAAATTGTGCGAAGCGGTGTGCCCGGCCTTGGCCATCAATATCGAGTCGGAGCAGCGAGAAGACGGCACCCGCCGCACCACCCGCTACGATATCGATTTGACCAAATGCATTTTCTGCGGCTTTTGCGAAGAAGCCTGCCCGGTGGATGCGATTGTGGAAACGCATATTCTGGAATATCACGGCGAAAAACGCGGTGATCTGTATTACACCAAACCGATGCTGCTGGCCGTCGGCGATCGCTATGAGAGCGAAATTGCCAAACGCAAAGCGGCAGACGCACCCTATCGTTAAGGAGCAGGATAATGACGTTTTCCCTGATTCTGTTTTATGTGCTGGCGGCCATTGTGCTGTTTGGCGCGCTTAAAACCGTTACCGCTAAAAACCCGGTGCATGCCTCGCTTTATCTGGTGCTGACCTTTTGTGTGAGCGCCATGATTTGGATGCTGATGCAGGCCGAATTCCTCGGCATCACGCTGGTGCTGGTGTATGTGGGCGCGGTGATGGTGTTGTTCCTGTTTGTGGTGATGATGCTCAATATCGATGTGGAAGAAATGCGCGCCGGCTTTTGGCGTCATGCACCGGTGGCAGGCCTCGTCGGCACGCTGATGGCGGTGGCGCTGATTCTGATTTTGGTCAACCCGAAAACCAATTTGGCCGCTTTCGGCCTGATGAAAGATCTGCCTGCCGATTACAGCAATATCCGCGATTTGGGCAGCCAGATTTACACCACTTATCTGCTGCCGTTCGACTTGGCAGCCGTATTGCTGGTGCTGGGCATGGTGGCGGCCATTGCGCTGGTGCACCGCAAAACCTACAACCCGCGCTATATCAATCCGGGTGATCAAGTTAAAGTAAATGCCAAAGAAGGCCGTATGCGCATGGTGAAGATGGCTGCTGTGGTGCCGTCTGAAAAAGAAGAGGCTTCAGACGGCCAAGAAGGAGAGGGCAAAGCATGATTACCATCACTCATTACCTGGTTTTGGCGGCCTTGCTGTTCGGCATCAGCGCCTTGGGTATTTTTATGAACCGCAAAAACGTGCTGGTGTTGCTGATGTCGATTGAGCTGATGCTGTTGGCGGTAAATTTCAATTTCATCGCTTTTTCACAATATTTGGGCGACACCGCCGGGCAGATTTTTGTGTTTTTCGTGCTGACCGTGGCTGCGGCAGAATCCGCTATCGGCCTGGCCATCATGGTGTTGGTGTTCCGTAACCGCAACACCATTAATGTGGCCGATTTGAACCGCCTCAAAGGCTGATCGGGAGAATAAGAATAATGGATAATATGAGCTTATATCTGACCATTGCCCTGGCACCGCTTGTCGGCTCGCTGTTGGCGGGTTTGTTTGGCAAACAAATCGGTCGTGCCGGTGCGCACAGCGTAACCATTTTGAGCGTGGCGGTGTCGACGGTGCTGTCGGCATATGTGCTGTGGGGCTTTATCGATGGCAGCCGCAGCAAATTTGATGAAAATGTGTATACCTGGCTGACCATGGGCGGCTTGGATTTTTCCGTCGGCTTTTTGGTCGACAGCCTGACTGCCATGATGATGGTGGTGGTGACCAGCGTGTCGCTGATGGTGCACATTTACACCATCGGCTATATGCACGATGAAGAAACCGGCTATCAGCGCTTTTTCAGTTATATTTCGCTGTTTACCTTTTCGATGCTGATGCTGGTGATGAGCAACAATTTCGTGCAGCTTTTTTTCGGTTGGGAAGCCGTGGGCTTGGTGTCTTATCTCTTGATCGGTTTTTACTTCAAACGCGAGAGTGCCATTTTTGCCAACCTGAAAGCCTTTTTGGTTAACCGTGTCGGCGATTTCGGCTTTTTGCTCGGCATCGGCTTGGTGCTGGCTTATTTCGGCGGCAGCCTGCGCTATGCGGATGTGTTTGCCTATCTGCCCAATGTGCAGCATGCCACCATCCAGCTTTTCCCGGGCGTGGAGTGGTCGTTGATGACGGTAACCTGTTTGTTGCTGTTTATCGGCGCAATGGGTAAGTCGGCGCAATTTCCGCTGCATGTGTGGCTGCCCGATTCGATGGAAGGCCCGACACCGATTTCTGCTTTGATTCACGCGGCTACCATGGTAACGGCAGGCTTGTTTATGGTGTCGCGCATGTCGCCGATGTATGAACTCAGCACCACCGCTTTGAGCGTGATTATGGTGGTGGGCGCGATTACGGCACTCTTCATGGGCTTTTTGGGCGTGATTCAAAACGACATCAAGCGCGTGGTGGCTTATTCTACTTTGTCGCAGCTGGGCTATATGACCGTGGCCTTGGGCGCTTCGGCTTACTCGATTGCGATGTTCCATGTGATGACGCATGCTTTCTTTAAAGCTTTGCTGTTTTTGGCCGCCGGCAGCGCCATCATCGGCATGCACCATGATCAGGATATGCGCCATATGGGCAACCTGAAAAAATACATGCCGATTACTTGGATTACCATGCTGTTGGGCAACTTGGCGCTGATTGGTACGCCGTTTTTCTCAGGCTTTTATTCCAAAGATTCCATCATTGAAGCGGCACATGCCAGCACCTTGCCCGGCAGCAGCTTTGCCTATTTTGCGGTGCTCGCCAGCGTGTTTGTGACGGCATTTTATGCTTTCCGCCAATATTTCATGGTGTTTCACGGCAAAGAGAAATGGCGTGAAATCGAACATCATCATGATGATCACAGCGAAGAAGCACACCACGGCTTGGGTAAAAACGACAATCCGCACGAAAGCCCGTGGGTGATCACCCTGCCTTTGATTTTGCTCGCTATTCCCTCGGTGATTATCGGCTATTTCACGATTGAGGCTATGCTCTACGGTGATTTCTTTAAAGATTCGATCTTTATCAACACCGAAGTGCATCCGACCATGGCTTTGTTGAAAGAAGAATTCCACGGCCCGCTGGCCATGGTGACGCACAGCTTTTACACGCCGGTGCTTTATTTGGCGCTTGCAGGTGTGGTGGCGGCTTGGTTCCTTTATGTGAAGGCGCCGCATCTGCCGGCTAAAATTGTGGCGGCATTCCAGCCGGTGTATAAGCTTTTGGACAACAAATATTATCTGGATGTGCTGTATTACAATGTATTTGCCAAAGGCTCGCGCGCATTGGGCACGTTTTTCTGGAAAGCCATCGACACGGCCATCATCGACAACGGTATCGTCAACGGCTCTGCCAAGATGGTGGGCGCGGTGGCCGCGCAGGTGCGTAAAATGCAAACCGGCTTTATCTACACATATGCCGCTGCGATGGTGTTTGGTGTGCTGGTGTTGCTCGGCATGACGTTCTGGCACTTGTTTGCCGGTTAATGTGGGAATTCAATCTTAGAATATCAGGTTATGAATATGTATAGTAACTTACTCAGTTTGGCCATTTGGGTGCCGATCGTCGCAGGTGTGCTGGTGCTGGCCACCGGCTCCGACAGCCGCGCCGCGCTTGCCCGGATTGTGGCTTTTGTCGGTGCGCTGGCCGGATTTCTGGTGACCTTGCCGCTCTTTACCGGCTTTGACCGCTTGAGCGGCGGCTACCAATTCACCGAATTCCACAGCTGGATTCCCGCGCTCAATATCAACTATGCTTTGGGTGTGGATGGGATTTCGGTGCTGTTTGTGATTTTGAACAGCTTCATCACGCTGATGGTGGTGCTGGCCGGCTGGCAGGTGATTCAGAAACGCACGGCGCAATATATGGCGGCTTTCCTGATTATGTCGGGTTTGATTAACGGTGCGTTTGCCGCACAAGATGCGATTTTGTTTTACGTATTCTTCGAGGGCATGTTGATTCCGCTTTACCTGATTATCGGTATGTGGGGCGGCCCGCGCCGCGTGTATGCTTCGGTGAAGCTGTTTCTCTATACCTTGTTGGGCTCTTTGCTGATGCTGGTGGGCTTGATTTATCTTTCTTATCAAACCGGCGGCAGCTTTGCGATTGTGGATTTCCAAAATCTGAAACAGATTCCGCTGGGTGTGCAGCAATTGCTGTTTATCGCGTTTTTCCTTTCGTTTGCGGTGAAAGTGCCGATGTGGCCGCTGCATACCTGGCTGCCCGATGCCCACGTGGAAGCGCCCACCGGCGGCTCTATGGTGCTGGCGGCCATCACGCTGAAAGTGGGGGCTTACGGTTTCTTGCGCTTTATCTTGCCGATTTTGCCCGACGCTTCGCGCTATTTCGCACCGGCGATTATCGTGTTGAGCCTGATTGCCGTGATTTACATCGGCATGGTGGCTTTGGTGCAAACCGACATGAAAAAATTGGTGGCTTATTCTTCTATCAGCCATATGGGTTTCGTGACCTTGGGCATGTTTTTGTTCAGCGGCGGTTATTTGAATGACTGGGCCTTGAAAGGTGCGATTATCCAGATGATTTCGCATGGCTTTGTGTCGGCGGCGATGTTTATGTGTATCGGTGTGATGTATGACCGTCTGCACACGCGCAATATTGCCGATTACGGCGGCGTGGTCAACGTGATGCCGAAATTTGCTGCCTTTATGATGCTGTTCGGCATGGCCAATGCCGGCCTGCCGGCCACATCGGGCTTTGTGGGCGAATTTATGGTGATCATGGGTGCGGTGGAGGTGAATTTCTGGGTGGGTGCGCTGGCTGCGCTGACCTTGATTTACGGTGCTTCTTACACCTTGTGGATGTATAAGCGTGTGGTTTTCGGCCCCATCACCAACCCGGAAGTCAAAGAAATGAAAGACATTAACTGCCGCGAATTTGCGATTTTGGCTATTTTGGCCATCGCGGTATTGGGCATGGGTTTGTATCCGCAAGCCTTTATCGAAGTGGTACATCAAGCCGCTAACGACTTGATTACCCATGTGGCACAAAGCAAGATTTGAGGTGTGTGAATGAACTGGACTGATTTGAACTTGATGCCGGCCATGCCTGAAATCGTATTGCTTTCGGCATTGGGCATTGTGCTGCTGGTGGATTTATGGACCAGCGATAAAAACCGCTATATCACCCATGTGTTGAGCCTGCTCGCGCTGGTGGCCGCAGCAGCAGCGCAATGGCTGGTGTGGGTGCCGCAAAGCGTATCGACTTTCAGCGGCATGTATATTGCAGACGGCATGTCGCAGCTGTCGAAAATGGTGATGTATGCGGCCACATTTGCGCTGTTTGTGTATGCCAAGCCGTATAACCAGGTGCGCGATATGTTTAGGGGCGAGTTTTACACCTTAACGCTGTTTGCGCTGAGCGGCATGAGCGTGATGGTGAGCGCCGGCCATTTCCTCACCGCCTATATCGGTTTGGAGCTGTTGTCGCTCTCGCTCTATGCGATGATTGCGCTGCGCCGCGATTCGGCCGATGCCGCCGAAGCCGCTTTGAAATATTTTGTGTTGGGTGCGCTGGCTTCGGGTTTGTTGCTGTATGGCATTTCCATGGTGTATGGCGCCACAGGTTCGCTCGAGTTTGCTAGCGTGCTGGCCAATGCTTACGATGGCCAGGCCAACACTTGGCTGCTGAAGCTGGGCTTGGTGTTTATTGTGGTGGCGGTGGCTTTCAAGCTGGGCGCGGTGCCGTTTCATATGTGGGTGCCTGATGTGTATCAGGGTGCGCCCACTTCCGTGGCCGCTTTTGTGGGCACGGTGCCGAAAATTGCCGCCGTGGTGTTTGCCTTCCGTATTTTGGTGACCGGTTTGGGCACCACGGTGAACGATTGGACGCCCATGCTGGCAATTTTGGCCGTGGCTTCCTTGCTGGTGGGTAACTTGGCGGCGATTATGCAAAGCAATATCAAGCGCATGCTGGCCTATTCTACGGTGTCGCACATGGGCTTTATTCTGCTGGCGTTTATGGCCGGTGCCATCGGCTTTACCGCAGGGCTTTACTATGCGATTGCTTATGTGGTGATGGGTTTGGTGGGCTTTGGCGTGTTGATGCTGCTTTCCAACGAAGCGTTTGAATGCGAAGAAATCAGCGATTTGGCCGGCTTGAACCAGCGCCATGCCTGGTATGCCTTTTTGATGCTGCTGGCCATGTTTTCGATGGCCGGTATTCCGCCGCTGATGGGCTTCTACGCCAAGTTTGCGGTGATTAAAGCGCTGCTCTCGCAAGGCTTTGTGTGGATTTCTGTGTTTGCGGTGGTGATGTCGCTGATTGGCGCGTTCTACTACCTGCGTGTGGTTAAAGTGATGTATTTCGATAAAGCCACGCATGAGCAGGGCACGGGCAGCAACACCGTGGCCAAAGTGGTGCTTTCGGTAAACGCACTTTTGCTGCTGGTGTGGGGCGTGATGCCGCAAAGCGTGATGGAGTGGTGCTTGCGCGCGTTGGAAAACACCTTGTAAACCCGCTGATAAATCTGCACGCGGCAGCCCCCGAAGGCTGCCGTTTTTGTTAATATACTGCATTCATCTTTTCAGACGGCCTGCCGCACCACTTTTCTGCGCCGCTTCAGGCTGCAATGAATCATAGCTGCTGCCAGATTTCAGGCCGTCTGAACACCGGATTCCACACCATGACCGCTTCCATGTATATCTTATTATTGCTGGCGCTGATTTTTGCTAACGCGCCGTTTTTGAGCCGGCGCTTGTTTGGTTTGATTCAATTGGCACATAAGCATTTCGGCCATCATTTATTGGAGCTGGCTGCCGGCTTTGGCTTGATCGGCGTGCTGGCTTATGTGCTCGAATCGCGCGCCGGCACGGTGCACCCGCAAGATTGGGAATTTTATGTAACCGTGCTCTGCCTTTATCTGATTTTTGCCTTTCCCGCTTTTGTGTGGCGCTATTTTTGGCAAGGCAAGCACCGGCAATAAATGTGCATACCCTATTATCTGAGGCCGTCTGAAACGGAAAAGCATGATGCAAAAAGCCATTGAAAACCTGTCGCAAGCCCGCCTGTTGGTCGTAAAGGTAGGCTCGAGCTTGGTTACCGCCGAAGGGCGGGGCATCGATCAGCAGGCGCTGGCGCAGTGGGCAGCGCAAATCGCCCAGCTCAACAAGCGCGGCGTGCAGGTGATTTTTGTGTCCAGCGGCGCCATTGCCGAGGGCATCAAACGGCTGGGCTGGCCGCGCCGCCCCAAGGCGCTAAACGAATTGCAGGCCGCCGCCGCCGTCGGCCAAATGGGCATCGCCCAAGCTTATGAAAACGCGTTTGCCCCGCACGGCATCAACACGGCGCAAATTCTGCTCACCCATGAAGACTTGAGCAACCGCACCCGCTATCTCAACGCCCGCAGCACCTTGCGCACCTTGCTGGCGCACGGCATTGTGCCGATTATCAATGAAAACGACACCGTTACCACCGATGAAATCAAGCTGGGCGACAACGACACGCTCGGCGCTTTGGTGACCAATCTGGTGGAGGCCGACGCTTTGGTGATTCTCACCGACCAGCAAGGCCTTTACGACAGCGACCCGCGCAAAAATCCGCAAGCGCGGCTGATTAACCGCATCGCTGCCGAGCATCCCGATTTGGAAAGCATGGCCGGCGGCGTGGGCAGCTCGGTGGGCACCGGCGGCATGTATACCAAAGTCACTGCCGCCAAGCGCGCCGCTTTGAGCGGCGCGGCCACCGTGGTGGCCAGCGGGCGTGAGCCGGATGTGTTGGTGCGGTTGATACAGGGCGATGCCGTGGGCACTTTGTTTACCAGCGAACACAGCCGCATCAATGCCCGCAAACAATGGCTGTTGGGGCAGGTGCAGCTGAGCGGACGCGTGGTGGTGGACGAAGGCGCTGCGCGTGCCGTGGCCGAACAACACGCCAGCCTGCTGCCGGTGGGCTGCGTACGCGCCGAAGGCCATTTTTACCGGGGTGAGTTGGTGGCGGTGGTGGATGGCGGCGGCAAAGAAATCGCCCGCGGCTTGGCCAATTACAACAGCAGCGAAACCGCCAAAATCCTGCGCACGCCCTCTGCGCAAATCGAGCGAAAATTAGGCTATGTGATGGAAGACGAATTAATCCACCGCGACAATATGGCCTTGCATTGGTAAGCGGGCAAGAGGCCGTCTGAACGCATCGGCGTTTTCAGACGGCCTCGATTTTGGGGCAGGGCTGCCTGAGCTTGTTTGTCGCGTTGTTGATGCAGTGAAATAAATGAAAAAGGGATGACAGTAACACCATAAACTGCACCCCGCCAGGCGTGCGCGTGGCTGCGCCACCTACCCGATAAGCGGTTTAACGGCCAGATGATTTTGAGCGTAGGGCGCACTTTCGCGGATGAATGGTGAACAGATCTTAAGGCCGTCTGAAAAACCGTTTTCAGACGGCCTATCGGGATGTTGAATAGATGTGCCGGCAAGCCGCCCGCTGCCTGCCGGTAAAGTCTTTCAGACGGCCTGTCATAAAAATTCCAACAAAGCGTCATCTCAAGCCGGCACTTGTCACATCTGCGTCATATGCTTGCGTTATGCTTAGGTTGCAAGGCCGGGTTGCGGCCCGGCTGATTTTGTATAGTGGAATCAATAAAAACGGCGTGCGTGGCTGCGCCACATCTTACACACGGTTTGAGATTGATGGTTTGGTGCCCGTTTTTCTTTCATTTCACTATAGTGGAATGCATAAAAAAGTGACACAACGGGTAGGTTGGGTTGAAAACCCAACAAGCCCACAGGCCGTCTGAAACGTTGGGTTTAT
>RCMY010001838.1_pt1 | contig 19572 bp, 10 predicted proteins | sample 2041341 | NCBI WGS metagenome assembly RCMY01 (sample SAMN09708234, study PRJNA481090) | Marine sediment metagenome, whole genome shotgun sequencing project. | reverse complement strand
GTTGATGCGCTTATCAATGGCGATTCAGTTGCAAGAAACTCTCTGGTCTATGGTTTTGTAAGCTTCAAGGCGAACCGGGTGTTCATCCGTATCACCAATATCGATAACAGAGCCGTAGACCTCAAGGCGTTCGACCTGATGGACGGCAATGAGGGTATCTACATCAAAAACAGCGTACAGGCCGAGGCCACAGGGGAGGTGCTGGACGATATTATACAGGACATTAATATTCCAGGTGTTCCCCAGATAGGTGGCATTAAAAAGATTTTTCGCCGTAACAATCGCACTGTTAAGGCCACCATCTTCAACCAATACCAACTTATTCTAAAACCATCGTTATGAGACTACTTTTGATAGCTATTTACTTGCTAACCCATATCGGTATCTATGCCCAAGAACCCAAAACCATATTCACCAACGAAAAGGATGCCGTGGCCTTGTTCTTTCCGAATCCAATAAGCCAGGCATTGACCGGTTCGGAAAATTTTACGTTCAGCTATAACAGGGATAATCCCCAATATGTAGGAGTGGTGCAAGGTAATCGAAGCAACCAGAGTAATTTGCTCGTTATTACCGAAAACGGGGACGTGTATAGCTATCGGTTGGCCTACCGGAAGGTTTTGGATACCTTGAACTATTTCGTGGCCGGGACCGAACGGATCGGTAACGAAGCTCCTGTACATATTTTTCCAAGGATGGATTCCGTGGTAAAAGAGGGACTTGTGCTGCCCTCTGATCCAAGGAAGACAGATTCACTCCAATATCGTAGTGAATATTTTAAAAAAATCAGTTTACATCGTCTTAAGCATAAAATGCGGCTGAAAACAAGACGTAAGCAGGGCATTATAATACGGCTAAAAGATTTGAATTATGACCGTACCGAAGTATATGCCCTAGTCGAAATCAAGAATCGGTCAGGCATCGATTTTGAAGTGGAATACTTGAAAGTTTTCAAAGTACACGGCAACAATCGACGGAAATCTTCTTTTCAAAAAATACCGCTAGCTATAGTTTACAAGGAAAATTTTCCGACGATGGTGAAGGATAAGGAAAAGACTTCTTTCGTAGTGGTTCTACCAAAGTTCACCTTAGGGGATTCTGAAAAACTGATGCTTGAACTGAAGGAACTCCATGGGAGTAGGAATATTCGATTGATCTACAAATGACATTTCCGCTAATTTAGACCTTATCCGTTGGCCTTCTAGTGCTCTTCTACTTTTAAGACAACAAAAATTGGTACTAGGTAGAATTTTATGACCATCCTGATCTTGCGTGCCCATAGTCCACAAAAACAGCCCTTGTCAGATTTCCTGCTGATGGGAATCATATTAAAAAGGACTTTGCGGTAAACTATTTTCAATGCAAGTGATTGATGCAAAGTTTAAAGATCATTGTGAAAGTCAGGACTTATTGGCCAGTATTAGCTGCCTGATTATATCCTTAATGGTATTCTTCATCATTAAGATCTTGAACAGGGAAATACCGTTGTAATGTCATGCAAGGAGCATTGGTTTATCTAAACTTTCACGATTGCGTTTCTAGAAACATAGAAACCAGGAAATTGCAAAAATATTGATTGGTCTATACATTTTATCCTATAACCGATGCCTAGTTTTTTATGCGGTCTGATTGCAATTACTTCAAAAATTTCCCCGTACCATGTGTTGAATACTCTTTGATGATAGCTTTTATTGGCCCTAACGGTATCACCGACTTTGATATGATCGCTGTCATCAGCGCTCATTTCCTCAAGAATGGCACCAAGTTCTAGCAAAAGAATTTTCATGTTCTTTGTTCTATGCAGCACATGGACTTTGAGTAAGGACTCCTTAATCAAATTGAGGTTTTGAAAGGTCAGTGAATTATTTCTTAGCGTTAGTGGTAATTTTAAATTTTCCATTGCAATAATTTCAATTATTCAGTGCCTTAACAATTTACGAAATTTAACCCATTTTGACTGCCTGCCGTATTCAATAAACCTCAATCCATTGCTTCCTTCACCAATGGGAAGTGATGTATTTAGACAACTACTTAACTACGCATTGCCACATTACGAAAGTTTGTCAGCAAATCCATTTACTTCTCTTCCAAAGAAGCACCTTGTTACTAATATTGTTCTTCATTTGTGCATGTTTTTTTAATGTGCGCCTGCAATGAATTTAACGAAGGCCATGTAAAACTTTGCGATTTGCGGGAACGGTGCCGCCGCCGTCGATTATGCAATTCTCCCTCTATCAGCTCTTTTGCTGGCAAATAGGTCTAATATTTATTAGATACATAAGTTGAACGAACTTTGAGATTTCGTCGATTATCTCCCTCAAAAAAATTTTGCCTTTAAGGTCACGGGCTACTAAAAGGTTAACCACCAATTTTGACGCATACCGGTTGTAGTTCGCATGTTGTGCGACATTTATTTTTAATACGTTCCTCGCAAATAGAGCCGCTAAATGCTGGAAACCACCACTAGTACCTTTAGTATGAATTTTGTCCGCTCTTATGCGTTCTATTAAATCTATTGGTCCATTCATTTTAACAAAGGAGTATGCTAGGAAAGTTCGTGTAATCCACTTTCGAAGGATTTGTAAATTTAGTCAGGAAGCTTTAAATTTATTTCCAAGTTTATCAATTCATAGATATGCCTTGATGAGCCTAATCTTTTTTAATATTTGTCTTATTTATTTGTCCTCTATCTATACCGACCTCGAAACCGATTTTCATTGATTTAAGGTGGACAAAAAAGTTAGAGCCGAAACCAATGGCAACGATTGCTGATTGGCCATCGAAGAACAAGTACTTATTTGTAAATTCAGGCTAAATTTGTCTACCAGAAGAAAAATCGATGATTTTCAAAAAATACTGTTCTGTAATCTTGGGCATAGCCCTCACCCTATTCTCCTGTAACAAGAACAATAAAACGGACGAGATACGCATAGGGTTTTCCCAAGCCATGACCAAAGATGATTGGCGGCGTTCCATGAACGATGCCATGCAGCTCCAGGCTTCCTTGAATCCTAATCTAGATTTGATAATAAAGGATGCCAATTACGAGGTGGCAAGGCAAATTAGGCAAATAGAAGGTTTGATTGCCGATAGTGTTGATGTACTGATTGTATCACCGATTCTATCAAAACCCATTACCCCGGTTGTGCAAAAGGCTCTTAATTTAGGTATTCCGGTACTGGTAGTCGACAGAAAAACGGAGAATCAAGAGTATACGGCTTATTTGGGAGCCGATAATATCGAAGTAGGTCGAAATGCGGCCAAGGAAATCATCGCATCGAACACAAAGGATTATATAAAAATTGTTGAGATCAAAGGATTGGCAGGATCTTCCCCCGCAGTGGAAAGAAGTCTGGGATTCCGTCAGATATTAAATTTATATGGAAATGTAAAGATCGTCAAGAGTATCGAAGGGGATTGGGAAAAGGAGTCTATACAGAAAAAGTTGAAACAGTTGCTGCAACAAAATAGTGAGGTAGATTATGTTTTTGCCCATAACGATAGAATGGCGGTCGGTGCATGGCAAGTGGCGCGTGAATTGGGATTGGAAAAGGAAATCGATTTTATAGGGGTAGACGGTCTTGCAGGTGCCAATGGAGGAATACAAGCGGTAAAGGATGGTATCTTAAAGGCGACAATACTTTATCCAACAGGCGGTGACGAAGCCATCAATCTGGCTGTGAGTATTTTAAATAAGGAATCCGTTCCTAAAAACAACATTTTGTCTACCACTATCATCAATGAAGTGAATGCGGATATCATGTTCAACCAGTTCGCTAAGATAAACGAGCAACAGGATGAAATCGAAGACCAGCTCGAAGCAATTCGGCAACAAGAAGAGTTGTACTATTCACAAAACAACTTATTGAAAGTTACCATGGCTTTATTGGCAATTATTTTAAGTTTGGCAATCTATAGCGTCTATTCGATTTTTGTGATCAGAAAAAAGAATAGGCAATTGCAACTCACGAACAAAAAGATTACTGTCCAGCGAAACCAGATCGAAAAAATTGCCCAAGAGGTAAAGTTGAGCAACGAGGCAAAACTGAACTTTTTTACAGGACTTTCACATGAGTTCAAAACCCCGATTACTTTAATATTGAGCTCCATCGAATCGTTAAGCGACGTCGCCAATGAAAGAAGCTCAAAACTGATGAACGAATTGGAGTTGATCTACAACAATTCGAACCGCTTATTAAGGCTCATCAATCAACTACTGGACTTTAGAAAGGTCGAGGAACGTAAATTTACCCTACGGGTTTCAAAAACAAATGTATTCATCTTCTCCAAAAATATCTTTAAGGACTTTGAGCGCGAAGCAAAGAAAAGGAATATTGGGTTCAAGCTACGTTCTAACAATGAGCAATTGGACTTGTTTATTGATAGAAATTTGATGGACAAGGTGTATTTCAACCTCCTCTCCAATGCCTTTAAATTTACTCCCGACAATGGTAAAATTGAAATTCATATTGAAGACGATGCTAATAAAAACACGATTTCAATACAGTTTAGGGATTCAGGTATCGGTATTCCCGAAAAAGAAATGGATGTTGTTTTTCAGGCATTTTTTAAGGGGTCCAACAACAGAAAAAATAGTTCGGGCATCGGCCTGTATTTAAGTAAGGAGTTTGTTGGAATGCACAAAGGGGCTATCGAAGTCAGATCTTTTCATGGCACCGATTTCATCATCACGCTATACAAGGGCAAGGCGCATTTTGATGAAACCGAGATCATTATCGATCAGGATCTGGTCGATACACAGGTTATCGATTTTACTTCCGAACATTTGGTCGACGATAATTATCTGGTACAGCCACCCGAAAAGGGCAAGGAGAAATATTCTATCCTGATTATAGAAGATAACCGTGATTTGCTAACCTTTCTCCAAAACAAATTGAACTTAGAGTATGATATCCATCTCTCGGACGGTACGGATGCCATTGAAAAAGCTTTGGAGGTCATTCCGGATGTGATTATTTGCGATATAGCCCTTCCCGATAAGAATGGATTTGAAATCTGTGAAATTCTAAAAAAGGATTTGAGGACCTCGCATATTCCCACAATAATCCTTACCGCAACGGGCGACAAGGAATCCTATTTGAAAGGTCTTGCCTCCGGGGCCGACTTGTATCTGACCAAACCGTTTAGCTATTCCATCCTGGTACAGTCGATCAAATCCTTACTCTACAATAGGGAAAAGCTACGGTTTTACTACACCAGCAACATCCATAAAATAGAACATACCGATGCCTTTGGAAATATAGAACAGCGGTTTATGAACAAATTGAACGGATTGATCGAAGACAATTTGGGGAACTCGGAATTTTCCGTTGAAAACTTGGCTGAATACCTTAATATTTCAAGAGTTCAATTATACAGAAAGGTCAAGGCCATTATGGGTATTAGCATTAGTGATTATATCGGCAACATCCGATTGGAAAAAGCCAAGTCAATGCTCGAAAATACATCCTTGACCATTTCGGAAATTGCCTACGCCTGCGGATTTTCTTCGCCAAATTATTTTTCGACAACATTTAAGATTAAATATGGAACGACGCCTTTATCCTATAGGAAATCGACGTTTGGTTAATTATCACCGATAAACTGCGAATCTCCATTCGTTCTATGTATCAATTTTAAACATATAAGTTACCTCATTATAATTACCTTGTTGGGGCTTCTGTTATTTTTCTAAATTAATATGCTGATTTTTAGTTCGTTGCCCAATTTCAAGTTAGTTGTTAACTAAACCACAACACATTGTAACATCGTCAAAATATTCAGTTGTTATTTATGAATATATTCGTCGAGAGCACATAGAGTTGTGAATATGAAAAAAATATGGGTTTGGTCTATCACTGCTGCACTGGCTGGATTCCTTTTCGGATTTGATACCGTAGTCATTTCCGGTGCAGACAAAAAGCTCCAGACGCTGTGGGACTCTTCCGATGTATTTCACGGTGTCATAGTTATCGGAATGGCGCTTTGGGGTACTGTGGTCGGGGCGATTCTTGGGGGTATCCCTACAAATAAGCTCGGCCGAAAGAAAACCCTAATATGGATTGGGGTTCTTTTCACTATTTCGGCCTTGGGTTCGGCTTTTGCCAAAGACCCTGTAACCTTTGCCATATTCCGTTTCATTGGAGGTCTTGGGGTTGGAGCATCCACGATTGCCGCACCCGCCTACATCTCTGAAATTGCGCCGGCAAAGGACAGAGGAAAATTGGTAGGCCTGTACCAGTTCAATATTGTATTCGGTATTCTTATCGCTTTTTTCTCTAATTACCTCTTGAACAACATAGGTGAAAATGCATGGCGATGGATGGTGGGCGTTGAGGCTATTCCAGCGGCCATCTACACCGTTCTCGCGCTGACGATACCAAAAAGTCCTAGGTGGTTATTGTCCAGATCAAAGTTTGATGAAGCCCGGAATGTATTGGGTGTCACCAATCCCGGTCAAGATGTGGAGCAGTTAATGTTGGAAATCAATACCGAAAATGAAAATACGGTATCCGGTGAAAATATTTTCATGAAAAAATACCGATTTCCCTTAGTATTGGCATTTGGCATTGCATTTTTTAATCAGCTCTCCGGCATAAATGCATTTCTATACTACGCTCCCAGAATTTTGGAAGAAGCGGGCCTGGGCGCAAGTACGGCCCTTTTGAGCAGTATAGGTATCGGTGTGACCAATATGCTTTTTACCCTTCTCGGCATATACCTGATAGATCGTATGGGAAGAAAGCAATTGATGTATATAGGGTCTGTCGGGTACATTATTTCATTATCGTTAGTGGCCAGTGCTTTTTTCTTCAATTGGGAAGGAATGTCGGTAGCGATATTTCTTTTCATCTTCATTGCGGCCCATGCCGTTGGCCAAGGAACCGTAATATGGGTGTTTATCTCGGAAATATTCCCTAACCATTTGAGGGGCTACGGACAAAGTTTCGGAAGTTCGGTGCATTGGATATTGGCTGCAATAGTACCATCGTTGATTCCTATCCTCTTCACCACCATTGGCCCCGGGGTCGTATTTTCATTTTTTGCCTTTATGATGGTATTGCAGTTGCTGTTCGTAGCGTTTGTGATGCCAGAAACCAAGGGGGTACCTTTAGAAGCATTGAGCAAATCCTTGACCAGGCCTGATAGGACCAATAATAAAGCAGACATTTAGAACCAAAATACAATGAGAAACACACTAGTTCAATTAACGACCACATTACTGTTTATGGGGATTGTCGGATGCAAGAATGCTGATAAAAAGAAAAATGTTGCAGACTCAACACGCATGGAACAGGGAGCAATGTCTGAGGAAGAACTGTTCCGTCCCAACTTCCATTTTACCCCCAAAATAGGATGGATGAACGATCCCAACGGTATGTTCTATTACAAAGATTACTATCATCTTTATTATCAACATTACCCGGATGATAACGTTTGGGGACCCATGCACTGGGGACATGCCACCACCACCGACCTGTTAACTTGGACGGAACAGCCCATTGCATTGTATCCCGATGAATTGGGATATATCTTTTCGGGCAGTGCCGTGGTCGATTATGATAATACTTCTGGCTTTGGCAAAAACAGCATATCACCAATTATTGCCATGTTCACCTACCACGACCCCAAAAAAGCCGAAACAAAGAAAACCGATGTCGAGACTCAGGGCATTGCCTATTCTTTGGACGAAGGTCTAACATGGACGAAGTACGATAGGAATCCGGTAATAAAGAATCCAGGTGCGCGTGACTTTAGAGACCCCAAAGTTTCGTGGGACGCTGAGCACAAACAATGGAATATGGTTCTGGCGGCTGGTCAGGAGACCTATTTTTATAGCTCTCCAAATCTAAAGGATTGGAAGTTGCTTTCCACTTTTGGCGAAGGAATCGGTAATCACGATGGTGTCTGGGAATGTCCGGACCTATTTCCGCTAAAAGTGCAGGGTACCGATGAGACCAAATGGGTGCATTTGGTAAGTATCAATCCGGGTGGCCCCAATGGGGGCAGTGCCACCCAGTATTTCATTGGAGATTTCGATGGAAAAAAGTTCATGGTCGATGAGAACTTCAAAGACGAAATGCAGAAGAAACATGATTTTTGGGCCGATTTCGGAAAGGACAATTACGCGGGAGTGACCTGGTCCAATGTAGCGACTTCCGATGGGGCAAAACTGTTTATTGGTTGGATGTCAAACTGGCAATATGCCAACGAAGTGCCTACCGAAACATGGCGTAGCGCCATGACAGTGCCCCGAGAACTCCGTCTCGTAAAATCGGACGGTATCTATCGGTTGGCCTTTACGCCTACGGACGAAATTGTCGGACATCGCGGCAAAAAACACACAAAGGACGGTATCGCGGTCAACGGAGAAACGAAACTCGTCGATTCAAAAACCATCGACCTGTCCCGGGCCGAGATTATCTTCGATATTTCGGATATCGAGGATGGCGGTTTCAACTTCAAGCTAACCAATACGGGCGGAGATGAAGTCTCGTTTGGATATAATGGTAACGACAAAAACTTTTATGTCGACCGGTCAAAATCCGGAAAAATAGACTTCTCCGAAAATTTTGCAAATACTATTATCACAGCTCCACGAATTTCGAAAGCGACAAGTTTGTCGGGAAGGATTCTATTGGATAAAACATCGATAGAACTGTTCTATGACGACGGACTCAACGTTATGACCGAAATATTCTTTCCGAACGCACCTTTTGAAACTTTATCGATACAATCCGATGACGACATACTTAAACTAGCGCACGTCGAAATACATGAATTAAAATTTAACTAAAACTCAACTATTATGAAAATGAAACTCTTATTTTTTCTGCTGATCTTGGGACCTTTAGGCCTGCTGTCACAAGGGCAGGTATCAGGTACGGTGACCTCTGCCGATGACGGTATGCCCTTGCCGGGCGCCTCCGTTGTTGTCGTAGGCACCACGACGGGTACCACCACCGATTTTGATGGTAATTATACCCTTGAGGATGTAGCTTCCGATGCGACACTAGCTTTTAGCTATGTGGGTTTTTCGAGGCTAGAAGTGCCAGTGAATGGGCAATCCGCTATCAATGCTTCCTTACAGCCCGATGCACAGCAACTCGATGAAGTTGTACTGACAGGATACGCGACCGAGCGCAGAGTTGACCTAACTGGTGCCGTTACGGTTGTGGATATTGCCCCTATAGAAGGGCAGAGCCTAAGTTCGGGCAATGCAATGCAGGCCTTACAGGGAAGGGTGCCAGGCCTTTTCGTGGAAAAATCCGGTAATCCTACCGGGGCGAGCAGTCGTATTCTGATCCGGGGGGCCACCACTTTAGGCAATAATGCTCCTTTGTACGTTATCGATGGTGTCCCCACAAAACGGCCTGAAGTATTTGCCAGCCTTAACCCCAACACGATTGAATCTATCCAGGTGCTAAAGGATGCGTCGGCCTCTTCCCTATATGGTTCTCGGGCGGCTAACGGCGTAATCATCGTTACCACGAAGAACAAGGCTGCGAGAGGTGAAGCACTAAGTGTCTCCATCAACTCGATCGTTTCAGTGCAGTCCGAAAAAAATCAGCGGTACGATATGTTAAGTTCGCAGCAACGGGGCGATGCACTGTGGCGCGCCTCGGTCAATGATGGTGCCGATCCGGCAGGCGGATATGGTGAAATATACAGTTTTGACTGGAACGGCGATTTTGATAATCCTGTACTAAACAGTGTGGGTATACAACCTTTCGTGGGCGGTGATCCTAACGTACCTGCTGGCAATACCGATTGGCAAGATGAAACCTACAAAACAGGCTACGTCTTCAACAATGAAGCAACGGTTGCGGCAAGTTCCGATAAATCTTCCCTTTTAATCAACATAGGATATTTGAAAAATACCGGCATGCTAAAAAATACCAGTTACGACAGGTACACAGCAAAGATAAATGGTGCCACCAAGCTTTTCAAAGATAAACTGCAGTTTGGTGTTAATACACAATTTTCGACATCGGCTGAAACCCTGGCGGCAAGGGATGTAGGGAATGCCCCCACCCCAGGACTTGCGATCACTTTGGCACCGACCATTCCGTTGCGCGATAGTAATGGGGAATTCGCGGGTCCCATCGGTGCGGGATATTCCGATAGGAACAACCCGGTGTTAATGCAATTTTTAAACCAGTGGGACAATACGGAGCGGAACAATTTTTTTGGTAACATTTTCGCCGAATTGCAAATACTCGAAAATTTGACCTTCCGTTCAAGTCTGGGAATAGATTTCAACGATTACAAAAGTAAGAATGTCGAACGAAAGGTCAATAATGGGTTTGTTTCACGAAATACAAATCGACTTATTTTGGATACTAACAAGTTTACGAGTTTGGTATTCTCTAATACCTTGAATTATAATGTAGAATTGGGTGAGCATCGGATAGGAGTTCTTTTGGGCGTCGAATCCATTAAAGACGATTTTGATGCCGTCTTTGCTTCCGCGGATGATTTTGCTGTAGAGACGGAAGACTACTTTGTTTTGAACGCAGCATCGGGGCCAAGAACCTCACAGGGCAGATCTACGGGGAGCAGATTATCCTCACAATTCGGGAAACTAAACTATGCTTTTTCCGACAGGTATTTGGCATCCTTTACGTTACGCAGGGACGGTTCCTCTAGATTCGGCGCAAATAACAGATACGGTATTTTTCCTGCGGCTACTCTTGGATGGCGAATCAACAACGAGCAGTTTATGAGTGATGTGGAGGTCGTTTCCAATCTAAAGTTTCGTGCGGGTTATGGCGAAGTAGGTAATCAGGAAATTGGGGATTTGGCCCGTTTTGGTCTCTACGAGTCAAGATATGGCCCGGTTTTCAGTCAATTTGGTAGTACCGGTTTTGACCAATGGTATAATATAGGTACGGCATACGACCTGGGCGGAAATAATTCCGGCAACCTGCCTTCCGGATTCGTATCGGTACAGGCCGCAAACCCAGATTTGAAATGGGAAACCACCAAGGAATGGAATTTGGGCCTTGATTTCGGGTTTTTGAACAACACCATCAACGGTTCTTTTGATTACTTTACCAGAAATACCAGCGATATTTTAACTACACCGCCCATAGCTTCTGTAATCGGTGAGGGCCAACAGCGGGTTTTGAACGGCGCCACCACCGAAACCAAGGGCTGGGAACTCTCGCTTGGGTACGCCAAAACATGGGAAAACGAGCTTTCTTTTAACGTCTCCGCCAATTTTGGGGCTTTCAAGGATAAGATTACCGAGTTGCCCGAGGAAGTCAGGTCGGCCTTTCCGGGAACGGCCGAAAACTCTATCATCGGTAGGTCCCAGTTTTCGGTATTTGGGTATAAAACGGATGGTCTTTTTCAAAGTCAGGCCGAGGTTGATGATCACCCGACCGGTGGTGCACAGACAGGAAATGCTAGGCCCGGCGGAATCAAGATTGTGGATTTGAACAATGACGGTGTCATCGATGGTTCGGATAGGGATTTTATAGGAATTACCCTGCCCGATTTGGAGTACGGGATCAGCGTAAACCTAGGGTATAAAAATTTTGATTTTGCCATGTTTGGCTCCGGGGTAGCGGGGCGAAGCGGAACAGACCCCTATATATTCTGGAATAATTTTGTTCAGGGGAGGGAGAATGCCGGTCTTGGCGTGTTGAATTCTTGGACCCCCGACAATACGAATTCCGACATCCCTTCGTTGTCCCTGGTCAATAACTTTACCGATACTTCCGATTATATTTTGAGAAACAACTCCTATTTTAAGATAAGGAATTTACAGTTGGGCTATTCGCTCCCCGAGAATCTTATAACCCAATGGGGCGGAATGACGGCATTGCGGATTTATTTTCAAGGGGAGAACCTTTTCTGGTTTACCCCAGAGGATTATATAGGATCAGATCCGGAGCGGACGGCCACTAATGCTATTCCCGTGCCCACCGTACTTTCATTGGGTCTTAACGTGAACTTTTAAAAATGAAAATCATGAAAAATTACAGACTAATTATATGTGCAATACTGGTCGCACTTCTCTTCCCATCTTGCTCCGACAGCTTTTTGGAATACGAGCCCGAAGGGGCTTTGTCCAGCGAACGCGTGGCGACCGCCGACAATGCTGATGCATTGGTAACGGCAGCGTATGCGGCCATCGCCAATGATCAGATAAGCGGGCCCTTGACCCATATGTGGGTATATGGCAGCGTACGATCGGATGATGCCTACAAAGGCGGCGGTGGGCGAGGTGACGTGGGGACTGTAGATCACTACGAACAGTACAATTTGACCGTTCCCGACGACGGCGATCTCATGGCACCTTCGACCTGGACCAATTATTACAAGGCGATTTCGCGGGCCAATTTTGCCCTTTCGGTGATCAATGACCTCTCCGAGGCCGAATATCCTAATAAGACCTTGCGGCAGGCAGAGCTCCGGTTCTTAAGGGCACATTCCCATTTTATGCTAAAGCTGTTGTTCAATAAGATTCCCTATATCAGGGATGGGCTTACCCAGGAGGAAATTGCCCAGGTTTCCAATGACATCTCCAATGAAGATCTGTGGAATACCATAGCCGATGATTTTCTGTTCGCCTACGACAATCTTCCCCAATCACAGGAAGAGCCCGGTAGGGCCGACCGCAATGCGGCTGCGGCCTATTTGGCTAAATTGCGGTTGTATCAGGCCTACGAGCAGAACGACCAGCATCAGGTAACGGCAATCAATCCGGCGCGTTTGCAAGAGGTAATAGATTATGCCGATGATGTTACCGGAAGTTTGGAGCCGGACTATGGCAATAATTATTTGGACGGTTTCGATAACGGCTCCGAATCCATCTGGGCGGCCCAATTTTCGATAAACGATGGTACCACAGTGGGTCGGGTAAGCTACGTAACGGGGCTTAATTCACCGCACGGCACCGCATTGTACGGTTGCTGTGGTTTTCATTTGGCCAGCCAGAATATGGTAAATGCCTTTAAGACCGATGCTGTCGGACTTCCGTTATTGGATACGTTCAACGACACCGATATTTTTACGAATGTAGATGCCGATGGTAAAACGCCACCGGATGCCGGCCTAACTGTCGATCCAAGGCTCGACCATAGTATCGGCGTACCGGGCCGACCGTTCAAATACCGGAATATGCTCAATGAACTCGGCGATATGGTCTATAACTTCAGCTGGGCGAGGGATCCGGGCGTATATGGCTATTTTGGGAACATGAAAGAGCAGCAGGCACCCGATTGTTCCTGTTATAAAAAGGAAGGGCCTTTCATGGGGACTTCCAAGAATGTGGATTTTATCCGTTATGCCGATGTGCTGCTCTTCAAGGCCGAAGCATTGATACAATTGAATAGATGGGACGAGGCCTTGCCTATCATCAACCAGATAAGGAATCGTGCGGCGGCTAGTACACAACGTCCCTTAGATGCCGGTGCGACAGATATTTATAATATAGGGACTTACACCGCTTTTCCCGATAAAGAGTTTGCATTAAAAGCTTTGATGTTCGAACGGAGGTTGGAATTTGGAATGGAAGGCCCCCGTTTCTTTGACCTGGTCCGATGGGGCATAGCAGAGGAAGTTTTAAGCGCCTATCTGGCCGAAGAAAAAACCAAAAGGGATTTCCTGAACAATGCCCAGTTTACAGCGGGCAGGGATGAATATTACCCGATACCACAGCGCGAAATAGATTTTACGGGCGGAGTTTATGTGCAAAACCCGGGGTATTAATTTCTTTTTGTTTGAAGAGTAATTCAGTGATCTGAGTTAGTTTGAGTTAGTTTTTGGACACGGGTCGGTGGGCCCGTGTTTTTTCCCCTAAATCGTTTACGTTAAAAAGTAATATCATGCTTAAAATTAAAGATACACTATACGCTATTTCCTTTTTTGCCTTGTTGGGTCCCGTATACTTGGCATCCGCTCAAGATAAATCTATGGACTATACTTCAAAAGTCCCGAAGTTCGATTTTTCCAATACCCTCGAAAAACAAGAGGAGGAGTTAAAGGCCAATCCATTGATGATACGGTTCGCGGCATCCCGTGAAAAAATGAAGAACGACCGCTATCGGCCGATCTACCATTTTGTAAGTCCCGAAGGCAACCTGAACGATCCCAACGGACTAAGTTTCTGGCAAGGAAGATGGCATCTGTTCTATCAGGCCTACCCGCCGGAAGATACACGCCAGCATTGGGGCCATACGGTTAGCGATGATCTAGTGCATTGGAAGGATTTGCCCTATGCCATCTATCCGGGGCCGGAATACCAATGCTATTCGGGGTCGGCCTTGGTAGAAGACGATAGGGTCATCGCCATGTACCACGGTACGCGCTTGGGTAATATGGTTGCTACTTCTAACGATCCACTTTTGTTGAACTGGGATAAAATCGGTGACGGTGCCGCAATTCCCATGACCGCGAACAGTAAAGACTTACCGTATTATGTTTACGATCCCAATATTTGGAAAAAGGATGGGGTGTACTATTCCATGTCCGGCGGAATTACCAACGATACGCCCGGAGACAACCAAATGGTTTCCAACTACCTGTTCAAATCCGAGGACCTAAAAACTTGGGAATATATGCACGAATTTATAGAAAATGATCATTTTACCCATGTAGGCGATGATGGTGCCTGTCCTTATTTTTGGCCCATTGGCGATCGCCATATCCTTCCTTTTTACAGCCACATTAGCGGAGGACAATACTTTTTGGGCGACTACGACAAGCGGCGTGACAAGTTTGTAGCAACCGGCCATGGGAAGTTCAATTTTGGGGCCTCCAATCCGGCGGGGGTACATGCGCCCTCCGCAGCACCCGCGAAAAATGGGAAAGACGTGATAATCATCTTTAACATGAACGCGGCAAAACCTACCGATGGATGGGACCAGATCATGAGCCTTCCCAGAAGGCTGATGCTCAAGGGGAAGGATACCCTCTTACAGGAACCTGCCGGAGACATCGAATCCCTACGCTCCAATAAGCGAACCGTCGAAAAAAGAACACTTTCTGCCAATCAAGAAATCGTTTTGGACAATATCAGCGGCAATGCTATGGAAATCGTTGCCGAAATAGATGCCAAGGATGCACCCATGGTTGAACTGAATGTCCTACGCTCCCCAGATAAAAAAGAATACACTAGGATTGCTTTTTACAAAGAACGGGGCAAATGGCAGGGCCGAAATTACGAACGTCCCAGACCGGAGTCTTGGAAGCAGGAGTTCAACAGCTTGCTGACCATAGACTCTTCTTATTCCTCCATACTACCAGACGTGAAATCACGTGCCCCAGAGACAGGTTCTTTCTATCTGGAACCCGATGAGAACTTAAAACTAAGGGTATTTATCGATAAAAGTGTGGTCGAGGTATTCGCTAATGGGAAACTGTGCGTCGCTGTGCGGGTCTATCCCGGAATGGAGGATAGTCTGGGCGTTTCCCTACGCTCTCAAGGCCAGGATAGTGAACTGGTTTCGTTGGAGGCCTATGATATGGAAAATATCTATGAATAATGAAAAAAAGCCTAGTGTATCGATTTTTCTCTTATAAATTTACTCAAACCATAGTACTCTTCTATCATGGAAGAAGCTACTTAAAAAACGACATTATGAAAAGAGCACTACCAATACTATTTTTTCTGGCCATTTCGGGAGCGGTATTTTCCCAAGAAAATCCGATCGGAATTTTTGAGAACAACAAGGACATCGGCGATCCAGAATTGGCGGGGTCGGCTTCCTATGACGAAACTTCGCAAACGTACACCATAAAGGGTGCCGGATATAATATTTGGGGGCAGCGCGATGAACACCGCTATCTGTACAATAAAGTGAAAGGCAACTTTGTCGCGACCGCCAACTTTGAATTTGAGGGCGATAACGAAATCCATCGTAAAATCGGTTGGATGGCACGTGCCTCGGATGATGACAATTCCGTAATGGTCGGCGGTTTCCTTCACGGTGACGGACTAATGGCAGGCCAGTGGCGCGAACGAAAAGGGGCAGATATGCAAAACCCCGAGGATGACGTTTGGGCCCAAAAACGCTATCAGCAGATCATACAGTTGGAGCGTCGCGGAAATACGTTTATCGTACGTGCCGCACATCCAGGAGAGCCTTTGCAGGAAATCAGTTCCAAACAATTGGAATTTATGCCGGAGGAAGTGCTTTTGGGAGTCGTAATCGGATCACACGATGAAAACGTAGTCGAAACCGCCAGAGTATGGAACGCTCGTATTGACCAGCCCGTGGCCGAAGATTATAATCCCGGAAAGGAAGGATGGATCGGATGCCGGATGGAAACGATGAACGTTTTCGACGGCAAACGTAGAGTGATCCACGAAAAAGACGGTCGTTTCGAGGCGCCCAACTGGATGCCCGACGGCAAGGAACTCCTGTTCAATGAGGATGGGTCGTTATACACGATTCCCATCAATGGCGGGAAGACCGAAAAACTCGATACGGGCTCTGCCGACGATCTCAATAACGACCATTGCATTTCGTTCGATGGTAAAATGCTAGGTATCAGTCATAACGATGGAGAAGGTTCCAATGTGTTCTATCTTCCGCTTGATGGTGGCGAGCCCAAATCGGTTACCCAACAGGCTCCGTCTTATCTGCATGGATGGGCACCTAATAACAAAGAAGTGGTTTACGTGGCACAAAGGGGAGAAAACAAGGTGTACGACATCTATAGGAAACCGATCAAAGGAGGCAAGGAAGTCAAATTGACCGATAACAAAAAATGGGACCATGCCGATGGATGCGAATATTCACCGGACGGCAAATACATCTATTACAACGGTTCCAAAAATGGCGGAACTATGCAAATCTGGAGAATGAAACCTGATGGAAGTGAAAAAGAGCAGATTACCTTTGACCAGTACAATGATTGGTTTCCGCACATTTCGCCAGATGGTAAGTGGATTGCCTTTATTTCTTTTTCGCCGGATATTGAACTCAATTCCCATCCTTCGTACAAGAAGGTGATGCTACGGTTGATGCCGACTTCGGGAGGTGCGCCAAAAGTGATTGCCCATCTTTATGGGGGACAAGGCACCATCAATGTCAACTCTTGGTCACCCGATAGTAAACACATCGCTTTTGTTAGCAATTCAAAAAAGAGCATAAACGATGACTAATTTCATACTAATTGACCCAATGATTGGAGAATCAAAAACTTGAATAATCATGAAAATTGTTAGTAACGGTCACTGGTCGGTGGGATGCCTGCTATTATTGATATGCTTTGGCTTGCATCAAGGCAGTGGCCAAGATATAAGCGCTGAAAATACCTCCAAAGTCCCCAAATATACCTTTGCTACTTCGTTAGAGGAGCAGGAGACACAGTTAAAGAGCAATCCGTTAATGCTAAGATTCCAAAAGTCAAGGGAACAATTGGCCAGTGATCCATATCGACCTATTTACCACTACGTCAATCCCGAAGGAAACTTGAACGATCCGAACGGGCTTAGTTACTGGAAAGGGAACTGGCATCTTTTTTATCAGGCATATCCACCCGAAGATTCACGGCAACATTGGGGCCACGCCATAAGCAAAGATTTGGTGCACTGGAGAGATCTTCCTTACGCGATTTATCCGGGACCAGAACGGCACGTATTTTCAGGAGCCACTTTGGTTGAGGATGACAGGGTAATTGCTATGTACCATGGTACCGGCGCAGGGAATATGGTGGCTGTGTCTAGTGACCCGTTGCTTCTCAATTGGGAGAAGGTTACTGGGAAAGCTGTTATTCCCTTGAAAAGCCCGACAGGTTCTCAGCTTCCTTACAGCGTTTTCGATCCGTCTATCTGGAAAAAAGGAGGTTATTACTACTCTCTCTCGGCAGGACGAAGTGAAACAGGACCCGGAGGCAAGCCGGTAAGGGCAAACCATCTTTTCCGCTCAAAGGATCTCGCTGAATGGGAGTATCTACATAAATTTGTCGAAGATGACCGTTTCACCTTGGTTGGAGATGATGGGGCTTGCCCATATTTCTGGCCCATTGGGAACAGATATATCGTAAATTTCTTCAGTCATATGAGTGGAGGTCAATATCTGTTGGGGGATTATGACAAGGAAAACGATAAGTTCATAGTTACCTCCGGTGGTAAATTCAACCATGGGGCGACCAGTCCTGCAGGGTTACATGCACCCTCCGCCACTCCTGATGGAGAGGGAGGGGTTATCGTCATCTTTAATATGAACCCGGGAAAACCTACCGAAGGCTGGAACCAAATAATGACCTTGCCACGTAGATTGACCCTGCTTTCAGATGATGTTCTGGGTCAAGAGCCTGCAGGGGACCTATCCTCTTTGCGTTATGAAGGGGAACATGTGGAAAGGACGACACTTCCAGCTAATGAGGAGCTAGTTCTTGAAAATATCGTGGGAAACTCCATGGAGATATCAGCAGAAATAAACACGAAAGATTCAAAAACCATAGAACTCAATGTACTAAGGTCTCCCAATAAAGAAGAATATACCCGGATCGTAATCTACAAGGAAAAAGGTTTTTCCAACGGATTGGAATATAAAGCTGGACCTGGAACAGCTCGTATGCCAGCTGACTTGGTATCTTTGGTTACCGGAGAAGAGGCGGTACGGGAGGATCGGAGGGCTAGAAAAAGCTTGATCTCAATCGAATCATCCCATTCCTCAATACTTCCTGATGTAGAAATTAGGGCTCCAGAAACTGCCCCTTTTCATCTGGATCCTAACGAGAACATACACCTAAGGGTGTTCATCGACAAAAGTGTGGTCGAAGTTTTCGTCAATGGCAGACAGGTTGTTGCGATTCGTGTTTATCCGGGAAGAGAGGACAGCTTGGGAGTTTCCCTGAGCTCCAGAGGGAAAGATGCTGAGCTGGTATCCTTAGACGCATGGCAGATGAAGAGCGTTTATGAAACAGATAATGATTGAAAGCAAAGTGCCTTCTTCGGTATCCTAAATTTTGGGGCGTAACCGCCTAATCTGCACATAATATAATAAAATTGAAGCTGAAGATATCTCTTGTGACTATTTTTCTTAAACGCGAATAAAGAATAATTCCTGCCCATTGCTTATTTTTAATCAGGATGTTTATATACAAAATGCCGCTCATCGGTCGTTTTAGATTAGTAATAGGAATAAGGCAGAAGGCAGAAGCTCCTTCAAGTTTTATGAGAAGATAATATAGCTTTTATGTATGGCCAATACATAGAAACGTTTTTAGAGAGCAGTAAATAATTGCATAAGTTGCAGGTCTATAAAAATAGAGGTTTTATGAACCTTCTCAATAGGCAAAAAGAACACGTTTTCTAGAACTGCCTTTGTTCGAATTACAGTTGTTTCTGACGAACGCCGAATTGTTGTAGGCGAAAAACACACTGTCAAGCTAAAATCCACGTTCTTAAATAATACCACATCTATATATATTCTGACATAGATGGAGAGTGTGAATACCCATATTGGCCTACGGAAGAAACTTCTGGTGTGATAAATTACTGTTTAAAATATTGGGGCTATTCCGCCAAATCCTATTCAGGCCGATTTCAATAATACATTGAATTCTCAGTTTATCGGTTCCCTGTACAATAGACTGCCCCACTCC
>RCMY010001837.1_pt1 | contig 19579 bp, 19 predicted proteins | sample 2041341 | NCBI WGS metagenome assembly RCMY01 (sample SAMN09708234, study PRJNA481090) | Marine sediment metagenome, whole genome shotgun sequencing project. | reverse complement strand
CAGCTAAAGCCTCGTCTCGCTTCACCCGAAAGTTTGCGACACAACCCCTGCGGCGACCCCGACAGCGCCGAAACCGCAATTGTGGACCACATCGCTCACGTGCTCGAGCGATGGGCGCCTTCGGTCTATAACGCAATCGGACCATCGGTCTTTGCCACCCCGCGCTAGCGCTATGAGCCGTCCGACGCGCCCGAAGCAGGCGCGCCGCGTGCCTTGAGTACGATCAGCAACATCACTAGCAATGTGACAAGGATCAGCAACGTCATCAGGGCATAGAGCGTTGGGCTTAGCCCCACCTGTTTGTACTGCGCCCACAGATAGGTTTGCAGCGTGTTGTGACGGCCCTGCACGATCGACGTCCGGACCGTTTCGTTAAACGACAGGATCAGCGCAAAGGCCGCCGCACCCCCCAAGCCGGGCCGGATGTGCGGCAACTCGATATTCCAAAAGGCCTGAAACCGGTTCGACCCCAGAAGATAGGCCGCTTCAAGATAAGCCCCCTCAAAACTCGACATCACCGTCATGATGATCAGCGTGGCAAAGGGCAGTGCCCAAAGCACCTGCACGGCGATCATGGTCAGCAACGAAGGGTCAATGTTCAGCGTCTTAAAAAAGATCGCGGTTGCCACCCCCATGCTGACACCGGGCACGAAAAGCGGCAGCAATACCAACGACAAGATCAGCCGCGGCTTGCCCCATTCGCGGATCGCCTGCGCCACAGCCAATGCCAGAAGCGGGGTAATCACTGCAACAGCCAACCCGATGATCAAAGTGTTGAGCACCCCGCGCATCAACCTTGGATCATCCAGAATGGCCGTGTAGTTAGCAAACAGTCCGCCTGTCTCGGTGTCTCGGAATGAATGGATCAGCGGCGGCAGAAGCGGCGCGTAAAGAAACAGCAGCACCGCCCCTAAAAACAGCCACATCAGACCAAGCGTCGCGCGCGACCGGGTTGCATTGCTCGTGCCCATCAGCCGCGCCCCATGATTTTGCCTAAGAAGAGCCTCAGGTCGAAAAAGTAGAACCACGCCGCGAGCAGCAGCAGCATGACAAGGATCGAAAACGTCGACATCGCCGCGGCCAGCGGATAGTTCACCACATCAAGCGAGCTCATGATCGAATTGCCCAAGAGCTGATAGCCTGTCCCGCCCAGAATGGTAGAGACGGCAAATTCACCAAATGCCCCGACGAACCCAAAGATCGCCGCGGCAAAGACACCGGGGAGCGACAGCGGCAGGGTCACCCGAAAAAAGGTCCGAAATCGCCCCTCGCCCAGCATCCAACTGGCCTCCTCAAGACGCTTTTCGCCGCCACTGAGCGACAGCCAGATCGGAAAGATCATAAACGGCATATAGGCGGTTACCAAACCCAGATAGACCGCGAATGTGCTAAACAGCAGCCAATCCAGCGGCGCATCAATGACCCCGATTTGCATCAACAAAGAGTTGACCACCCCACTGCGGCTGAGGATATCAGACCAAGAAAAAGTGCGGATGACGAAGTTGACTAGAAACGGCACAGAGAACAGAAACAGCACTGTCCCGGTCATGGATGCCCGCACCTTGCGGGTGATGATGTAGGCCAGCGGATAGGCCAGCACCAACATGATTGCCGTGGCCGTTGCTGCCACCCAAAGGCTGCGCAGGAAAACATCAAACCGAACGCCACCCAGAAAAGTCACATAGGACTTCAGCGACAGGTCCGGCACCATCGTCAGCCCGGTCTTTGACCAGAAGCTGACGATGATCATAATGGCGATGGGTCCAAAGATCATCAGCGCCACCAAGGCGAGCGGAATGCCAAGTGCGAGTTTCCACAGCGTCTGGCTGTGCCGCGCAATGTTCATGGTTGCGTCCTTTCGCATATTCCCGACCTCTGCCCGCCCCTATGTCGCATCAGGACGCTTTGAACCGCTGCCATTCTTCCTCATAGAGGTCGACATTTTTCGGCCAGCGGTTCTGCCATGTGCCGCCCACGGCGAAGCGGTCCTGCACGCCACTGTCGATGGCGGCAATCTTCTCGGCCTCCTCGGCGCTAAACGCATCGCTGTTGTCGCGGGCAAATTGCGGCGCGGTGGGGTTGGTCATATAGCCGCGCATGCCGGTGATCTTGGCACCATACCACGGCCCCAGCATGAAGTTCAGCAAGGCATAGGCGGCCTCGGTCTGCTCAACGCTACGTTCGGGGTTGTTCACGATATAGGCCGCCATGGCCCACATCAGATAGCCTTCACGCGGGGCGGCATAGCGCACATTCGCTCCCTGCGAATTGGCCACAAAGACCATCGGCTCCCAGCAATCCATGACATGCACTTCCTTGCTGACCAGCAAATTTACCGCCTGTTCAAAGCTCGACCAAATGACCCGGAACTGCCCCTCTTTCTTCTTCTCGATCAGGAAGTCGATGACCGTCTTCAACTCGCCTTCGGTCATGTCCGACGGGTCTTCGATCTCTGCCAGCCCGTTGGCCTTGAGGTAAAGCGCGGTCTTCTGTCCGGCAGTCGTGTAGTTGTCCTCGATCGACACATAACCGCGGAACTTGGGGTCAAAGAGCGCGCCGTAGCTGTCCAACTCGCCGGTTTCATCGGGCAGATAGGCAAAGGAATCCGCCTGCAAGACTGTCGGCACGCCGTAAAGCTCACCATCATAGCCCACGAAGTCAAAACCGGGTGTGCCCTTGGCAAGGTATTTGTCGATATAGGTGTTGGTCTCAAGATTGGGCAGCTTGGACCGGTCGATTTTCTGGATCAGGTCCGCTTCGGCCAAGGGCTTTTGCATGCCGCCCACGATGTTGATGATGTCGAAAGTCTGCAAGCCGCCACCAGCCAGCAATTGGTTTATGATCGCCGCCGGTGCGTTGCCGATGGAAACCATGTTAACGCTATCGCCCGTGGCATCGCTGAACCGGCTCCAGTCGCCGCCCGGATCGCCCACGCCAATATCGGCGATGGTGATCTCGCGCCCGCCTTGGGCAAAGGCCGGCAGGCCGGTGACCAAAAGCGCGCCCAATGCCGCGCTGCTGCGCAGGAATGCGCGCCGATCAAGGCCGCTCAGGTTTGTTGTCTTATGTGTCATGTTATCCTCCCAGATATTGTTGTGCTTTAGGTTTCGCTCGATCCGTCAGTCGTCGTCCGCCTCAAGGACGATCAGGTCGCTCGCCGCAATGTGAACTAACACCTCATCCCCAACCTCATGTCCGCTCTGTGCCGCATGAATCGCGGTGATGCTCTGCCCATCAGGCAGTTGCAGGTCGATATTGCTGTAGGACCCGCGAAAGGAGACTCCGGTAATCTCAGCCCGCAGCGTCAGCCCGGTCTGAGGCGAGACTTCGGCCTCCTGCCCGGCGCTTTGCACCTGAATGGCCTCTCCCCGCAGGGCTACCATGCCGCTGCCCAAAGTTCGACCTCGGCGGTCGATCAGCAGGCTTTCACCGCACAGTGTCAGCCGGGTCTGCGCGCCCTCTTCCACCACCTCAGCGGACACCAGATTGCAGCCCCGGAAAAAGCGGGCGACAAAAGGCGTGCGCGGATAGTGAAAAATCTGTCCCGGTGTGTCGCATTGCACATAGCGCCCCTGATTGAGCACGGCGACTCGGTCGCTCATGGTCAGGGCTTCTTCCTGATCGTGGGTGACATAGATAAAAGTGGTGCCGGTGCGCTGCTGGATGCTGCGCAACTCGTCCTGCATTTCGCGACGGATTTTCTCGTCCAGCGCAGACAGCGGCTCGTCCAGCAAAAGGATCGCGGGGCGCGGGGCCAAAGCCCGCGCAATCGCCACGCGCTGCTGTTCGCCGCCCGAAAGCTGGTTCACGTTGCGGCCATCGAATCCTTCAAGGCCAACCAGCGTCAAAAGTTCTGACACACGGGCAGCGGTTTCTTCTCGGCCCATATTCTCGCGGCGCAGGCCATAGCCCACATTTCCGGCAACATCGAGATGCGGAAAGATCGCATATTGTTGGAATACCATGCCCAAGTGCCGGTCCCAGGGGGGCACCGATGTCATGTCGCGCCCATCAATCACGATGCTGCCGCTGTCGGGGTATTCCAGCCCCGCAATCATCCGCAACACCGTTGATTTGCCCGAGCCGCTTGGCCCTAGCATAGTAAAGAATTCGCCCCGCTCGACCGTCATCGAAAAATCCTGCGCCGGGGTCGCGCGGCCAAAGCGTTTGTGGAGATGCTGAAGTTGCAGGATCGGATCAGTCACCGCTTGGCCCCTCCAGAAGGGCCTGAACCGCGATGCCCCCTGCCCGCGCCATCGTCGCAAGCGCCATTGACGGGCGCATTTCTTTCTCGGCGTCTTCTGCCGCGACCATCTCGGGGGTCAACGGCAGATGCATGAAGCCGCAGGTCATCTGCGCCGCGCCCGTCTCAACAAGATGTCGGGTGGTATAGAGCATCTGATTGCACAGGTGATTGCCCGCCGAATAAGAAATCGCAGCCGGGATCCCTTGGGAACGGCAATCTTTTACGATCTGCCCATTCGGCATCGTCGCATCATAGGCCGCCGGACCACCCACCACGGTCGCCTCATGTGCCAGTGTCAAACCGTCGTTATCTGGCACATCAAAGGACCGCCAATTGGTCCCTAGCGCCTCCATCCGAATGCCGCAGGCCCCCGGCGCAATGCCAAAGCCGAGCCAATAGTCAGGCGCATATTCCTCAATCGCATCTTTAAGATACGCCATCAGACCATTCGTGCGCACGGGCACTTCAAGGTGAACAACGCGGTGACCTCCCCAGTCCTGCGCAGCCACGAGCTTTGCCGTTTCGGAAGCAGGGTTCTTGTCTGCCTTCGCCCAAGCGCCATAGCCCGCAACGATCACTGTCTTCTGTCCACTCATACCGCGCTCCCCCGCCTTGTCGGTTGAGGAATGCTAGGCGATTCGAGTACATACCAACAAATCGTATTTACACATAGGTCCATGTGTGAATGTTATGCGGCTGCTTATAGCCGTTTAGTTTTAGTGCGTTAGAAGGGGTTGCCCACCGTGCAGTTTCGTCAAATCGAAGCATTTCGTTTCGTCATGATCACCGGTACCATCACTGGTGCGGCCGAGATCATGGCCGTCTCTCAACCTGCGGTTAGCCGGTTGATCGGTGATCTGGAGGCGTCATTAGGCTTTAGCCTGTTTGATCGCGTGCGGGGCCGCTTGCTCCCAACCGAGGCCGCAGGGCGGTTCTTTCAAGGGGTCGAAAAGTTTCATGTCGGGCTCGACCAGCTTGATCGCATCGCCGAGCAGATCAGGACCGACAAACCTGCCGACCTCAAGGTCTGCGCCACCCCTGCCCTATCGACCCACTTCTTCCCCCCCGCAGTGCGCCAGTTCCAGGCGCTCTATCCCGCGGTGGATCTGGTGATCGACAGCTTTTCTTCCTCCGAGATCGTAAACCGTCTGCGCAGCCATCTGACCCACCTCGCTGTGACCCTCGCCTTCCCCGAGACGCCCGGCGTTGTGCAAGAGCCGTTGATCAGCGCGTCCCATGTCTGTGCTGTCCATGAAAGCCACCCCTTGGCGCAAAAAGAGGTCATCACGCCCGAAGACTTCATCGGGGAACGGGTGCTGCGGATTTTGCCCAGCGGACTGACCAATTGGAACCTTGTGGCCAAGGCGCTCACTGACGCGGGGGTCGATTATGCCCAAGGCATCGGGATACAGACCTCCCACACCGGCTACAGCCTGATCGCTGAGAACCTCGCGATTGGGTTGATCGAACCGTTTGCAGCGAGTGCCTGGCGTAACAATGGGGTGGTGGTACGGCCCTTTCGACCGGCAGTCACTTTCGACTACGTGATCGCCTATTCAGTGGTCCAGCAACGCACCGAACCGCTGATCGCCTTTGCCCAGATCATTCGCGACATCGCGAACGCCTAGCGCCGGACCAAAGAGGGTTGTGTCGCAAACTTTCGGGTGAAGCGAGACGAGGCTTTAGCTGCACACAATTATCCTGCGAGCTCGGCGAACTGTTCGAAGCCGGATATCCCTGATCGGTCGAATTGCCCTTTGCGGAGGTACTGCCCCGGCGCGCGATTATACAATCTGCGAATATGACTATTCGGCCATTCCGCTGGCAGCCAAACTGGGCCTCGATACCAGACAATCGCGTATGTTCATGGTGGCGGACCATGACTGGAAAATGATCCATTTCGAAAGCGGTCATCGCCCGATGTTGTTCGATCTGCAAGGCGACCCACAAGAGGTGAATGATCTGGGCGGCAGCGCAGATCATGCAGATATCATCGCCCGGATGTACGCAAAGCTGAACAGTTGGGCGCGGCGGCCTTCTGCCCGCACAACCAGATCAAACGCATCGTTCATCAATTATCGGACCAACGCACCGCGGTCAGGTGTGTTGATCGGTATCGTAGACGCAACAGAAACGACGCCCGACAAGGCCCAATTCTATGTGGGTCTGAAGGCCGAAAATAAACGGGGAAAACCCGACCAAGCTTGAAGCCATTACAAGCTTGGCAGCCAGAGCGCCAATTGCGGGAACAGGATCAGCAAAACCACCAACAGCATCGCGCAGCCCATGAAGGGGAATGCGGACAGGTATATTTCGCGCATCGTCGTATCTTTGGGGGCGACCCCCTTCATCACGAACAGCAGCAGTCCGAAGGGTGGTGTGGTAAAGCTGATCTCGAGGGCCAGCAGGATGATCAGACCAAACCAGATAGGATCAAACCCCAGCGTTGCCGCCAGCGGGAAAAAGATAGGCACGGTCAGCAGCATCATCGAGATCTGTTCCATGAACATCCCCAGCAAGAGCAACACGCCGAACATCACCAGCAGCATCGCAATCGGGGCCAAATCAAACGACGTTGCCCACCGGATCAACCCCGATGACGCGCCCGAAAAGGCCAAAAGCTGGCTGAACGTGGCAGAACCGAAGACGATCAAATAGGCCATCAATGTGACGCGCAGCGCCCCGATGATAGATTTTTTCATCGCTTCCCACGTTAGACAACGAAACAACACGGCAAGGATCAAGACGCCAAGCGCACCGAACGCCGCCGCCTCGGACGGGGTGATAAGGCCTGCGACCATGCCGATCACGATCAACACCATGACCGATAGCATGGGCAAAACATCCCCGAACAGCAGCCCCAGCTTCTGGCCCCATGTCAGTGTTTCCACTTCATAGGCCGGTGCCGCATCGGGATCGATCTTGGTCTGGATATAAATTGTCACGATATAGAAGCTGGCCAGAATGAGCCCAGGGATGATCCCCGCGATCAGCAGCGCGCCCACGTCAATCCGCGCGAGCGTCGCCAACAGAACGGCAAGTGCCGATGGCGGGATGATGATCGCCAAACCACCCGTCCCAAGTATTGGCCCGATCGACATGTGTTTCTTATACCCGCGTGCCGTCATTTCGGGCACCATCAGACTGCCAAGCAGCGCTGTGGACCCCATCGACGACCCTGACAAAGTAGAAAACGCCGTGCCGCCCAGAACCGTAACATAGGACAGCCGGCCCGGCAGCTTGCCCAGCAGACGGTCGATGGCGTTGAACATCCGCGCCCCAAGGCCGGTGTAGAAAAAGATTTCCCCCATCAACAAGAACAGCGGGATCGGGACCAGCGCGTAATTGGTCAGTCCGCCGAAACCGTTGTTCAGCAGCAGCGTGATCCCCTTGGCCCCGCCCATAAAGAACCACGCACCAACGATATTAGCCGCAAGGAACGCCAGTGCGACCGGCATGCCAATCGCCATAAGTACCAGAATCGACCCCAAGAGCAGGGCCAGCGATTCAAACCATTCCATTATTCGTGTATCCCTGCTTCGCCGGAATGCATCAGGTCATCGCCAAAAACAAAACGGGAAAATTCTATGGCCATCAGGCCAAAACTGATCGGAAAGGCGATGGTGAGGATCCATTTCGGAAAGTAATAAGCCCGCACATCCAGATCATTGCGCGCGATATTGCCAAGGAACAGTTCGGCCCCTTTCCACGCAAGGATCAGCGACACCAGAACACATAAGACGGCGACAAGGCGGCTGACGATCCGGCGCATCGGTCCGGGCAACGCGGCGGTGACCAGTTCAATGTGAACATGCCCTTTTTCGCGGACCAGCCACGGGGCACCCAGCATCGTCATGTACAAAATTGCATATTCAGAAGACGTAAACAGCCACGCAAACGGTTGCAGGCCCGCGTTGCGCATGACCACCGACATGATGACCGAAATCATCAGCCAGACCAACATGATGCCCGCGATACCTGCCATCGCGTACAGGAACCCCCGATATAGTTTGCCGACCAGTTCCATCACGTGCCTTTCTTAAATGAATACGGCGCGCCAGATCACTGGCGCGCCGCGGTTGGTCTTACTTCTTGTAGAAAAGCTCGATCAGTTTTTCATAGTTGCCGTCGCCCTGAGGGCTTTCGGCCATCAGGCCCTTCATGCGGTCCCACGTGCTTTGCGTGGCGGCGGCCAGATAAGCGTCTGCCGCATCGCCTTCTAGCGTCACAATCTGCATACCGGCCTCTTCCAGCTTGGCGAAATCTTCGTCACGAACTGCGCCCAGCTTTGCAGCTGAATCCTTTTCGTGCTGGATCGCAACATCCTGCAGAATGGTCCGGGATTCCTCGGTCAGGGAATTCCACTTTTCAAGGTTCACAATTGTGCCAAGGTCGGTTGAAAAGAAGCAGGGTTCGATCCGGTAGTTCAGGAACTCGTTCCACTTCAGGTCGATCAGGCCGATCTGTGTCCAGCCCGTCGCGTCGACAACGCCACGCTCAAGCGCCGAGTAGACTTCGGTCGTTGGAAGGTCGATCACTTGTGCGCCCAGATAGTCGGTGAAGAACGCGTTATAAACAGCGTTACCGCGCAGCTTCAGGCCCGACACGTCCAGATTGCCGCCAGCGTCCAGTGTCGGTTCGTTGCGGGTCCACAGGTTATAGCAAACGCCGGAATCGAACCAACCCAGATACTTTACGCCCATCTTTTCCTGGTGGATCTGGTCGATCAGTTCCAAGCCACCATTCTCACGGGTTTCAACGGCTGTCAGGTTGGATGTAACCAGCGCATCTTTTTCAGGCAGGGCACCGGCGTAAAAGCTGCCTGGCGTATAAACCATATCGACGACGCCAGACCGGACGGCATCAGGTTGCTGGAACATGCCAATCGCCTCTGGCCCGCCGCGCACTTCGATTTTTACAACGCCTTCGCCGGCGGTGTTCACCTTGTCGACGAACTCAAGGAATGACTTTGTGTAGATCAGCGATTCAGGGAACGCGTGGACAGCTGTAATTGTGTCTTCGGCAAACGCGGCCGACGTCAGGACTGTTGTGGCAAGGATGGTGCCGATTATGGTATGTTTCATTCTGTCTTACTCCCGGTTGATGAGGTGCCTTGGTGGCCCCCTTAAGGTTTTACCCCCACCCCTTTTGGGCGCGGTGGTATCTTAGGATGCGGGCAATGCCCACGGATGCGCCGCCAAACGGGCTGCGCGAAACTTGTTAATCTGATCGTTATGCTGCGCGGTCAGGTCGATATCGTCCCATCCGTTCACCAATTTTTGCTGCCAAACGGGATCAAGGTCAAATGACACCTCATGCCCACCAATCACTGCGATGGCTTTCGACAAATCGACGGTCGCGGCAACTTCGCCGCTGCTGATTGCGTCAATCAACGCGTCAATCTGATCTTCCGCCAAGCGTGCTGGCAGCAAGCCGTTGTTGACCGCATTGCTGGAAAAGATGTCCCCAAAGCTGGGGGCAAACACAGCCTTAATACCAAAGTCAACCAGCGCATAAACAGCAGCTTCGCGGCTGGAACCACTGCCGAAATTGCGCCGTGTGATCAGCACATCGGCGCCGGCATAGCGATTGAGAACATGATCCGGTTGGTCCTGACGCACGTCATGCAACAAAAAACTGCCATAACCTTCGCTGCGCGGCGTCGACATGAAACGTGCCGGAATCAACTGATCGGTATCCACATTGGCATGCGGGAGCGCCACGGCGCGGCCTTCGATCTTGGTCCAGCCGCTCATGTCCGACCCTCCAGCAAGGGGCGCACGTCTGTCAGGTGCCCTGCCACCGCAGCGGCCGCGACCATTGCGGGGCTCATCAGATGGGTGCGCGCGCCACGGCCCTGACGGCCTTTGAAATTCCGGTTCGTAGAGGACGCACAGCGCTTGCCCGCCGCGACCCGGTCCCCGTTCATGCCGACGCACATGGAACAGCCCGAACCGGCCCATTCCAAACCTGCATCGGTAAATATCTGCGCCAGACCCTCGGCTTCGGCCTGTTTCTTGACAGCAGCCGATCCCGGCGACACCAGCCCCGGCACCTTTGACTTGCGTCCCGCCAGCACCTTTGCCGCCAGCCGCAAATCTTCGATCCGTCCATTGGTGCAGGACCCGATAAACACCTGATCGACGGTGATCCGGTCCAGCGGCATGCCCGCCTCCAGCGCCATGTATTCCAACGCCGCGCGCGCCTGTTCCTGCTTTCCGCCCGACAACTGCGCAGGATCGGGCACAAATCCGGTGATCGGCAGCGCGTCTTCGGGCGAGGTGCCCCATGTCACCGTTGGTGCAATATCATCAGCATCGATTGAGACCTCGCTGTTAAACGTGGCACCGTCATCAGTTTCCAACTTGGACCAGTCCAAGACAGCGCGATCCCAGTCGGCCCCTTTGGGCGCAAAATTGCGGCCCTTGATATAGTCGAACGTCACCTGGTCCGGGGCAACCAGTCCCAACCGTGCACCACCTTCGATACTGAGGTTGCACAGCGTCAGGCGCCCTTCCATGCTGAGCGCCTCAATAGCAGACCCTGCATATTCAATCGCGTGGCCACGCGCACCGTCAGCCCCCAGCTGTGCAATCCAGTGCAATGCCAGATCTTTGGCCGTTACACTGGGCCCGAATGATCCATTTACCGTCATCCGCATCGTCTTGGGACGGCGCTGCCAGATGGTCTGCGTTGCCAGAATATGCGCGACCTCTGTCGCCCCGACGCCAAAGGCCAGCGCGCCGAATGCACCGTGGGTAGAGGTATGGCTATCACCGCAATTGATCAACAGCCCCGGCAGGGTCAGCCCCTGCTCTGGCCCGATCACATGAACAATACCCTGCCCCGGATCGCGCAGATCGAACAGCTTGATGCCCTGCGCGCGGGCATTGCGCCCCAACGTATCGATCATCCGCCGGATATCCGCCGCGACTTCACCAGCCCGCGTGGGCGCATAGTGATCGACGACGCCGAATGTCAGATCAGGTGCAGCGACTTTCATGCCCCGGCTTTCAAGCTTGGCAAAAGCGTGATGCGACCCTTCGTGCACCAGATGTCGATCAACCCACAGCAAAGAGGTGCCATCATCGCGTTGCATGATTTCATGCGCGGCCCACAGTTTGGCGAATAGGGTTTGCGGTGCGGTCATTCTGCGGCCTCTTTCCGAGCGGGTTTGATGACTGGCTCCCAGTGGCGTCCTTCGCCTGCGCCCACGCGGCTTAGCGCCATCTCAAGGCGGAACATGTCAGGCCGGTAAAGCGCGGCTAGGTATTCCACGCCGCGCCCGTCGGCATCCTTTACGACGCGGTCCAAGGACAACAACGGCGCACCAATACTGACGCCCAACACCTCGGCCACATCAGGCGAGGCAAGCGTGGCACTGACCGTCTGGTGTGCCGCATCGACCTTGACGCCTGACCGTTCAAGCAAGCGGAACAACGGCGTCGTCGCCAGCTCAGCCTCGGTGTAATTCTGTGCGATCTCTTCCGGCACCCATGTGGTCAGGTGCGAAAACGGCTCCCCCTCGATCAGCCGCAAACGCACGGCAGCCTGCACCCGCGCCTGAGGATCCAAACCCATCGCCGCGGCAACCCCACTGGGGGCAGCGCCATAGCTGAACGACAGCAGCCTTGCGGTGGTGCTCTGGCCCATCTCGACCAATTGCGGCATCAGCGTATTGAAATCCGCCGCCATCGACGGTTGCGCCTTGGGCGCGCAGACGGTCGTGCCGGACCCGGCACGCCGCTCAATCAACCCGTCGCCTTCCAGCGCGTCCAGTGCGCGGCGCACCGTGACGCGCGATACATCCAGCGTGACGGCCAGTTTCTGTTCTCCAGGCAGCACCGCGCCGGGGATGTGCACCCCGCGCATGATCTCTTCGTGCAGGTGCAGATAGACGCGCCGCGCCTTGCCCCCTTCGGGTAGCCCCCTGCCCTTTAAAGATGTGGTCTGAAGTGCCATGCTCACCCTTCTAATTCATTCCAACCCTAGCGACAGATTTTACAAACGCAAGAAATCTATCTGGTAAATATCAAAATATTTGATCTATGCAGGTCAAATAATCTGTATTACAAAAAATACAGGTTGAGAAAAGGGAGCCCCAATGCCGGTCATCGAACTTCACGTGATGCAAGGGTATAGTGACACCGAAAAATCCCGCCTCTGCGAGGCGCTGACACATGCCGTGCGCATCGTTGTGCCCGCCCCGCCCGAAGCCGTGACCGTGATGATCCATGACCTCGACCCCGCAGGCTACATGCGCGGCGGCCAGCACAGAACGCCCGCCCCTGCCCTGCCCAACCCGATCACCGTGGTCCACGACTATCTGACGGCGATGGAAGCGCGCGAGATCGACACCGCCAGCGCCATGCTGGGGGCCGGATTCACCATGACCTTCCCCGGCACCGGCCCCATGACCAAGCTGGAACAGCTGATCGACTGGGCCAAGCCGCGCTACAATTTCGTGACCAAAAGCTACGCCGGCTTCGAGGCGCTGCAAACCACTGGCGACGCCGCCGTGGTCTACGCCCGCGGCACTCTGGCGGGTGAATGGCCCGACGGCACACCATTTGACGGCATCCGCTTCATCGACCGCTTCGAGGTGACCGATGGCCACCTTACCCGCCAGGACGTCTGGAATGACATAGCAGAGACAAAGGCAAACACATGACCGACGCAATTGACCCTATCACGCTGGCCGTACTGGCCGGGCGCATGGAACAGATCGCCGACGAGATGGACGCGACCCTGTTCCGCGCGGCCTTCAACCCCATCATCGCCGAGGCGCATGATGCCTCTCACGGGCTGTACCACGCCGTGTCGGGCGACACGCTGGTGCAGGGCAAATCGGGCCTGCCGATCTTTGTCGGTGTCATGAGTTTTGCCGTGAAGGCGGTGATCGACAAGGCTGCGGAAAACGGCGATCTGGAAGATGGCGACATCTACATCTTCAACGACGCCCATCTGGGCGGCACGCATTTAAGCGATATGCGCCTTGTAAGACCCTATTTTCACGAGGGCAAACTGTTTTGCTACCTCGCCTCGGTCGGCCACTGGCACGACGTGGGCGGTGCTGTGCCGGGCAACTACAACCCCGCAGCCACGGACGCGTTTCAAGAGGCGTTCGTGCTGCCGCCCGTGCGGCTGGCCAAGGCGGGCACGATCCAGACCGACATCATCGACATCCTAATGCGCAACACCCGCCTGCCCCAATCAGCGCAGGGCGATCTGAACGGCCAGTTGGGCGCGCTTGATCTGGGTGTCAAACGGCTGGATGAGTTGCTGGCAGAATACGGAGCCGACACAGTACGCGCCGCCCTCGACGCCCTTGGCAATCGCGCAGAAACGCTGATGCGGGCCGAACTGACCGATCTGCCCGATGGCCGGTGGGAGGCGGAGGATTTCCTCGACAATGACGGCATCACCGATGTTCCATTGAAGATCAAAGTCGCACTTGAGATCAAGGGCGACACCATGACGCTCGATTTCGCGGGCACCGCAGATCGCTGCGCGGGGCCGGTCAACATCGCGCTGCCCACGGCGGTCGCCACCGCCTATGTCGCGATCAAGCATATCTTTCCCAGCCTGCCCGCAAACGCCGGTGTGATGCGCCCGATTGACGTGAAAATACCCGACGGCTCGCTGCTGTCGGCCCCCTTCCCTGCCCCTGTCGGCGGTTATACAGAGACTATTTTGCGCATGATCGACGTGATCTTTGCCGCAGCCTCGCACGCCGCGCCCGACCGGGTGGTCGCCAACGCCTACGGCACGATCAACGCCCTGTCGATTTCGGGCAAGCGTGCGAATGGGCAGCCTTGGGTCATGTTCAGCTTTTACGGCGGCGGGCACGGCGGTTCCATCGAAAGCGATGGCCTGAACCACGGCAACGCGCCCATTTCAACCGCGACAATCCCCCCGATGGAGATTCTGGAGGCCGCCTACCCCGTCATGTTCAAACAATGGGCCCTGCGCCCCGACAGTGCGGGTGCTGGCATGCACCGTGGCGGCATGGGGGCAACCTACGAGATCGAAGTGCTAGAGGAGAGCGCCACAGCGTTCCTCTTCGGTGAACGCGGGCGTTTCGCGCCCAAAGGTGCGGCAGGCGGCGGTGACGCGGCGATGAACTTATTTGCCTATGAACAGGACGACGGTTGGCACAACCCGCCGATGGCCTCGAAAATGGTCGGGATCAAGCTGAAGCGCGGGCAATCCGTGCGCCTCGATACGCCCGGCGGTGGTGGCTACGGCGATGCGGCTGACCGTAATCCGACCGATGTCGCCCGCGACGTCGAAGGCGGGCTTTTGACGGCCAAACAGGCAACCCAAACCTACGGCTCCGCCTGGAAAGAGGTGACATAATGACCAGTTCAAACCGCATGATCGGCGTCGACGTCGGCGGCACCTTCACCGACATCTTCGTTCTGGATGAAGCAACAGGCACCGCACAGGTCGCCAAGGTGCCCACCACGCGCCCCGACCAGTCGGGCGGCTTTTTGTCGGGCATCGCCTCACGCGTCGATGACCTGTCCACCGTTTCCGTCGTCGTGCACGGCACCACCGCTGGCACCAACGCCCTGCTCGAACGCAAGGGTGCCCGCATCGGCGTGATCACCACGATGGGCCTGCGCGACGTGCTGGAAATGCGGCGCCGCGACCGCCCCCGCACCTGGGGCCTGCGCGGTGATTTTAAACCGGTCGTCGACCGCTCCCTGCGGCTCGAAGTGCCCGAACGCACGCTCGCCGATGGCACCATTCGCACTCCCGTTGATCTGGCTGCCGTGCGCAAGGCCGCTCAGCAGCTGATCGACGATGGTTGTCTCGCCTGTGCGATCCTGTTTGCCAATAGCTATGCCAACGCCGAAAACGAACGTGCGGCGGTCGAGGCCGTGCGCGCCATGTGGCCCAACGCCCATGTGTCTGCGTCGTCGGAGATTCTGCCCGAAATCCGTGAATTCGAACGCTTTTCCACCACCGCGCTCAACGCCTATCTGCAACCGGAGGTTTCGGGGTATCTCGCCAGGTTAGAGACTGCTTTGAAGGACGGTGGCTTTGCCGGTGAGTTCATGATCGTGCAGTCCAACGGCGGCGTGATGGATGTGGACACGGCGGCAAAACTGCCGGTGCGCACCGCCCTTTCAGGTCCGGCTGCAGGTGTGATCGCCGCGGGCTACATCGCGGAAGCCGCCGGTTTTCCCGATGTGATTACCGGCGATATGGGCGGCACCTCCTTTGACGTGTCGCTGATCGCCAAGGGCCAGTCGATGCTGTCGCCGCAGACCTCGATCGACTTCGGCATGGTCGTCCGCTCCCCCATGATCGAGATTACGACGATCGGGGCCGGGGGCGGCTCCATCGCATGGGTCGACAAGGGCGGTTTGCTGAACATCGGGCCGGAAAGTGCCGGTTCCACCCCCGGCCCCGTCGCCTACGGGCAGGGCAACACACGCCCCACCGTGACCGACGCCAACGTGGTTCTGGGCCGGATCGACCCCGACAACCCCATCGGCGGCAAGCTGGACCGCCTTGATGTCGAAGCCGCCAAGGCCGCGATCCTGGAACACGTCGGCAAACCGCTGAACCTCGACGCCCTTCAAGCCGCCGAGGCGATCCTGCGCGTCGCCAACAGCCGTATGGCGGGCGCGCTGCGTCTTGTCTCTATTGAACGGGGTTTTGACCCAAAACGCTTTGCCTTCATGCCCTTTGGCGGCGGCGGTGCGCTGCATTCAGGTGCCATGCTGGCCGAGGTCGGCCTCGCCCGCGCCATCGTGCCCCGCTACCCCGGTGTGACCTCTGCGATGGGCTGCGTGATCGCCGACATGCGGCAGGATTTCGTGCAAACCATCAACGCGGCGCTCGCGGGCATCGACCTGACCAACCTGACCGCCCACATGCAAACCCACGTCGACAGCGGCCTTGCGACACTTGATGCCGCGCGTACCCATTTCGAGGGGCGCGATACCGAATTTACCCTCGACATGGCCTATCTGGGGCAGACGCACACCGTGTCCGTCCCCCTGCCCGTCACCGTGACCGACGGTACCGTGACCCCGCCGACCGAGGCGCAGATCGCCGAGGCGTTCGACACCGCCTACCGCGCAACCTATGGCCGTTTGCTGCAAAACGGCACCCGCCGCGTGATCAACCTGCGCTCTGCCATCACCGGGCGGCGCCCGCGGTTTGATCTGGCGACCCTCGCCCCCAAGGGCGGCAGCATCGAGGCTGCATTCAAGGGGACCCGTCAGGTCCATTTCGCGGATCAGTGGCACGAGACGAAGCTGTATAACCGCCTAGAGCTACCAATTGGTGCCGAAATACCTGGCCCCGCTATCCTAGAACAGCCCGATACGACCGTGCTGATCGAACCGGGGCTGGTCGGCAAAGTCGACGCCTACGGCAACACTCTGATCGAAAGGGCTGCGACATGAATCCATCCTCTACCGCATTGCTGACGATTGATTTGCAAAACGACTTTCTGCACCCGGACGGGGCGTATGGCCGCGCAGGTCAAGGTGCCGATAGCATCCTTGCCCTGCCCGACCGGATTGCGCCGCTAAAGAATGCTCTGACACAGGCTGGGGGGACGTATATATCGGCACAGTTTACGCTGGTGCCGGGCCGCAACGACGAACCGCTGATCGCCGCACATCTGAAAAAACTCCGCCCCTTCCTGACCAAGGGTGATTTCGCCCCCGGCAGCTTTGGCCACGCGCTGGTCGACACGCTTGCCCCTGCGGATTTCACGGTCGAGAAAGTCGCCTACTCCGCCTTCTACCAAACGCGCCTTGAATACATCCTGCGCGCGATGAAGATCGACACGCTGATCATCGGCGGTATTGTGACCAACGGCGGCGTTGCAAGCACTGTGCGCGATGCGCACCTGCGCGACATTCACACCGTCCTGCTGTCGGATGGCTGCGCCGCATTCAAGGATGACGTGCATCAGGCAACCCTGATATCCCTTGGATCAGTGACTGAAATCATGACCTGCGCTGACGCGACCGCGCTGTTCGGAGGTGCCCCATGACCCTGCGCAAGCGGCTGACCGCCCCCGATATTCTGATTGCGCCCGGTGTCTATGACGGTCTGACCGCCGCACTTGCGACCGACGTCGGATTTGAAGCGCTATATCTTTCGGGTGCCGCCGTCGCCTACACGCGGCTTGGCCGCCCTGATATTGGCCTAAGTACCGCGTCCGAGATGACCGATACCATGGCCCTGATCGCTGACCGCACCGATGTGCCCGTGATTATGGATGCAGATACCGGTTTCGGGAACGCCTTGAACGCCCGCCGCACGATGCAAAGCTATGAGCGCGCGGGTGCGTCTGCCTTGCAGGTCGAAGATCAGACATATCCAAAGAAATGCGGACACCTTTCAGATAAATCACTGATATCGAAACAGGAAATGGCGGGAAAGATTGCTGCAATGGCCGATGCCCGCCGCCACGACACCCTGATCATCGCGCGCACAGACGCGATAGCAGTTGAAGGATTTGATGCCGCCATCGACCGTGCAGGCAGCTATATCGAAGCTGGCGCTGACGTTCTGTTCATCGAGGCACCGCGTGACAGTGATGAGCTGACAAAGATCGCGCAAACATTCAAGGGGCGTGTCCCGCTGCTTGCCAATATGGTCGAAGGGGGTGCCACCCCGATCTCGTCTGCGACAACCCTTCAGGATATGGGGTTCGATATCGTTATTTTTCCGGGTGGGATTGTGCGTGCCTTGGCCAAAACAGCGCAGGAATATTATGCAAGCCTTAAACAAGCAGGCTCTAACAAACCCTTTTCAGACCGGATGCATGATTTTGATGGCTTGAACACTGCGATCGGAACACCACAGATGCTTGCCCTTGGAAAGAAATTCGATGGCAAATCCTGACGTCGCACCGCCCCCGGACCGCTTTGATCTAAAGGTTGAAACCCTGATCATCGGGGCGGGTGCCTGCGGGATGGTCGCTGCGCTTGCCGCATTTGAAGCGGGCCAAGACGTTCTGTTGATCGAAGCTGATCCGGTGCCATCGGGGTCAACCGCATTAAGCGCTGGCCTGATCCCCGCGGCTGGAACAAGGTTTCAGACAGAGGCCGGGATTGATGACAGCCCCGCCCTTTTTGCGGCAGATATCCAGGCCAAGGCCCATGATGAAAACGATCCTGCTTTGGTAGAGGCCATGGCGCAAACTGCCGGTGCCGTCATCGAATGGCTGACCGAAACACACGGTCTGCCCTTTTCGTTGGTCACTGATTTTGACTATCCTGGGCACAGCCGCCGCCGGATGCACGGCCTGCCCACCCGTGCCGGCCGCGAATTGATTGACGCCCTGCGCGCCCGGATTGAGGCGCTGGACATCCCCCTGATCTGCAACCGGCGTGCCAACAGGCTCTATGCCAGCGGCAGCAACCTTGCGGGTGCGCAACTGACCCTGCCAGATGGCGGGACCGAGGCAGTGGGATCTGATCGCCTGATTCTTGCCTGCAACGGTTTTGGCGGCAACCGCACGATGGTTTCAGACCATATGGCCGAAATAGACAACGCTGTCTGGTTTGGCCACGATGGCAATCGGGGCGAGGCGATCACCTGGGGTCAGGCGCTTGGGGCCAAAACCGAGCATTTGGGGGCATATCAGGGGCATGGCAATGTCGCCCACCCCCATGGAATTTTGATCACTTGGGCCACAATTGCCGAAGGGGGCGTGCAAGTGAATAGCGCCGGCCAGCGGTTCTGGAATGAGGCACAGGGCTATTCAGAAGCGGCGCGTGCCGTTCTGTCCCAACCGGGGGGCGTGGCTTGGGTGGTGTTTGACAGCCGGATCTCCGGGATCGCACGGCAGTTTGAGGATTTTAAGAACGCCGAAGAGCAAGGTGCGGTGATCACTGCCGAGACGCTGGGCGCACTCGCACAAAAGGTGGGGCTGCCAAGTACCGCGCTTTTGAAGACGGTTGCAGAAATCCCCACGAACGGTGCGGATGCTTTTGGCCGCACCTGGAACACCGCGGCGCTGAAAGCACCCTTTTGTGCGGTAAAGGTCACCGGCGCATTGTTTCATACCCAAGGCGGGCTAGACGTGGACCCCCAGACCGCCAAAGTACACCGCAATGACGGTGGAACGTTCAACAACCTCTACGCCGCCGGAGGGGCCGCTTGCGGTGTGTCCGGCAAAGGGGACAGCGGGTATCTTTCAGGCAACGGTCTGCTAGCGGCTGTCACACTGGGGTACATTGCAGGCAAAGGGTAGCTCTGGATGGGCCGTGTTGCACAGATCAACTTAAGCGCGGAACGCGCCCTACCCAAGACGGATTTCATGCGATGCGTTCGAAATTGGGGCGGCCAAGT
>RCMY010001835.1_pt1 | contig 19590 bp, 18 predicted proteins | sample 2041341 | NCBI WGS metagenome assembly RCMY01 (sample SAMN09708234, study PRJNA481090) | Marine sediment metagenome, whole genome shotgun sequencing project. | reverse complement strand
GTTTTACAGAATACTTGATTCTCGGGTTTTATGATGTCTAATACGTTCATTTTTTATGATTTTTTGTTCTAAAGCTTCTAATACTTCTTCGGGAGTGTGGATAATTCCACCTGTTCTACCAAAATGTTCTACTGGCACTTTATGTTCGACAGAAAGTCGTACATCTTCTACCATTTGACCTGCGTTTAGTTCTACACTTAATATACCTTTTACTTGATCTGCCAATTCAAAAAGTTCTTTTTTAGGATAAGGAAATAAGGTTATAGGTCGCAATAAGCCAACCTTGATACCCTTTGCTCTCGCCAATTCTACTGCTTTCTGGCTAATTCTCGCACTTGAACCATAGGCTACAATTAAATATTCGGCATCGTCACATTGGATTTTTTCAAATCGCAAATCTTCCTGTTCCATTTGTCGGTATTTCTTTTGCAAGCGATGTACACGAGCTTCCATTTTTTCCGATTGCAAATCGAGAGAAGTGATAATATTACGTTCTCTACCTTTCTTACCTGTAGTTGCCCAACTACCGTATTTTTCAATAAGTTCTTCATCTTTCATTCGAGGTTTTGGATCTCTCAAATAAACCTTTTCCATCATTTGCCCAATAAGTCCATCCGATAAAATCAATACCGGAGCTCTATATTTAAAAGCGATGTCAAAAGCATCTGCTACAAAATCAGACATTTCTTGTACCGAAGCCGGAGCGAGTACATATAATTTATAATCCCCATGACCTCCGCCTTTTACCGACTGAAAATAATCCGCCTGAGAAGGCTGAATCGTTCCTAATCCGGGTCCACCGCGAACTACATTTACAATAACCGCTGGCAATTCGGCTCCAGCCAAATAAGAAATACCTTCCAATTTTAGCGAAATACCAGGACTCGAAGAAGAAGTCAACACCTTTTTACCGGTACTTGCAGCGCCATAAACCATATTGATTGCAGCAATTTCACTTTCTGCTTGCAACACGACCATTCCAGTTCTTTTTTCTGGCTGCTCCATCATTAAATATTCAATCACCTCGGATTGAGGTGTGATAGGATAACCAAAATAAGCATCTACACCTGCTCTAATCGCAGCTTCTGCCAATGCCTCGTTACCTTTCATTAATTTTAACTCTGCCATTTTTAGCTTATTTTTTTATTCAGAAATTTTTACACGATATACCGTAATTGCTCTATCCGGACAAACGAGTCCGCAATTTGTGCAACCGGTACAAGCTTCAGGGTGACTCATATAGGCATAGTGATATCCTTTTCGGTTCACTTCGCTAGACATGCTAATCACTTTTTCCGGACAAACCGGAATGCAAATTTCACAGCCTTTGCAAGTTTCGGTATTCACTACAATTGCGCCTTGAACTTTTGCCATTTTTATAAGATTTTATTGGTAACGCATTGTACCATTTAATTATCCTTAAATTTAGGGTTAAAACCTCGAAAAAAACATGACATAAATCAATTTTGAAAAAGTATCCTATTATTACTTCGCAATTAATTTGATGCTTTTTTACGGATGTCTTTTGTTAATTCTTTATAAAAAACGCAAGCTTTTATAAACTTTCGTTGTAAAGTGAAAAAATATTGTTGGAAGGAATTTTACTGTTTTAGGTTCAAATTCATTCCAAAACAGCTTATTTGGTATGATTGAGAAATATTTTTTAACTCTTCGAAGAAAAGATTTCTAACATGCTTAAAAATTGACTACGACGGTTTTTAATATAGAGAATCTTTAAATTTTCCTGTTGATTTCGGAATCAAAAAAGGGTATATTTACCAAACAAAATCCTAAAAACCAATCGTATGAAAACCCAAAATTTTTCTAATCATCGCCGCTTTGTACCATTCTATCATTTTGTAGTCATGTTAGGCATTTTTATTTTAATCTCTGGATCTATTCGGTATTTGATAATTAGTTCGGAAGACAATTTATATTTGGCCTCTTTGTTGGTATTAAGCTCTATACTACTTTTATTTGTTTCGTTTTTTGCTCGAAGTTTTGCCTTAAAAGCGCAAGATCGAGCCATTTTTGCAGAAGAAAATTTCAGACATTATTTGTTGACAAAATCTAAACTACCCGAAGGATTAAGCATTCGGCAAATTGTGGGTTTAAGATTTGCATCGGATGCAGAGTTTCCAGCATTAGCAGAGAAAGCTGTCAAAGAAAATCTATCTGAAAACGATATCAAAAAAGCAATCAAAAATTGGAAAGGTGATTATTACAGAGTTTAGAAATTGTTGATCTAAACAAAGACAAGTTACAATGCAAAGCACAAAAAAAGCGTTGGAATCTTTTAAGATTCCAACGCTTTTCATTAAGACTAAATTTTTTCTTGTTTAAAATGTAGTGGTTTGTAAAAATTCTAAACTTTTCTCTACACTTACCATAGGATCAAAATCATATTCTTCAACCTCAATGATACCGTATTGCATACCTGAATTTTTTGAATTGTCAAAAATCGCATTGAAATCCATGTCACCACTTGCGCCTAATTCTTTATGGTCTTTAATATGCCAAAGCATAAAACGATTTGGGTATTTATCGAAATAAGCAACCGGTTGTTTTCCGCCTTGTGTGATCCAATATAAATCTAATTCAAACATAACTTTATCAGGATCTGTTAATTCTAACATATAATCGTAAACAGGCTTACCATCAAAAACTGTGGTAAACTCTTTATCGTGGTTATGATAACCGAAAACGATGCCTTTATCTTTACATTTTTGTCCGACAGCATTAAAATATTCGATGTATTTTTTCAAGCCTTCCAAACTTTTGTAGCCTTCTTCGCTCATCCAAGGTTGCACAATCCATTTTACACCGGCAGCTTTATGTGCATCGATACACATATCCCACCATGCCATTGTTTTATCCCAATTTTCGGCAGTTGGCAAATTTTGTCCGGTATGTGATCCTAAAAACTGCAGACCATTATCTTCACATAATTTTTTAAATTCTAAAGGTTCCATTCCGTAAAATTTACCATCACTAAATCCTGCGGTTTCCACAAAACTATAGCCCATTGCACCTACTTTGGCAACGGTTCCTTGCACATCATTTTTCATAGCATCTCTTACAGAATACAACTGTAAACCAACTATTTTTTCTTTCGGTTTAAAACTAAATAAGGTAAAGCCTTGCACCACTAGAGCCAAAATTCCGACAAATAAGAGAATTTTTTTACTCAATTTTTTACTTTTCATACGAATTAATTTAGGTTATATTTTTAACGATGAAGACATCGTTTTTTAAGTCTAACAAATTTATCAAATCTGCTTAACAAAATCATCAAAGTGTCTCATTAATATGAAACAAATCAAAAATAAAATGAAACAACTCTAATTAATAATAAATTTTAGCAAATTTTTAAGAATATCTTAATGCTATGTTAACATCAAAAACTCAAGGGTTGCCTTATCTTTGTGTATGATTAATTTTGAGTTAGTAAGTTAAAAGAAGTCGGCTACCCCACTTAAGCCGGCTTTTTTTTATGGAGTAATTTTAACATGAAAACTACACTTTACAAAGTTTCGCGACTTTTTTCTAACGATTTTACTTTTATTACAAATAAAATGACAAAGACAATTTTAAGAGCTATGCCAACACCCATTAAAAAAGAAGTGTGAAATACAGGTAGATCTCCGCGAAAATAAATTCCGGTAAATAACAGTGCTAAACCAAGCGCCACAAAACCTAATTCATAACCCGGTTTATAAGCACCACTTTTTGCTTTACCAATGATATACCAAGCTTTTAACGAAACTCCAATTACGATTAAAGCAATTGCTAAAAAAACCAACTCTGTCGATTTTTTTAGCACGATTCCCGCGATTAACAAAATGACTCCGATAAAAAGTAAAAGTTTGGATTTCATGCTGGTTTCGGTTTTGGACTTTCCATTTTGTAAATTATAACAGAGTGAACAATAGAATCATGAATTGCTTTTCGTTTGTCATTGCTCGTGACGGTTAGTAAAGAAATCCAACCTAATAAAGCCTTCGTAATAAATCTCACCATTGCCATTGCTAAAGAAATATTCTCGTTTTCATCAGCTTCTTTTTTAACACGGATTCCGTTAATTCTATGGCCAATAGTTCCGCCAAAAAAACTTACCAAAAGCGGTTCATAAAGAACAAATATAAACAGAAAAGCAATGGCTCTTGCCGTATTAGGCACATTATCAAATAATGAAAATACATCCGTAATAATTTTCATGAGTATAATCAAAATCAGCGTATCTGCAAATACTGCTTTAAATTTGTCTAATAAAACCGGATACTCTTTACTGCTTTTTGTCGTACTATTTTCATTTATCATACCTGGTTTGAATAATGTTTTTGGAGCGCTGCAAAGGACTTGTATGCCATTTATATTTAAGACAAATCTAAATCAGTAAGGTTGATCCCTAATGCCTTTGCAACTCCTTTTCCGTATTTTGGGTCTGCTTTATAGCAATTTGCAATATGTCTTTCTTGAATAAAATTCTCTGCACCACCAATTTGGCGAGCTGTATTATCAAACAATACTTGTTGCTGCTCGGAAGACATTATTCTGAATAAATTTCCTGGTTGGGTATAATAATCATCATCTTCCCTATGGTCATAATGAAAAGCATCCCCATCTAAACTCATTGCAGGTTCTGCATATTCTTTGCTTTCGGCCCATTGACCATAGCTATTTGGCTCATAATGAATTGTCGCCCCCTCATTTCCATCTACACGCATTGTCCCATCTCGATGCGCATTATGAAACGGGCATTTCGGTTTATTGACAGGAATTTGATAATGATTTACACCTAGTCTATATCGCTGTGCATCTCCGTATGAGAACAATCGACCTTGCAACATTTTATCTGGTGAGAAGCCAATTCCAGGAACCACATTAGCAGGATTGAACGCAGCTTGCTCTACATCTGCAAAATAATTTTCTGGATTTCTGTTGAGTTCCATTACTCCAACATCCATCAATGGATAATCAGAATGTGGCCATACTTTTGTGAGGTCAAAAGGATTGAAACGATACTCTTTCGCATCTGCCTCAGGCATAATTTGTATTTTTAAATTCCATTTGGGAAAATCACCATTTTCAATAGCATCAAACAAATCACGTTGATGGCTTTCTCTGTCTTTTCCGACGATGCTTTCTGCTTCTGCGTCAGTTAAATTTTGGATTCCCTGTGTGGTTTTGAAGTGAAATTTTACCCAAGATCTTTCATTGTCATCATTTAAAAAACTAAATGTGTGACTTCCGTAGCCATTCATATGTCTGTATGATTTTGGAATCCCCCTTTCACTCATCGTAATTGTAACTTGGTGTAAAGCCTCAGGTAAGAGTGTCCAAAAGTCCCAATTATGATTTGCGCTTCTTAAGTTTGTTTTCGGGTCGCGCTTTACGGCTTTATTAAGGTCCGGAAATTTATAAGGATCTTTCAAAAAGAAAACCGGAGTATTATTTCCTGCTAAATCCCAATTACCTTCTTCGGTATAAAATTTCATAGCAAATCCTCTAATATCTCTTTCTGCATCTGCCGCACCTCTTTCTCCTGCAACTGTTGAAAAGCGAACAAAAAGGTCTGTTTTTTTACCAATTTCAGAAAATATTTTTGCTTTGGTATATTTTGTAATGTCGTGAGTCACGGTAAATGACCCAAAGGCTCCAGAACCTTTTGCGTGCATTCTTCTTTCAGGGATTACTTCTCTGTCGAAATGAGCAAGTTTTTCTAGAAACCAAAAATCCTCTAAAAGCATTGGCCCTCTTTTTCCTGCAGTTTTTACATTTTGATTTTCTGCAATCGGTCTACCTGACACCGATGTTAGTTTTTTCTTTTCGTCTTTCATAATATAAATTTTTCTGTTATGACCTCTATTCTTTTTTAATAGCATACAACTTGTTATACACCAACTAAAATAACCCTTTACAAGCAATGCTTACGGGATATTCGTTTTTACAATTTTTAAAGTTAGCCTACCTATTGCAAAAAGAGCCTGACTTTTATCATGAAACCTTAATATGCAATGCTTTTTCAGTAAAGATCACACAATTTCTAACTATTATTTAGGCATCCTATTCTGAGAATGCGATCCTCCTACTGCAATCACCTCGCTATTGTACCAGCACAACTTTACTTTTCCTTTATTATTATTGGATAAATCTATAGTAAGCTGCCATATTTCAAACAATTTTGGGTCTATACGTTTTTCTTTCAAAAAATGAACATATAGATATTATACTGATCTCTAGTTCTCTTTTTACAGATAAGTTAACCTATATCCATTCGTTATATCAGAAATTATAATTCTTTCTCATAAAAAAATCATTCTCCAAACAACATTCTAAAACACATTGCATCATCTAACTTATTTTTATCTAATGGGGCATAAAATCGATCTAGAAAGGAAGCAACAGAACTCCATGAAGTATGTACCATTCCTTTGATGTGTTGGGCTGTTTCCTCACTGGCATTTTTTTTAATATTTTCAAGAAGGGCCAATTGTTCTAAGGCTACAGTTCCATTACGCCAGGATGAAGTGACCACGTCAAACCCTTTTAAAGCAAAATAAGCAGCTGTCGGATCAACTCTTTCATAATGCCAATCGCATATCATAATATCTTTAGGAATCATATCAATCGCTCGATGCGTATTGTTCATACTTGCTTCCCACATACCCAAACCTGTAGTTTTACCATCCAACAAACGATCTCCCCAAATCCATAATTTCTTATTATTTTGAGCCAAATGATTTCTAATTTTTGTGAGCTCCCCTGCGAATAATTCTGCTTTATCTCGTCCGTTACAACGAGGACATTCTTCTTCTCCGATATAAAAAACCTCATCCATACCTGCATGAAATGCATCTGCTTGAAAAGCAGCCACAATTTCATCCATTAATGCAAAAACTATTTTATGAACACCCGGATGTAACGGGCAATAACTTTTACAATAAAGACCATCTTCATTTGGCCATTCATATTTTTCTGGAAGTTTCACACTTGGAGTCTCATCAAATTCAGGATACACTTGCAATAGCATTTCTAATTCAGAATGCCATGACTGATGACCTAATAAGTTAATTTGCGGTACGATGGCAATACCATGCTTTTGGCAAGCCTTCACTATTTTATTAACCTCCTCCTGAGAGAGACCTTTTTCTCTTGCCAATTCTGGATGGGATTGGAATTTAAAATTATAATCGACTCTTAATACCAAAGTATTAATCTTTCTTTGCGGTAGTTCTTCATTGATGAATTTAACAAATCTATCCACATTTTCTTTATCCGGAACCGCAATTGCTAAACCTCTAATTGGCAATATATCTTGTGCATTTATTAAATGACTCAAGCAAAAAGTTATGATTATTAATAGGTTTTTTTTCATTGTAATTATGATTTAAAGTAAATAAATTAAAGTTTAAGGCGTATCTGTATTCTTGATAGCAATGCTGCAAAACCTATCATGGCAAAAGCCCAAACGATAGAACCAGAAACTGCCAACCACGTTATCTCTTCTTGCTTGTAAAACAAAATGTTTAGAGGAAGACTCCAAATAAGATAATACAAAATATCTGGAGCCAAATAGGTCGTCAAAGAATTTTGACCTGCTGGCAGAAAAGGTGTTGTCCACTTTTTCCATCCTTTTATATCAATTAAAAAATATAATAAAGCAAATAGTAAAATACTAATCCCATTACACAACATTGCCCATGACGGTGTTCCTACTATTTTCGAAATAATAAACCAATTTCTCAAGACGAACGCCAACACCAAGCACGTTAAGCCAATAGGAATAATAAGAGCCAAAAATTGGTTCGGTTTCGTTTTATAATTCTTTAAAAGTGTTCCAATTAATAAGCCAGAAAGCACAATAGATGGAACATTACCATCCAAAATAACTCCAAAAATTGGTTTGATAGGACTTAGAAAATCTATGTAGGATGTTTGTGCTAAAATATTCAGTAAAACAAATCCAATCCAAACAGCAACAATAGCTCCAATTCGGTCTTTCAGCCACATATAAGTGAGTGCCGAAACCAAATAGCCCCAACCAATTAATCCAAGAATCCCCCACCAACTTGTATGCATCCAACCTATGTTTTCAACAGTACCTGAACGGTAGATTGAAGCTAGTACTAATAGACCAAAAATTCCAAGATATTTTAAACCTTTAAAGAGCTTCTTAAACTTGGACTCTCTTGGGTAATTGTTCCAAATCAAGAAAATAGAAATATACATAAGAATAGCCCATAAAAACTTACTTAAACCTGTTAGATCGGCATTATAACTCCCTAAATTGACCATAAAAACACCAATGACTAGTAGGCTTAATGATCGGATTAAAATATGTGAATATAGCTGAATATTGGACTCTGCTCTTTTTTTCCGAGCCAAAAAGGCAAAAGGAATAGACAAACCCACCATAAACAAAAAACCGGGAAAAACCCAATCTGCTAAACCCATTCCATCTTCCAGTGCAGAAGTATGAACCAACCATTTTGGAACACCCGGTGTAAATAAATCATTCACAAATAGCATCAAAAAAAGGGTTAATCCTCTCATGCTATCAATAGAAAGGATTCGATTTTTACTGGCCATTATAACTTATTTATTAAGTCGAGTATTTTCTCAAAAGAAAACTAATTATTTATAAAAAACCTATTTATGTAGGGTCTCGAAGAGTTGGCACTAAGTTATTAAAAAGGAGTGAAGTAATTGTTGAGGAGTACATATTTTTCAAGAGAAAAATTGTAAACTCTAAAAGAAAAAAATACCCATTTATAATTTAATAATTATTTTTGCAACATGTTACAAGTAAACAATATTACATTTCAATACACTGCGGATAAACCGGTATTACAAAATATCGATTTAACCTTACAAAAAGGAGAGCACCTTTGCATAATGGGCGAAAGTGGCTGTGGAAAATCTACTTTATTAAAAGCAATTTATGGATTATTAGATTTGCAAGAAGGTACTTTATTCTGGGATGATAAGCCAATTCTCGGACCAGCATATCATTTAATTCCAGGAATGAAATTTTTTAAATATGTAGCTCAAGATTTTGAACTGATGCCATTTACTTCCGTTGCTGATAATATTGCTCATTTTTTACCAAGAACAGAACCTAAAAAAACAGAAAAAAGAGTACAAGAACTTTTAGAGGTAATTGACATGGCCACTTTTGCAAACGATAAAGTAAAAACATTAAGTGGCGGACAGCAACAACGCGTAGCAATCGCAAGAGCCTTGGCTTTAGAACCCGAACTTTTATTGTTAGACGAGCCATTTAGTCAGATAGATAATTTAAAGAAAAATGCTTTACGTCGAATGTTGTTTGCCTATTTAAAAGAGAAAAATATAGCTTGTATTGTAGCAACTCATGATAGTAATGATGCACTTTCGTTTGCCGATACCATGATCGTGCTTCAAAACAACAAAATAATTGCAAATGGCACCCCTCAAGACGTTTATAAAAATCCGAAAAACAAGTATGTAGCTTCCTTTTTTGATGATATTAATGAGATAATGATTGATAACAATAAGGAGTTAGTATATCCGCATCAAATCAAAATCGTTGAAAATTCCGATGTCATCGGAATCGTTTTAAACAGCTATTTCAAAGGGTTTTATTGGTTACTGGAAGTAAAAATAAAGAATCAAATAATTTATATACAGCATCATGAAGCTATTGCTAAACAAAAGAAAGTTTCATTGGTTATAGATTAATTAATGTTTTTAGGTATCACCGAAATAGCTTTAAAAGACAAAACTTTCTTATTTTCTATTCACACAACATTATAAAACAGTCTCAAAATATTTTTAGTTTAAAAAGCACTATTAATTTAAACAGAAGTATTATTTTCACAAGTCAAACTAGAAACAAAGTTTTATGGAAATACAGAAAAATAAACATTGGATTGCAGTGTATGCAGTAATGGCAGTTTTGTTAATTACCATTTATTATTTGTTAGACTTGAAGATTTTTGACTCTTGGGAGGAGTATAGTCCTTTTTTGAAAAAGTTAAGCATAAGCTTGTTTTTGATTTCCTTAATCCTCTTAATAAGCAAAATCATTGGTAGGATGGTCAACACCCAAAACTATCCTGAAGGCGACAGGTATAATCTATTGCGAATTATACGATTTCTTGTAATTGTATTCAATCTTATTGTGGTAGTTTCTTTTATATTTCAGAATATATATGCGGCAGCTGTTAGTTTTGGATTGATTTCCTTGGTTTTAGGTTTTGCTTTACAAGCTCCCATCGCTTCTTTTATAGCTTGGGTTTATTTGATTTTTCGACGATCGTATTTAGTAGGTGATCGTATTCAAATAAAAAAATTTCGTGGCGATGTGGTAGAAATAAACTATCTGGATACTTCTATTTTAGAATGTAGCGGTGATTATCTAGGCAATGATCGAACCAGTGGGAGAATAATTCGATTTCCCAATAGCTTGATACTGAGAGAAGAAATCATTAATTATTCTGGTTCTGAAATTCCTTTTATTTGGAATGAAATTCCGATTCAAGTGGCATATACCAGCGATCTGCAGTTTGTAGAAGAGTGTTTATTGCTAGCCTCAAGTAGAGACTTTAAGGAACGCTATCCACAACATGCAATCCAAGAAAATGAGCAATGGAAACCAGCTGTATATTTTAGGATAAATACTTTTGCTTGGATGGAAGCCGTAGTTTCTTATCCGGTAGAGCCAAAAGATACCACTGGTCGTCGAAACCGTATTTTGAGATATGCTTTACCTCTATTGAACGAAGCACCAGATAAAGTTAAATTTCCTGAAGGCGCACTTCGGTAATAAATTTATGGTGTTACACGTAATCTTTGTTTTATTTGTACTTATTGGTTTCTTGTGACGATTGATGGTCTCGTTAAAATTTCATATTGCAAAGAATCACAATACCTATAAAACCAAAATACACTCTTACTGTTCGTTTGCAAGTGGCGCATTCCATTGATCTTTAGGTACTACTTTCGGAATTTCTGTATCCGCTTCATAGGAAGGAGTCATAATTTGCACATTATTTTCATTGAAAACATCTAAAATATTTTGATGTAATAAGGTATACATACTTTTCATTCGATTTATATCTTTACAATAAGCATTAATCTCATAATTCACGGCATAATCAGCCAAGGCTAATTTTTGCACAAATGGTGGAGGGTCTTGTAACAAACCTTCCGTTCTATTTGCAGCGAGTTTTAACATGGCGTCCACTTGTCTCCACGGTGTTTCATAACCAATGCCAACAACGGTATGAAGTATGACCCCAGTTTGTTTTGCTTTTACGGTATAATTAATGATTTTACTATTTAATAGGATGGAATTAGGTAATATAATTTCTTCATTTTTAAGCGAACGCAAGCGTGTAACCAGTAATTCTTGTACTTCAACAAAACCAGTTTGACCTTCCACTTCAATATAATCTCCTATTCTAAAAGCACCTCGATAAATCATGGAGTAACCAGCAATTAAATTCCCAATAAACCCGGATGAACCAATGGAAAACAAAACACCTATGAATACCGAAACTCCCTTAAATGCTACCGAATCGGAACCAGGAATATACGGATATGCAATAATTACTGCAAAGGCAATAATAAAAGTCCGTACGATTTTAAAGGTGGAACTAGCCCATTCTTGTTGAAAATTATGAATAACAATACCGCCAGATTCCAGACCTGAAAAAAAAAGTTTTACTAATTTAAGTATGTATTTCGTCATGATATAAATAATAACCAAAAACATAAATTTTGGAATATAATTGATAAAGCTATTTCCGAAATTTATAATAGGATCTACAACTACATCCAACAAACTTAATGCAAAAGCATTCGTCCATGGAAAAAGGCTAAGTACGTATTCTAGAAAAATTAGAAGGATTGAAATAATTAAAATATTTCTTAAAGTATTGAACAATAAATGGAAGGCCTTCCAGATTTGATTTAATTAAATTAAATGAAATGTTCTCAACGGAATCTATTTTTGCTTTAATACGATTTTGTAAACCCGTGTTTATTTTTTTACTGATTTTAATTAAAATAAACAAAACAATAACCAATAATACCGTTGAAAGAAGCGCATATAGAAGGTTTTTTAGGATAACTGGTTTGCTTCTATTAAGACGGTAAGACGTAATGGCAGAACTAATTTTTTTACTAACAGTTGTAGCAATAATAGCACGAGAGACTCCTTCAGTTTTAGCTTCTGCATCAAAAATACTAATGATATTATTTTCCCCAAAATATATAGTAGAATATTCATCATGATGCACTATTTTGATATTAGTTGCTGAAACAGAATCTGTCTCTGCCACATTTTTAATTCGTTGGCTTATTTCGCTAGCCCTTTGTTCGGCTGGAAATGAAGATACTCCTCGAACACTAAAAAGCGTATGACCATCTAATTTTACAGGAGCCTCGTTAGATGCATTTTCCGTATTTGGAGAATACGTATTATTGTTTTGTTGACTGAAAGTGCTGGTTGTAAAAAACAGACAAATCGAAAGTGAAATCATAAAAAGTAAATACCTTAATTTGACTTTTTTCTGTAAATGCAAAAATATAACGTCCATTTTAAATAAAATTATGGTTTCAAATGTAAACTATTCGTTCCAATCTTAAATAAAAATTTTACATAGCTATTACGAGCAAAAAAGTCTCGGTATAGCAACAAAAATCAAACAGAGGTAGTTAGTGGAAAGGTAAACCTAGTATAACAAAAAAACTGTGTAATTACGAAAGCCTTTTTTCGGTAAACTTTTTCGCACTCTAATTTTTTGAGTTTACATCACAAAATATTGTAATAGTAATTTATGACATATCTCATTGATTCACAAGGAATAAAACGTATCTTTGGAAGTAACGAACCCTAAACTTTAACAATATGGATGAAATTACTAAAACGAACACCTCAAGAATCTTGAAATTTCTTCAACCTTTCAAGCTTAATTTTAACAATTATACCGTTTGGACTTATACGAGAAAAAAATTTCACTATAGTCCATCCAACCATCCTCAAATTTTGGATGCCATAGCGTACCTTGAAGCGGATGGGTATTTTGAAAAATTGAAAAAACCGGGTTACTATCGACTTACCGAAAAGGGTAGAAATTTTGACAGCTGGGAAACCGAAGAGATGGAAAAATCTCTTGTTGAATATCCAAAACAGGTACAAAATAGCTGGAGAAGTTGGCTAACACCAACCAAGGATTTACAAGAAACAGCATAAGAAAATTTTTCTTTTTCTTAGCGTCTGTTTAAAAATTCATTAATTATTTTTTTATGCCCTTTTTTGCGCATTATTTCGTTAAAATTTTGAACCGTAGCTAAGGCTATGCTTAAAAATTTCGTCTCATATTGCACCAAAAATGTCTATAAAAATTCTTAAACAGACTCTTAAATGCATCGCCATTGGGATTTCATTTTGATTATTATATTTGATTAGAAATCCCAATTCAGCGAAATAAATAACCTTCAGCCTTTCTAAATGAAAGGCTGAATTTTTTTTGATGTTATCTGAATACAAAGAAATTACTCTTGTGACAGAGGAATGAAGCGTGCTGATAAATCAGGATCTTCCATATCTGCATCCAAAGGAAACATGGGTCTTTGAATTCTTTTATATCCTAAACGTTCTAAGTTTTGATCTACACCACCGGGAGTTAGAGCCATCTTCCAATCGCCTCTCATATCGAATAATTCCGGAACTAAATACCCAATTTTGACAACAACAATATCGGTTTTTCTTGGGTTCAATCCTAAATTCGTGAAATCGGATTCATAATGGTACGGTTTTCTTTTTTTTGTAACAATAACATCTATATTTCCCACTTTTACAACAACTTCTACTTCGGCATTTTTATCTCCATACTCAATTGCTGTTATCGTTCCTTCTAATAAAACAGGCGGAGAAAAACGATTATCAACCCGCGCACCGGCAGTTGCACTAATTTTTCCGCCAACTCCAACTTCAATAGCTTTCTCTACAAAATCTGTATCGAATATAGAAGCGTAAATTAAACTTGGTCCGCCCTTCAATTTAAATTCAGGTCGTTTTAAAATCTCCGTTAAAGTAAAGGTTACATCTCCTGCACCTCCGGCGGTTGGATTATCACCCATATCGCTTATCATATAAGGGTGTTTGTCACTTGCCAAAGCCTCTTTTAAACACTCTTCTAAAGTTGTTGTAGGAGCAACAAACTCAAATTCCTTTCGCACCTTCCAAAAGCTATTGGCTAAATATTCTGCTTTTTCTTTTACTTTTTCTTTATCATCTCCAGTAACCATTACCACAGCATGATTTCGCGGTTCATCCGCCCAAGCGTAACCAATCCAGATTGCGGCATCTACAATTCCTTCTTCATCGGCAATAGGAGCAACTTTAGCATATAAACTTTTTCCCGGTTCTATTCTTGTACTTGTTTTTTCGCCTGGTAATAAAATTGGTATCGGAATCCAAGCTTTGTATTTTGGTTTTCCTTTTCCTGTTTCGAGACGTTCTAATAAATTATCTACAGCGCGTTTTTTTGACTCTATGGCATCTTCATGAGGAGCCAATCGATAACAAGTAATTAGGTCGGAATGTTTTGCTAAACGTTCCGAAACATTGCCATGCAAATCCATTGATGTCGAGATAATGGTTTCTGTTCCGATAACCTTTCGAATACGTTCTATAAAATCTCCTTCGGGGTCGTCAATCCCAACAACACTCATCGCTCCGTGAATGTCAAAAAATAACCCGTCATAGGGCAAATTCTCTTTTAACAATTCTAAAGTTTTGGTAACCATCGTTTCGTAGGCATCTTTGGTAACAATGCCGCCCGGTAACGATCGACCTCTTAAGGTTGGAAACCATTCTGCTCTTTTTCTATTCGTCGAATCTTTTGCAAAAAACGGATAGGAATCAAAAATGGTATCTCCGGTAACTGGATGAAATGCTTCGAGACTCGATTGCGCTGGCGAAAATGTACTCGATTCAATCGCAATACCTGCAATGGCAATTTTTGGAAGTTTAGTAGTTTCTTTTGTTGGCTCTTGACAAGCGATAACAAGGCAAATAAGGACTAAAAAGGAGACGATTTTTTTCATTTTCAACAGTTGTTTTGAATAAGTAGCTAAGGTACTTTTTTAAGGTTTAGAAAACAACGGGTTCAACGACTTTTTGGAATAAATTTTTCTTTAGTATTATTCCACTTTTGAATGCGAATCCTAAAAGCTTGCTATAAGAACCTTTGATTCAAAAACTGGCAATTTTTATTCATGAAATGGAAATCGGACTTCTTTTCATAAAATGAGGCTTCTCTTTATAGAAAATTTTGTACAGATTTTATAATGGATAACCTTTCAGGAAAACATAAAATTAATCTAAGCATTCGATACTTTTCAATCTTTAACCTCAAAAATTTTAAACAAATTTTTACTTTTTGTTTTAGGCACTTCAGAGATGAAAGCATATTTTCCAGGTTTTAAATCTACCGTAAAATAACCAGTACTTCCTGCGGGCATGTCATTTACACCGCCTAAAAAGGTTACTCCATTCGGAACTGGTGTAATTAAACCTTTTGGGTCTGACCAATCCATCCAAGCTTCCAAGGCATCTTCACTGGCGTACTCTTCCAATTTTACCAAATTTACATCGTGCCAAATAAAATTTTCATGTGGTTTTTGATCTTTAACAAACACAGAAAATACTTGTTTTCCCTTAGTGATAGGTTTGTCATACGTTATTCCTTCCTCACCTGAAAGCGTAATATTTAGAGTTGCTTTAGGTGGTGAATTACCATTATCTTGTTCAGTGACAATAATAGGTTTTGCCATTCCCATAAGGGTATGGAATTTACCGTTTGGCATTTTTACATAGCATTCCATAATGTAATAACCCGGATCTAATTTTACGGTTGTAATGGCCGTATGTTTCGGAGCAATTAAACCCGAACCTCCAGAAAAAAGAATATCGCCATACCATTTAGGCAGTTTTCCAAATGCCGCGAAACCTTGTTCAGATTTTCCTGCATTGATTAAATCCATGCCTTCTGCAAAAACTGGAGCTACATCTGTTAAGGTATTTTCAACGGTTTTCCCTTCGGGATATTTATCCAATAAAAAGAAATGGGTTTCGTTTGATAAGTTTTTGTAAACAAACGTGTTCCAACCGGAGGAAATCGTATCTACCGATATAAATTCCATACTACGAGTTACAATATTAATAACATTGGTCTGTTCTTCTATGACCTGCTCTACTTGGTCGTTTACTGCATTAATTGGTTCCGTTTTTTTTTCGCTTTTACAATTCCATAAAACAATCGCTAAAAGGAAGGCTACAATTTTTAATTGGTCTGATTTCATAAGGTAATGTATTGTTTACTAGACAAATATAGTGTTAATTAGTTAACTTGTCAAGTTTAAATTCTTTAAGGGTGTTCCAAAGCTATTTTTCGAGCTTTCATCTTATGGTTCTTGAATGACTCAAAATCACGAGGAAAAATAACCAAACCAAAAATGGAACTTAAGTATAAAATGAAGCGTGTTTTTTGTCTTGGCTTTGGTTTCTTTAGTTTCAAGACAATTGGAAGAGAATATAGAAAACAAAAAAACCTCAGTTCCAATCCCGAGAACTCGGGAGGGATGAAGTCTTTCAGCGGGTCACTTTTTCAGTCTTGACGACTTATTGTTAACAACACAACTAGTTTAAAAAAATTTGCGGTCTGGACCGGACTCTTTTAATCAATATAAGAATTTGTTTTTCACTATTTTATTAAATTTTAAACATACTGAGTTCTCTTAAATATCCTCCACTTATTGTTATTTTCCCTATATTTAGCTTCAACAACAAACACCATGATCCCTTTCTTTCGTAAAATCCGTAAAAAAATGGCTGATGATAATAGACCTTTAAAGTATATGAGATATGCTATTGGGGAGATTGTGCTTGTCGTGATTGGGATCTTAAAAATCAATAGTATTCTTATTCTATTCGTAATAATCAGCGGATGTGAATCTTCTCAAAAACATCCGGTAATACAAGATGTTAACGGAGCACAGGTGTCGAAGTCAAATATGATATGGTTATCACACGAGCATATACTCGTCGATTTCATTGGGGCTAACAGCATTCAGCCTGATTTTTGGAACCATGATTCGATCATCAAAGAGGTAATGCCTTACCTGAATGAGCTAAAAGAATTCAATGTAAATTATTTTGTTGATGCAACACCGAAGTACCTGGGAAGAGATGTATTGCTTCTTCAAAAAATTGCTGATATAACAGGGTTGAGGATACTAACAAATACTGGATTTTATGGGGCTCGAAACAATAAATATATTCCGTCATATGTTTACGAAATGACCGCAGAAGATCTCGCTGAAATGTGGATCGATGAATTTGAGAATGGGATTGATCATACTGCGATCAGACCTGGTTTTATTAAGATCGGTATTGATACTGCTGATTCCTTGCATCCCATGCATCAAAAATTGGTAAAAGCTGCAGCCCTTACCCATTTGGAAACAGGATTGACGATAGCATCACACACAGGAGAAGCGATAGGTTTATGGCCGCAGTTAAACATTCTTAAAGAAATGGGAGTTTCGCCTCAGTCTTTTATCTGGGTTCATGCCCAGGCAGAAGATCTTCATGAGAGTTATCTCAAAGCTGCAGAGATGGGATGTTGGATAAGTCTCGATGGATTGGGATGGGAACTTGAAAAGCACATAGAAAAAATACTATTTGCTAAAAGAAATGGTATCCTGGACAGAATATTAATTTCCCATGATTCCGGATGGTATGATCCACAAAAAGAAAAACAAACGATCAAACCGTATACCGCCATTTTCACTAAACTTTATCAGGAACTAAAATCACAAGGTTTTACGGATGATGAATTCAAATTGTTGATCAGTGTTAATCCTTCAAAAGCTTTCTCGATAAAAATAAGAAACTACCCGAATGACAAAAATGATTAATGCGGCTTTTCTAACTATACTGAGTAAAAGATCCTATCTTATTAATGTTCTTAGTTTTTAGAGCACTTCGACTCGCCTGCCATTGCTTCAGCAGTTAAACTGGCGAGGCAAGAAAGGAACTAACTTTTACAAAGGTGTTTCTTCTGTTCTTTTGTCTTGAAACAAAAGAACAACATAATCCACTTTTTCCGTAAAATCCGTAAAAAAATGGCTGGTGATAACAGGCCTCTAAAGTATAGGATGTTTGCTATTGGGGAGATACTTTGATGTGATTGGTATTGGCATAAAACAAAAAAACCTCAGTAGATACTGAAGTCTTTCATCGGCTAACTTTTTCATTATTAACGACTTACTGTTAACAACACAACTATTTTTAAAAAAATAAGCGGTCTGGACGGGACTCGAAAACCAGAAATTTAAACGTCTTGATAATGAATTACTTAACTATTATACTTTTTAGAGTTTTGGATTGACCATTAATAGTAAGCCTGCAATAATATAATCCAGTACCCAATTTCAAGTCATCCACTTCTATTGGAATACTATATTTACCAATTCCCATTTTAACGTTCTTAAGTATACTATGAATCAATTTACCTTGCTCGTCAAAAACATCTAATACTACAATGGAAGGTTTACGCAGTTTAAATGAAATATAGCTCTTTTCATCTATCATTGGATTTGGATAAAGATGTACATTTTCAATTTCTTGAGATTCAAACTCATCAAAAATTGACAAAGTTCCATCGAAAGAAGTTACATCTGTCCAAATACTTAACTCGCCCTCATGCAGTCTTGTCCAAATTGGTCTAACTATATTATTATTAACCGTAATATTTGTATAATCTCCGAAAAAAATATCTTTATTGGGAAGAAAAGGACTTTCACTTATTATTCTGTTTTTAAAAGATTCCCCACCATCATTTGAAAAAGCCAAATAAACATCCGTTTGATCACCAGTATAATTTCTTCTATCATAAAAAATAAAATGTAGATTGCCATTAGTTTGATCGATATCCATCCATGTAAAAAATTGTTGCCTGTTGGAACTATCATTATTGACTTTCAATTTAGAGGACCAAGAATTACCCCCATCTATTGATTTTGAAAACCAAATGTCTGTGTCATGCTCTCCATTGCTTTGATCAGACCAATTTACATAAATCGTTCCATGATTAATACCACCACTGAGGTCACATTTGGTTATTGGAAAGCCATTGGCCCTTGAAATTCCTGAAATATTTTGATTCCAGCCACTAGGCATTGTATCAATTAATATTTCTTCTTGAAGCCATGTTTCTCCTTGATTTAATGAACGATTAAATACTAAACCCATTGGACCAGCCCAAGTCACATATATTTCACCATTGGGGCCCACAGCTGGCACTGCTCCTCCCACAGCATCATCCCCATCCAAACAATCTCCCACAAATTTATTGATTTGTATTGGGCTAGACCATGATTCTCCCCCATCCAAAGATTTTGAGAATAAGATAACACTGGCACAAGAAGGATCTTGGTTGTTATATTCATCAAACTGAGTCCATGTTAAATAAATATTGTCATTTGAGTAATCAATTACGCTCCACTGTTTGTCTTGATCTTTTGATCCAT
>RCMY010005747.1_pt1 | contig 19591 bp, 12 predicted proteins | sample 2041341 | NCBI WGS metagenome assembly RCMY01 (sample SAMN09708234, study PRJNA481090) | Marine sediment metagenome, whole genome shotgun sequencing project. | reverse complement strand
TGTGCTGGAAATCTCGGATTCTTCGTATCTTGGACATAGAGTTTTTGATATAAAACCCCGTTTTTCGAGCTTAGAACTCATCTTCGGGGTTTTGTTTACTCTAAGATACGGATTATTTAACTGATAATCAAGTGGTTAATTAACTTCTGAATGTCCCCAGAGTAATTTGATGTTCGAGTCGGCCATCCAAATTCCCAACAAGATCCCGGTTATTTCGGTTAGGATAGTCGCTATTCTGGCAATTCGAAATAATTTTATGTCTCGTGTTTAGGGTCTGAAATGTTGAGTAAAGAAATAGTCATTCGGTGATCGGCCCATCAAATGCCTCCGGTTGACGTATTTTACGTTCTTCGATTCCAAGATTTGGTATTCGATAATTAATTCCTTCCATTTCATATCTCAAGTACTGTTTGGACAATCGTTCTTGAAACGATTCCCAATCAATATTCTTTTCGATAGTCCACCCTTTTTCCGCCACCGCCGAGAGCCTTGGGTAGGTCATATATTCCAATCGTTTTTGGTTGTCAATAAATTCCGTCCAAATACCCGCTTCAACGCCCAAAATGTGGGCGGACATGGTATCGTCAAATGTCTCGGGAATTAGGTTCCATTGATAAATCAATTTCATTGAATTTGGGCCATTGTGTAGCCCTTCCCAGTTAGCACCACTTTCTTTCAGATCGCTTGGGTAGTCCAGATATACAAAATCCACCGGAGACAAGATAATATCATAGCCGCGCTCCGCGGCAGTCTGTAAAACTTCAGGGTATTCTCCCCGCCACCATTGTAAGATGGTACCTTTGTTCACCCCAAAATCGGAAGCTTCGTCCCAGGCTACTGGTTTTAAATCGGATTCCACGATGAAATCGGCCATTCTGCGGTCGAACCATCCTTCAAATTCATGTTGATTTTTTATGTTTAATCCTTTCATTCTCGCAAGCATATCCGGTCGCCCTTCCCAATTATGGTGTCTTACTTCATCGCTTCCAAAATGGATATAACCTGTGTTAAAAAGGTCGGAGAGGCGGATGATTACGGTTTCTATCATTTTAATAGCATCCTCATTGGCGATATTGAGGGTATTATTACCCCCGCTAAATTCGGGATAAGCTCTTTCTATGGCCCCGGAATGTCCGGGAATATCTACTTCCGGAATTATCGTAATCTGCCGTTCGTTGGCATAGGCCGTAATATCCCTGGCTTCTTGCTCCGTTAGATACATGGCAGGACCATTAGGATTAGTCTTGTCGCCGCGGGAGCCAATTTCGACAAGTTTCGGGTATTCCTTAATGGCTATGCGCCATCCGGTATCATCCGTCAGATGCAGGTGCAACCGGTTCATTTTTTGGGCGGCCATTTGATCGATCAACTGCTTTATCGTTTCAGGACCAAAGAAATGTCGTGAAATGTCTAGCATAGCACCACGCCATTGAAATCGGGGCTGATCAGCTATGCTAAGCTGATCGAACTTCAGTTCTGACCGGAAAATTTTTTCCTCTGAAACCGGAGTCAATTGCAAAAGGGTTTGGAAGGCATAAAAATAGCCAGGTTCCGAAGCTGCTTTTATCGTTATCCTGTCGTCAGTAATATCCAACAGATACGCCTCGTCGGCCAAGGAATCCTCTTGGATCAATACGATCGAATTTTTTCCTTTCGATGCTTTTTCGATACGACATGACCATCCCGTTAAGCTTTGTAGCTCTTTGTTAAACCAGTTGGCTACTTTATGCTGTTCTTCCGTAGAAAAAGCCACTTGTGTCATGGAATCCAACACAAAAGTCCTCTCATACACGCGAACCTCTTTGGGTTGGGGGATAATGGGCAATACTACATCGGTCTTTTCCTTTCTGACGGTTGGATTACAAGCAACTAAAACCAGCAAGACTATGCTCTGTAGGAATGCTTTAGTAGTGTTACCCTCTTTCATATAACAATTTGCGTAAATCATAACTGAATTTTGAAGGTTGATGCTGGCAAACCTTCGGAATTTACCAAATTGCCATTGGAATAGGGTTGCCAGCCGTAATATACAAATTCGGGTTTACCTTGTGATGGAATTTCCACGATATTCTCTTTCAAAATAGCCGTTATTTCGTGCTTTCCATCCAAAGAAAAACCTTTGATTTTTTTATTGTCCGACGTCTTAAGTCCCTTGGCGGCATTTTTAAAATCGATTACGATCTTGCCGTTTTTAAAAGTAACTGCTGTTGGAAGGGGGCCGGAGGGTACAACTTCTTCTCCATAGGTTTTGTTCAATGCCCATCTGGCAGTCGATTTCCCACAGCTCTCTTATTGGTGGGGTGTACGTCGTTTTCAGCCCCGATGTCGCTGGTAACCGCCATGCCGCCGTGTGGTATTGTTTCTAAAAGTTTTCGTTGTTCGTTCCTGAATTCGGGCCAATACCCTGATTTATACGTTGCCGTGTCGATGGAGGAAAGTTGCACCCAGTAAAATGGCAGTTCCGGTTGTTTCCATTGTTGGCGATACTCTTGAACCATTAGTTTTTGTAGCTCCCCGTATTCGGTGACCCTTTGCGATTCTTGGGCGTTGCTCTCGCCTTGATACCAGAGAATTCCCTTGATAGGCATTTGAAATAACGGTTCTATCCCCGCTGAATAGGCGAATCCGGGTTTATAAGCGTGATTTGCCCCGAGGTCATCCTGGTAGATAACGGATGCTTCGCTAACATTTTGTCTTCCTCTTTCCCGAATCCAAACGGGTAGTGCTTCATTGATGAGCCAATTTCCCTTCACTTTTTGCGAAAATCCAGAATTTTTGCCCATGGTATCACGACCGATAAAAGTTTCGATTGGCGCACCGCCAATGGCCATATTAATAAGCCCTATCGGGATATGCTCGCTTTCTAGTATGCGTTTCCCAAAATAATAGCCAACAGCACTCATCTGTTTGATGGAGTTACTATCGCTGATGGCCCATTTTCCGTTGTAGAACTTTTTTTTATTCAACAAACGCAGCACCGAATCGGTGAACGTTTCGTTGTAGATGTCCTTTCCCGCAAAAGAGGCATTGTAAAAACGCAACTGGGGTCGGTCCGCTTTCTTTTTTTCCTCTTCAAAGTGCTTTTCGTTTTGCATGGGAAATTCCATATTGGACTGCCCGATACACAACCATACATCCCCCACCAGAACGTTGGACAGCCTGATTGTTTCCTTATCACTTGTTATTTGTACGGATTCTGGAATAGAGTTCGCTTCTCTTTTTTTAAATAGGATACTCCACGTAGAATCTTTTCGGATCCGGGTTTTTTGAACTTCGCTTTCAAACAGTACCTCCAACGAAGTATCTGGAATGCCCTTTCCCCAAAAATGGATGGGCTCATTCCTTTGAAGCACCATATCGTCCGTAAAGATATCCGGAAGACTAAGTTGTGCGGCCATCAAGTGGATGCCAAAGACGAACGATAATGTAATTCCCAAGAAAAATTTCACAAGCTGTTGTTTTGACACGAACCCGTCTGCCGGTAGGGCAGGGTTGGCTGGAATATTATAAATACTAATCTCTGAACTCCTGTGTCTGGTCTCCAGCAACCTTGACGTTTTTGGGGTCTAGTTTTTCTGACTGTTTTTATCTTCTTTATCCTTAAAAATCAAACTGAATATATACCCAAAACCAAAACAGGACGCCACCCCAAAAAAGGCGTACATCAAAAAGCTTATTTCGGTAAAAACGCTAATGTACCAAATCAAAATGGCGCTGGCTGCCAAACCCAATAAAGTTCCGGTGGCGTTGGCCTTTTTCGTGAGCATCCCCAATAGGAACATGCCGCCGAGACCACCGGTAAATAGCCCTAAGTAGCGATAAAATTGGTCCCAAAGGGATTTGATATTGGAACTTGCCATCCAAAGGGCCAATAACACTCCTAAAATCCCGGTTACCACAGTCGTAATCCGAGCGATACGCAACAATTTTTTGTCCGCCACTTTTAGCTTGAAATGTTGATGGAAATCGTTGCAATAAGCAGTCGACACGGAATTCAGACTGCTACTGATACTCGACATGGCAGCGGAAAATATGCCGGCGACCAACAGGCCCGAAACCCCGAGGGGGAGCTCATGGACAATGTACCATGGAAAAATGGAATCGTTGTTTGAAATGGCCGGAGATAGGGCATTGGGCATTTCCGTGTAAAAAATAAATAATAGGGTGCCGATACCGAAAAAGATAATGGTTGCCGGAAGGGTCAGCACCGCATTGGTGTACAGGGTCTTTTGTGAATCTTTTACGCTCGAACTCGTCAAATACCGCTGTACGATGGTCTGGTCAGTGCCCTGAGTGACCATGGCGGAGGCTAGACCGCCGATGAATACTACCCAAAAGGTAGATTCGGTAAAGTCGAAGTCCAGGTTCGCAATATTGAACTTATCACGTTCGGAGGCATAGGTAATCATATCTCCGAATGAAGTTTCCGTATGGATTATAATCCACACGACCGCCAAAATACTACCGCCCAAAAGTACGATCACCTGCAATACGTCCGTCCAGATTACCGCTTCAATGCCCCCAAAAGTGGTATAGAGGATACAGAGCACGCCCATGATCAAGATGCTGGTTTCCACGGGGATGCCCGTCACTATGGAAATGGCGAGCGAAGGCAACAACAGTACAATACCGATTCGCCCCAGCTGGAACAGGATAAACGACAGGCTTCCAAAGGCGCGCGCCGGATAATTGAAACGGTCCTCCAAGTATTCATAGGCCGTTCGGATTTTGAGTTTGTTGAAAAAGGGAATAAAGATAAACGCGATTACCGGAGTAATCAGAATGGCCGTAATATTCAGAAAGAAAAAGGACCAATCGGTTATAAAAGCCTTGGCGGGAATGGCCATGAATGTAATTGCGCTCAGCAAGGTGCCGAAGACGCTAAGTCCCGAAGCCCACCAAGGGATTCTGCCGCCGCCTACAAAATAATCTTCGGTAGACTTCTGTTTCCGGGCAAAATAGACCCCGATCAAAAGCGAGATCATGAGGTAGAGCGCCAAGACTGTATAATTGATAATGCCAAAGGGCTTGGTGGCATCGGCAATGGCATATTCCCGTACTTCGGGGGTTCTAATACCCGGGGAAACCTCTCCAGAGACGATAAAGAAGTTATCGTCCTTTTGATATGATAAGGCAGTAACGGGAATGTTGTCCGCCAAAGTATCGTACACATACCATATTTTGGTAATGGCATTGTAGCCTAGGATTTCTTTGGAAAATCCGGGATGTAAGTTCAAGAGAGCATCCCGCTCTTCGGTCAGTTCGGTGAATAGGGTATCCCTCTTTTTGGGATTCAGCAACTGCTCGCGGGGTTCGTCCGGCGGGGGTCCGTTCGGCGAGGCGAGTTGTTCGAGTCTCAGGGAAATATTCTCTAACTGGTCGAACAACAGCTCGTCGGAACCGCCATAGATCATGATGTTCATCGAACCTATGCTTTCGGCGGAAGCGCCCATCAAGACCCTAGGTTTTCCATCGATCAGAACATCCCCTTCATTCTTCCAAATGCCATCCTTCAAATCATAGGACAGATAGTTGGTCAAGGTTTCCGATTTCTTGCCCGTTGTTTGGTTGCGACCACCGATAACGAAAAGTTTTCTGGAATCTTTTGTTTCTTGAACTGCAATGGAAAGTACCGCTCGCGGAGAACCAGGAAAATCGGCCAGTTTTTCCCATTTTTTAAGGCCACCCAAGTACATTCTGTAAATTGAATTGACACTTTTTTCGGAATTTTTGCCCCCAACGACGTACACATAGCCTTCTTCGACGACGGCAGCAGTATAGGCCAAGGGTTCGGGGAGGGGAGGATAGTCGGTAATCTCGACTCCCTTCGATGCAGGATTGTACTTTAAAGATAAAACCTGATCGGTTGTGGATTCTCCGGTCTCCCCGCCGATGACAAAAACCCCCTCTGGAGTCGATACGGAAGCTCCGTAGGCGAGGGGAGAAGGTAAGCTTTGGTCCGATACTTGCCATTGACCGTCAACTAGCACATAAATTTCATCGCTGTAGACCTTATGACCACCGTTCCAAGGCAAGCCATTGGGAAAATTGGCCCCGCCCGTGGCCAAGATGGCCCCGTTGTGTGCACCGCCCATCATACCGGCATAACCCAAAGACGGTTGACCTTCTTCCTGTGCGGGTAGACTGGGTAGGTCGGTTATCCCGGTTTTTTGAACTTCCTGACCGGATGATATCAGCGCGAACAAAAGTAAGAGTACTGTGGTTGCAATGTGGTTAGGTTTGCTCATGTTCTTCGGTGTTTGTGGGCATAAAAAAGATAACTACTCAGCTCGTCTTTTGATTTTTCCAATTTGAGCTGTCCCCAATCAATCTATTTCAAAACTAAATTCGTCGTAATCTGCGGTACGCCAGGCATGTTCTTGTGTGGTGGGCGAAATGGCGAAAAAAGGCGAAAAGGTCTTGACTTTTACGGTATGATTATTGGGCATAAATTCCAAAATCCGTAGCCAGCCATCCCCGCCATTACCCATCCATCCGCCGCCCATCGCCTGTGCGTTGAATACCATTTGCTGCACCTTTTTGCCCGCGGCATTGCGATCGGTACGAAAACCTACATGGGCTCTAGCATCATTGGGCGCTCCGATGTGCCCCGAAAAGACAAGCTGGACATTATTGGAAGGTTTTACCAACTTTTCAAAAATGGCTTTCCCGTAGTTACCGTCTTCAATCGGATAATTCTCCTTGACGATATGCTTGTTTTCGGCATTGAGATACGAATGGGTAAGCACTACAACGGTATGGTCTTTATATTTTTCCAAATCCACTACGTTTTTTGCCCAGCCAAGGACGGTATCCCGAGGAGCAAATTCCATGGAAATAAACAGCATTTCTCTGCCATGCGGGGATGTAAATTCAAAAACAGCATTTTCTAGGGTAGGAATGCCTTCCGCGTTTAATGCTACTTCCCGTAAAATCTTCTGATTTTCCTTATTCTTGTCAACTGGAAAATAACGGTTGAAGTTAGATCTTCGGTTTTCAATATTCGTATATCCATAATCATGATTTCCAGTAGCCGTGATATAGGGAACTCTACCATCCAGACGTGAAAATGCATTAGAAACTGATTCCCACTGAAGCTTACTGGACTGATTGGCCACTATGCCATCGGGGTTGATCATCTCATTCTGTTCTACCAAATCACCGGTGCATAGAACCATCTTAATATTAAGGCTATCGATATTTTCACTGACCCATGTGGTCATCAATTCGGGTATGGGCTGATTGCGGCCGAACTTGACGTAGGTTTGAGGATCGGGTAGGATGATCATTGTCCAGGAGTCCGGTGAACTTAATTGGGGAGGCGCATACTTTTCTTGCGCGGCGACAGGCAGGCTCCAAAGTGTAAGTAGCAGAACAAAAAACGTCAGGGTGCCTTTAATAATCGATGGGCAAATACTATCTTCTTTTTTCATTGGGCAATTATTTTACAGAGTTACACAAAAGTTGTCCCGAATGATCGTGACGCTATTGCAAACAAAAACATTTTTAATAGGATTCGCTCTTAACTTTTTCGATTAAAAATCCTTTTACATCTTCCTGTTTGGCCGTCGAAATAAAATGCACATAGCTGATACCATGTATATTTTTCTGGTTCAGTGGCAAAGTGATTATTTCATTTCCCTTCTCATCGATCACACGACACCCCTTGTTTTTAGTTGTAAGATCCCAGTCGAAAAGTAATGTTTGCCATTGGTTTTCTTGCAATCCTGATAATTCAAAGTTGTACATGGCAAAGGTATACGCTGTAGTGTCAGATGGATTGAACCAGCGGTCCGTGAGACTTATTCTTCCTCCCTGACTTCCTTCTGGAATGTAAACCGAAGCCTCAAAACGTCCTTTTTGCAATGCGGGGAAATTCCAGACTGCACCCTGATTTGATATTTCAAGCTCATCATTGTCCATCCTGGCAATTTTAAGTGCTTTCTTCCCTCCATCGACAGGATTCGAAACTAACTGCGCTCCTTGCGTCCTGTTGTATGCGCAATGCCCAACAATTCCTTTTTTATAAAGAAATGTACTCCACTTATCCAATCCTTTCGAAAAGTCATCCTTCCTAGAAGTTTCAGTAAGCCAGTTGGGGTCAAAAATCAACATTTTCCGGTGTTCTTTATGTTGTCCAAGGGAAACCAAAACCTTTCCGCCTGGCAATTCTACGGATTGGTTCTGGTGTACGCTCATATCCAAACTGAAACGCTGATCGGCTTCCCCATAATCCGAATCGTTCCTTTTTGGATTTAGGATAAGCTCCCGGAAACCCTTCCAGGTCTTTCCTTCATCTTCCGAAATAGCGGCATGCAAGACATCGCGATTGGTAAAGACATCTTCCCAAATACCATCAACTCCTTCCTTTTCAGGTAATGGCGTGGTATTGTTCCAGATAAATAGCAATCGCCCATCGTTTAATCGATTCATTGTGGGCATAGTAATGGTACCATAAAATGGTGAGGCTTCCAATTCACTCCATGTCTCACCGCCATCTTCAGAGAAGCTCTCGTAATGTTGATCTTGCGCGGTACGGGCTATCATCCATATTCTTCCGTCAAGCAATTCAATAAGAGTTGGTTCAACAGCTCCATGGTTCCATCGGTATCCTTTGTGAACACCTTCTGGTTTATGATCTGGTGCTTGCACAAACTGGGAACGTTTCCAGCTTAATCCATCATCATCGGAATAAAATACACCACAACCAAAAAGCGCAGTACTGTGTGCACCTACAAGAATACGTTTGCCCTCTTTGATAAAGACCGGTGGCTTCAACATAATATAGCTGCCTTCATCCTTCTTTGGGTTATATGCTTCAGTCCGTATCCAATCGCCATCGATACCCCCTTTTGAACGAACGCCTAATACTCCCTTTTCACCCGTGTCTAACCGGATATATTCGCCTGTAACCGGACTCTTTACATCTGCACCGATCCATTTGTTCTTTACATACACCGAGTCCCATGTGAAACCCTTATCGTTACTCCGGAGGTAGTATGATGTCTTTTCTTTATTACCTTGACCGTAATTGTAATGGCGAATTTCTCCGTTGTCTAAGCGTACCAGACCGATAAAGGCGTTATTAGGAGGCGAACCGACGATAGCGGGTTCATAAACTTTACTTAACGGATTGTCACACCCGGTAAGCAGTAGAAAAGAAATCAGAAAAGCCCTTAAATACTTTAAGACATTATAAATAGTCTTATTTGTTTCCATTTTTCAACCTCAGTTTAAATTCTCTGATTCCCACTACTTTCATTTCTTTGGCTTTCTATATTTGTCTTTGCCATCAGTCAGCCATTTCAATGAAAAGCTGGCAAACATGTTCTCGGTATAGTCATCCTTTTCAAAGAACACGCCTATATCCCCATTATCCAAAACGGTAAGTGAAGAATAGGCGGCACTGCCCCCATATATTGTTTTGCCATCTGACCAAGTCTTTCCCTCGTCGTAACTTATACGCACCGTTAAGTTCTTGCGTCCTTCGGTCGAATTTGCATTGGCGAACAACAATCGATTTTTCTGGTATCCATCTTTAATTGAGGTGTAGCGGATGATACTGGCGTTACATCCCGGATCAGTTAGTTGAGGTTCCGGTTCCGTGGTCCAGGTTTTGCCTTCATCCGAAGATATATGCACATACCGGACTCCCTTTTTATCGTTGGCACGGGCGTTGACCATCCATCTTCCATCTTCCAGCTCGATTATTTTGGATTCATCGGCGGGCATGATGGGCGTGTCGATAAAGAACCAAGTTTTGCCGTGGTCGTCACTCCCGAAGATATGCAGGCCACTGTTCAGGTTGACCATACAGTGCAAAAGTTTACCGCCACGGGTTTGAATACCCCGACCTGACGTAATAAATTTAAAATCTTTGTGCCATTCGGGTTTTGCAATCTGATTGGTTATGTCTTCAGGTTTGCTCCATGTTTTACCGTTGTCGTCGCTCTTTACGACATGCAAATAGTAAATGTCTTTTTCGGTATCCAGGTTCATATAGTTATAGAAAAGGAAAATCTCGTTGGTCATTTCATCAACGATCATTGAGGGATCTGAAGCCGATTCGCCCAACGGAAAATCTAAAACGGTCTCAATGGGCGACCAGATTTTGCCGTTGTCTGTGCTTCTGCGCAATACAATGTTGATGTCGTCGCTTCCCCTTAAGTCGTTACAGGATGGAATCCGTTCGTCGATGGCGGCAAGCACATCCCCATTGGGCGCGGTTACCAATGCAGGGATACGATAACAGGATATCGAATCGTTGTTTGACGCATTGAAAAGATCTTCATAAGCAGTAAGCCCTTTGGCCATTTGATACGTTTGGTCTTGCGCTTTTGCGGAAAAAGCTAAAAAGATTAGGATAAATAGCGGATATAGTTTCATAATTGTGTGGTTATCAAGTTAATTTAAGCAATTTTTGGAAAATCTTTGCTTTGTTTTGGAGCTTTATTTGGATACTTCATTGGGATTAGGGTCGGTTTCAATTCGTTCAAACGCTTTCCAACACTGGTACAATGCGCGCGGTACATGAAAACAGCCTTTCCATTTCCCGCCTTTTAGGGTCGATGAGGGTTGCCCTTGACGGTTCAAATAACCGAACCATTCACCGTTTTCGGGATCTGGAAAATGGGACCACGCATATTCGTGTACTTTTTGGTACCAGTGCTTTATTTCTTTCGTTGGATGGTATTCGTAGGCTTTGGCCAAGGCGACCAATGCTTCCAAGTGGACCCACCAAAGTTTTTGGTCGTGTTCCAGTTGTTGGGGCGGATGGCCTTTGGCATCCATAAAATAGAAGATGCCACCGAATTCGCGGTCCCAGCCGTATTCTAAAATTCGGATGATCGTATTTGTTGCCCTTTGGATGAGGTTAGGGTCGTTTTGTCGTACCCCGATATCGATCATAAACCACATAGCTTCTATGCCGTGACCCGGATTGATAAGTCTGCCGTCGAAACTGTCGTGCAGAGAACCGTCGGAAAGCACATTTTCGTAAATAAGTCCGGAATCTTTTTGAAGAAAAACTTCCATGACCTCAAGGACGCTGAAATCTATCGTCTGTTGCACCTCTTCGGGTTCAAGGATGTCTTCGAGTTCCAATACCAGGTTGGACAAGATCATCGGAAGGGCGAAATTCTTTAGTGGCCGTTCGCTGGTACTCTTTTCATAAGTTCCTTTCGGTTTATCTTTCCGGTGCAAAATATTGCGGTACGTGTTTTTGGCAAGTGTCTTGAATTCTTCATCGCCGGAAGCCTTGGCATATTGCGCAAAGGCCATGGCTGCAAAACAATCGGAGAAAATGTTATAGGGCTGTACCAAGGGTTTCCCTTCTCGGGTAAGGGAGAAATAGAAGTTGCCCTTGTCATCCATTGCGTGGGCTTTTAGGAACTCCGCTCCCGATCTGGCCATTTGCAACCAAGAATCACGTTGTTCCACTTGATTATAGAGCATCGAAAATAGCCATACCTGCCGGCCTTGTAACCAGACAAATTTGTCGGTATCGTACATTTTTCCAGATTGGTCTAGACAGGTGAAATAGCCGCCATATTGGTTATCTAGCGAGTATTGTTCCCAAAATGGAAGTACATCGTTGAAGAGTGCGTTTTTATAGTGTGCCGCGTAGTTCATAGTATATGTATGACATAACACAAACTTAAACAAAATTTGTTTAACTTCGTAGGTAGAAAGATAGTTAAAGCATATTATCCGGTCTCTCGGAATAAAGGGCATCCTAAAGCAATAAAAAAAGGGATGTTTTCAGTTTGATATTGGTCATTCAAAAAATTTAAAGTCCGAGGTTCTTCGTATGTTTGAAAACCCTGCTTATTGAAATCTGCTGCTTATCGGATTTTACTTTTTTAAAACCCCCATACAACCTAATACAAATATGATAAAGAAATTAAAGGATTTAAAACCGGTAGATACCGGATCGCTCGTTGATAAGGTAGAAGTGAGTCTATTGTCTTTTTTCAAGGACAATGACTTGAAGCCCGGTGATTCCATTCCCAAGGAACTGGAGTTCGCCGAATCGCTTGGAGTTAGTAGGACCGTGGTGCGGGAAGCCTTGCTCCGTTTAAGGACCTTGGGTCTTATCGATTCCAGAAAACACAAGGGCATGACTTTAAAACGGCCCGACATCATCAACAACTTTGCGCGCATGATGGATCCGACCCTTTTGGGCAAGGATACTTTAAAACAGCTGTTCGAATTCAGACTAATTTTGGAGATGGGCATGGCCGATTTCCTTTTTGAGCACAAGACCCAAAAAGATATGAACGAACTCGAGGAGATTGTAGAGGCAGAAGAGGCCACTGCTAGCGGAAAGATTCGTTTTACGCTGGACAAAGAGGTCGCTTTTCATGGAAAACTGTACCAAATGTCGAACAATATCACTTTACAAAAGTTCCAAGATCTTCTACTTCCTGTTTTTAACTATGTATATCAAAAGGATACGAAGTACACCGATCTTAACGATTATCATTTTTCAAACGGTCAGTTCGTCAGTCACCGGATGTTATTGGAAAATTTAAAAGTAGGCACACCGGAAACCTTCAGAACCGCCATGCGCCGCCATTTGGAACCTCATTTCGATCATGCATTTAAAAAGGAGGGGGCCAAATAAAAAAGGCCTTGGTTAACGCAACCAAGACCTTTTTGCTACTCACCTAACTCAACTAACTTTCTTTAATTATATCCAGGGGTCTGCTCCAGCAATGGGTTCCTACCAATCATATCCAAGGTAATGGGCAACAACAATTTGAATTCTTCCCCAGCGTTTAAAAATGGAACGTTGTCGATGACATAGCTGTCGCCGGCTCTTCTCAAATCCCACCATCTTTTCCCTTCCGCTACGAATTCCTTGTAGCGTTCTTCTAGTATGGCATCCGTATTTTGCGCTTGCGAGCCATTTATATAGCCATTGGTAGCAGCATCATAGTTTTCGGCATAGGCTCTTTCCCTGATTTGGTTGATTTCTCCGGAAGGATTTTCACCCAGTAAATTTTTGGCCTCGGCCAATAGCAGCAATACATCGGCATATCGGTAAATTGGCACATCGTTATCGGAAATCCGGATACTGCCGTCGACAGTTCCGTCGAATTTATTGATAACCGACCCAAAATAGGTATCGGCATCAAAGGTCGGATAGCCGGCCCCTCCATTGTCATCGGTAAATAGGCGAATGAAGGTAGCGTCCTTTCTTGCATCTAAATTATCGTCGGTAAGAATAAGAGTTTTGTCGGAAGGTCCGTATCTATTTGCTCCATTTACGATAAAATCCGACAACGAATTGCCCTCACTATCGAATTGGGGCTGTATTTCCGTTGTTCGCCCAGTTAGTAAACTGTAGAAATTAGTTGCTTGGTCCTGTTCGTACTGAAAGGCGAAGATAAATTCCTTATTATTTTCATTGTCGATCGACCATAGATCGGCAAAGTTTGGCGCCAATTTTACATCTAAGGAAGCAACCTCCTGTAACGCGTTCTTGGCCTCGATGTAATCGGCATCGCCGCCTGCCAGCAATGTGCCCGACCAAATATAGACATCTCCCTTAAGAGCTAAGGTAGCTGCCTTTGACCAATACACACGCTTGTCTAACCAATATGACCCGTCGGATCCAAAAGCATCCAAAGAGGCCCGTATGTCGGCCTTTATCAATGCCATAACCTCAGATTGGGGGGCTCTTGGCTTGCTCAAACCTTGAGGATCCGTAGTGGCCAAAGGTTCCGTGCTAATGGGTACCGCACCCCATGTTTTTAGCAAGGTATAGTAATGCAATGCCCGAATTCCATATGCTTGGCCCAGCATGTGATTTTTATCCGCCTCGTTATTGAATTCGATGTTCGGCACATTAAGCAGAAAATCGTTCAACTGATGAATCTCGTTATACAGACCCGCCCAACCCCCAAAGGGTGCGGTGGATACGGTTATATTCGATTCAATAAGCTCCACATTGGCCGGAGACTCGAAAGTTTGGCCACCATACATATCGCTTCGTATCTCACCTAATAGCCATTGGGTATTATTTGTGCCCCTAAAGGAGCCATATAGACCAGTATGTGCGGCACGTGCACCGTTTTCGGATTCCCAAAAACCGGCAACGGTCAGTTCACTTGGGGCTTCGAGTTCCAGCTCTTTTTCACACGAACTAAAAGCTACTAGCATGATAATTATATATAGATATTTCATGTTGAAGATATTTAAAAAGTTAGATTGAGTCCTAAAGTATATGTTCTGGGAACGGGAAACTGACCTGCTTGAAAACCACCTTCTTCGGGAGTATCTCCGCTATATCCTTTGAAATAATATAAATTAGAGCCGGTCAAGTATAAGCTCAGCCCCTTTATCTTGTCATTAAAAGCCTTCGTAGGTATATCATAACTCATGGTTACCTCACGTAACGCCAAATAATCGCCTTTTTCCCAGAAACGGCTGCTGATCGTACTTTCATTACCCCTAAAAATATTCCTTTGGGCGTCAACAAAGACGAATCTCGGAACATCCGTATTCCGATTTTCAGGCGTCCATGATTGTAACACGATGGCGTCTTGGTTCAAGTTCCCTTGGGTCTGCCCAAAACCTTTTCCACGAATATGATTATAAATAATATGTCCTGTAGCAAAATCGGTCTTGACGAACAGTCCGAAATTCTTGTATTTTAAGTTTGAAGTGAAACCACCGATCAGGTCAGGGGTCGTACGACCAATGACACGCCTATCAAAACTGTTTATGATGTCATCACCATCAGTATCTACCCAAGCGACATCGCCCGGATAGCGTTGCGTGGGATTCGGCAATAGTTCATCCTGTCGGGTCGCATGTGCATCGACCGCAGCTTGATCGGTATAAATATAATCCTGTATATAGGCCGTTACTAAATCTTGGCCTACGCGCTGACCTTCTTGAAGACCACCGACCCATATCTGTTCGCCGGTATTGGGGTCATTGATCTGCACACCGCCTTGACGGTTAAGCTCATTATCGTTTTCGGGTAATTTTACGACAAAATTCTTGCTGTGGGACAATGTTCCTCCTAATTGCCATTGCACCTCATCGGTTCTAATGGCATCGGCGGTCAACTGAAGCTCAAAACCTTTATTACGCAAGGTGCCGTTGTTAGTTCGGATGGATCCAAACCCGGTCCAAAAGGGCAGCGTAAGATCGGAAATCTTATCCTTTACGTCCCGTATGAAGTAATCACCGATAAGGGTCAATCTATTGTCGAAGAAAGATACATCCAATCCCACGTTAAACGTTGTGGAACGTTCCCATTGCAGGTCCAAAGTAGGGAGTCCGGTATTGGCGTAACCCGTTTGACCATCATAGATACCTTGGGAACCATAGGAACCGAACACTACATAGTTCGCTACACGATCAGGCTGTCCGGGAGGAACCAAAGATGAAAGGTTGCCATTGACTCCGTAGCTCAACCTTGGCTTAAAGTTTGAAATGACTTTACCCAAGGATGAATCCAGAAAAAAATCTTCCTTGTGCACATTCCATCCCAAGGAAACCCCGGGAAAGAAACCGTATTTATTATTTGCCAATTGCGATGAACCGTCATAGCGATAGGTAAAGCTCGCCAAATATTTATCTGCGAAGTCATAGTTCAAGCGACCGAATGTGGACAGTATTATGTTTTCGGATTCAAAGCTGGAAGGAACTCCGTTTGCCTCACTACCTGCATTCAGTGTGAAGATAAGATCAGTTGGGGAGTCTTGCGTAGCCGCATTCAACCCAAAATAGTTGTTTTTATAATATTCCGCTCCCAGAAGAAGACTGAAGGTATGGTTCTTTATTGATTTGGTATAATTTAAGGTAGCCGTTAATTGATTTCGTAAGGTTCTATCAAGACTGGCGGAAGCATTTCTGTTGGTTATCAATGTACCACCATTGAGAAATGCCTTGTTGAAGGCTTCGTTATGGTTATTGATCGTAAAATGGCTCCCGGTCAATGAAAAGGCCAGGTCTTTTGTAATATCGTAATCTAAAATAACGGAAGCTGACAGGCGTTGCTCCAAATTTTTTCTGATAAACTTATCAATATAATACAAAGGGTTTCCAAACCCGCTGTTTGTGCCAGGGTTCAAATCATCGGAAAGCGTACCGTCAGGATTGTTGTCGTAGGTTCTGGATGTAGGGGCTTGTCCGGAGAATCGTCTAAATACGGTATCGTCCCCTCCCAAGGGACTTCTGTTCAAGTTAGAATGGGAATACAGGATATTCGAAGATACTTTTAACTTGTCCGATATGTTATAGGATGCGGAAAACTTACCCGAATATCTCTTGAAGCCCGAACCTAACACAAGGCCGTCGTTATCTAAATAACCTAATCCCAAATAGTAAGTGCCTTTTTCGTTACCCCCATCAAAAGAGAGATAATGGTCGATGATTTGACTGGGCTGGTAGATGTTGTCGCTTACGTCATTATCGAGAAATAAAATTTGTTGACCAGGATTCAGAGGGTCTTCAACCGTATTCCAGCCCGGTTGGTTCAACAAATACCGGTTATCATCGGAAAGGAACTGCGTCGTAAATGGCGAATCTGTAGTATTACCACCCGTACCAAAGGCCAAAGGACCATCCAAAAAAGCGGCGAAACCCGTATCGTTGCCTGTTGCCTGTCTATAATATTGAACAGCTTGCCGGTTGTATCTAATAAAATCGGAAGCCTCTAGGTAAGTCGGTGTTTCCCGTTTGCGGTTGACACTGTATTTCTGCTTATAACTGATATTCGATCGGCCTACCTTCCCCGATTTGGTGGTAACCAAGACCACACCATTGGCGGATCGAGCCCCATAAATGGCGGTTGCAGCTGCGTCCTTTAAAACTTCTATGGATTCTATGTCGTCCGAATTCAAGGCATAAAAACTTCCCGGAATACCATCGATCAAAATCAAAGGGTCACCTGAACCATCAAAGTTAGTACCTCCACGCAGTACAATATTAGGGGTCGACCCAGGTTGTCCCGTAGTATTTGTGACCCTAAGACCGGCAATGGTGCCCTGTAATGCAGTTGCGGCATTAGACCTACTTGAGGTTTCCAGGATCCGGGTATCCAACTTGGCGACAGAGGTGGTTAGCTTGGCCCTGGATTGTTTCCCGTATCCCGTTACGACCACTTCGTCTAATGTCGCAAAATCTTCTTGAAGTACCACATCGATGTTGGATTGGTTGTCAATGGGAATTTCCTGTGATGCATATCCTATATAACTGAACATTAGGATATCGTCGGTATTTGCTTCGATTAAATAATTCCCATCGAAGTCTGTTTGTGCGCCGTTGGTGGTCCCTTTGACCACGATGCTTGCACCGGGCAAAGGCACGCCTTGAGAATCCGAAACAGTGCCCGTAATCTCGGTTTGTTGCGCAAATGCGCTTATACAGAAAAGCATCAAAATTGCAGACAGAACGCTGAGTGAATTTAGCCATGAAAAATGGGAAGCAGGCTTCTGGAGTACTTTCTGCCCTGTAACGATTTGTTTTTTAACGTATTTCATGTTAATAAGGTTGAGTTAACATTAGTTTAAGCTTGGCGCAATATACAATTATAATGTATTATGTTATACATAACATTAACATATTTTTGATATTTAACACTTTGGCCGCTCCTTTAAAAAATTCCACCTCGAATCAGGATTGGAACCTCCGTCTAATAAGCAGTTAAAGAAACTCCTCGGAAAACGAGGTGCTTAATAGGGGGAGTACCTGATGTTGATCCAAGGCCTGTACGGCGGTGGTCAGTTGCGCGTCTGTCATCGTGTTGTGTGGAAAGCGGCTCGACCCCATGTCCAACCCGAAAAGTCGCATAAAACTCTTTCCAGCCCCGTTAAAGCCGCTGATTTTGTCCAAAATTTGCACAAAGAAGACCGCTTTTTCCTGAAGTGATTCCGCCTTTTGGGTATCTCCTTCCTTAGATGAGGAAATGATTTGGTAATAGAGCGGAGCCAAATGGTTATAGGTGCTACCGACCCAACCCGTAGCACCGAGTGGCAAGCTGGTTACCAATTTCTCATCGACCCCGAAAAGTATGTTTTGCGAGCCTTGATTAAAATGTAGGCAGTCTTTGAAATCGCTGGGATTGAAATCGGAATATTTAATACCCGCAAAATTTGGAATGATCTTAACCGCCTTCCCCAAGAAATCGAACATCGAAAAATCGGCACCGGTCAAAACGGGAATATGGTAATAATAAAAGGGTAGGCTGGGGGCGCTCTTCGCGATTTCGGAGCAATACTGTAAGAGACTATCTACTGTTTTTGGTTTGAAGTAAAAAGGGGGAAGGGCGCAAATTGCATCGGCCAAATCTTCGGAATGAGATGCCAATTCTTGGGCCTCCCTAACATTGGTGTGCCCGACATGATTTGTGAGAAAAAAATCGGCCGGTTTGTTTTGGGCCCAAGCCTCGATCAGCTGTTTGCGCTCTTTAGTGCTCAGCGATACAAAATCCCCGGTGGAGCCGTTCACAAAAGCACCTTCGACGTTGTTAATCTTTAAAAATTGCCCATAAGGCTTGATGATTTCAAGATTTAGAGAGCCATCGTGATGCATCGGGGCGTACGTGGCGGCAATTAGGTTTTTCATATCATATTATATATATCACAATGCTAAAGATTGATTATTCTTCCCGCTATGCGTTTGATTTTAGATGGTGTGTGATACGTTTTGAGGACATCTGGTTGTATCATTGAACTATAACCTCATCCAAAAACATGAAGGCACTGCCACCGGTGGGCGGATGGGCCAAGTTTGACACGTTTATCTTTATAAATCGCGCCTTTTGCACGTTGAATTCGACTTTGAAATCCTCTAGCTTTGTATATCCGTTGGTTTGGAAATCGCGATGTAGTTCCCCGACTGTGGTAAAACTTTTGCCATCTTCAGAAACGGATATTTCTATCTTCTTGGGATAATAAATACCCGAGGGTTGGTTTTCCATGGCACCCACCGCTACAGAAGAGATCTCGACAGGCTTTTCAAGGTCGACGGTAATCTCCGCATCGTCTTCGAGCCAAGCCAGCCATTGACCGTCGTGAAAGTTCTTGCTACCACGAAGTACATTGACCATGGTGTTATCACCAGTTCCATTATATTGTTTCGAATATTCTGGGGTATAAGTTACCGGTTTGCCCACTGCTTTGTGAAAGTTGAAGGTTTTCGTAAGGGTGTCACCTACGATTTGGTCATCCTCAAAAAAGGCGGTCTTTATTGTGGTCGTACTGTCAAACCTAAGCGAATCCGAGAAGGATGGGGAAGAGGCGGTCAATGGAACATCGTCTATGGCAAAGCGGATTTCACTGTCGGGAAATTCGTTCTGTAATCGCACCGTAATACTACCATCTTCGTTAAGCGTACTTTGTGCCGTTACGGCGTAGGCGCTACGGGAGTAGTTAATGCCCAGGGCGTCTAAACGTTTGAAAAGATTAGGGACCTTTTTCGCAAATCCCTGCCAATCCTTTTTATCCTTTGGCGTCCATAAAGCTTCGGATAGGGCGGCCAGTCTTGGGTATAGCATATATTCGGATTGCTTTTCATCGGTAATAAACTCCGACCATAGGTTGCCTTGACTGCCGAGAATGTGCTTTTTTTG
>RCMY010001833.1_pt1 | contig 19600 bp, 22 predicted proteins | sample 2041341 | NCBI WGS metagenome assembly RCMY01 (sample SAMN09708234, study PRJNA481090) | Marine sediment metagenome, whole genome shotgun sequencing project. | reverse complement strand
TGGGTGGTGCCGCGTGCTGCGTCTGGTTCGTGATCAGCTCGGGCTGAACCTCGGATAGTCGTCGGGGTGGCGCAGCATGTAGGCCGCACCGTTGTCGCCGGCGACGGCTGCGTTGCCACCGAAGATGGCTTCCTTGCTCCAGGTGAAGAGCTCGCGGTTGGCGCCGAGGCGAGCGAGTTCGCCGGCTTTGGCCTTGGCGGTCTCGACGACACCCTCGAGCGGGGCGACGTGTTGCACCATTCCCGCAGCAAGTGCATCGGGCCCGGTCCACCGTCGTGCCAATTGCACCGTCTCGAAGAAGACAGGCATCGAGAGCTTGTGGCGGAAGAGCGCAAGCTCGGCGTGCGGGATCGACATGCCGAGATCGAGTTCGTTGGCACAGAGATAGCCGCGGTCTTCGCGCATGACGCGAACGTCGTGGCACATCGACAGCATCAGTCCGGCGCCGAACGCATGACCACCGATCGCAGCGACGGTCGGGACGCCCATGGTGATGACTCGTGCCATGAACGCCATGAACTCGTGGCCGAACGCCTCGCGATCGCCACCACGGTGGCCGGGTTCGGCCGACAGCCATTCGAGGTCGAGTCCGTTCGAGAAGAACTTCGGATCGGCCGACGTCGTGACCAGCGCAGCTGGGCCCTCGGTCGCGTCGATGGCATCCAACGCGCTGTTCATGGCCCGGGTGAAGGTGGTGTTCCACCGGTTCTCACCGTCGATCATGGTGAGCACGAAAATGTCGCCCTCACGATCGAGGGTCACCATCTCGTGATCGAGAAGGCGTTCGCTCGTCGTGGTGTCGTTACCGCTCATTCTGGCTGCGTCTCCGTTGGTCACTCGGACCATGCCTTGATCGTCTCGATCGTGTCGAGTGGGTTGTCACCCGCCGGGTTGATGTTGAGATGGGTGACGCCGACTCGCTTGTAGACCGCCAGGCGCTCACGCACATGGGCTTCGTCGCCACACAGCATCGACAGGTCGAGGTACTCGTCGGGAACCGCGGCGGTCGCTTCGGCTCGCTTGCCGGAGAGGAAGAGGTCCTGGATCTTCTCGGCTTCTTCTTCCCACCCGTAGCGGCAGAACAAGTCGTTGTAGAAGTTCTTCGACTTCGCGCCCATGCCGCCGACGTAGAAGGCGATGTGTGCTCTCGCTGCTTCGCGTGCCTCGGCAACGTGCGGGCCGTCGCCGAGGGCCACCACACCGCCGCCGATGATGTCGAGCGGTGGGAGGTCAGGGGAACGCTTGGCCTTGCCCGCGGCGAGCGACTCGCCCCAGACCTGTTCGAAACGATCGGGGACGAAGTGGATCGTCTGCCAGCCGTTGGCGATCTCGGCGGTCATCTCGACGTTCTTCGGACCGATCGACGCAACGACGATCGGGATGTCTTTCTCGGGGGGCCGGTTCATGAACTTCAGCGGCTTGCCGAGTCCGGTGCCCTCGCCCTCGGGGAGCGGGAGCTTGAACGACTTCCCGTCGTGGGTGACTCGATCGCCACTCCACACCTTGCGGCAGATCTCGATGACGTCGCGGGTCCGGCCGATCGGCTTGGAGAACGGATACCCGTGCCAGCCCTCGATCACCTGCGGCCCGGACGTGCCGAGCCCGAGAATGAAGCGTCCTTCCGACAGGGCGTCGAGCGTGGCTGCGGTCTGTGCGATCAGCGCCGGGCTCCGGGAGTAGACGGGGAGAATGCCCGTCATGAGCTCGAGCGTCTCGGTCTTCGCGGCGATGTACGCGAGGGTCGAGACGAGGTCGTAGCCGTAGATCTCGCCGCCCCACACCATGTCGATGCCGGCTGCTTCGAGATCGACGGCCTGTTTGGCCAGGCGGTGCGGGTCGCCGTCGAATCCGATGGTCGTACTGAGTTTCATGTGAGTAACCGTTCGCTCGTCGAGGTCTGGTGGCGCTGCTCCCAAGCAGAGCGTCGCCGATCAGCAGACTAGAAGACCCGCCGAACCCAGGCGATTCCCACCACCAACACCCACCCCAGAAGTTTCGTCGTTCAGGCCCTTCTGTGGGCTCGAACGACGAAACCTCTCGACACACCCCCGAAGCTCCGTCGCTGGAGCCCTTCGGCGGGCTCGGGCGACGGAACTTCTGGGGTGGGTTTGGGGGAGTCAGGGGCTGGATGGGTCTTGTGGTCAGAAGGTTCCTTGACCAATTGACCGGTTGCTCGTAGCGTTCGAACGGCCGTAACGGTGTGGGGAAACGGGGAGCCAGATGAGGATCGAGAACTCCATCGAGATCGCTGCGCCGGTCGCTCGGGTGTGGCGGCTCACGGTCGAGGTCGAGTCGTTGCCCGAGCTCACCCCGACGATCACCAGCGTCGAGCGACTCGACGACGGGCCGCTGCGAGTGGGCTCGACAGCACGGGTGAAGCAGCCGGCCCAGGGACCCAAGACCTGGACCGTGACCTCACTCGAGCCCAGCACGTACTTTGCGTGGGCGGCAAAGGCGCTGGGGACGACCATGACCGGAGGTCACCTGCTCACACCGACCGAGACCGGAACGCGCAACACGCTCAGCATCGAGATCGAAGGTCGCCTCGCCCCTGTGGTCGGAGCGTTGTTGAGGCGGCCACTGGCGAAGGCCCTCGAGACCGAGAACGAGGGTTTCAAATCGGCAGCCGAAGCCTGAGTCGCCGACGAGTCGAAACTGTACGCGACGCAGCGGTGGGATGCGCCAGACTGGTCGAATGCTTCGTGTGGGAACGATCGTCATGGGTGCTGAGAACGTCGAGCGAGCGGTCGATTTCTGGTCGAACGCGCTTGGGTACACGCCGCACCGCTTTCCTGATTCCGAAAACGAGTTCACGATCCTCGTACCGCCCGGTGGTGTGGGCGCCAGGGTGGCACTTCAGGCCAGCGAGGTGCCGGCTGGCCCGAGTCCGAGGGTGCATGTCGACCTCGTCGTCGACAGTGCCGAGGAGCAGGCCAGCGAAGTGGCTCGCCTCATTGGGATCGGAGCCACCGAGACCGATTGGGCCTTCTACCCCGATGATCCTGACTTCGTCGTGTTGTCCGATACCGAAGGCAACCGGTTCTGTGTCGTCGACGCAAGTCATGGCTGATGCTCGTCGATGCGCCCGGCTGGGATGTGCCTGGCGGTGATGAGCTCCGGAGGAGTGGCATGAGGTACGGAAGTCGGGCCGACTCGGCGCTCGACCGTGGGGCGCTCCTGGCATGAACCCTGCGGCACCTGCACTGCCGAGCGAAAGAGATTGGCATCGACTCGGTGTCCACCTCGGCGACGAACTGCACTCGGGCAAGCAGTCGAGAGCGTTCGCGGCCCAGTTCGGCCACCGGTCGATCGTCGTCAAGCTGACAGACTCCCGCCATGCCGACGCTGAGGGCCTCACGGAGCGAATGGGAATCGTGGAGCAGCTCGCCGCCGAAGCCCCCGACGTCGTTTCGCCGATCAGGGTCCGAGGAGGCCTCGTGCAACTACTCGGTGCGTGGCTGGTGACGGTCGCTCCCTTGATCGAGGGCACGTCACTCGACCTCTCCGATCCGAGCGACGGCGTGCTGATGGGCAGCAGCCTTGCGGCGCTGCACCGGTCGCTGGCCGACACCGGACCATCCGACCTGGGACCGGTTGCGGCGCTTGCTGCGGTCGGCGCAAGGGCGGACCGCACGAGTTGGCAGCTGTTGCACGGCGACTTCAACGAGCGCAACCTGATCGTGCAGGATGGCCGACTGCGAATCCTCGACTTCGACGACTGTGGGTACGGGCCGGTCGGCTACGACGTCGCCCAGGCGTTGTACATGGTGATGTTCGACGCAGAGACCAACGGGATGCCCGATCGCTACGCCACCTTCCGGCCGGCGTTCCTGGAGGGGTACTCCCTCGGAGGAGGAGCGGAACTCGGTGATGAGTCGCTCGACGCGATGATCGCACTCCGCGTCGACGCCCTCGGCTCTTGGCTCGATGACCTGTCGAACGCTCCGATCGGGATTCGGACCTCGCCGCCGGAATGGCTCGAGGCCCTTGCAGGGTTCGTGCGCAGGCACAGAGCGACACGCGAACGGGAGTGACGGCGAGCTGGACGGCCGATGTCGGTTGCGTCAGGTCTTGCGGGCGCTGTGCCACGCCTCGATGGCAGGTCGCAGCCACAGGCTGGGGCGTCCCCTGCCGAGGCTCACGACCGGACGGGGCATGTCGGGATAGCGGCGTTGGTAGAGGCTCACGCTGTTGGCATGGGACAGGCCCAGAATCTGGGCAATTCCGCGAGCGTCGGTGAGATCCTCGGTGTTGACCATCGGTGCCATCGGAGCATCCTACTCTGTTTCACCCTGTAGACATTCGTGTCTCCACCCGTAGACTCTCATGTCATGGACCGAATCCGATCGAACAGCCCGTGCTGGTGTGGCAGCAATGCGAAGTACAAGCGATGTCATGGAAATCGACGCGTGCTCCAACGAGACCACGTGCAGATCGGCACCGTCACTCCACCTCGACCGGTCCCCGATCACATCACGAGGCCGGACTACGTGATGACTGGTGTCGTGGGAACTCCCCGGACGTTTCAGATCCAAGACGATGAGTCGCTTCAACGGCTCCGTCGAGCTTGTCAGGTGGCTGCCGAAGTGCTCCTCGAAGCGGGTGCTGCCGTTGCGCCCGGAGTCACGACCGACCAGATCGATGTGATCGCTCACGACGCCTACATCACGCGTGGTGCGTACCCGAGCGACCTGCACTACAACGGCTTCACGAAGTCGGTGTGCACCTCGGTCAACGGCGTGGTCTGTCACGGCATCCCCGACGATCGCCCGCTCGAAGATGGCGACATCGTCAACATCGACGTGACTGCGTTCATCGATGGCATGCACGGCGACACCTCGGCCACGTTCCTCGTCGGTGAGGTCGACGAACCGACTCGGGCATTGGTGGCGACCACCCGGGAGGCGACGCTTCGAGGCATCGCCGCCGTGCGACCCGGAGAGCCGCTTCGTTGCATCGGCGAGGCGATCGAGCCGTTCGCCCGCTCACGCGGTTTCAACGTCGTTCGGGAGTATGGCGGCCACGGCATCGGACAGACCTTCCATGCTGCGCCGCACATCAACCACCACGTCGAGCGACGAGACGACGAACTGCTGCAGGTTGGGATGACCTTCACGATCGAGCCCATGCTGCTGTCGGGGGCAACGTCATTCACCCAGGCAGACGACGGATGGACCGAGCACATCGACGACGACATGCCGACGGCACAGTTCGAGCACACGATCATCGTGACGAGCTCAGGAGCCGAGATCTTGACGGTCACGGCCGATGGAAACAGCGGCACCGGGCAGGTTCCACCAACTCGGTAGAACGAGCGATTCGGCTCCCTGGGCCCGGGGCCGTGCGTCATGCGTCTCGACTCAGCCGACTCATTCGTCGGGCAGCGGGGTGTTCTCCTCGAGCGGCGGGGTGTTCTGCTTCGAGAGCTTCTTGACTTTGGCGCGGCGGTTTCGGCGTGCAGGAATGAGCGACCGCATCTCTTCGAGCCTGCCGAAACAGAGCAGCCGGTCGTTGGCCTCGAGGACCCGACCGGGCCGTGGGTTCGGGATGACCGTGGTGCCGCGATGGAGGGTCAGGACGGTGATGTCACGGTCGCGCAGACCCGACTCGTCGATGGTCTTGCCCACGATCTCGGCATCGTCGTGTAGCTGGATCTCGGCGACCCCGTAGCCGCTGCTGATGGTGAGTCGTTGCCGGACGTCGATCTCGGGGAAGGCGACCTGGTTGGCGATGTAGTCGATGATCGACCCAGCGACGTCGAGCCCGGTTGCTCGTTCGATGCCCTCGATGCCGGGGGACGAGTTGACTTCCATGACGAGCGGGCCGTCGTTGCCTTCGAGCATGTCGACACCGGCGACTTTGAGGCCCATGATCTGCGCCGCACGGACGGCTGTCTCTTCGTATTCCTTCGTCAGCTCGACGGCCTCGACCGAGCCGCCGCGGTGGACGTTCGATCGGAACTCGTCACCCTGGGCGGTACGTCGCATCGCAGCGACGACACGATCGCCCACCACGAGTGCTCGAATGTCGCGGCCCCTGCTTTCGGCGATGAACTGCTGAATCAGCACGTTCTGCTTGGTCGACTGAAGTGTCTCGATGATGGCCTCGGCGACCTTCGTATCCGGGGCAAGGATCACCCCGATCCCCTGGGTGCCCTCGAGCAGTTTGATCACGACCGGAGCACCACCGACGAGTTCGATGGCCGGGAGGACGTCGGCCTTGTCTCGTACGAACGATGTTGCCGGCATGCCGATGTCGTGACGGCTCAGGATCTGGGTGGCGCGCAGCTTGTCGCGCGAGTTGGCGATGCCGTTGGCGGTGTTGGGCGTGTAGACGTCCATCTGTTCGAACTGGCGAACGACCGCGGTGCCGAAGTAGGTGACCGACGCGCCGATCCGAGGCAGGACGGCGTCGTAGTCGGACAGTTGCTTGCCCCGGAACTGCATGTCCGGCTCGTCCGCAGAGAGGTCGATGGCGAAGCGCATGGTGTTGAGCACCTTGCACTCATGTCCGCGTTCGAGGGCCGCCGTCTTGAGCCGGCTGGTGCTGTAGGCCTGGGGAGACCTCGAGAGAATGGCAAGTTTCATGAAGGCTCCACTTCAGCGATATGGATGATGGCGTCGCCCTGGTTGACGAGCGGGTGTTGTACGTGACCGATGACGACACCGTCGATCGGTGCATTGAGGCGGGCGAGTCGTCGACCGACCGAGTCGTGGATGACCCCGAGCTGCTGTCCCTTGACAACAGCGTCGCCGAGTGCGGCTTCGAGGCCGACGATGCCGCTACGTCGAGCTCGAAGCCAGCGGCTGCGCCGACTGGTCAGTGGCGTGTCGGGGGGCGATTCATGGGGCACATCGACGAGGTCGAGCTCGCCGAGCACATTGATGACGCCCGCAGTGCCGACCTCGATCGCATGGCGATCGAATCGCCAGGCTTCGCCGCCCTCGAAGAGCAGCACTGTCTTGCCCAGTTCGGTCGCTTCGCCGCGGAGTGACCCGTCGCGCACACGAGCATGCAGCATGATCGGAGCGCCGAAGGATTCGGCGAGCCGCTTGGTCTTCGGGTCGTCGAGGTCGGCACGAACCTGGGGAAGATTGGTTCGATGGTCCGAGCCCGTGTGTAGGTCGATACCGACATCGCATCGTTCGACGATCTCGGTCATGAAGAGGTTGGCGACTCGACCGGCGAGCGAGCCCTTGAGAGAGCCGGGAAATGAGCGGTTGAGGTCCCGACGATCCGGGAGATAGCGGTCACCGCTGAGGAACCCGTGCACGTTCACGATCGGAACGGCGATGACCGTCCCGCGCATGCGCCTCGGATCGAGGTGCGACGTGACTCGGCGCACGATCTCGACGCCGCCGATTTCGTCGCCGTGCACGGCTGCGCTGATCCAGACGGTCGGGCCCTCGGTGGCGCCGTGCAGGATCTGGATGGGCAGGGAGATCTGCGACCCGGTCACCAGTTTGGCAATCGGAAGATCACCGATCCCCTGGCGACCTGCGGCGACGGTGAGATCGCCGATGGTGAACGGTGCTCGACGGGTTCGACTCATACTCGTTCTCGATTCTTGCGACGGATGGCGAGTGGTGGTCGGCCACCCAGATAGGACCGGCCGGGGTGGACGAGAAACTGCTCTCGAATGGCCTCACGGCCCAGCAGCATGCGAAAGCCCATTTCGTCTCGGTTCGTCAGAGTGATCTCGATGTCGGCGGCGACGCCCGCAATCAGTACCGAAGCACTCACCACTGGGCGGTTCTGCACGTCGGCCGTCGAGCTCTTGATGCTGCGACGATCGATCAGCGGTGCTTCGACCATGACGGCGTCTTGTTCGGATCGCTGCCAGGGATGGACCTCGAATCGAACCCATTCGTTGCCGTCACGATCGAACGACTCGACACCGAAGGCGTGCAACGAAGACGTGCGGGCACCGGTATCGACCTTCGCCTTGACGAACGGGACAGACCAGGAATCGAAGGTGACCCACTCTCTCCAACCGAGCAGTCGGGGCGGCGGGGACTCCAGGTTGTCGAGCGGCACGCCACGAATACTAGTACTCGCCGACGAGTCTGAACGCTCGCGAGTGTCTGTCGCTGTCAGATCGCCCGAACACGTGGACACCAGTTCGGTTCCGCCGTGCTGTCTGTGAAGGAGTTGTGATCGCCCGCGACCCGCGAGCCAGAGTATTGATGGTCGCCCGGAGGGCGTCGGAGTCGCCCGATGTCGTCATGAACGACGCATTCGGCATTGCCTTCTCCTCGTTCATTGCCTTCTCCTCGTTCAGGCGCCGGTGTCCGCGTCGGTTGACGTGGCCGTCCTGGGGCTCAGGCGCTCCCAGGTGTAGTCGCCGTAGTAGACGACGTCGTGGCCTCCGTGACGGTGCAGGATCTTGGCGACGTCGCCCTTGCGCTCGTTGCCGACAGCGACGCCGATCAGAGCATGACCCGCTTCCAGCTCGGTCTGGATGCGTTGCAGATGATCGCCTTCATAGGCAACCGATTTGACGAGCCGGTTGATCCGGGCCAGTAGCCCGTGCTTGGAGCCGGTGAGATCGAGCGTGTCGGCGCCCTCACTGCAGCAGTAGATATGGATGCCGTCGAGCGGAATCCGGGCGGCGAGAAGGTCGGCGGTCACCTCCGGGATGTCGCGTTCGGGGTTGTCGACGATCCCGTAGACGTGGCCGTTCGGGCTGGCTCGGAATCCCTCGGGGTTCAGTGCTGCTTGGGGGGATGAGGTGTCAGTCATGGTTTGCTCCTGGGAAGGATGGTGGTTGGGGCGGTCTTGGATCGAGCGAGCCCAAGGTCGCGGAGCGACGAGCGGTCTCGGTCGTTGCGTGCCTCGACGAGTCGCAATCGAGTGGTCAGCGGGACCAACGCTGCGGTTGTGGGCCGAGGAGGGGAAGAGTCGAACGTCCCTCGGGAAGGGCTATCGCTATCGGCCATTGCCGCCGCGTGGGGTTGACGTGCTGGTGATCAGGTCGAACGAATCCTGGTCGAGAGAGACGGGGCTGTAGGTGATGTCACGGTTTTCGAGTTGCCGGTTGAAGGCTCTGAGGTGGTTGCTCGAGCCGCGTTCGAGGTTGGCATAGACAGCGTCGATGTCGGGCTGGTCGGTTTCTCGGAGCCGGAGGTCGGTGATGTCGAGTTCCTCGATCAGCGCACCGACCTGGAGGGCATCGGTGACCGATTGGCTTCCGGTCTCGACGAGCTCGTCGTAGAGGACTTGCAGCTCGGGATTGGCGAACTCCCCGGCGGCGAGACCTTGGGCAGGATCGGGGAGCTGGTAGGAGTTGAGGAGTTCGAGGACTGCGTCGGTGTGGCTTGTTTCGGCGTCGGCGATGTTGGCGAAGATCGGCAGGCCCCAGATCTCATACATGGCGCGGTAGACGTCACCGGCAAGCTTTTCTTCTTCCCGGATGAACGCCAACCCATCGGCATCGACCTGACTCAGCGCCGATACCGCGACCGGTTCTGCCACAACCAGCGGGGCGATCGGCTGACGCTCGGTACTGCTCACGAGTTCTGTCGCTACCGGATCGGCCAGGACGTCGGCCGTGCCCTCGTTGGAACAGCCGCCAGCCAGCAGCGCTGCTGCCAGCGCCACCGAAGCAGCGGCGGGGAGGATCTTGACTTCCATGATGAGGTCTCCTTGGTTCTCGCAGCGAGCCTCGATCAGCTCACTTTCGATCTGTCTCCAGTACGCCACCGGCATGTGAAGCCCCCGATTGTTCATCGATGAAGCTGCGATGAAGCCCCCGCCGGGCGGGTGCCCATGCGGTTGCTTCGGTCCCTTCATCGGAGCTTCATCCACGCAACGGCCGGGCCTTCATCGGAAGGGAGTCCACTACAGGAGAAGAAAGAACCCACTCGACGAAAGGAACTCGTCATGATGAACAAGACGCTTCTCAGCCTCGGCTTGGCCACCGCCATGGTCGTCTCCACCGGAGCGGCCGTTGCGGCAGCCCAGGACGACGTCGCGACAACCAGCCCGACCTCGGTCCAGGTCGTCGACCAGGATCGCGATCAGATCCGCGACTGCGATCTCTACGACGGAACCGCAGCTCAGATCCGTGACCGGGACCGTGCGGTCAACGGGACCGGACCCCTCCACGAGGGCACTGCCGATGGCACTGGCAATCAGTCTGGCCGCAGCGGGCGCTGACTGACCGAGCACACAGTTCGACAGCAGGTGCCTGGCAAGGTGCCAGGCACCTGCGTCGTTCCTAGCATCGGACGATGGCAGCAACCACCCCGGCCCGGATCCTGGTCGCAGATGACGAAGAAAACATCTTGACCCTGGTGGGGTCCTACCTCAGGGCCGAGGGCTACGAGGTCCTCACCGCACGAGACGGCAGCACCGCTGTCGACATCGTTCGGGAGAGGCGACCCGACCTGGTCGTGCTCGACATTGCCATGCCAGGCATCGATGGCATCGAAGCACTGCGCCAGATTCGCACGTTCTCCGATGTGTACGTGATCATGCTCACCGCCCGGGCCGAGGAGACCGACAAACTCATCGGCCTCTCGGTCGGCGCCGATGACTACCTCACCAAACCGTTCAGCCCTCGCGAGCTCGTCGCACGCGTCAAGGCCGTGCTCCGACGGAGCCGACCGCAGCGCGACACCGTCGGTGACGTACAGGAGTTCACCGGCTTGAGCATCGATAGCGGCCGCCGCCAGATCATCGCCGACGGTGTGACGATCACCGCGACCGCCCTCGAGTTCGACTTGTTGGTCGCCCTTGCCGCCCAACCCGGGCGAGTGTTCTCCCGAGCTCAACTCCTCGAAGCAGTGTGGGGGTGGGACTACGTCGGCGACGACCGAGTCGTCGACGTCCACATACGAAACCTCCGCAAGGCGCTCGGCGACGATGCCAACGAACCCCGATTCATCGGCACCGTCCGCAACGTCGGCTACCGATTCCTCCCGGAACCGATATGACCATGCTCCGGACCCTCCGAGCTCGGCTCATGGCCTCGATCTTTCTCGTGATCGCCACGGTGGCCGGCGTCGGCTACGCCATCGTCCGCTTCCTCACGCCGACCCTCTTCGAACGTCGGATCCAGGCACGAGGAGGCACCGTCGGCCAAGGGCTCGGGCCCGGGGGCCCACCCGACAATGCGTTCGGCGTGACCGCCCAGGTCCAGGAAACCTATGACCGTGCGCTCTCCACCGCTGCGATCGTCGCGGCCCTCGCTGGCGCCGTCGTCGCCGCGATCGTCGCCTGGCTCTTGCTCAGAGCGCTGCTCCGCCGGATCCGTCAACTCGAAACAGCAACGACCAGACTCGCTGCCGGCGACTACACCGTCACCCTGCCGCGACCGGTCGAATCCGAACTTGCGGCGCTCGTCGACTCCATCAACACCCTCGGCTCCAGCCTGCGAACCACCGAAGAAGCGCGGGCACAGCTCGTGTCGGATCTCGCCCACGAGCTGAGGAATCCGCTGACGACGATCGAGGGCTACATGGAAGGCTTGATCGACGGCGTTCTTCCGGCCACAGAACAGACCTACGGCACCGTCGCCCAGGAAGCCCGCCGGCTCAAACGCCTCACCAACGACCTGTCGCTCCTCGCTCGGGCACAAGAATCGTCGCTCGACCTCACGATGAAACCCATCGACCTTGCCATCGTCGCCAACCAAGCCGCCGATCGTCTGCGACCCCAGTACGAAGCCAAAGGCGTCGACCTTGGCGTGGCATCGATGCCCGAACTCGTCGTGAACGGTGACAGCGACCGCCTCGTTCAAGCGATCACCAACATCGTCGGCAACGCCCTCACCCACACACCGATCGGCGGCAGCGTCACCATCACGGGCGAGGTCGAAACCGCGATGGTTCGACTCGAGGTCGCCGACACCGGCACCGGGATCCCCGAAGACCAACTGGAGAACATCTTCGAGCGGTTTACCCGCCTCGACCCCAGCGGCTCGGGGATCGGCATCGGACTCAACATCGCGCGCACCATCGTGCGGGCACACAACGGCGACATCACCGCCCGAAGCGACAACCACGGCTCGACCTTCGAGATACGACTCCCGAGAAGTGCTCGCCCGGACGCTTGAACGAGGTCGACCCACTGCGGTCGAACCGTCGAGTCTCCCCGGCCGGTCAGCGGGTGACGAGTTCGCCGTACGTGACCAGAGCAGAGTGACACCGGAGCCGACCGGTGTTCGGGGGTTGTTTCGTGGAGCTGAGGGGAATCGAACCCCTGACCCCCTGCTTGCAAAGCAGGTGCTCTAGCCAACTGAGCTACAGCCCCCGGAACGACATGATGCTACCGGTCAGTTGGACGAGCCCCCACCTCTGCTCATAGCGTCGCCGCAATGACCGCTGCACCCACCACGAACGTCGCCGAGACCGGGCGCTTCTTCTACGGGTGGGTGATCGTCGGCGCAGTGTTCTTCATGCTCATGATCACGGCGGGCCTGGGGTTCTACAACGCCTCGGTGATCCTCTCCGCCGGTGCCGACGAGCTGAACACCGAGGTCGGCACCGTCTCCTTCGGACCGACGCTCTTCTTCGGGATCAGCGGTCTCACAGGCTTCTTGCTGTCACGGCGAATGGAACTCGTCGACATTCGCTGGTTCTACGTCGCTGGTGGTGTGACGGGAGCAGTTGCCCTCGCCGGGCTTCGTTTCGTCGACTCGGTGCTGGGGCTCTATTTCTTCTTCGCCGTTTTCGGCGTCGGGTTCGCGCTTGCCGGCTTGGTGCCGGCGACCACGTTGATCGCTCGGTGGTTCTCGAAACGTCGCTCGGTCGCTCTCTCGATCGGCTCCACCGGGCTTTCGGTCGGCGGAATCGCGCTCACCCCGGTCGTGGCCAGCTACATCGAAGACCACGATCTCGCCGCAGCGAGTCCGTGGATGGCACTGGTCTGGTTCTTCGGCGTCGTGCCGATTTCGCTGCTGCTGATTCGTTCGTTCCCAGCAGACAAGGGGCTGCAACCAGACGGAGCGCCGGCACCGGCCCGACCCGTCGCGGTGCCCGGAGCAACGCTGGCCGAGGCTCGGGCCACCCGCTTCTTCAAGATGCTCTGCATCACCTACGCCATGATCTTCCTCGCCCAGGTCGGCGGGATCGCCCAGCTCTTCAACCTGGCCAAGGAACGCACCGACTCAGATGTCGCCGCCACGGTCCTGTCGACCATGGCGCTGTCGAGCGTGATCGGTCGGCTGATCGGCGGCGTGGCCGTTCTTCGATTCTCGACGAAGGCGATGACCTCTGCGCTCACCGTCGTCCAGGCCGTGGCACTCAGTCTGGTGGCCTTCGCCGACACCAAGGCGATGCTGCTGGTGTCAGCTGCGATCTTCGGACTGAGCGTCGGAAACCTCTTGATGCTGCAGCCGCTGCTGATCGCCGAGGCGTTTGGCGTCAAGGAGTACAGCCGGGTCTACTCGCTCAACCAACTCTTCGGCACGATCGGTGTGGCGCTCGGACCGTTCGTGCTGGGCTTGCTCCACGACTGGTCGAACTACGAGACGGCGTTCCTGGTCGCGTCGGGGGCGAACATCGTCGGCTTGGTCGCGCTGATCTTCGCCGGCTCGACGATGACGCCGCAGTTGCTCTGGAACACCCAGTTGGCCGGGTACGCCGCAGGGCGCGACTGACCCGGCCGGTTCAGTCGATCGAGTCGGAAGCCTTGGCCTTCCGAGCCGCCGCCATGGCCGCTTGCATGTCGTCGTAGCTCATCTCGCCCCGAAGCCAGGCTGACACGGCCCGAGCCTTCATGCGTCCAGTTCGCCCGGTATTGGGCTCAACCTCGGTCCAGGACGCGTCGATATGTCAGGTGTGACTTCTGACTTCTCAGCGTTCTCGAGCCCGCCTTCGATGCCCGACACCGGGGTGATGTATCCCGACGGCTCGCCTCCGCCGCCATTCGAGCCGATCACGCCGGTCAGTCCGACGGGAACCGTGAAACCGGTCGATGCCATGGCGAAGGTCACCCAGGTGTTGGTGTCGTTGACGACGGCATGCTTCGGTGTCGGCGTCGTCACGAGCCTCATCTACGCCCGATCGATCAGGAGTCTTCAGGCAGGTTCGTCGACCCTCGAGCGTGTACTCGACATCGAGTCGATCGATGTCGCCCTTGCCATTTCGGGCCTCGGTCTCCTCGTCTTCAGTGGCATCGCAACGATGGTGTGGCTCTACACCTTGACCAAGAACACCGAGGTGCTCGGCGTGGGCAACCTCGAGCATGCGCCGAAGTGGGCGATCCTCGGATGGATCGTTCCATTCCTCAACTTCGTGCGGCCGCTCCACATGATGCAGCAAGGCTGGCGCCTCACGGCGTCGAGGTCACAGCCGACCGTGTCGCCTCCGCAGTTGTTCCGGCAGTGGTGGGGGCTCTTCATCGCGTCGGGACTGATCGGGCGCTTCGCCACCCAAGGCGGGATGACACCCACCCTCGACCAACTCGCCTTCAACTCGTATTCGGGCGCGGTCAGCAGTGTGCTGCTGGTCGGTGCCGGAGTGCTCTTCGTGATCGCCGTCGGACGGTTGACCACCCGTCACGATGCGCTGGTCGATGAAGCCATCGTTGCTCCGGTCTCGGTGTTCGGATGAGGTCGATGTTGGGAGACCCTGCGCCCGCCGCTCAGGCGTTGCCGACCGCGTAGAACGTGCCGGTCCGGCTGCCGAAGAACAGCTGGCCGTCCCACACGGCCGGGGTGGATTCGATGCATCCCTCGAGCTGGAGATCCCACAGCTTCGGCGGTTCGATCGTGGTGTCGCTGACGTCGAACGCATGGAGGCCGCCTTCGCAGTCGCCCTGGATGAGGACGTCGTCGACCACGACCGGGCTCTGCCACAGCGGGCCGGGCAGGCGGAGAACCCATCGCTCGGCACCGGTTGCCTGGTCGAGCCCGAGAACTCGACCGTCGTCGGTGGCGATGATCACGAGGTCGGCGTGGAGCGCGGGAGTCGCCCACACCCCGGTGTCGAGACCGGAGTTCGCTTCTCTGCTCCAGACCAGTGGATCGTCGGGCGTCGACGGATCGAGCTTCATGATCTGCCCGAGTTCCTGGGAACGTGAATTGCCTCGCTCGTACTCGGTGCCGACGTAGAGCATGCCCTCGTCGTCGATCACGATGGACGCATCGGTGTCGTCGCCGGTCCAGAACCGGAAGACACGAGTGGGATCCACACCGTCGGCAAATGATGTGATGTCCCAGCCCTGGACGAGTCCGCCGGAGTTGGCGAAGTAGACGGTGTTGCCGCTGATGGCGACCGAGTTCTCGATCGAGACGTCGCCACCGACGGCATTGATCAATTCGTCGTCCCACCCCTCGGTCGAGAACACCAGCACGGGATCGACCGTCACCATGCCGTCGGCGTCGTAGCCACGGTTGAGTTTGACGATGAAGAACCGCGAGTTCTCGCCACCCTCGAAGAGGTAGTCGTCGATGACGAGTCCCGAACCATCCCAGTCGTTGTTCCATCTCGTGGGCTGCACGAGGTCGGCCGCCAACTTCCACAGGACTCGGGGCTCGGGACCGTCGATGGCAACGACGTGATAGAAGTTGTCTCGGCTGCCGGTGTACATCAGCGGGAAGCCGTCGGGGTCGATCGTGATCGATCCCTTGATGATGTCGTCGGTCGCGTACGGGGGATAGACCTCTGCCCCGGTGTCGGGGTCGAGGAAGTTGACCTTGCGGTTGTAGCCACCGAAGGCAACCCACCAGTTGTCGGGATCGATGGTGCCCGACTCGTCGCCCGGCGGATGGAAGACCGATGGCTGGCCGGTCCAACCGGAGCCACACCACTGCTTGGGCTCGCCACCCACGGTGGAGTTCGAGCAGCCGATGTCGAACGTCCATTGCACCACAGGATCGGTCGGGACCGGGCCCTGGCCGTAGTAGCTGCGGGTGGGGTTCCCTCGGAACGTGAGGAGACCCTCGTTGGCTCCGAGCGCTGCCCATGATTCCCCGGACGAGGCGGGGTTCACCCAGCCATCGAAGGGGGCGACGGTGGTGGTCGGTTCCTCGGTGGTCGGAGGTGTCGTACTGGCGGCGAGCGTGGACGTGGTCTCGGGAGCACTCTCGGGCAGCGTGGTTCCCTGATCGATCGAGACGTTGTTCGATGCCGAGCCGGTGAGCTCGCTGGCGGCACCGCCGGTGCAGGCGGCAGCGCCCAGCACGGTGGCGATCAGGAGACCAGCGACGGTTCGGCTGCTCAACTCAGCCCGCCCTCGGCCACCATCCGCTCGAGCGTGAGCTCGGGGTGTTCGTTGATGACGCGATCCATCCAGTACTTGCTCTCGAAGAGTGCGAGGCGTGTGCCGTCGTCTCGTTCGAGGACATCGACCCCTTGCATCGCCCTCAGCTCGGGCGTGCTCTCGGCGTCGGTTCGGCGGGCGATGGTGTAGCGGGTGGCAGTCAGCTCGACCGGTGCCCCGAACTCGTTCTCGAGTCGGTGGGTCGCCACCTCGAACTGGAGCGGGCCGACGGCCGCGAGGATCGGGGCCTGGTCGCCGATGTCTTGCTCGCGCAGCACCTGCACAGCACCTTCCTCGTCGAGCTGGTGAATGCCCTTGCGGAACTGCTTGAACTTCGAGGTGTCTTTGACCCGGGCTCGCATGAAGTGCTCGGGGGCGAATGCGGGGAGGGCAGGGAAGTCGGCGGGCTCGCCGACGTAGACGGCGTCGCCGACCCGGAGATCGTTGGCGTTGACCAGACCGAGGATGTCTCCCGGCCAGGCTTCGTCGACCGTTTCGCGATCCTGACCGAACATGGTCTGGGCGTACTTGGTCGAGAACTGGCGACCGCTGCGGCCGGCGGTGGCCATCATGCCTCGCTCGAACCGACCAGAGCAGACACGGATGAATGCAAGGCGGTCTCGGTGGGCTTTGTCCATTCCGGCCTGGACCTTGAAGACCAGACCGGAGAACCCGGCATCGAGGTCTCGACGAGTGCCGTCGGCGAGCAGGCGAGGCTGGGGAGCGGGCACGAGATCGACGACGCCGTCGAGCAGGGCACGCACTCCGAAGTTCGTGAGGGCGGAGCCGAAGAACACCGGAGTGGACTCGCCGGCAAGGAAGGTCTCTCGATCGACGGTGCGACCGAGCTCGCGGAGGAGTTCGGCCTCTTCCTGCCCGGTGGTCCAGGCCTCGCCTTCGAGTTCGGCAGCAGCGTCGGCGCTGACTTCGGTCTCGGGCGCCATGGTCGAACCATGGGCGGTGCGTTCGAACCGGGTGTAGCTGCCGTCGATCTGGTTGATCACACCGCGGAAGTCGCCGGAGATGCCGACGGGCCAGGTGACCGGTGTGGGTTCGACGACGAGGGTCTCTTCGATCAGATCGAGGATCTCGAGCGCCCCGAGGCCGGGACGATCCCACTTGTTGACGAAGGTGAGGAAGGGGATCTCGCGCTCTCGGCAGACCTCGAACAACTTCAGGGTCTGGGGCTCGATGCCCTTGGCGGCGTCGAGAACCATGACCGCAGCATCAGCAGCGGCCAGCACCCGGTAGGTGTCTTCGGAGAAGTCACGGTGACCCGGGGTGTCGAGCAGGTTGATGGTGCAATCGCGGTACTGAAACTGCAAGACGGCCGAGGTGATCGAGATGCCACGCTGCTGCTCCATCTCCATGTAGTCGGAGGTGGCCGAGCGGCGATCTCCGCGCGCCTTGACCGCTCCGGCTTCCTTGCCGAGGGCGCCGCCATACAGCAGGAATTTCTCGGTGAGCGTGGTCTTGCCCGCGTCGGGGTGCGAGATGATGGCGAAGGTCCGACGCCTGGCAGCCTCTGATCGAGCGGTAGTCACCCGTCGAACGCTACCGGGGGGAAGGCACGGCACGGGCGACGGTGGCGGAACCGACGCATGGGGTGGCCGACGATCGAGGGGGCTATCGTCGCCGGGTGGTCAACCAAGCAGCATCAGCAACGAGCTCGACCCCGTCCTCGACGGGAGTGATCGAGTATCCGGGCGCTCGTCGTCCGGACCGATCTTGGACGGTCGACAGCAATGGCCTGTCGATCGCCACCTATCAATGGGGTGAAGATTCGGCTCCGCCGATGATGATCGCCCATGGTGGTTTCGACTTCGCCGGGACGCTCGACGGGTTCGCCACACGACTCGCCGACGCCGGTTGGCGAGTGATCAGCTGGGATCAGCGCGGCCATGGCGACTCCGAACATGCTGCGCTCTACAGCTGGGATGCCGACATCCGAGACGCAGTCGCCGTGTCCACCTCGGTCACGTCGAAACCTGCACCGATGCTCGGCCATTCGAAAGGTGGCGGCCTCATGATGGCGCTGAGCGAAGTCCGCCCCGATCTGATCAGCCACCTGATCAACCTCGACGGTCTGCCGTCACGCCGCACCATGCCCGACATTCCCGACCGGGAACGCACCCGCATGATGGCCAACGAGCTCACGAGTCGCCTGGACCACCGTCGCCTCGCTCACGAGAACGTCCGCAAGCCCGGCACCCTCGACGAGCTCGCCGATCGACGAGCTCGGATGAACCCCCGGCTCGACCGAGAGTGGCTCCGGCGCCTGGTCTCGATCGGTGCTCGCGAAGACGCCGAAGGCTGGCGCTGGAAGATCGACCCCTCGATGCGCTTCGGCGGGTTCGGTCCCAACCGCCCCGAATGGGCGCTGTCTCGTCTTCCCGGTCTGCGGGCGCCTCTGCTCGCCGTGCTCGGTCTCGAAGTCGAAGAGATGGGCTGGGGCACCGAACCAGCAGACGTCGAGCCGTGGCTGCCCCCGGGCGCCACGTTCGTTCCCCTCGAGAACGTCGGACACTTCGTGCACATCGAACAGCCCGACCTGATCGCCAACCTCGTGCTGGAGTTCCTCTCATGACCATCGTTCGTCTTCCCCACAACAAGATCGAACTCGCTCTTCATCAGCTGTCCGAAGGACAGGTCGATGGCGCCGAAGGACAGGTCGATGGCGCCGATGGACAGGTCGATGGCGCCGAAGGACAGGTCGATGGCGCCGAAGGATGCCATCCGTTGCTGCTCCTCCACGGTCTCGGCGAGGAAGCGGGCACCACGGCCCCCTTGCCGTGGGACGAATGGCCGGGAGCGATCTGGGCGCTCGACTTCACCGGCCACGGAGCGAGCACCGTTCCCGCCGGCGGTGGTTACACCTGCGAGGTCCTGGCCAGCGATGTCGACATCGCGCTCAGCCACATCGGCGCGGCCACCGTCGTCGGTCGTGGCCTCGGCGCCTATGTGGGCCTCATGACGGCAGCGGCACGGCCGGAACTCGTCAGAGGGCTCGTGCTGGCCGACGGACCCGGCCTCGCCGGTGGTTCGGCCGGTCCGGGTTCGGGCACCTGGTTCAGTCCGGGCGATGCCAACGGGCAGGGTCCCGATCCGTTCGCACTGTTCGAACTGTCGACCGACGTCCGGCCGCCCGACTACGCGATGGGCTTCGTTCGGCTGATGCTCGATCGCTCAGACCTGACCAACCCGATCACCGTGACGGCACAGGTGTCGCCGCCGTGGCTGGCCGCAGTCACGAACGAGCCTGGAGTCGTGCGGGAGACGAACGAGCAGGCCCGCGATCGCTACGCCAAGGGTCCCAAGATCAACGCCTGATCGACGGGTGCCGTCACACCTTGCACAGGGCTCGATGACGACAAGCGCAAGCTCGGTCTAA
>RCMY010001832.1_pt1 | contig 19606 bp, 16 predicted proteins | sample 2041341 | NCBI WGS metagenome assembly RCMY01 (sample SAMN09708234, study PRJNA481090) | Marine sediment metagenome, whole genome shotgun sequencing project. | reverse complement strand
ATTCTTGCCTATGACAAAATGGTTGCCGATGGTGTTGACGCGGCATATGCAGGCGCGCTTATTCAGTATGGCCTTGAAGCCATTACCGAAGCACTAAAAATTGGTGGCGTAACCAATATGATGGATCGTTTATCGAATCCAGCAAAAGTGATTACTTATGAGTTGTCTGAACAACTGACAAAACTTATGCGCCCATTATTTGAAAAGCATCAAGATGACATTATATCAGGCGAGTTTTCACGCGCCATGATGCAAGATTGGGACAACGGTGACGCAAACTTATTAAAGTGGCGTGAAGAAACCGGTAAGTCAGGCTTTGAAAATGCACCTATTTATACGGGTAAAATTACTGACCAAGAGTTTTTCGACAAAGGTATTTTGCTAGTCGCCATGATCAAAACAGGTGTTGAAGTGGCCTTTGACGTTATGGTTGAAGCGGGCATTTTACCCGAGTCAGCGTATTATGAATCACTACATGAAACACCGCTTATTTCTAACACTATTTCGCGTAAACGTTTGTATGAAATGAATGTGGTAATTTCAGATACTGCTGAATACGGCAACTATTTGTTCGCCAATGCAGCCGTCCCTTTATTAAAAGATAAATTTATGTCGCAAATCACCTTAGAACACATTGGTGGCGGCTTAAGCCAAACCAGTAATGGCGTAGACAACAAGCAACTTGTTGCCATAAACAAAGCTATCCGTAGCCATGGTGTTGAATCTATAGGCGAAACATTGCGCGGTTATATGATTGATATGCAAGCTATTGTTTAACATTAGCTAGCTGTAAACAGTTCTGTCGTTAGGTGCTTAAACTAAGCTCCTTTTGCCCGGCCAATTTGGTCGGGCTTTTTTATGCACAACTAAACTAGTTAAAATTGCGCCGCCTTTGCCATTTTGGCTTTACGCACAAGTTGTACAAACTCACTTCTATAACCGTATGCATCTTGCCCACGATTGGCTAACGCGATTGCCAAGACATCATCGTAATTCCACTTTTGAGTGTATTTAGCATCTTTGAGTAATTGCGCAAAACCCGCAACCGCGGTAGCAAATTGTACTTCTTGCTGCAAGGTGTCCTCTATTTCCGTATTTAATTGTGCAATTGGCTGGCTCATTAGCTTCGATTCAGTTTCACCGGGCAATTTATAACGCAGTTTTAAAAAGCCTATTTCGTTATTTAAACCTAGTCGTTCTGAATTCGCCTTATCGGCATTGGTATCGCTATAGCGCAATTCATCAATAAAGTTCGCGTCACTGTCAACCAGTGTCACTTCATAAATAGCGGTCACCGAATGTCCTGATCCTATATCACCTGCATCGACTTTATCATTATTGAAATCTTCACGAGCCAAGGCACGCGTTTCATAACCCAATAACCGATATTCTTTTACTACATTAGGGTTAAACTCGACTTGAAACTTTAAATCTGTCGCAATGGGGAATAACGAAGAAGTCGCCTCGTGTACTAACACTTTTTGGGCTTCGCTTAGGGTATCTATATAAGCCGCAACCCCATTACCATTTTGTGCTAACGACTGCATTAGATGATCTTGATAGTTACCCTGTCCAAAGCCTAACACCGATAAAAAAATACCTTTATCGCGCTGACGCTCAACGTAATCCTGTAACTGCTCCCGATCTGCAATACCCACATTAAAATCACCATCGGTAGCCAAAATAATACGATTTACCGCGTCTTTTTTAAAGTTATCCTCGGCTAATTGATAAGCAAGCTGTAAGCCTTCACCGCCAGCCGTAGAGCCACCTGCTGATAACTTATTCATAGCCTCAAGGATCAAGCGCTTATTGGTAACTTGTGTTGGAGGCAAAACCGTGCCCGCCGCGCCCGCATATACCGCTATCGCGACGGTATCAGTTGGCTTTAACTGACTTAACAACAACTGCATTGACTGCTTCACTAGAGGAAGTTTGTCGGCTGAATTCATTGAACCTGATACGTCCAGCAGAAATACAATATTGCTGTCTGGCTGCTGTTGTGTTTGCATGCTGAAACCTTGCACACCAATATGCACTAGCTTGCGACCATTTGCCCATGGCGAATCATGCACCACGGTAGTTGCTTTAAAAGGCTCAGTTGCTGAACTTGCAACGGGATATTGGTAGTCAAAATAATTCACCATTTCTTCAAGGCGCACCGCCGCTTTTGTGGGTAGGTAACCTTGATTAAGTTGACGCCTTACAAAGCTGTACGAGGCCGTATCAACGTCAGATGAAAAGGTAGACACGGGATGCTCTGCAACGCGCTTAATCGGGTTAGTTGTAAATTCTTCAAAGTCGTCTCTGTTTTGATCTACAACCGATATAGGGGGTGGTACCGGCATACTCATATCGGCATGCGCGCCAGCCACTATCATTTTGCTTTGCATGGCTAAAGAGGCCGCTTGCTCTGGTTCTTGCTGTTGTGATCTTACAAGTTCTTTACTTTGTTGTGCTTTTGTTTCTTGGTCACTTGGTTTATGGGAACAACCTGTGCCTATCAACACACAACATAAGGCAGCAAGCGTGGTTTTTGTCAAATTGGGAGACAGCGAATTCGTTTTATTTACTAGCGGCGATAACTTCATAAATTTAGGTCCTTGTACACTACGGTAGAAATAATCAATAAGATGACGAAATAGTCATCAGGTATTTTAATAATCTAGCAACATAACGTACCGGCATTCTAAAAAGGGTTAATATTCTTAAAAATAAAGCTGATGCACTTCTAAGCTATTTCAGCTTGTTTTAGTCGCTTGCTTTTTCCTGACCAGGGTTTCTAAAACACTCACATGATCTTTGCTGGTTTGCTTGATGGCAATGTCGTCTTTAGACGCCTTTAACCCGTTAAGATCGAACCTCATCGCATCCATCTGTGCACGCACATTGCATAGGAAAAAAAAATTTAAGCAAACGCTTAGCCGTCTTTGCTAGTACCTTATCGGCAAGTAAATTACCAACACGGTCACTTAAGGTAGTTTTGTAGACTAACGCTACTTACTCAATGGGACCATGCGCAAATTGAGGTTCAATATGAATAGTGACTTCTATCCCTATTTGATGCAGCGCAACTTCAGCTTCATCAGCAAGTTGATGCGCTCGCTGTACACTCCAATCCTTAGGTACCTGCATATCGGCTTGCGCAAATTGTAAGGTGGCCGCCGCGCGAGTTCTTAGGTTTATAAACGTAACGTTATGGCAACTGAATTTATCTAAGGTTTGTTCAATTTCAGCGATGCGTGTATCGGGTAATGCATGGTCCATTAAGCCGTTACTGGCTTTATAAAGTATTTGCCAACCTTCGTGTAAAATATGTAATGCGACGGCGATGGCAACCATAGGATCGAGCCAGCTATAACCACTTATCATCGCCACGCTTACCCCAGCAACCACACCCACAGTTGTCCAAACATCAGTCATTAAATGTTTGCCATCACCTTCTAGTGCAGGTGAATTATGTAAGCGTCCACCGCGTAATAGTAATAGACTCACACCTAAATTAATGACGCTGGCAAGTACCGTCAGCGCGGTACCTATTCCTAATGCGCTAATAGGTTGAGGATTAATTAAACGCTCAATAGCGGTTACAGCAATCGCGATGGCGGCTAATAAAATCATACCGCCCTCAAAAGCAGCAGATAAATATTCAGCTTTGCTATGACCGTAAGGATGATCGTCGTCTGCCGGTCGTTGCGCTATGCTCACCATAAATAAAGCAAAGCCAGCCCCTGCCACATTGACTAACGATTCCAGCGCATCAGATAAAAAACCGACCGAGCCAGTTAAGTGCCAAGCAATGCCTTTAAGCCCCATAGTGGCAAACGCCGCTATTAGCGACAAGAATAATAATTTACGGGGTGATAAGTTCAACATAATTTAGAGAATAACATGCGGTAAATACCGGCTCATGTCTTGCGTAATAGATTGACTGTCTTCACGAATTGATATGCCGGCGGATTGATTGTCAACCAACCAACTACCGATCAAAGTGTGGTTGCCATTAAAGGTGGGCACAGGGTATTTTTGTTGATAGATAAAGCCTTCTTCGCCGTATGGACCATCAGAGTGAGTTTCACCGTCTATAGGTTCGCCTTTGCTGTTGGTAAAGGTAATATTCGCGCCTTCTCGTGAAAAAATTGGCTTTTTCACAAGTTCCATTCCCGCGGGTACCAGGGCGAGTTCGTCTTCAAAGAAAGAAGGTAATAAATTAGGATGATCAGGAAACATCTTCCACAACATGGGGAGCAGTGCTTTGTTCGACAAAATAGCTTTCCAAGGAGGTTCTAACCAGCGAATGTTTTGCTTGCCCAACACTTTACCGTATTCATCTTCAAACATAAACTCCCACGGATAAAGCTTAAACATCCAAGTAATAACATGATCGTCTAAATCAGTGAACTGGTCATCTTTATCCAGCCCAATATCGTCAATATATACAAACTTTGTCGCAATGCCTGCGGCGTTTGCGCAGTCTTCTAAGTACTGCACGGTGCCGCGGTCTTCTTCGGTATTTTTGCAGCAGGCAAAATGTAGAACACGTTCTGGATTTAAAGCATTAAGTTCGATAAAACGATTCACCAGTTTTTCTTGTAAAGAATTAAACTGATCGGCATTGCGCGCTAGCATTTGGCTGTCGACTTTGTTTTCAAGCCACATCCACTGCCAAAAGCCGGTTTCATAAATTGAAGTTGGCGTGTCGGCGTTGTTTTCATACAACTTAGCCGGACCTTTTCCATCGTAAGCGAAGTCAAGCCTTGCATATAATGCAGGATCCCCATTTTTCCAACTTTGTCTTACAAATGCCCATTGCGCTTTGGGTATCGCAAATTTGGTCATGAGTTCATCGCTTTGGACAACCGCCGCCACTACGTCTAAACACATATGATGAATGTCTTCAGTAGGGGTTTCTAGATCCTGTTCAATCTGCTTAAGCGAAAACTGATAGTAAGCAGATTCGTCCCAATATCTTTGCCCATACATGGTGTGAAACTTAAACCCGAACTCTTGCGCCATTGCTTCCCAGTTTTTACGCTCGGCGCAGGGTATGCGTAGCATTTAGCCGCCCCAACTGCGCGAACTACGTGAACCACTTTTCGATTTTGAGCTACCCCAGTTGCTTTTCGCTGATGCTTTAGCACCAAAACCTCCGCGCGAAATAGTGCGGGTAACCGCTGGTTTAGGTTTAAGTGCGTCACGCGATACGTTATAAGAGCGGCTGCCCGGAGAGCCCACCACATAACCATCGGCGGTCATTATTTTGTTGTTGTACTGACCATTCCCACGATACAAATAGGTAGGATAAGAGTTATTGTATCTATTTTTGCGGTCCATTGAGTTACCAATATTACCCACAATGCCTGACACAATATAACCCGCCATAAAGGGCATAAAGAAACCGCCGCTACTGCTTCGCTGGCATGAACCAAACTCATTGGCACAATCTTGCTCATATTGGTAACGTGGCGATGTTGCTTCTGCGTCTTTCACAGCTTGCGCATAGGCGGCTTCGCATTCTACAAGGCTTAATTCAGTGCTGTTTGTGCAGTCTTCAACTGAGCTTACAAAATTGACCTGTTCTTCTTGCGGACCAGAACATGCCGTCATAACGGCAAGCGAAATGGGCGCCAGTACAAATGCACGGGTGCGCTTGCGCATAGCGCTTAAATCTAAAAAGGATGTTCTTTTCATGCTATGGCTCCTTCTAATAGGTCATGCAGACCGCGTTAATAAGGCCCACTGCAACGTTAGTCGCCCCTAGTACAATTCCCGCACTTACTTCATTCGCTTCAATACGGAATGAAATTTTTGGCATAAAAATAAAGCGTACAATCGAGAACGCCACAATTTGCGCAATCAGGGCAATGACACCCCAAATAGCGAAATCGATTAATCCAGCTGAATTAGTCACCGCGCCCGACAAGGCGATAGCGAAACCTACAATAGCACCACCGAAACCGACTGCCGCGGCTATGTTTTTTTCTTCTTTAATCAACTTCCATTCAGCATGCGGTGTGACTAAAGCATAAACACTTTTAAAAATAATCAAAAACACAATTGATATGCCAAAATACATAGCAAAGTGAGTTATGCCGGTTAGTAATTCATAGTTTTCCATAGGTGTTCCTTGTAAGAATTGGATTATGTTTTGTTTTTATTATGGTTAGCCATTGACTCTAATTTGCGTAGGCGATAGTTTTACGCCGGTGCTAATGACCAAACAACGTTCTAATTGGTCGTTATCGCTTATCGACTCTTCCGCCGACAAGTACAATTGTTCAAACGAACCATCACTTAATTCGCGCTCAAATAACATCACAAACTGGTCAGTGTTTGTGGGTTCGTCTGAGTCGTCATAGGTCACCTCCTGCATTGCCACCGGCGGATGATAAACAGATGTACTTGTCCACACCCGTGAATAATCATGACCTTGGAAATTGTAAACCGGCACACCTATTTTTTGGTTAAGCACTTCGTTCCACTGTGTCTCGTTAACATGTAGCGTATCGAAATAGTGAAACAAGGTGACGTCCACTATGTTTTCTTCTGCAATACCGCCCTCACAAACAACTTGTAGCCATGCTTCGTCATCGGTATAAAAACGCAGTAAAATGCTACCGTCTAAATCGACTTTACCCGCCGCTAGAATAAGCTGGGTATCGGCTACGTCGCTAATGACGAGTTCATTTAGAATAAGTTGAAAAGATAATTTATCAAGATCAAAACTGGAGCCTACGCACAATCCCATTACTTCAGGCTTATTTACCTTGGGTGTTGTATCTTGCTTTTTTTTAAAAAAGTTGAACATTAAGGGCTCCGGTCAGAATAAGACGTTAGGTGGTTTTAAATAATCGATTGAATAGAATAATATATTGCCGTGCGCCTTAACAATTGCAAGCCTCTATTTTTAAGCCACTAAGCATATCATTCAACGCAAAAAAGTATAGACGCATTCGCAATATAAACCGGTAATGACACCCTGTTAATGATTGCACAACACATCTATACCTCTTATTGCTATTGGCTATACCAGTAGCCAAGCTAGATATTTACTCGCGTTAGTTGTATCTAGCGTGCGCGCTACTTTTTACCCGCTAGAATTTTCGCCAACATATCTTCGCTTGAGCTTGAGCCGCCGCCATTTGCTTGGCGTAATTTATTGTCAAGGTCTGAGCCCGTTTCAATTTCAGCTAACTCAGCAGCAGCATCAATGGCGGCTTCTTTTTCAGCTTGCTTTTGCTTAATTCGCTCTAGGCTATCTAGCGCTGTTTTTACTTTGCTATTGCCGCCATCAAAATGTGTTGAAGCTGCAATTTGTGCTCTTTGTACCGCTTGTGTGGCTTTCACTTGGTCAACCTGTTGCTCAAGCATGCGAAGATTATTTTTTGCCGTCGCAAGATTTGATTTCAAAGTATTTTCATTTTTTACATAACTATCTGAAATACTTTGCTCGCTTACTTTCAAGTTATCTAATTCTCCCACTCGCTGCGCGCATTCAAGCGCTAGCTCTCGGTTAGATTCTGCATGTTGGGCGGCACTTTGACTATATTTGTCAATATCCGCTTGTAAAGCGGATACTTTATTTTGCGACATTTTACGCTTCGCCGCTATTGAATGCAGGCTTTGACCGCATTGTTGTATATCTTTTTTAGCTTCGCGAATTTGCTGATCTAAAATAGTTAATGCTTGGCTGTCTGCAGCATCTTCAAGGGCTTTGTTTGTGTGGCCTTTAAATGCTGACCATAATTTACCTAAACTCATATTGTGACTCCTACTATTTTAAATGCTCAGAATATAATTCTAAAAACTCTGGTACGTTTGCAAACAGAGCTTCTACTTCCTCTACAATAACTTCGTCTTTACTGTCTACCGACAAGGCACCAAATGCGACGTAATATTCTTCGTCGCCAATGTGTGATACTGCCAGTGTCGACAGGGGCACTAAGCGATGTGTACGCAGAATATCAGCATCAAGTGCGGCCATGTCTTTGACCGAATTGACCGAAAACAAAATAGTTTCGACCACAATTTGTTGCTCGCCAACTACCAAAAATGCATCAACGCCTTCGTCGTTTGATATGCTAATACATTCACCTTCAAGTTCTGCTGTGAAATTAATTTGCTCGTTCATCAGCGAAAGAATGTGTTCGCGCTTGCTAGTCATGTTTATCTCCGTTAAAAAGCGTTTACTTTTTGTATTTGACTACAGGTATCATAGTGAGTTTAAAATAAAATGCAACGTATTTATTGCAAAAACACCAAATAAATTGCAATAGCACTTCATTTGTTACAATTGCGTTGTATAAGTTGCTGTATTAGTTATACTGTTGCTAGAGTCATTATATGAGGACACCGCATCCATTATGCAAACGAATAACCACACACAAGTTAATATAAGCGTGAAAAATAAGATGTCAATTTTGCCGTATGCAAAAGGTACCAGTTTGCATATCAAAAAACTTATGGTTGAGCATGAAATTACTTACGATGAACTTGTTGCGAAACTTGAAGTAAGAGGCGTGGTGTTAAGTTCAAGCAACCTGCGCAACAAGGTATCGGGTAACTCGCTGTCGGCAGGTTTATTCTTTTTAATGATCGAAATGATAACAGGTGAACTGAACGCTCATGTTGTAGTAAAAAATACCTAACGATTATTCTTCAAGCGGCGTGTATTTTATACCCATGCGCACTGCTAGCAAGGTCAGTATACCAAAGATCAAAAATCCATAGCCAATAGGCTGCACGTTATCTGTCATAAATATATTGATTATGGTAGCAATGGGCACCGCCAACAAACTGGTAAAGGATCCTATAAAAGCGGCTCCCACGCCGGCCATATGACCTACCGGCACCATGGCTAAACTATTTAAGTTACCAAACAAAATACCAATAAAAAAGAAGCCAAAAAACATGACGGTAACAAACAGCCATAATGGCGGTATACCATCAAATATTAATCCAATAAACGTTAATATTGCACCAAACACCACGGTCATTATTAGGGCCGCTTTGACTAAGCGCAATATGCCGAGTCGAACCACCATAATGCCATTGAATAAAGAAGCGATACCTATAGAGAAGGCTAAAATAGCGAATAATAATGGAAAGTAGTCTCCGGTATCGTAAATAACCTGAAAAATTGTTTGCGATGAACTCAAGTAGGCTAAAAATGCGCCGAAAATCAATCCCATTCCTATTGCTGGCCCCATTACCGCAGGTTGCGTTACCAACCATCGGATGGAACGAAAAAATTGGCGAAAATTAAATTTAGAACGTCGTGAACGGATTAGCGTTTCTTTTTGTCGGCTAAAAAACCAGATCGCTGATATTGCTGCCACTACAGCGAACACGGTGAAAATATGGCGCCAACCAAAATGCAGCATAACCACCTGCCCGACTAGGGGCGCAAGCATAGGAACGAGTATAAAGATGACCATAGTAAATGACATAACGCGCGCCATTTCATTGCCGGAATATAAATCGCGGATCAAGGCCATTGTAGCCACACGGGGTCCCGAAACGCCAAAGGCTTGAATGGTTCTACCTATTAACAATTCCTCTATGCTAGTAGCCGCATAACACACTGCTGTGCCTATTAAGAAAATAATAAGCCCTACTAATATCGTTAGGCGACGTCCGCGCGCGTCGGCAAATGGACCAAAGAACACTTGGCCAAACGCCATGCCAATGAAGAAAATTGAAACAATGAAATAGGTTTGTTGGTTACTTTCACTGTTTAGCTCTATGCCAATTTGATCTAATGCAGGCAGCATGGCATCTATACTTAATGCCACTAGCGACGTTAAGAATGCCATTAATAAAATAAACTCCAACAATGGCAATCTTGCCTCTGCTGGCAGACTAACGCTGGCATTTGCCGTTTTCATTATAAAGCTCGTCTTGATTATAGGTATTTAAGGATGTATTAAGCAAAGACGGAATTTAACACATTTTAGCTAACGCGGCTAATACATTGAAGGCTTATTCTATCGCTAATTATGCAACATTTATATAACATATATCGGTTTAAGTACCCGTGGATAAAAAGCAAATTGGTTAGTAAACGCTTACTAACCAATATCTTTCTAAAGGTCGCTAAAAGCAACTAACGCCATGTTTACGCATCACGCTCTAGCACTGTTATGCGCCCATTACTTAGGCTATAAATGAAACTATGCAATTTAACATCTTGACCACGTTTAATCGCGTCCTTAAAGATATTGGTTTCACGCACATGCAAGGCTTGTTCGCGTACGTTAAGTTCACACAAACGATTAAGACGATCATGATAGGAAAGTTCAGCAAGTTCAGTTGCGTGCGACTTCGCAATATCTTTAATATGCAATAACCAGTTGTCAATAAGACCTAATTCAGCATGGTCGAGTGCCGCTTGCACACCTCCACAGCCATAATGTCCGCACACAATAATATGCTTTACCTTTAGTACATCAAGTGCGTATTGCAGCACCGACATACAATTAAAGTCAGTATGAATGACCATGTTTGCAACGTTTCTATGTACAAAAACTTCCCCAGGTAACAAACCCGAAATTTGATTTGCTGGCACGCGTGAATCACTGCAGCCAATCCATAAATAAATAGGGGCTTGTTGTTCTGCTAAGGTACGAAAAAACTCTGGATCTTCTTCTAGCGTTGCTCTTGCCCATTCTTTGTTGTTATCAATTAAGCGTTGAATTTCAGGCATAAAGTTTCCTTTGTTTACGTTAGCATCGCGAACTATCTGTCTGCTGTAAATGCTAAATTATGATATCACGGCTTAGTTTATAGTGAGTACAAAATTATCTCTGTGCACCACTTCTTCGCCTGCCGTATAACCTAGCACGCTTTTAATTTGGTCACTTTTACAACCTAGTATTCTTCTTAATTCAGTACTTGAGTAATTACTTATGCCTTTACCACATAGGGTGTTGTCAAAGATAACTTCAATGCTGTCGCCTGCATTAAAGTATCCATTTATAGCGGTAACGCCCGCCGCTAACAATGAAGCGCCAGTATTGGTAAGTGCGTTCGCTGCACCTTTATCAATATTAATCTGCCCTTTCACTTTACTGGTGTGGGCAAGCCAATCATGTTTGGCTCGTTGGCGACTGTTGTTAGTCAAAAATAAGGTGCCCGGGCATTTCCCTTTTGCTAACTCAATAAAAGATTCATGCTTAGTTCCGTTTACTAGTAAAGTGGGAATACCTGAGCGCGTGCATTTTTGCGCAGCTTGTAGCTTGGTGATCATGCCGCCAGTGCCAATTGCGGTGCCAGCGCCACCCGCGAGTGCTAATATATTTTGATCAATAGTGACCACTTCACGAATTAAACTTGCGTCTTTATGTGTGCGCGGATTAGCCGTATATAAGCCATCTACATCGGTACAAATTATAAGGCAATCTGCTTGTGCTGCTATGGCGGTATGTGCGGCTAAATTGTCATTGTCACCTACTTTTATTTCTTCCACCGCCACGGTATCGTTTTCGTTCACAATCGGAATTACGTCATTTTTGAGCAATTGCTCTAACGTATTCTTAATATTAACGAAACGCTTGCGGTCAGCTATATCTTCTACTGTTAGCAATATTTGCGCACTTTCATACCCAGCGTGCTCACCCTGAGGTGATTCATGAAACAGTTTCGCCCATGTCGCCATCATTTTCATTTGACCAATAGCTGCCATGGCTTGTTTTTCAGCAATGGTTGCCCGTTGTCCCGTTTTTATACTTGTACGCGCCGCGGCAATGCTGCCCGAAGACACCACTATTACCTGCTTACCCTGCCTTTTACTAATTATGATAAAGTCAGCGATTGCTTGTAAATATTCGGTACTGCAGCCGCTGCCATTAGGCGAAACTAATGCGCTGCCAATTTTGATTACCGCTCGTTGCCAGTTAAATTGTGTCATTTTGGAAGTCTGTAAAATAATACGAATGAAGAAATAAGAGTAGTAGCATAAAGTATACTCATTTAACTGCCTAATGAAATAAGCATCCTAAAACCTACCCTATTTTACAGTCTATTTAGTGAATGTGTTTTTTATCAAAAAACCCGTTATAATCCGAAAAATATCAAACCCCAGCTTGGGTTTACCAAAATTGTTTTTTACCTTTCACATAAAGGTTTATATGTTGTACATAGGAATTTGAATGATTATACGCAAATCTATCGCCAGTGTTAGCTCAATACTGTTACTGTTGGTCTTCGCAGCACCTTCTTCTTTCGCGCAAATAAATCAGACAAAAGGCGATTTTGAAGATAAATTTCGCCAACTTGACGAAGTACTACCTACCCCAAATGTATACCGCAATGCAGCGGGCGCGCCTGGTCACCAATATTGGCAGCAACAGGTTGACTATAAAATTGACGCTAAACTAAATGAAGAGCAGCGCAAATTAACCGCAAAGCAAACCATTACTTACAAAAATAACAGCCCAGACGTACTTAAATATTTATGGCTACAGCTTGAACAGAACAAATTTCGCGACGACTCAATGTCAGCGTTAACCACCACCTTTGGTGGTATTGGAAACAGAGGCCCCGCAACCTCAGCCGCCAGCGACTCATCCCCGGCCAAACTGAGTTTAGAAGCCCTTAGACGTCAGCAATTCGTAGATGACAATGAATTAGGTTACGACATTCAAAAAGTCACAGGCATAAACGGCGATGATCTTAAATACGTGATTATTGGCACATTAATGCGCATTGATTTACCCGCACCATTAAAATCTGGTGAATCCACCAGCTTAAAGCTTGAATTTGCATTTAATATTGTTGAGGAAGATGCGGTATCGGCGCGTTCAGGTTACGAACATTTCGCCGATGACGAGCGTGACGGTGGCAACGATATATTTTTAATCGCGCAGTGGTTTCCGCGTTTATCTGCTTACACTGATTATGAAGCCTGGACTAATCGAGAGTTTATTGGTCGCGGTGAATTCACGCTGGAATTTGGTAATTATGAGGTTAATTTAACCGTTCCCGCTGACCATATTGTATCGGCTACAGGGGTGCTTACCAATCCTGATAACGTGCTTACATCCGCCCAACGTAAACGTTTAAAACAGGCCGAAGACACCAAGCGTCCGGTATTTATAGTGACTGAAGAAGAAGCCTTAGAAAATGAGAAAGCCGGCACCAGTGAAACTAAAACCTGGACATTTAAAGCGCAAAACGTAAGAGACTTTGCTTGGGCTTCATCACGCAAGTTTATGTGGGATGCCAAAGGTTACGCGCAAGGTGGTGACGATCAACCTCTAGTCATGGCCATGTCATTTTATCCAAAAGAAGGCGGCGACTTGTGGAAAAAGTATTCCACTGAATCGGTTATTCACACCATGCAGGTTTATTCACGCTTTTCATTTGATTATCCCTACCCCGTTGCACAGTCGGTAAACGGTCCAGTGGGCGGCATGGAATATCCGATGATCACGTTTAATGGTCCACGCACAGAATTGCGCGATGACGGTTCCCGGACCTATTCATTGGCCGAAAAACGCTTCTTAATAGGGGTAGTTATCCACGAAGTGGGTCATATTTATTTCCCTATGGTGGTCAATTCAGACGAACGTCAATGGACCTGGATGGATGAAGGCCTTAACAGCTTTTTAGACGGTGTTGCCGGTCGTGAGTGGGATCCCACAATTCCGTGGGGTGTTGAACCACGTGATATTACCGATTACATGGCTTCTAGTTCACAAGTGCCTATTATGACCAATTCAGACTCGGTGCTTCACTTAGGTCCAAATGCTTATACAAAACCGGCCGCTGCATTAAATATTTTGCGAGAAACCATTATGGGCCGCGAATTATTTGACTTTGCGTTTAAAGAATACGCACAGCGCTGGAAGTATAAACGACCTACCCCTGCTGACTTTTTCAGAACCATGGAAGAAGCATCAGGGATTGATTTAGATTGGTTTTGGCGCGGTTGGTTTTATTCAACTGATCATGTTGATATTGCTTTGGATTCAATTTACAAACTACGCTTAGATACCCAAGATCCAGACATTGATTTTGATCGCCAACGTCAAGAAGAAAAAGATAAACCAATGTCAATTACCGATGAGCGCAATGCAAAAGAAGGGAAAGTCCTTTGGGTTAAGGGGAATAATGACGTTAACGATTTTTATGATGCAAACGATATTTTTACCGTCACCAATAAAGACCGAAACAAATATCAGTCGTTTTTACAAGGCCTAGATCCATGGGAAAAGAAAGCGTTTGAGCGCGCGGTAAAAGAAGATAAAAACTACTATGTAATGTCGTTTTCAAACCATGGCGGCTTAGTGATGCCTATTATTGTTGAAATGACGTTTGAAGACGGCAGCAAAGAAATGCTGCGTATTCCTGCAGAAATTTGGCGTCGCACGCACAAGCAAGTACAAAAGCTAGTGGTGACAGATAAAGGGAAAAACCTCGTGAGTGTAGAGCTTGACCCACGCTGGGAAACGGCTGATGTAGATGTGAACAACAACCATTATCCGCGTAAAATTATTGAATCACGAATTGAAGCATTTAAACGTGAGGACAGCAAAGCTAAGGTTCAGCGCGACCTTATGCATGAGAGTAAAACTAAGCTGAAAACAGCCGAAGAACTCAAAAAAGATGATAATTAATCATGCATAACAATGTGCCTAAATCAAGCAAAGCAATAATTCACTCAATGTGGTTTATTGCTTGCTTGCTACTGGTTTATTGTTTGTTCATGGGTAACGCTTTTGCGCATCAACAGAAAGCGGCTATCACCCGCATAGAATTGAACCCGCGTACCAGTATGCTAGAAATTATGCATCGATTTGATTTACATGATGCAGAACATGCCGTAGGTGAAATATTTGGCAGTGGGGCTGACATTATTCAATCAACAGAAACACAGCAACAATTTGCTGACTATGTCGCGCAGCGCTTTGGTATTTATTACCCTAATGACGATGCCCTGCCAATGCAGTTAATTGGTTATGAACTTGAAGGCAAGCACTTTTGGGTATATCAAGAAACAGCTAAGCCCGAAAAAATGGCGGGCTTGCAAATTGTGCATAACGCCCTACGCGATATATGGTTTGCGCAAACGAACACGGTAAATGTAAAGATAGACCAAAAAATTAATACATTAACGTTTACCGACAACACAGAGGTGTTAAAAATAGACTTTGCACACTAAAAAAGTATGACAACGCGTAAATATACTGAAAAAGCAGTGCCTAGCACCCGCTTATCGCGGTTTGTTAAAATGGGTAGCTTAGCTAGCGCACTTACCGGAAATCTTATTAAGAATTCCGTTAACGCGGCATTTAACGCAGAGAAACCATCCACGCAAAACACGCTGCTAAATATTAACAACGCGCAAACGCTTACCAAACACTTAGCGCAAATGCGCGGCGCAGCTATGAAAATTGGCCAAATGCTATCAATGGATGCGGGTGAACTGCTGCCGCCAGAATGGGAGCCTATATTAGCGGTTCTGCGTGAGCAAGCTAACAGCATGCCCAAAGTTCAACTCCTCAAAGTACTTAACCAGCAATGGGGCAGTGACTGGGCTAATCAATTTGACTATTTTTCGTTTGAACCCATTGCCGCAGCGTCCATTGGTCAAGTTCATCGCGCCAAATTAAAAACTGGCGAAGAGTTAGCGGTTAAAGTGCAATATCCTGGCGTAGCCACCTCTATTGACAGTGATATCGACAATGTCGCGGGTTTATTAAAACTCGCGCGATTAGTCCCTAAAGGCCTCGATTTAGACAGTATTTTAACGCAAGCCAAAGCACAACTTAAACAAGAAGCCGACTACCGAATTGAACTTGATTATTTAGAGCGCTATTACGCATTGTTGAAAGACGACCCACGTTATATCGTGCCCACCGCGTACAAGCCATTAAGCAATCAATACATTTTGTGTATGCAGTTTATAGACGCGCAAGCTATTAGCGAGCTCGCCAACGAACCCGCGGCACTGAAAAATACTATAATAGAAAATCTTATAGAATTAGTTTTCAACGAGTTATTTGTGTTCAAATTTACGCAAAGCGATCCTAATTTTGCGAATTTTTTATACCAGCCTAAAACGCAAAAATTAGTCCTTCTCGACTTTGGTGCATGCCGCGCACTCAGTGCCCAAGCCAGTCAAGGATACAAAAAGATGGCAAGTGCAATGCAAGCACAAGACAGCCCAGATATGTTAAACGCGCTTATTGAGCTTGGGCTGCTAAACCAAGACACAACACAAGTGGTTAAAGATATTGTAATTGGGGCATGTGAAACCGCCAGTGAAAGCCTACAAGTAGATTGCTATAACTTTAAACAAACACAAGTTATAAAGCGTTTGCAGCAACAAACAATAGGCTTAATTTCCGAAAAGAATGCTATTGCCTCACCCAATTTTGACGTAGCGCTAATTAACCGAAAAATAACCGGCACCGTCATGCTGGCCAACAAAATGAATGCCGATGTGCGCTTACGAGCATTAATTGCGCCTTTTATGTAACATCACCCCATATAAAGTTTACATTCAACTTAAAAAATGATTGAGTGCATCAATTTAGTTTTTCAAGCGTTAACATCCCGCTCTAACCTTGTGTATTCGTTAGCTTGATACTCGTTTCTCCCTTGTGAATATCTTAACGCTGCCGATAAAATATCAAATAACGTTAGGTAAGCTTTACTAACTAATGACTAATATAAATCTAAGGGACTCTATGAAAGGTCTAGATTTAACATTATCCGCAGACAAAAAAATGGTTATATTAGAGATTGAGCCATTACTGGTAGATTATGTGATTGAAGCCAAAACGCTTCTACAATTTATTAAAAATTCTGATTACTCGAATTACTGTTTTTTAGACGATAACATTATTGAACTGTCTGCAAAACTCAAAGATGCAGTGGCTCATGCTGAGATGGATCCTATTCGTGGCACGGTGGCTGAGGCTAAAGATGCGATCTTAGAAATTTGCATTGCCGCTGACAAAATGAGTGCTGAATTGACTATTACTTCCGCATTTATGGGCAAAACACCTAGCATACAAGAAGTCTTCAAAATTCTTAAACAGCATGAAATTATTAGAGGAATAAGTACAAAGCGTATTACAGAACTCCTGCAACAAGCTAATCACAGTGAACCCGGATTGCATTACAGCAATATTGTTGCAAGAGGCCTACCTTGTCGTTGGGGTAAGCATTCACGCACGAAAATTATCATAGAAAGTGCCTTGCAGCGAATCTTAGCACCCAAAGAAACTGATGAAAAAGTGGACATGCGCGACTTTGGTGAAATTTACTGTGTAAACGCCGATCAGATTTTGGCAAAAAGAATGCCGCCCACAAATGGGCGAAGTGGTTTTACCGTTACCAATAAGAAAATCCCGACTGAGCCGGGTACTTGGCTTGACATCAAATTGGGACGCAATGCTTATATCGACGAAAACGACAACAATATCGTAAGAGCAAAAATTGCCGGTTTACCGCAAATTGCTGCATCGGGTGTTGGTGTAAGTGACGTGCTGGTGTCAAAAGGTGTAAATGTAGCCACAGGTCACATCAATTTTGACGGCTCCATTATTATAAACGGCGATGTTACTGAAAAAATGCGTGTAGTTGCACAAGGAGACGTTACGGTTAATGGTTTTGTAGAAAGCGCTTACATTGAAGCGGGCGGGGATGTCATTATCACGCAGGGTGCAAGCGGCAAGCTGCAAGAAATTGATTGTGAAATAGTGGCCCAAGGAAGCGCTTTTTTCCAACACGCTCAAGGCATTAACGTGAGAATAAAAGGGAATTTAAATGTTGGTAAGCAGCTAGCGTATTCACGTATATCTTGCGAAGGCGAAATAATGGTTGGTTCGCCCAACAATCCTCAAGGTAAGCTAATTACAAGTACGCTTAATTGTGCAAGTTCGGTCACGGCAGGCTATATAGGCGCTATTTCAGGCAGTAAACTAAATATCGATTATACTGATGCTTACAATCAAGTGGCTGATCGTTACCATAAAATTAACGACCATTTTGACGAGCTTGTGCGGCAAAATACCCAACATGAATTGAAAGTATCAAGTATTAACAATCGCAAATCAAGCCCTGCTTTGGCTGAAAAGCTAGCGTTGCTAAATAAGGAACTGGGTCTAGAACGCGTTTTCTTAAACTGGATGCGTATTAACAGAGATGAATGCAAAGAAAAACTAGATAATTTTGGTAAAAGAGTACTAATTTTCGCTAATCATACCTTGCATGCGGGGGTCAATGTAAAGTTAAACGATCGAACTTGGCAATCTGAAACAGACCATAGTCGTTGCAAAGTCGTGCTTGAAAATAAAAAGTGGAAACGAATACCGGTTCGCGGTGCATTTGTGTCAAAAAGTCATTAAGCATAATGTAAAAAAGCCGCATCGCGATATGCGTTGCGGCCTAATTTTCAGATAAAAAGTGTTTAATTTTCTACTTTCGTTCTTATGCTAGTTGATACTCGTGCAGTAATTCGACGGTTTATCTTGTGCGCCGCAGAAGTATTGCTGTTATCCAATAGCTGCGTTTCGCCAAAACCTTTCGTTGTTAAACGCATTGCATCTATGCCATATTTATTAACTAATAGTTGTTTCGCTGCTTCTGCACGCTTCTTAGATAGCGCCATATTGTAATCAGCTTCACCTGGTGCCGATGCATGTCCTTCAATTACCGCATCAGTGTTTGGGTAGCGGCGTAAAAATGCAACAAAATCATCAATATTAGTTTCATCTATGTCGTTAATATTATCGCTTTCACTGGCAAATAAAATGCGTAGCGATTGCGAAACTTCTTTTTCGACAAACACGCTACAGCCCATTTTGTCTACTTTGTCAGACGCTGGCGTATTTGCACATTGGTCTACATTATCCATAATCCCGTCATTATCTGTATCCATTTCAACTTCACATCCGCGTGCGTCTACGTTTACACCAGTTGTAGTAGAAGGACAAGCGTCAACATCGTCATTTACGCCGTCATTATCGGAATCAATGATAACTTCACAACCTACAGCATCAACGCTAACACCAAATGTTGTATTGGCGCATCTATCTAACGAGTCTGCAACGCCGTCGTTATCGGAATCTTTCGCCATTGGCATAGACGAACCACTGCCGCCAAACGTATAAGACACGCCTATTTTTGCTATTACATCGCGATGAGCTTGACCAAAGTCGTGCATTGCGCCTGCTTCTGTTATTACATTCCAGCTATCACTTAGCTGCCAATGCTTACCTAAACCTACGGCCATTAAACGTCTTGAATCATAGAAATCTTGATATCGTAAACCCGCAAACAAATAAGTATTCGATTCGTTTAGAAAGTAAAGCGCGTCGAGTCCAATTGATTCACCAGTTAAATCGCCATTACCGCCTTTACCTTCATCCATATTGATTTTGGTGAGCTCTAGTCGAGTCGCCCAGTCATTTGAGAACCGGTAGCCATACTCAAAACCGTAACCATCACCTTCTTCGAATGTTTGAATATTAGGAAATTTCTCTTCGTCGGCACGATAATAGTGACCAAATACTCCTAACCATTGTGTATCGGCTTTATCTTCAACTGTCGATTCTTGCGCATGTAGGGCTGTGCCAATAGACAGGGATAGTAA
>RCMY010001831.1_pt1 | contig 19616 bp, 19 predicted proteins | sample 2041341 | NCBI WGS metagenome assembly RCMY01 (sample SAMN09708234, study PRJNA481090) | Marine sediment metagenome, whole genome shotgun sequencing project. | reverse complement strand
TCAAGCGCAAGCGTGGTCGTCCGCCGAAGCACCCGAAGCCGGTCCTCGTCGTCGACGAAGCACCCATTCCCCCGCACCTCGTCGCCTGATGCGGTTGGCCGAGAACCGTCGGTTCCGACCCGGACCGAATTAACTCCCTTGACCCGGGTGCCACTGACGTGGTTGCCTGTACTTCAGTCGTGCGGCCCCGTGCCGTGCGTCACGAACACCGAACACCCGATGTTTCCGAGCACGACCCGAGCACGAAAGGACAGACCAATGAGCAGCACCATTTCGTTCATCCAGCGCATCGACGCCGGTCTGTCCGCGCTCGCCCGCGTCGCACCGGTCTCCGTCGTTGCGCATGCCATTCCGGCGTTCGCCGGCGCGAGCCCGGCCTCCGGCAACTCCATCACCGGTCACATGAACACCGGTTGGCTTGGTGGCTTTGCCGAAACCGGATGCGTGAAGACCACGTATGTCACCAAGCGAAACATCACCGGCAGCCTCTTCGAGGTCTCGACGTAACACTGACGTCAGATCACCTCTTCTGAGGCCGCCGGGATTTTCATCCCGGCGGCCTTTTTGGTTTTCCATCCGAGTTTCTCCCACCCAACAAGCCCACCCAGCAATCCCATCCAGCCACACCAGCGCAGAAAGCACTCCGATGAAGACACTCACCAACCACGACGCACTCGCCACCAAGGTCGCCGCCAACCCGGCCGGCATCTGGTCCGAGCACTCCGACGATCCCCTGAACGTCGACGCCCCCATTCTCGAAGTACGCATCAACGAAACGGATCTCCTCATGAACACCAACGCTTTCGTCGGCGAGCTCGACGAACTCGACCCTGACAGACAGAGACCTCCGGACGAGTCCGACCTCGATCTGGAGCTCGACATCGAGCTCGGAGTCGGGACGGAATCGCCCCGCACGCCGGTCGCTCGCTGCGCTGACGGCAACGGCACGATGGTCGGACTCTTCTTCTCCGACCACGTCGTCGACATCGCCCGCGCCAAGGCGATGTGTGCCCTCTGCCCACTCGAGGTCTCGTGTCTCGCTGCGGCCCTGGAACGCGAAGAGCCCTGGGGTGTCTGGGGCGGGCAGCTCCTGTCGGGCGGTCGGATCATCGCCGACAAACGGCCCTGCGGTCGTCCTCCGAAGGTCCCCCGGCCCGACGTCGTGTACGACGAGATGGGCCCGGTCGGGGCTGACCTCATCTCGGCCTAGATCGCCGACACCCGATCCCCGACAGGAGCGACGGAGCGTCACTGCAGCATCCCCCCAGCTGCGGCGGCGCTCCGTCGTCGCGTCCGAACCCCGTTTGCGGGTTGATCCTGTAGAGGTGTCCACTCTGTTGTTTCCGGGCGTCTGTGCCCGCGAACGGAGGCTGTTCTGTAAGGGAACGTTTCTCGGTGGTGCGGCTGCACTCGTCGAGCGGCGTCACTACCCTCGAACGGGTGAACATCGCTCGCCCTCGACTGCTCGCCGGCTCTCTCGCTGTTGCTGCGCTCGTGATCGGCGCCTTCACCGTGATCCTCGCCAACCAGGACAGCGGCAACGACGACGTCGATGCTCGGCTGACGCCAGGTGTCGTGACCTTCCCGAACGACGGGCTGGCGAACGAAGACGTCCAGGGTGACCCGCTTCCGATCGTCGACCTCGGAGATCGTGACGGCAACTCGATCTCGACGGCGGCACTGCTCGGCAAGCCGCTCGTCATCAACTTCTGGTACGCCAGCTGCCCACCGTGCGTCAAGGAACTCCCCGACTTCGCCGAAGTGCACGCCGAGATGGGCGACACCGTTCGCTTCGTCGGGGTCAACACCCGCGACTCCATCGAGGAGATGGAGCGCTTCGCCGCTGATCGTGGCGTCACCTACGAGCTCTACCGAGACGACTTCGCCGAACTCGTCGACGCGATCCGCCTCGTGAACACCCCGACCACGCTCTTCGTCACTCCCGACGGTGTGATCGTCCAGCAGTCCGGCGTGCTCGATGCCGACGAACTGCGAGCCGAAATCGATCAACTCCTGGAGGTCTCCGCGTGAGCCTGTCATTCATCCGCGGCCTCGTCGCCGCCGTCAATCCATGCGGCTTCATCCTGCTGCCGACGTACCTGATGTACTTCCTCGGTGTGTCAGGCGGCGCGCCCGGATCCCAGAAGGCATCGATCGCACGTGCGCTGAAGGTGAGCGCAGCGGTGTCGACCGGCTTCCTGACCGTGTTTCTCGCGATCGGGTTCCTCTCGGTTCCGTTGCGCTCGACGATCTCGGCCAACTCCAAGTACTTCACCGGCGTGATCGCCGTGGCACTGATCGTGCTCGGCGTCGCGATGTTGTTCGGGTACAAGCCACCGTTCATGACACCGCAGATGGACACCGGCAAGAAAGATCAGACCGTCACGTCGATGTTCATCTACGGCGTGGCGTACGCCGTTGCCTCGATCGGCTGCACGATCGGCCTGTTCCTCGCCACCGTCTTCAGCGCCCGCCCCGGCGAGACGTTCTTCGACAGCGTCGGCAACATGGTCGCCTACGGCGCCGGGATGGCCGTGCTGGTCAGCGCCCTGACCATCGGCTTCGCCTTCGCCAACACCGGCTTGCTGAAGTTCCTGCGCAGCTCGATGCAGTACATCGACAAGGTCGCTGCAGCGTTCGTCGTCCTGTCGGGCCTCTACCTCGCGTGGTACTTCTACTGGGTCGACCTCGACAACGGCGGCGACCCGATCACCGACTGGGCGTTCGCCCGTCAAGCTGACGCCACGGCGTTCCTCAACGACAACTGGAAGGTCGTCGGCATCGTCCTCAGCGGTGTCGTCGCTGCCGCCATTGCCTTCGTCACCTTCCGCAAGGACGACGGCGAGGGTGAGCTCGAGATGGCTCCCGAATCCGAATCGGTCAGCTGACGCAGACGAAACGGCTCGATGTCTCTAGTGTCGTCCAGGCATGGCTGACACAGATCCTGACTTCGACCCGACGACTGTTCCGATCAAGGCTGCGGCCACCGTGATGATGGTGCGTGATCGTCAGCAGAGCGATGATCCGGGCCTCGAAGTGTTCATGCTGCGCCGGACCGGCAAGGCGTCCTTCGGCGCCGGGATGTACGTGTTCCCCGGTGGTCGCGTCGACGACGTCGACCACGCGGACGAGATCGCACCGTTCTGCGAGGGACTCGACGATGCCGCAGCATCAGCGCAGCTCGGCATCGACAGGGGCGGTCTCGCCTACTGGGTCGCTGCGATCCGGGAGTGCTTCGAAGAGGCCGGCATCCTGATCGCCGAACGACGCAACGGCGAGCCGCTCGAGCTCGCTGACGACGAACGCCACGCCGTGCACGACGGTGAGCTCTCCATGGTGGAGCTCTGCAAGCGGCACGACCTCGTCCTCGACCTCTCGACGACCCAGTACGTCGACCATTGGATCACCCCGGTCGGCGAGAAGCGCCGCTTCGACACACGGTTCTTCGTGACCGAGGCTCCTGGCGACCAAGAGGGCCTCCATGACGACAAGGAGACGACCGACAGCCTGTGGATCAGCCCCCAGGCGGCTCTCGACATGCAGAAGGCGGGCGAGCTGATGATGATGCCGCCGACGATGTACAACCTGACACGGCTGACCCAGTCGTCAACCGCTACCGAGGCTGTCGCTGCAGGTCAGGAACGGACCGACATCGCGTGCATCCTGCCGAAGATGCGGACCGACGACGACGGCAAGTTCATCGGCATCGCCATGCCCGGTGACCCCGACTACGACGATCTGTAGACCAGGCACGACGCTCGTCGTAAAGTTACGTGGGGTCTGACCCCACGTAACTTTGGGCTGGACTACCTGGACCGGGGCCCCACGGACACCTGCGTCTCGAGTTGGACATCGGCCGAACCGTCGGGGTCGAAGAGATGAACCGAGCAGCCCGCCATGTCGATGTCGTCGGCGGCGATCGGCGGAGCGATGTCGGAGATGATCTGCGCGGCGATCGAACGGAACATGTCCGCAGCGGCGCCCGTGCCATCGATGGCGACCGGGCTGCCGGCGTCGTTGCCAGCCGCGACCGAGGTCTCGAGTGGAATCTTGCCGAGCAGCGGCGCGCCGATCGCCGTGGCGAGCGCCTCGCCGCCACCCGAACCGAACAGTGCATACGACTCGCCGTGGTCGCAGGTGAACGCGCTCATGTTCTCGATGACACCGACGACCTTGAGGAAGCTGCGTCGCGCCATGTCGGCAGCACGTTGGGCGACCTTCTGGGCGGCGAGGGCCGGCGTGGTGACGACGATGAGGTCGGTACTGGGCAGCATGCGGGCGAGGCCCATCTGGACGTCGCCGGTCCCCGGGGGCATGTCGATGAGCAAGTAGTCGAGCTCGCCCCACTTGACGTCGCGCAGGAACTGCTCGACGGCCTTGGTCAGCATGAGGCCGCGCCACATCAGCGCCGTCTCTTCGTCGACGAGGAACCCGGTCGACACGACCTTGAGCAACCCGTCGCCGACGACGCGCTCGTTCGGGAAGATCTTCGCCTTGGCGTCTTCACCGTCGGACCCGGCGACCGAGTGAGCCTCCATCCGGTCGGTGATCCCGAGCAGACGGGGGACGGAGAAGCCCCAGATGTCAGCATCGAGCACCCCGACGGTGAGGCCGGTTGCAGCGAGCGCAGCAGCGACGTTCACGGTGACCGACGACTTGCCGACACCGCCCTTGCCGCTCGCGATCGCGAGCACCTTGCAATTGGCGGGGACCTCGGTCGCTGCAGCGTTCTCGCGGGCGTTCCAGCGAGCCTTGGTCATGACCTCGGTGCGCTCGTCGGCGTTCATCTCGCCCCAGATGATCTTCACCTTGGACACGCCGGGGTGCAGCTCGACGCGACTCTCGACCTCGTTCTTGATCTCGGCGCGCATCGGGCAGCCGGAAATGGTGAGCTTGATCTCGATCGTGACCAGGCCGGTGTCGGCAACAGCGACCGATGGAACCATGCCGAGCGACACGATGTCGGCGCCGAGTTCCGGGTCGATGACAGAACCCAGGACCTCCATCACCTCGGCTTCGGTCGGTGGCGGACCACTGGTCGGGCGTGGTTGGTGGAGTTGGACTCTGCCGTTGATGATGCGGCTCATGGGATGATTTTACCGGCCGCGGCCGTGTAATGTCCCACTGTGGCCGGTTCGTCCCAACTCGATCTCCTCAAGACCTTGGGCGACAACACGCGCTATGCGATCTATCTCGAACTCGCACGGTCGTCACGACCCCTGATCACCGCCGAGATCGCCGACTCGCTCTCGCTGCACGCCAACACCGTGCGACCCCACCTCGACCGGATGCGCGACGTCGGCCTCGTCGAGGTCCAGGTCGGTGGCCGCGGTGACGTCGGCCGCCCGCAACACCGCTATTCGCTTGCCGCTGATGCTCCCGCCCTGGGCCTGGAGCCACCGACCATGCCGGTCCTGGCCCGGATGGTGCTGGCCATGGCGCAGCGCCTCGACGCCCGCTCGGACGACGCCGAAGCCGTCGGGCGCAGCGAAGGGGCCCATCGGGCCGTGCTCTATGCCGACCGGCGATCGACACTCGAAGCGCTCGTCGACGACCTCGACCGGCTCGGATTCGATCCGGTCGTCACCGACGACCCACGGAATGACACCGTCGGCGACGACGTCGGAGCGGTCGTGTCGTTCGGGAATTGTCCGTTCGCCGAGCTGGCACGGGAACATTCCGACCTCGTCTGCGGGTTGCACAAGGGGATGGTCGAAGGGTTCGTCGACGACCTCGGAGACGCAACGGTCGACGACTTCTGCACACTGACCCATCGCACGCCTTGCCGGGTCACCGTCTCGTCCCGGTAATCTCGAAGCAATAGTTGAACGGCTCCTGAGGAGGACTGTCACATGATCACACTCACCGACAATGCAACCGTCAAGGTCGGCCAGCTCCTGGCCGCCGAAGGTGCCGAGGAATTGGCACTGCGCGTCGCTGTCCGCCCCGGCGGCTGCAGCGGCTTCTCGTACGAGATGTTCTTCGACGGCGACATCGCCTCCGATGACAACGTCTCCAACTTCGGCGACGACGGCAAGGTCCGTGTCGTGGTCGACCCGGCTTCGGCTCAGCTGCTCGAAGGCGCGACGCTCGACTACAAGGACGGCCTGGAGCAGAGCGGCTTCGCCGTCACCAACCCCAACGCCACCCGCTCTTGCGGTTGCGGCCAAAGTTTTTCCTGAGCCAGATTTTCTGATCTCTGCGTTGCCGTCGTCGGTCATTGAGCAAGTTCAACTCCGTCCTCAGCGCCTTGACCTCAGAAAATCTGACTCGAAAAGCTGAAGAAACGAAATGAGGAAGCCCGCGTCACGTGACGCGGGCTTCTTTCGTTTTCACTCGACGATGTGGCTCGGCCCGGCGCGCGTCAACAATCCTTCTCTTCACTGAGTCGGAATCTGGACCGACCTACATATGGAGGGCGAGGCGTTCTTGTAGTTCGGTGTCGTCCCAGACGGCGTCGAGGCGTTCGACCACCATGCCGGCGGCATCGGTGATGAACAGCGCCGGCTCATAGGTCATCCCGACCGCGGTGACCGCGGGCGCGATCTCGAGGCCGGCGGAATCGGTGAACACCTCGGCGTGGACGAACGTGAACGATTCGCCGAACCGGTCCTGCGCGGCGATGAGTGCCTCGAGGGCAGGGGCGCAGCTCCCGGTCGAGCAGAACTCGGGTGTCCCCACGTAGTACGCAACGGGCTTGTCGAGCGCGAGCGCATCGGTGAGCGAGATCTGGTGGAAGTCACACGGCCCGACCGCTCGGGTGCACAGACTGTCGAAGCCCTGCTGATCGTCGACCGTCGGTGTGTCGAAGCCGGGAAGCGGCTGACCGGGCGTCGGGACAGCGACCGCCTGCGGGTCCATCACCTGGAATGCAGCGCCGTCTGCGGGGCCGCCGTCGACGACGAGGAAGTAGAAACCGGGCTCGTCGATCTCGGTACGGAAGTCGTAGTACGGCGCTGGTGCGACATCGCGCCGGACTGCGGAGAAGGCCGCGCCGACAGCGACGCCGGCGTTGTCGACCACTCGGGCAGTGAGTGTCGCCGGGCCATCCTGGATGAACTGTGCTGCACCGGTCGACAACGTGATCGGCATCCGGATCACTCCCGGCACCTGCACGTTGTTCGGGAACCGTTGGACGAGGGTGAACCCGTCGCCGGCGGCACCCGGAGCGGCGTCGAGATCAGGATCGCCACCTCCGTCGTTCACGGTGTCATCTGCCGAGTCGGAGCCCGAACAGGCAGCCAACGCTCCGGCGGCGGCAAGGCCCCCGAGGAATCGACGGCGAGTCACGCTGCCGGCGAGGTCGGGCCGCATGCCAGACCGGAACCGCGGTCGAGTCGAGCTGGGAAGGACGGGAAGTGGGGGATTGGTCATCGTGCGCTCACAATCGTGGGGGAATCCGAGGCGAACCGTGCAAATGGGCGGCCATGACGTTGATTCGAACGTGGGAAACGTGCGAATCTCTCACCGTCATGAACGCCCGACCTGCCAAGCCACCGTCGCTCCGACGATACCGGCGTCGAATCCTCGGTTGGGGTGCAGTCGGCATCGCAGCAATCTTCGCGGTCGGCGGTCCGATCTTCGTCAATCGCCTCGAAGACGACCTCGAGCGGCGCTCCGTCGTCGAACTCGAAGCTGCAGGTGTGGGCGATGTCACGCCAAGCTTCTCCGGTCAGGACGGCGAGTTGCGCTGCCTCGAGGGTGCTGTCGACATTCCCGACGATGTCGTGGCATCGATCAGGGATCTGTGGGGCGTCTCGTCGCTCGACGTGGCGAGAAGCTGCATCGTCGGTGAGAGCGTGGACGACGGACGAACCGGCGGCGATGCAGCGCCGTCCACGGATGTCGGATCGGTGACCCAACCGGCGGAAACAGCTGCCGCGGACGACGTCACGACGTCGACGTCGGTCCCGGCGCCTGACTCGGTCGCGGCCGTCGTGGCCAACGATTCGCAATTCTCGACGCTCGCCGGCCTGCTCGACGATGCGGGCCTGAACGACACGCTCGGCGGCGAGGATTCGGTCACCGTGTTCGCGCCGACCGACGCAGCCTTCGAGGCACTCGGCGCAGACGTCATCGGAGCCTTGGCTCGCGATCCGGAGCTCCTCGCGACGGTGCTCCTGCGGCACGTCACGGCCGGGTCGCTCGGATCCGACGATCTGGAGGCCGGGACGATCGACATGCTCGACGGCACGCGGGTCACCGTCGACCTGTCCGATGGCGTCATGCTCGTGCTGGGCGATGTGACGGCAACGGTCACCGAACCTGATCTCCGGGCGTCGAACGGTGTCGTTCACGCGATCGACCGGGTGTTGCTCAGCGAGGGCACCGTCGTCGCCACGGTTCGCCCGGCGGTGAGCGTGGGTGCGGACTTCGTCGACGGTCAGATCGTGCTGCGGGGAACGGTGGCCAGCGAGGTTCAGCAGAGCGTGCTCATCTCCGCCGCCGCGTCACAGGTCGACCCGGCCAACGTCACCGACGAGCTCGTGGTCGAAGATGATTCTGGCGTCGAGGATGCCGCGGTCGAGGCGCTGGCCGACGTGATCGCTGCCATGCCGCCGAACCTGGTCGCAGGAGCTGCGGAGTTGACAGCTGACGGGATTGCCGTGACCGGCACCAGCGTCGACGCAGAATCCGGAGCGGCGTTCGATGCTGCAGTCGCCGACATCGCCGGCGCCCCCATCGCCACCATCACCACCGCAATCACCGAGCGAGCCGTCGCCGATGCCGACGCTGCCGCAACGCTCGAAGCAGACCTCAACGCACTCGTTGCGGCTGACCCGATTCTGTTCGACCCGAGCAGCACCTCGATCAGCGCCGGGTCGGCAGCCATTCTCGAGCGGGTGGCGGCGCTTGCGAACCGCTTCAGCGGCGTCGCGATCGAAATCCAGGGCTACACCGACACCGACGGACTGGCGAGTTCCAACCAGGCGCTGAGCGAGGGTCGCGCCCGCTCGGTGCTTCTTGCGCTCACCGACCGAGGAATTCCTGACGACATCCTCTCGACCGTCGGATTCGGCGGCACCGTGCCGGTCCTCGATGCCGCCGGAACAGAAGACAAAGCCGCCAGCCGACGTGTCGAATTCGTCGTCGCGGTCACGCAATAGACGCCAGTCCGCAATCGACACCGTCCGAACGACAGGAAACATCCGTGCCATACACACTTGCGAAGTTCTTCCTCTGGGGCCTGCTCATGGCATCGGCCGGCGGCGTCGTCGGTTGGTTGTTGCGCAGCCTCAAGTGCCGTGGTGAGGTCGCTCGCGTCCGAGCGGTGACGATCGACGGGACCGAGCTCGAACGGCTGCGCGGGCGCGTCGCCAATCTCGAACCCTTGGTCGCCGAGCGCGATCGTCTACGCATGGAACTCGCCGATGTGCGCGGCAGCAGTGCCGGAGCGCTGGGCTTCGCGTCGACGGGGGTGACCTCGATCATCCCGGAGCGCATCGAAGACGATGGAAGCGCAGCGATGGCGCCTGCTGTGGACGATGCCGCTGACGCTCGTCGAGCGGACCCTCCCGATTCTGTAGCTCCGGAGGTCGTAGCTCCGGAGGTCGTAGCTCCGGAGGTCGTAGCTCCGGAGGTCGCAGCAGCAGCTGCAGCGCCCGACGTCTCCAGAGCCGCCGCCGTGCTCGGCAAGAGAATCAAGCTCGACGACCTCACCGTGGTCGAAGGCATCGGTCCCAAGATCGCCGAACTGTGCAGCGGCATCAACGTGACCACCTGGCAAGGCCTCGCAGATGCCGAGGTCGCCGAACTCCAATCGATGCTCGATGCAGCGGGCTCCCGCTTCCAGATGCACAAGCCGGCATCCTGGCCGCAACAAGCGGCGTTGCTCGCATCTGGTCGGTGGGCCGAGTTCAAGGAGTTCACCGAGTCGCTCAGCGGCGGCACGTGACCTGACACGTCGTGCTCCATCGGCGCGCTTCGCTCCCACCGGCGTCCTGATGAACGGCTAGATTCGGCGAGATGAGCAAGCCCCTCGGTCCGTACACGCCCATCGTCCGCGCGGGAGACTTCATCATCGTCTCGGGCCAGGGTGGCTTGCTCGATGGCACCAAGGTCGACGGCGGCCTCGTGCCGGAGACGCAACAGACGATGAAGAACATCGAGACGCTGCTCGCCACCATGGGTGCCACCATGAACGACGTCGTCAAGACCACGTGCTTCCTCACCGACATGGAGAACTACGCCGTGTTCAACGAGCACTACGTCGCTGCGTTCGGCGAGCACCGTCCCTCGCGTTCCTGCGTTGCGGTTGCAGCGCTGCCGGCGAAGTTCGTCGTCGAAGTCGAGGCCTGGGCCTACAAGCCCGAGTGACGGGTTGGGAGGCGGTCCGGGGGTAGCCTGGCCGCATGCTCGGAGGAATCGCCATCGTTCTCGCCGTCGTCCTGCTGATCCCGGTCAGCGTGTTGATGACCGGCGCAGCAGCGTCCGCCGTGATCGGTGAGGTCTTCTACCGCGACGGTCGCAAGGATGCGCACCCCGAACTCCTCGAGATCCCTGATTGAGCAACGCTCCGGCGAGTCAGATCCACGACCTGGTCCTGGCGAACGCTCGATGTGTGGCGACCGTCGATGAGGGTCGACGCGAGCTCGACAGTGGTTGGGTGGCGATCACCGACGGGTTGATCTCCGATGTCGGAACCGGTATTGCGCCAGAGGCCCGAGAGACGATCGACGCGACCGACTGCCTGGTCACGCCGGGCCTCGTCAACACCCACCACCATCTGTTCCAGAACCTGACGCGGGCGTTTCCGCCGATGACCGACAAGCCGCTCTTCGGTTGGCTCCAGTCGCTGTATCCGCTGTGGCGGGCGATCGACACCGAGTCGGTCCACGTGTCGGCGTGGGTCGGGCTCGCCGAACTCGCGCTGTCCGGTTGCACGACGTCGACCGACCACCTCTACCTCCATCCCCGAGGTGCCGGGGACCTGCTGACCGCCGAGATCGAGGCCGCCCGCGACCTCGGCATGCGTTTCCATCCGACTCGCGGATCGATGTCGCTGTCGCAGAAGGACGGCGGGCTTCCTCCCGATGACGTCGTGGCCGACGACGATGAGATCCTCGCTGCATCGGAGGAAGCAGTCGCCCGGCACCACGATCGGTCTCATGGTGCAATGGTGCGCGTTGCCCTCGCGCCCTGCTCTCCGTTCTCGGTCACCGAAGATCTGATGGTTCGTTCCGCCGAACTCGCCGAGCGTCTCGACGTGCGCCTGCACACCCACTTCGCAGAAAACGCCGAAGACGACGAGTTCAGCCTCGCAACGTTCGGCTGCCGGCCGATGGACTACCTGGAACGCACCGGGTGGTGTACCGACCGGACGTGGGTGGCGCATTGCGTGATGCCGAACCACGACGAGATCCATCGCCTCGGCGCAGCCGGTGTCGGCGCGGCGCACTGCCCGTCGAGCAACATGATCCTGGCGTCGGGTATCGCACCGATCGTCGACCTCCGGGCGGCGGGCGTGAAGGTCGGGCTCGGTGTCGACGGATCGTCGTCGGCCGACAGTGGCTCGCTGTGGCTCGAAGCGCGCCAGGCCATGCTGCTCGCCAAACTTCGCGACGGGGCCGCTGCCGGCACGGCGCGCATGGCACTGGAAGTCGCCACGATCGGCGGAGCCGGGTGTCTCGGCCGAGAGGGAGAGATCGGAATCATCGCTCCTGGTGCGGTTGGCGATCTTGCTGTCTGGTCGCTGACCGGCCCATCCTTCGCCGGCGCCATCGCCGACCCGATCGAAGCATGGCTGCGGTGCGGGCCGACTGGCGCCCGGGACACGATCGTCCATGGACGGCCGATCGTCCGTGACGGTCGACTGGTCAGTGGTCGGCTCGACGAGATGCTCGGTGCGCACGCCGACCTGTCGCGGCGCATCCAGCAACTCGGTTGACGAGCCGCGTGCGAGCACGATCGACGCCCGGGGAACCGTGACCGATGGCCGGGATTTCTGCGCACGGTGACGCTGCGACCGCGGTCCCGATGGCAAGAATGTGCCGATGCGTCGACTGATTGCTCTCTTTGCCGTGGGCACGGCATTGCTGCTGAGTTCGTGCGCCGAGCCGACGTCGTCGGCGACCAACGGTGAGCGACCCCTGCCGACGATCGGCCTGGGTTCGGAGATCGGCACCGATGGTGAGATCAGCGGTGGCGCCGACGTGCGCATCGTCGGCTCGACCCAGATCGACACCCTCGTCATGGTGGGCGACTCGATCACCGTCGCATCGACGCCGGCACTCGAAGAAGCGTTCGCTCGCCTCGGCTTCGACAACGTGTTGATCCAGGCCCAGGAGAGCAAGCGGACGGCGAATGGGGGGCAGTCCAATCCGAGTGGGGCCGAGGTCGCTGCGAACCTCGTCAACTTGATCGAGTCAGCCGAGCCGCGCGAAGCCGATGACGACCCTGCTGACCACTCCAATGAATTGTGGGTCATCGCGCTCGGTACGAACGACATCGCCCAGTACTCCAACCCGGCCGAGCGCGCCGCAGCAATCAATGAGATGCTGAACAGCGTTCCCGCAGAGTCGATGCTCGTCTGGGTGGACACCTACTGGGAAGACCGTCCGGACGCCTCGGCCGAGCTGAACGAGACCATTTCGGATCGTGTCCTCCAGCGGGGCAACAGCGTGATCGCCGAGTGGAGTGCGGTGGCAGCTGACGACGGCAACCTCCGCGACGACGGCGTGCACCCGCGTGATCAGGGTTCGATCGTGTTCGCCAACGTGGTCGGCAACACGATCATCCGGTTCTTGCAGCTCGGCTGAACCGGGACAGCGTCGCGACAAGGGTGCCCCCGAACGGACGCTCAGCTCTCCCAGCGGGACTCGCCGAAGCGGTAGCCGACCGACCGAACTGTCTGGATCAGTGCAGCGTGTTCCTCGCCGAGCTTGGCGCGCAGCCGACGAACGTGCACATCGACCGTTCGGGCACCGCCGTAGTACTCATAGCCCCACACCCGACTCAGCAGGATCTCACGGGTGAACACCTTGCCCGGGTTCTGGGCCAGGAACTTCAGGAGCTCGTACTCCATGTAGGTCATGTCGAGCGGCTTGTTGCCGATCGCAGCCTGATACGTCTCGAGGTTCAGGGTGAGCGAGCCGTACTCCACGACGTCGGAGGCGACCACGGCGACATCGCCCGAGAGCAGGTGACGCAACCGGGCATCGAACTCACTGGGATGGAACGGCGCCAGGCAGAAGTCGTCGAACAGGTCGTCTCGATGCTCGAGCTCGGAGAGCTGTGCGCCGCCGATGAGGACGATGACCGGAAGCTGCTCGTCGGCCTGCTTGCGGACGGACCGCAGGAGCGCCCAGGCGCCCTCCGGGTCGGAGGTGACATCGACGATGGCGCCCGCCCAGCCGCCGTTCGGTTCGCTGTCGCCGGCCGCGGCAGAGGTGCTGGCGGCCTTCCACGAGTAGCCGCTGAGGTCGAGAGTGCGTGCCAGCTCAGGAGTGGCTGGATCGGGAACGACCAGGAGCATCGGGCTGCGCTCACTCACAGCTGACCACTCATAATGACGTCAGGTACCGATCTCGCTCGAACGCACTCACATGCGTCTTGTAGCCCCGCCACTCGATGCGCTTGCTCCGCAGAAACCATTCGTAGATGTGTTCGCCGAGCGCGTCTTTGACGAGCGTCGACTGCTCCATTGCCTCGAGCGCCGCTGCGAGCGAGGTGGGCAGTTGATCGATGCCGAGTTCGGCCAGCCCGGCCTTGTCGATCTCGAAGAGATTGGCATCGGCTTCTTCGGGAAGCTCGTAGCCCTCCTCGATGCCCTTCATGCCGGCTGCGAGCAACAGGCTGAACGCCAGGTACGGATTGCAGGCAGGGTCGGGCGAGCGATACTCGAGGCGGGTCGCCAGTGGGTTGTCGTTCTTGGGAATCGGGACCCGGATCAGACCGCTGCGGTTGTTGCGTGCCCAACTGATGTGGACCGGCGCCTCGAAGCCGGGAACGAGGCGCTTGTAGCTGTTGACCGTCTGGTTGGTGATCGCGGTGATCTCGGGGGCATGCCGGAGGAGCCCGGCCATGAAGGCCTTGGCCTTGTCCGACAGGTTGTACGGGTCGGTCTCGTCGAAGAAGGCGTTCTCGTCCCCGGCGAACAGCGACAGATGGAGATGCATGCCTGAACCCTGGATGCCTTCGAGTGGCTTGGGCATGAAGGTGGCGTGCGCACCGTTGCGTGCTGCGATCTCGCGGACAGCGACGCGGAACGTCATCATGCTGTCGGCCATCGTGAGGGCATCGGTGTGGCGGAGATCGATCTCCTGCTGGCCCGGCGCGTCTTCGTGGAAGCTGTACTCGACGGGAATGCCCATCTGCTCGAGCGTGCGGATGGTGCGTTTACGGAGTTCGCCGGTGACGTCGTTCGTGGTGAGATCGAAGAATCCGCCCTGGTCGATGGGGACCGGGGCTTCACCGTCGACGAGTGGCTTGAAGTAGAAGAACTCGACGTCCGGTGCGACGTAGAAGGTGAGCCCCATCTCGTGGGCAGCCTTCATGTGGCGGCGCAGCACTTGACGGGGGTCGCCGGCGAACGGTGTGCCATCCAGGTTGTGGATGTTGCAGAAGACGCGCGCTTCGGGTTCCTTCGGGTCGCCCCACGGAACGATCTCGAAGGTGTCGGGATCGGGGATCGCGAGCACGTCGGATTCCTGGACGCGTGAGAAGCCGTCGATCGAGGAACCGTCGAAGGTCATGCCGTCCGTGAGGGCATTTTCGAGTTCGGCCGGGGAGATGGCGAGACTCTTCAACGTGCCCAGCACGTCGGTGAACCAGAGCCGCACGAGGCGGACACCGCGCTCCTCCACGGATCGAAGGACGTACTCACGCTGCTGTTCGATACCCATTCGTTTCAGTCTTTCAGATCGTGTCGAAAAATGGCGACGGGGCGGAAGCTCGATGCCTCCACCCCGTCAGCCACGTTGCTGTTCAGGTCTTCATGTCCCCACCGGAGCGGACTACTTCATTGCGGAGCAGACGGTGTCCGTCATGAGTCGGGCGACGGTGTAGGGATCCATGTTGCCGTTCGGGCGACGATCCTCGAGGTAGCCCTTGCCGTCGACTGCGCACTGCCACGGGATGCGGATCGATGCGCCGCGGTCGGAGACGCCGTAGCTGAACTGATCGTGACGCTGGGTCTCGTGGGCGCCCGTGAGGCGATCTTCGACGCCTGCGCCGTAGTTGGCGATGTGCAGTGCAGCCTTTTCGCCGATTGCCTTGCAGCCGGCTTCGATGAACTTCATGCCGCCGTCTTCGCGCATCTCCTTGGTGGAGAAGTTGGTGTGTGCGCCGGCGCCGTTCCAGTCGCCCTTGACCGGCTTGGCATCGATGCTGATGACCACGCCGTAGTCCTCGGCGATGAGGTGCAGCAGGTAGCGAGCGACCCAGAGTTCGTCGGACACTTCGAGGAGGCCGACCGGGCCGACCTGGAATTCCCACTGGCCGGGCATCACCTCGGCGTTGATGCCGGAGAGCCTGATGCCGGCTTCGAGGCAGGCATCCATGTGTTCTTCGACGATCTGACGGCCAGTGATGGCCATTTCGCCGACGCCGCAGTAGTACGGGCCCTGCGGGGCGGGAAAGCCGTTGTCGGGGAAGCCGAGCGGGTTGCCGTTGGGCTTGAGCATCGTGTATTCCTGCTCGATGCCGAACATCGGCTCGTGCTTCTTGTACTTCTTTGCCGTCCGGGCCGCCGCCGCACGAGTGTTGGTCGGGTGGGCCTTGCCGTCGACCAGCATGACTTCACACAGGACGAGGACGTGGTCGCCGCCACGGATCGGATCGGGGAACACGCGAGCGGGCTTGAGGACGCAGTCGCTCTTGTCGCCGGTGGCCTGGTTGGTCGAGGAGCCGTCGAAGCCCCAGAGCGGCATGTCGGCCACGTCGGTGGAGTCGTCGTCCGCGAGAATCTTCGTCTTCGAACGAAGTTGGGGGGTCGGCTCCACGCCGTCGATCCAGATGTATTCAGCCTTGATAGCCACTTGCTGTCCTCTTCCTCTTGGGGGAGATCCTGTTGTTGGTGGGTCCGCCAAGGATAGGTCGGTGCCCGTGAACGAGCGGCATCGTCGCAGCGAGTCATTGCACCTGCGTTGCTCGTTTGTGAATGGAGCGTGAACTGTGCGGGTTCGGTCACCGGCCGACGATGGTCTGCTCGGTGAGGTTCGCGTCGGCGTTGATCTGTTCATCGGTGAACGCGACCTCGCGCCAGTTCTTCTCGCTGAACCGGACCGTCTGTTGCTCGAACAGCGGCGACGTGCGATCACCGGTTTCGCCGTAGGTCAGGATCGCCCAGGCCTGGACTGCGTCGCCGGTGTAGTCGACGGCCATGATGAAGCTGGATCCGAAGTTGACCGGAAAACCCTCACCGCGCAGAGCAGCACCGGGTGCAACGGGTTCGCCCAGAGTGGGCGCCGGTTCGCTGCTGGAGTTGTTGTCGCTCCACTGCACGACATTGGTGACACCCTCGGCGCCGGTGCCGCCGTGGATCGGGACGCGAGTTCCGGAGCGCTCGGTGAACTGTGCGGCGCCCAGTGTCGTGTCGATGGGGAAGCCCGCCTTGGTCAGGGTCTGGACGGCCCGGGCGAATGCGACGAGCAGTGGGGCCGGGTCGGTGGTCGGCACGGCGGGTGTGAGTGTCGGCCGGAGTGGATCGAATGCGTCGGCGAAGAGCGGCCCGATGGTCGTGCGCTCGGCATCGGTGAACCGGTTCATCGTTGCTCGCCACAGCAACGGGCCGGCTCGGTCCAGGTCGTAACGACCGTCCCAGGCGCCGAGGACCTGGCAGGCAACGGTGACATCGACCACTTCGGCGGGCAGCGCCACCGTTCCGTCTTCAGCCAGTATCTCGTCGACCTCGATCAACGGGTTCGCCGAACACGCAGCGACCGTCGTCGCCCGGAGCAACGCGGCGGTGTGCGCGGTGTTGTCGAAGGTGGCGTCGCGCAACTCGATGCCGTTGAACAGGCCGTCGTCGCCGGCGAGCCCGGCTCGGTTGTCCGCAGACAGGACTGCAGCATTCTGCCGGGTGCGCATGCTGAGCGGCGTGTTCTGCTCGCCGTGGAGAATGGAGTACTCGCCGTCGAGCGTGAACTCGGCACTCGGTGCCCAGAAGCTGTCGTTGGCGTTGAACAGGTAGTCGGTGCGTTCGACCATCGGCATCTCGGCGAAGGGGACCAGGCCGTCGTCGCGTGCGCCGGGCACGGTCTCCCACTGGAATCGGCTGTCGGATCCGTCGAGCAGGATGACGCCGTTGTCGTAACCGATCTGGGTGATCGGGTCGCTCAAGAGCTTCTCGAGAAACAACTGCTCCGCCTCGGCCGAGAGGTTCGGTGTCGCCGCGGTGTCGGCGTACCAGACGCGTCCATCGGCTCCGGTCGCGATGGTGTTGAACAGCGGCACGCCCTGGTGTTCGGCGTGGACGGCCTGCAGATCGTCGAGGCTTTCGACCGAGACCATGTCGAGGTACTGTTCGATGAATTCATCGTTGCCGATGTTGGCGTCGCGATAGGTGAGCACGTTCGACTCGGTCCAGCCGACGCCGGGGAAGTCGACGATCGGGCCGTACTCGCTGCTCCAGAGGGTGCGCGTCTCTTCGTCGATGGTGCCGTCGGCGCGAAGCACCGACACCGTGTGATCGGCCGAGGTCATCTCGCGCGGTTCGCCGTCCACCAGGTAGCGCGTCGGCGACTCCGGGTCGAGCGTGAGCAGGTAGGCCGTGAGGCGCTTGCCGGCGGACACGGTGTGCGTCCAGGCGACGCCTTCGGTGAAGCCGATGCCGATGCCGGGGACGCCGAGGAGTTGCGCACCGTAGATGTCGATCTCGTCACCGACGGTCAGATGCGTCTCGGCAAACCGCAGCTCACCTTCCCAGGGGAAGTGCGGATTGGCGACCAGCAGGCCACCGGTCCCGGTCTCGGTGCGGTCGCTGCCGACCGCCCAGCCGTTGCTGCCGAAGTCGATCGTGTCGAGCACGGAGAAGTCCGGCGATGGCGGCAGGGTGTCGGCGGCGGCGGGGGAGCGGGGGGCGAAACCGGTGGCTGTCTCGGGCTGCGGGGGCTGTGCCGACGGGATGAACTCGCCGAACCGGGCGCCGCTCGCGAGCAGCGCGAGGGAACGGGCATAGACGTAGACCTCGACGGCCTGGATCGGTCGGACCCACTCGGCGTCGCTGCACCAGCCGGACAACCCGTCGGGCCCGGTGTCGGTCAACTTGGCGTTCCAGCCCTCGGCGAAGGCGCCGAACTGCTCGATGACGTCGGGTGAGGCCGCCGCGTAGTCGGCCGTCCCGATGCCGGCGATGTCGATCGACCGCCAGGCGAAGTCGCTGTCGAGGTTCTCGCCATCGCTGCCCGGCCCGAGGTTGACCGACCGGACGCCATACACCTTGAGGATCTGGTCGAGGAGCGTGCAGCCGTGATCTTCTGCACTCACCCAGCCCTGCCCGTAGGCGACGCTGCCGAGGTCGGCACCGGAGATGTGCGGAACGCCGTCGGTGGTCCGGCGAATCGTGGCCTCGAACCGCGGCGGCACGAGGGTGGTCGACGTGGTCGTGGTGGTGGCCGTGGTGGTGGTCGTGGTCGTCGATGTCGTCGTGTCCGGCGAGGTCGGCAGCGGGATCGAGTCGGGACCCTCACCGGGGGTGCACGCGCCGAGGAGCATCACTCCGACGATCGCCACACTCTTCCAACGCACTGTTGCAATACTGCCAGACGGGGCTCGCTGACTTCAGTCGAAAACCCCGGTTTTGCAGGAATTTCCCGCCGATGTGTGCGGGATGTGCGAAGAACGACTGCCGTGGGCGCGATTCGGACTCGATCAGCTGAACGGGGTCGGCGGAGGAGCCCGACTGAGTAACCTGGCGCGGTGACGGTCCTGCGTGTCGGCCTTGCCCAACTCAACCCCCTGGTGGGCGACCTCGACGGGAACCTCGCCAAGCTGGTCGAGTCCTATCAGGAGGCCGAGCGAGCCGGCTGTGACATCGTGGCATTCCCCGAACTCGCGATCACTGGGTATCCGCCCGAAGATCTGGTCCTCAAGCCGGGCTTCGTCGCTGACAATCGGACGGCGCTGGACACCTTTGCTGCGCAGACCGGTGAGTGCGCCGCAGTCGTCGGTTTCGTGGACCAGGATCGGGACATCTACAACGCTGCGGCGGTGTGTGTCGGTGGTGAGATCGTCGGGATCTACCACAAGCGTCTCCTGCCCAACAACACCGTGTTCGACGAGCAGCGCTACTTCGTGGCGGGCTACGACTCTGACCCGCTGGAGCTGTACGTCATCGGCGGCGTGAAGGTCGGCATCTCGATCTGCGAGGACATCTGGAGCCCGTTCGGCCCACTCGCCGAGCAGGCAGCAGCGGGCGCCGAGGTCAACATCAACATCAACGGCTCCCCCTTCCGCGCCGAGAAGGATCTGGTGCGCGAACAGCTCGTGTCGACGCGTGCTGCCGACTCGCACTGTGCGGTCGTGTACGTCAACCTGGTCGGTGGCCAGGACGAGTTGGTGTTCGACGGCGGTTCGTTCGTGATGGATCACGAGGGTGTCCTGCTCGCTCGTGCACCGCAGTTCGTCGAGGATCTGCTGATCGTCGACGTGCCGGTGCCACCCGTCTACCGCAAGCG
>RCMY010001829.1_pt1 | contig 19618 bp, 17 predicted proteins | sample 2041341 | NCBI WGS metagenome assembly RCMY01 (sample SAMN09708234, study PRJNA481090) | Marine sediment metagenome, whole genome shotgun sequencing project. | reverse complement strand
CGTGCCGACCGGCGTTGTCGAGAACACCAACTGGTCGGCCCAGGCACAGCAGGCTGCTCTGTCGATGAGCGCCACCGGACGACTCAGCCACAATCCCGATGGCAGCTACTCGTGCTTCAACTCGACGGTCAAGAGTTCTGCCGGTGCCAGCAACCTGTATCTGGGTCGGACCGGACCAGCCGCCATCAGCGGCTACGTCGAAGACCCCGGCTCCAGCAACGTGAGCGTTGGTCACCGCTCGTGGATCTTCCATTCGACATTGCAGGAAGTCGGCGTCGGCGATCTCCCGCCTGCGGACAGGATCTACTCCGCGAACACGCTCCAAGTCATCGACCCGAACCGGGCCTTCGCCGCCGAGCCGGCACTGCGGGAAAGCGACGGGTTCGTTGCGTGGCCGACTCGCGGGTACAACCCCGGTCAGCTCGTCTTCCCTCGCTGGTCATTCACCTTGCGGGGAGCCACATTCGAAGGCGCCAACGTCAGCGTTGTTCGCAACGGCCAGACACTGGCCAACACGATCGTGCATCGCAGTACCAAGGCGAACGCGGCGCCGTTCCCGAACATCGTGTGGGAGCCCCAAGGTGTGAACACCGCTCCGGCAACCGATGAGACCTACACCGTGACCGTGTCGAACGTCAGCGTCGGTGCGCAAAAGCGGACGTACAGCTACGACGTTCACGTGCTCGGCGCAGCCCCCGGCACGGCGTTTCGATCCACGACCGGTGACCACCGCCGTTACATCACCGCAGCCTTCAGCGACTTCCTCGGTCGGAATCCCAGCAGCGCCGAGCTTTCTGCATGGAACAACAAGCTCAACAGTGGCACCAGCCGACTCACCTTCGTGCAGCAGTTGGCGTCGAGCGAAGAGTGGACGACGTACGTGGTCGACGAGCTCTACACCAACACCCTCGGCCGGGCCGGTGATCCAGGCGGCCGCTCGTACTGGTCGACCCAGCTCCGCAGCAATGTCCCCGTGGCTCGAGTTGCGGCCTCGTTCTACGGCAGCCCCGAGTACGTGCAACGCCAGGGCGGTACGTATGACCAGTGGGTCAACAAGCTCTACGGCGTGTTGCTATCCCGCCCCGCCGACAGTGGTGGGCGCCAGTTCTGGGCAGGCCAGGCCAACGTGGTCGGATCACACTCGGTGGCGTTCGACTTCTACCAGTCGTTCGAGAGCCGCCAAGCCCGCGTCGCCTCGCTCTATCAGAAACTGCTCGACCGCAATCCCGATACCGCAGGCCGCGACTACTGGGCCAACGTGCTGTCATCGGGCAACGACCTCGATCTGGCAGGACTGCTCGCCAGCAGCGACGAGTACTACCAACGGGCGTAGCCGGGCTAATCTCGCCTCCGTGATCGAGAACACCATGAAGACGCGTTGGGCCAACGGCGAAGAGACCCTCGGGTTGTGGCTTGGCGTCGCCGATGCTCGCACCACCGAGATGCTCGGGTCGCTGTCGTTCGACTACATCAACGTCGACCTCCAACACGGTGTTGGTGACTACGACACCATGTACGCCGCGTTCCAGGCGCTGCGATCTTCGGCCGCGATGCCCTTTGCCCGAGTCCCGTGGAACGAGCCGGGAATCATCGGCCGGGTACTCGATGCCGGCGCGATGGGTGTGATCATCCCGATGGTCAACTCCGTCCAAGAGGCAGCCGACGCCGTCGCTGCCTGCCGCTACCCGCCGCAGGGTCGGCGAAGCTTCGGTCCACTCCGGGCCGCGATTGCGTTGGGCGACCATTACTTCGAAGAGGCAAACGAAAAGATCGCAGTGATCCCGATGGTCGAGACCGCCGAGGCCCTCGACGCACTTGACGACATCCTGAGCGTCGACGGCATCGATGCGATCTACGTTGGACCTTCCGATCTGTCACTGTCGCTTGGTCTGGCGCCCGGCAACCACAACGACGATCCGATCTTCACCGAGAGCCTGTTGAAGATCGTCGAGGCGTGCGGTCGTCACGGGGTCATTCCCGGGATCCACTGTCAACCCGATCTCGTCGGCCTTCGCCGCTCGCAGGGTTTCAAGATGATCACGGCAGTCAGCGACACCAGCGCCCTCATGGCCGGAGCGCAAACCGGTCTCCGGACTGCCCGCTCCTGACCACCGCTGCTGATGCACGCGATCAGGTTGATCGGACTGTCGGATCGTGCGTTGCTGGGTTCTGCTGTCGAGATGTTCGGCGCTGGGTCGACCAGCATCGGGTCGGCCAACGACGGGTCGGCCAACGACGGGTCCGGAACCAACCAGATCATCACCAGGTTCGTTGCCGACGCACGGACGTTCGCGTTCGTTGCGGTTGATGCCGCCGAGGAGGTCATCGGCTGGTCCTGGGGTGAGGTGGTCTCTCGTCCCGATGGGGGTGGTACCGCTCAGATCGGCGCGCTTGCCGTTGTTGCCGACCAGCGGCGAAAGGGGGTTGGCACGCTGCTGTTCGAAGCGGCGTACGGCCATGCCCGGCGAGCGGGGGCTGTCCAATTGGTGTCGTACGTCGATGACCTGCTCGATGAGACGGCCACGGCGTTCCTCGATCAGATGCAGCCGGCGCTTTCGTCGGGTACGCGCGTGCGCTGGGCGTTGTAGCCGCTAGGGTCGCTGCCGTAGAAGTCCGTGAAGCGGGTCCTGTGAGGCTCGCACGGAGCCTGAAAGGATCGTTCATGGCTGAACGCGAACGCCGACGCACGCCCCCATATGGGGGCGTTTTTGTTGCCAGGACGGAAATCCTCGACGCCGCCGCGGTTGCTCGAGCCGTCCGGCGCATGGCACACGAGATCATCGAGCGAAATGAGGGACTCGACGACGTCGTCGTCGTCGGTCTCCAAACCGGTGGCGTGCCGTTCGCCGAAGCGGTGGCCGCCACCCTCGGCGAGATCGAATCGGTCGATGTCCCGGTCGGAAAGCTCGACGTTGCCTTCTACCGCGACGACATCAAGCTGCGACCGGTCCTTCCCGAGGCAATCACCGATGTCCCGTTCGACATCTCGCGCCGAGTGGTCGTCCTCGTCGACGACGTGCTGTTCACCGGCCGCACCATTCGGGCTGCCCTCGACGCGTTGATCGACCAAGGCCGTCCCCGAGCAATTCAACTTGCCGTGATGGTCGACCGGGGACACCGAGAGGTGCCGATCCGTCCCGACTATGTCGGCAAGAACCTGCCAACCCGGCTGAGTGAAGTCGTCAACGCCACGCTCGAGGGCGTCGCGCTCGGCGAGATGGAGCGCTGATGCGGCATTTCGTCGACATCGCCGATCATGACGCGTCCGAACTCATCGAGATCCTCGATTTGGCCGAACAGTTCGCTGCGGTTCTCAGCCGAGATGTCCCGAAGGTTCCTGCGCTGCGCGGCCAGACGATCGTGCTCGCCTTCTTCGAGGACTCGACCCGCACCAGGACCAGCTTCGATCTTGCGGCGCGCCGACTGTCAGCCGATGTCGTCAACTTCGCTGCCGGGTCGTCGTCGCTCAAGAAGGGTGAGTCGCTGCGAGACACGATCGAGACCATCGCCGCCATGGGGATCGATGCGCTCGTGATTCGTCACGCCAGTTCGGGCGCGGCAGCGCAGATCCGCCAATGGACCGACGCCTCGATCATCAATGCCGGCGACGGCTGGCATCAGCACCCGACTCAGGCGATGCTCGATGCCTTCACGATCCGACGTCGCCTCGGATCGATCGAGGGCCGACACATCCTGCTTTGCGGCGACATCCAACACTCCCGCGTTGCCCGTTCCGACATCGACGCGTTCACCAAGCTCGGGGCGAACGTCACACTCGTTGCGCCACGGACCCTGCTGCCGCCCACGTTGGAAGGCTGGCCGGTGAAGGTTGCCGACTCGCTCGACGACGTCATCGGGGAGGTCGACGTCGCCTACTTCCTGCGCATCCAGAAGGAACGAATGACCGAAGTGCTTCTGCCGAGCGATCGTGAATATCGCCAGCGGTACGGTCTCACCGTTGATCGAGCTCGGGCGCTGCGTCCCGATGCGCTGATCATGCATCCCGGGCCGATGAACCGGGGTGTCGAGATCGACCCCGAAGTTGCCGACGACGCGCGGTGCGCCGTGCTCGACCAGGTCGCAAACGGTGTTGCGGTTCGCATGGCCGTTCTCTATAGCGTGCTCGGGCCGGGCCAGTTCGACACGCTCGACACAGGGGAGGAGCCATGATCAGAACCCTGTTCACCAACGGCACCGTGCTCGACGCCACCGGGTCGCGTGCCGCCGATGTCTTGGTCGATGCTGATTCGGGTGTGGTCGAGGCGGTCGGTGTCGGACTCGATCCCGCCGGTTGCGTCGTCGTCGATGTGACCGGGTGCGTCGTCTCGCCTGGCTTCGTTGATCTGGCGACGCATCTGCGCGAACCGGGCCATGAAGCAGCTGAAACCATCCGATCCGCCAGCATGGCCGCCGCCAGTGGCGGCTACACGGCGGTTGTCGCCATGCCCGACACCGAGCCATGCCTTGATTCGTCATCGACCCTGGCCATGGTGCACGCTGCTGCTCACGGAGCGCAGTGCGAGATCGTCCCGGCCGGGGCAATCAGTGTTGGCCGGCGAGGCATCGAACTCGCCCCGATCGGTGAGCTGGCCGACCTTGGGGTCCGAGTGTTCACCGACAACGATCTCGGGGTGCAGGACCCTCGGTTTCTGCGTCGAGCGTTCGAGTACGCCAACTCGATCGAGGCGGCGCTCGTTCTGATGCAGCGTGGGGTCGTCGCCGAGCTTGCTGCCGAAACGATCATGCACGAGGGAACATGGTCGGTGCTGCTCGGCGTTGGTGGCCAGCCGGCGCTGGCCGAAGATCTCTTGGTTCAGCGCGACCTCGCACTGGCCGAGCTGACCAACGGGCGACTGCACGTGCAGATCTCGACGGCAGGCTCGGTTGCGTCCGTTCGGCGCGCCAAGGACGCAGGCGTAAGGGTGACGGCGTCGGTGGCGCCGCATCACTTCTCGCTGACCGATCATGCCTGCGCCGGCTACGACCCCCGCTTTCGGATCGATCCGCCGTTGCGGACCGCCGACGATCTCGATGCCGTGCGAGCAGGCATGGCCGACGGAACGATCGATGCCATCGCGACCAGCCACGAACCCCACACCCAAGACGCCAAGGAGCGGCCGTTCGACCAGGCGCCGACCGGCGTGATCGGCCTCGAGACTGCGCTCGGTATCGCTCTGGCCGACAGCGGCCTGTCCCTGGTCGACCTCCTCCCGCTGTTGTCGTGGGGCCCGGCCGCCATCGCCGGGGTCGGCGATCGCCACGGACGCCCGATCGTCGCCGGCGAGGCAGCAAATCTTACGATCATCGATCCCGAACACGAGTGGACCGTCACGGCATCGACATTCGCGTCCAAGGCAACCAACACGCCCTTCGAGGGCCGCACACTCAAAGGAAAGGTCAGACACACGGTGTTCCAAGGCAAGACGATGGACCAAACAGAACTGGCCACGACGAAGACAGCCACAACGAAGACAGCCACAACGAAGACGAAGGTGAAGCAATGACGGCAGGTCAGTCACGACAATTCCGATCGGGAGCGCTCGTGATGAGCGACGGCTCGGTCTTCGAAGGTGAACTGATCGGCGCCCCCTTCGTGGATGATGCCCCGTTCGCCGCTGGTGAAGTGGTGTTCAACACCGCACTGTCCGGCTACCAGGAAATCGTCACCGACCCGTCGTATGCCGGTCAGATCATCACCTTCACCTATCCCCACATCGGGAACTACGGCGTCAGCGAGTTCGACAACGAGAGTCGAGGCACATTCGCCAGGGGCGTCATCGTACGCGACCTCGCACGACGCCATTCGAACCACCGAGCCGAGGGCGGACTCGAGGCGTTCCTCACGGCTCACGGTCTCCGCGGGATCGCCGGGATCGACACCCGTCGTCTCACCCGCCTCATTCGAGACACCGGTGCCGTACCCGGGGCGTTCGGCCCGGTCGATGATGACGACGACAAGGCTCAGCTTGCGGCGCTGCTTGCTGCGGCGAAGGCCGAGCCAGGGACCGACGGGATCGACCTCGTTGCCCAGGTCACCACCACCGAGCCCTACGCCGTTGCGAGCACCGGCGGCACTCGTTCGATCGTTGCCTACGATTTCGGCATCAAGACCAACATCCTGCACCACCTCTCCAAGCTCGGAGAGGTCACGGTGGTGCCGGCGTCGATGCCGGCATCCGAGGTGCTCGCCATGCAACCCGACGGCGTGTTCCTCTCGAACGGTCCCGGCGACCCCGAGGTGATCGACTACGCGATCGATGCGGTTCGAGAACTCGTCGGAGCAGTGCCGATCTTCGGCATCTGTCTCGGCCATCAGATCCTCTCGCTCGCCGTTGGTGCCAGGATCGAGAAGCTCCCATTCGGCCACCACGGAGCGAATCATCCGGTGCAGGAGTCCGCAACCGGCCAGGTCGAGGTCACCAGTCAGAATCACAACTTCGCCGTCATCGCCGAATCACTCGACGGCATCGCCGAGGTCACCCACCTCAACCTCAACGATGGTGTTTGTGAAGGCATGCGACTGCTCGACGCCCCGGCGTTCAGCGTGCAACACCACCCCGAGGCCAGTCCCGGGCCTCACGACTCGCTGCACCTGTTCGATCGTTTCGAGGAACTCATGACCACCGTGAAAAAGAAAGAGGCCTGAGATGCCCCGCCGTGATGACCTCAACACCATCCTCGTCATCGGTTCCGGCCCGATCGTGATCGGGCAAGCCTGCGAGTTCGACTATTCGGGGACCCAGGCGTGTCGGGTGCTGCGCGAGGAGGGCTACCGAGTGGTGCTCGCCAACTCGAACCCGGCGACGATCATGACCGATCCCGAATTTGCCGACGCCACCTACATCGAGCCACTCAACCTCGCGGTGCTCACCAAAATCATCGAGATCGAGAAACCCGACGCCCTTCTGCCGACCCTCGGTGGCCAAACGGCACTGAACCTGGCGATGGAACTGTTCCATGCCGGGGTGCTCGACAAACACGGTGTCGAACTGATCGGCGCCGACGCGGAAGCGATCGCGACCGCAGAAGACCGCGAGCGCTTCAAGCTGGCGATGATCGAGATCGGCATGGAGGTCCCACGAAGCGGCACCGCTCGGGGCGCCGGGTCCGACAAGAAAGAAGCGGTCGAGATCGGCATGCGCCAAGCACGCGAGATCATCAAGGAGATCGGCCTGCCCATCGTCATTCGTCCCGCATACATCCTCGGTGGCCTGGGCACCGGGACGGCGGGAACAATGCAGGAGTTCGAACAGGTCGCCTACAACGGACTTCTCGCCAGCCCGATCACCGAGATCCTCATCGAGGAGTCGATCGCCGGATGGAAGGAATTCGAGCTCGAGGTCATGCGAGACAAAGATGACAATCAGGTCATCGTCTGCGGAATCGAGAACTTCGATCCGATGGGGGTCCACACCGGTGACTCGATCACGGTTGCCCCCATCCAGACGCTGTCCGATGTCGAGTACCAGGAGATGCGAAACGCCGCCTTCGCCTGTCTTCGCCGCATCGGTGTCGAGACCGGCGGCTCGAACGTGCAGTTCGCCGTCGAGCCCGAAACCGGTCGTCGCGTGATCATCGAGATGAACCCTCGGGTCAGTAGGTCCTCCGCCTTGGCCTCCAAGGCAACCGGCTTTCCGATCGCCAAGATCGCGGCAAAGTTGGCGGTTGGTTACACGCTGCCCGAGATCCCGAACGACATCACCCGGGTCACACCGGCGAGTTTCGAGCCGGTCATCGACTACGTCGTCACCAAGATCCCACGCTGGGCGTTCGAGAAGTTCCCCGGCGCATCGGGTCGCCTTGGCACCTCGATGCAGTCGGTTGGTGAGGTCATGGCCATTGGCCGTACCTTCCCCGAGAGCCTCCAGAAGGCGTGCCGCTCGCTCGAACAGGGCTACACCGGACTGGGTGCATCGTCGGCCGAGGACCGAATGGCCGAGATCGCCGACGACGATCTCCTCGACCAGGCATGCTTCGGTACCCCCGATCGATTGTTCGAGTTGGCCGAATTGCTTCGACGCGGTGTCAGCGTCGAGACGCTGTACGAGCGGACGAGGGTCGACACGTGGTTCCTCGACCAGATCTCGATCATCGTCGATGAGCGCCTCGCGCTCGAGGAACGACACGCAGCGGGTGCAACGATCGACGATCTGAGCCGACGCGAGTTGCGTCGAGCCAAGCAACTCGGATTTTCCGACGCCCAACTCGGCTATCTGTTCGACACCGACGAGGCGGCGGTGCGAGCCCGACGCAAAGCGGTCGGCGTCGTTGTGACCTTCAAGACGGTCGACACCTGCGCCGCCGAATTCGAGGCCAAGACGCCGTATCACTACTCAACATACGAAGACGAGTCCGAGGTGACGACGGGCTCCAAGCCCCGCATCGTCATCTTGGGATCGGGTCCGAACCGTATTGGGCAGGGAATCGAGTTCGACTACTGCTGCGTCCATGCCAGCTTCGCGCTACAAGACGCCGGCTATGAGACGGTGATGATCAACTGCAACCCCGAGACCGTCTCCACCGACTACGACACCTCCGATCGTCTCTACTTCGAGCCGCTCACGTACGAAGACGTCATGAACGTCATCGAGGCCGAAGATCCCATCGGCGTCATCGTCTCCCTCGGTGGCCAGACACCGCTCAAGTTGGCCGACGTGCTGCCACCCGAACTGGTGCTCGGAACCTCGCCTGCTTCGATCGACGCCGCGGAAGACCGCGACCATTGGTCGTCGCTGTGTGCCCGACTCGAGATTCCACAGCCGGCAGGCGGAACAGCAGGATCGCTCGACGAGGCATTGGCGGTTGCTGCTCGCATCGGCTACCCGGCGCTGGTTCGACCGAGCTACGTACTCGGCGGCCGGGCCATGGAGATCGTCTATGACGACGACGACCTGGCCCGGGCGATGACCGCCATCGGGTCGCTCGGCTCGCTTGGTCGCGAGGGCGGCCTCTCGGCCGAGCGTCCGGTTCTGGTCGACCGATTCCTCGAAGACGCGACCGAAGTCGATGTCGACGCCATTCGCGATGCCACCGGCGACACCATCATCGGTGGGGTCATGGAGCACGTCGAAGAGGCGGGTGTGCACTCGGGCGACTCCGCCTGCGTTCTACCGCCACCGAATCTCTCCGACGCAACGATCACCGTGCTCGAGGACTACACGCGTCGCATCGCCGAAGATCTCGATGTCGTTGGTCTGATCAATGTGCAGTACGCCGTCAAGTCGACCTCGACCGGCGCCGGACAGGTCTTTGTCATCGAGGCCAACCCGAGAGCGTCGAGAACCGTGCCCTTCGTCGCCAAGGCAACGGGGCGACCGTTGGCCAAGGTCGCGGCTCGGGTCATGGCTGGTGCAACCCTCGATGAGCTGCGCACCGAGGGGCTCCTTCCCACCCGTGGCTGGCGGACCGAGTACTTCTCGGTCAAAGAAGCCGTCCTTCCGTTCAGCCGTTTCCCCAACTCCGACGCCGTGCTCGGACCCGAGATGCGTTCGACGGGTGAAGTCATGGGTATCGACATCACCGCCGGCCTGGCATTTGTCAAGAGCCAACTGGCTGGCGGCAACGAACTGGTTCGAGACGGGGGAGTGGTGTTCGTCTCACTCGCCGATCGCGACAAGCCGGCTGGTCTCGAGATCGTTGCGTTGTTCGCCGACCTCGGGTTCCGTTTCGCGGCAACGGCAGGAACCGCAGCGGCGCTGCGGGCCGCAGGGATCGAGGTCGAGATCGAGGTGGCGAAGATCGTCGAAGGTGTCGCTGTCGATGGCGACGGAACCGGTTCTGCTGCCCCGACCGCACTCGACCTCATGGCCGCCAACGGGTTGTCGCTCGTGATCAACACGCCTCGCGGACGCGGCGCGCGCTCCGACGGTGGTTACATCCGGATGGCCGCCGCTCGAAACGGCGTTCCTCTCCTCACCACCGTGTCGGCGGCATTCGCGGCCGCTCGTGGTCTGGCCCAGTGGGACGACGACGCCATGGTGGTCCGATCCATCCAATCGCTCCATGCCGGACTCGAATGAGCATCGCTCGAACGTTTGCTCGGCTCCGCAGGCAGGGCGAGCCCGACACGGTCGATCTGCGAACTCGGGTCGGGTCGGTGCCACTGCGCAACCCCGTTCTCACGGCGGCCGGTACCGCCGGTCATGGGGCGGAACTCGAGGCTTTTGGCTCGCTCAGCGAGCTGGGGGCCGTTGTTGTCAAGTCGTTGGCCGCGTTTCCATGGAAAGGCAATCCGCCGATCCGAGTGCATCAGACACCGTCAGGAATGATCAATTCGGTCGGGCTTCAGGGGCCCGGCGTCGAGGCGTGGATGGTCGATGAGCTCCCCGAGCTCGATGCCGTCGGCGCCACCGTTGTTGCGTCGATCTGGGGTCGCTCGGTCGACGATTATCGGATTGCGGCCGAGATGCTCGCCGATGCGCCACCGTGTGTCGTCGCGGTCGAGGTCAACATCAGCTGCCCGAACACCGAGGCCGGCAACGAACTCTTTGCTCACTCGACGACGATGACGGCCGCGGTGATCGCCGCGACCGACGGGTGTCGGCGGCCCCGGTGGGCCAAGCTCAGCCCCAACGTCGGCACCGGACTTCCCGACATCGCGGGAGCCGCAGCGGATGCCGGTGCCGAGGCGGTCACGTTGGTCAACACGTACTTCGGTCTCAGCGTCGATCCGGTGAGCCGTCGGCCCCGACTGGGCAACGGTGCGGGTGGAGTGTCGGGCCCCGCCATTCACCCCTTGGCAGTGAAGGCGGTCGCCGACGTCCACGCTCGGTATCCCGATCTTCCGATCGTTGCTGCCGGTGGCGTCGCCTCGGTCGCTGACATCATCGAGTTCGCGCTCGTTGGTGCAAGCGCCATCCAGATCGGCACGGCAACCTTCGCTGATCCCGGCACGTGTCATCGACTAACCACCGAACTCGGCGCATGGTGCGCTAAACATGGTGTGACATCGTTTGGCGACCTCGTCGGCGCTGTCGAGTACTAGGCAGCCGACTTCCCGAGGAGCCACAGTGGCGGACAGCACAACGACCGAGACCAGCAGCGACCCCAGCCCGACAACCGAGGGACTCTCGCCGAGTACCCGAGCCAAGACCGTCTTGGCGCTCGACGTCGACGACCTGGTGTCGGCCAATCGGCTCGCCCGCCAGCTCGCTCCGTGGTTCGGCGTCGTCAAGATCGGCCTCGAGCTCTACACCGCGGCCGGCCCCGATGCCATTGGTGCCATGATCGACCAGGGCTACGACGTCTTCCTCGATCTCAAGCTGCACGATATTCCGACCACGGTCGGCAAGTCGGCAGCGGTCGCCGGTGCGCTCGGTGCTTCGTATCTGACGATGCACGCCCAGGGGGGCAGCGCCATGCTTCGGGCCGGCGTCGAAGGCTTCAAGGAGGGGGCGTTGAAAGCCGGATTGCCCGAGCCGACCGCACTCGCCATCACCGTGCTCACGAGCGACACCGAGGCGCCAGATCACATCGTGCCGAACCGCCTCCGCCTTGCCGTCGAGGCCGGCTGTGGTGGCATCGTGTGCGCAGCATCAGATCTGCGAGACATCGGCGAGATGGCGCCACGTACGCTGCGAGTGGTCCCCGGTATCCGAGCCGCCGACGGTGAGCGACACGATCAGCCCAAGGCAGTGACACCTCTCGAGGCTCTCGGCAACGGCGCAGATCTGATCGTCGTCGGTCGAGCCGTCACCCTGGCGCAGGATCCCGAGGCCGCGGCCGCCGTGCTCTTCGCCGGACTGGAATAAGACGCCCGAGTGAGACGCTCGTCACCCCAGTTTGTGATTGGTCCAAGTCGTCGTTTGATCTGAGGTAGTGTTCGCGACATGCCAAACCCACCACAGTTGACTCCGGAGCAGCGGACGGCCGCGCTCGCCAAAGCAGCCGAGGCTCGTCGCGTGCGTGCCGATGTCAAGGCCCGACTCAAGATGGGGACCGTCACGCTCGTGGAGCTGATCGAGCAGGCTGATGCCAACCCGATCATCGCCAAGATCAAGGTCCTCGCCGTACTCGAGTCCTTGCCGGGCATCGGCAAGGTCACGGCTCGGCGCAAGATGGAAGAGATCGGTATCGCCGAGTCTCGTCGTCTTTCCGGGCTGGGCCCTCAGCAGCGCGAAAAGCTCCTGAGAGAATTCGCCTCCTGAGCCAGAAAGCGGAAATGCGTCCGCCTCTCGAACCACAGACTGGGGCCAACCCGACCGAGCCCCTGGTCGTGGTCGTTTCGGGCCCTGGGGGCGTCGGTAAAGGTACCGTCGTCGCCGAACTCACCAAGCGGCACGACACCATCTGGTTGTCGCGCTCATGGACGACTCGTGAACGCCGGCCGGGTGAGGCCGAAGATGCCTATGTCTTTGTCGATCGCGACACGTTCGAGGCAAAGATCGCCGAGGGCGGTTTCTTGGAGTACACCGAATTCCTCGACAACTACTACGGCACGCCGGTTCCCTCGGCTCCACCGGGCCGCGACCTCATCCTCGAGATCGATGTGCAGGGGGCTCGCCAGGTCGTCGCCCTCGATCCTGCCGCTCTGCTGATCTTCCTCGAGGCACCGTCGGTCGCCGAGCAAGAGGCGAGGCTTTACCGCCGCGGCGACCCACCCGACAAGGTGGCGCAACGGCTGGCGAAAGCTCGCGAAGAAGCCGACGTGGGTGTCGAACTGGGTGCCATCCGTATCGTCAACGTCGACATCGCCCAGTGTGCCGAAGACATCTATCGCGCCATCGTCAAGGCCCGAACCGGTGCCGATGCCGGTACGTGAAGGTCTATACTGCAGCGTTGCCCCGAGGAGGCCCCATGGCTGAACGATATGACACGATGATGAGTCCCGAGGTCGAGGGGTTGATGGACCGAGCAGGCTCGAAATTCGCGCTGTGCACGCTCGCTTCAACTCGTGCCCGCGAGATCAACGCTTACTTCAACACGCTCGGTCAGGGCGTTGGGGCCATGGTGCCGCCGCAGGTCACCTCGGTCGCACGCAAACCACTATCGATCGCATTCGAAGAAATCGCCGCCGACAAGATCGTCCCGGTCATCCCCGACCCTGCCGTCGAGACGCCCGACGACGCCGCCTGAGGCGGTGACCGCCGACAACCGCGGTGACTGATCACAGCCCCAATGAGCCCCGCCTCGATGGCAATACCCTCGACGGCAAGCGGATCGTCCTTGGTGTCACCGGCGGTATTGCCGCCTACAAGTCGATCGAAGTCATGCGGCGACTGGTCGATCTCGGTGCCCACGTCGTGCCGGTGCTGACCGACGCTGCGTTACACATGGTTGGGCCAACCACTTTCACCGCCCTCGGATCTGAGCGCGTGAAGACGTCGCTGTGGGATGATCCCGATCCGATCCCACACACGACAATGGGCCAGACGGCCGATTTGATCCTGGTCTGCCCGGCAACGGCGCGGATCCTGGCCGACTACCGCATGGGTCGTTCGGCTGATCTGCTGTCGGCCACGCTCATCGCCACCGTGGCCCCGGTGGTCGTCGCACCGGCCATGCACACCGAGATGTGGGACCACCCGGCGGTGCAAGACAACATCGACGTTCTCGTCAGCCGCGGCGTGCACATCGTGCCACCCGAAGAGGGTCGACTGGCCGGCGGTGACATCGGCCGGGGCCGTCTGGCTGCGCCGGCCACTGTCGTCGACACCGTCGTCGATGTGCTCGGCACGAGCAACGAGCTCGCAGGTCGACGGGTGCTCATCACCGCAGGCGGCACCCGAGAAGCGATCGATCCGGTTCGCTACATCGGGAATCACTCGTCGGGCAAGCAGGGCTACGCCCTGGCCGAGGTCGCCCGACGCCGTGGGGCCTTGGTCACCCTCGTCACCACCGTCGATCGCCCGGTGCACCCGGCAGTCGAGACCGTCGCAGTCACGACGGCCGACGACATGGCTGACGCGGTCAATGCCCGTGCCGACGGTGCCGACATCGTCATCATGGCAGCGGCGGTAGCCGACTTCCGCCCAGCCGACGTCGCCGCCGACAAGATCAAGAAACACCTCGGTGTTCCCCAGATCGTGCTCGAACCAACAACCGACATTCTTGCCGGACTCGGGGCTCGCAAGCCCGCTGGTCAGGTGCTCGTGGGGTTCGCGGCCGAAACCAGCGACCTGGAAACGAACGCCAAAGACAAATTGACTCGCAAGGGTGCCGACTTCATCGTTGCCAACGATGTGTCGGCCCCAGGGGTCGGTTTTGCTCACGACACCAATGCCGTCACCATTTATGGTGCGAGCGGTGTTGTCGCGCGTACCGACGTCGCCGACAAGTCACACGTGGCCGGGGTCGTCCTCGATGCTGCAACCGCACACCTCCGACTGCTCGACCGGCCGTCGAAAGCATGACCACCCTGAAAGAGAGTTCCGTTGAAAAATTTCACGTTCACGTCTGAGTCGGTGACCGAGGGTCATCCTGACAAGATGGCCGATCAGATTTCCGACAGTATTTTGGATGCGTTGTTGGAGCAGGATCCGATGTCTCGGGTGGCGTGCGAGACGTTGGTGACCACGGGAATGGCGATCATTGCCGGTGAGATCACCACGAACGCGTATGTCGACATTCCGTCGGTGGTTCGTAAGACGATCACTCGGATTGGCTATGACAAGGAGTCGTACGGGTTCGACGGGAATACCTGTGGTGTGATGGTGGCGATCGATGAGCAGTCGGTCGATATCGCGCAGGGGGTCGACAAGTCCGAAGAGTTGCGGGGCGGTGCTGGCACGTCGGATTCCTATGACGAGCAGGGTGCTGGTGACCAGGGCATGATGTTTGGTTACGCCTGTGATGAGACCGATGTGTTGATGCCGTTGCCGATTCATACTGCGCATCGGATGGCGGAGCGGTTGGCGGATGTTCGCAAGGCGGGGACGATCCCGTATCTGCGTCCCGATGGCAAGACGCAGGTGACATTCGATTACGAGGATGGTCGGCCGGTTCGGTTGCGGACGGTGTTGATTTCGACTCAGCATGATGATGGGATCGATCGTGATTCGATGATCCGTCCTGATTTGATCGAGAACGTGATTCGTCCGGTGGTTCCTGCGGAGTTCGCCGATGATGAGTATGAGGTGTTGGTCAATCCGACGGGCCGGTTCGTGATTGGTGGTCCGGTTGGTGATGCTGGTTTGACGGGTCGCAAGATCATTGTTGATACCTATGGCGGGTCGGCTCGTCATGGTGGTGGGGCGTTTTCGGGGAAGGATCCGTCGAAGGTGGATCGTTCGGCTGCGTATGCGACGCGTTGGGTTGCGAAGAATCTTGTTGCTGCGGGTGCTGCGTCTCGGTGTGAGGTGCAGGTGGCGTACGCGATTGGTGTTGCTCGTCCGATGTCGGTGATGGTGGAGACGTTCGGGACCGAGAATGTTGATCCGGACAAGATTGCGGCGTGTGTGAACGAGGTGTTCGATCTTCGTCCTGGCGCGATTTTGGATCATCTCGAACTGCGTCAGCCGATCTATTCTCAGACGGCGGCGTACGGGCATTTCGGTCGTGAAGACGGCAAGTCGTTCACGTGGGAACGCCTCGACCGGGTCGACCAGGTGAAGTCAGCCCTCGGTCTCTGACCTTTGAGCCGCTCCGCAGCTCCGCCTCCGGCGATCTGAGTCAGAGGCTCGGCGCGAGCCTCCTCCGTCGGCATCGCAATACACTCAGCTTCGTGTCTGAAGCCCGGGTAGTTCGAGTACTTCCGGAGATTTCGGGGCTCGACAAGACATTTGACTACACCGTGCCCGCCCGTTGGGCGGACACGGTCGCGCCCGGCGATCTTGTCCGGGTCGACCTGCTCGGTCGTCGTGTCGCCGGATGGATCACCGAGGTCGATGTCGAGCCACCCGCCGGCGTGACACTGCTTGCGATCACCCGGTGGTCCTCGGTCGGGCCGCCGGCGGAGATCATCGACCTCGCCCGATGGGCCGCGCATCGTTGGCACGGCCGACTCGGCACGATCCTCAAGACCGCATCACCCGACCGCATGGTCGACTCGATCCCGACCGGGCGGTCTGGTCCGCAGGAACTGCCGGACTCGGTCATCGATCCTGTCGGCGATCTCGCTCATGAAGCGCTGGCGATGCCCGGTGTCAGCGTGCTGCGAGCAGCGCCGTCATCCGACCTCTTCGGGCTGATCGCCGCCGTCGCCCGTACGGGCGATGCGGTGGTGGTCACGCCCGATGTCGAAGATGCTCGCTACTACGGGTCGCGGCTGCGTCGTGCCGGCGGACTCATCCGCCTCGCCGGGCGCGACTGGGCGCTCGGCGCGAGCGGCGGTGTCGTGATCGGCGCCCGCAGCGCAGTGTGGGCACCGGTCGCGAACCTGGCGGCCGTTGTGATCCTCGACGAGCACGCCGAATCGCTCCAGGAAGAGCGCAACCCGACATGGCATGCTCGAGAGGTCGCAATCGAACGGGCCCGACGTGCCGGCGTGCCATGTCTCCTCGTTTCACCGTGCCCATCGATTGCTGCGCTGGCCGTCGCCGACCGAGTGTTCACGCTGTCTCGGACGGTGGAGCGCTCCGGCTGGCCGCCGATTCAGATCGTTGACCGGCGGCGAGAAGACCCGGGCCGATCGGGCATCTTCTCGCCCCAGCTGGCGGCTCAGATCAGCAATGGGCGAGCATCGGGCGAGCGGGTGGTGTGCGTGTTGAACCGCAAGGGACGAGCGCGAATGCTGGCCTGTTCGACCTGCGGCGAACTGGTGAAGACCGAAGACGGCGAACATCTGATGGCCGAGGTCGATGACCATCTCGTTGCCGCAACGGGCGAGCAGCGGCCGAAGATCTGCGCGAACTGCGCGGGCACCAAGCTGAAACGACTCCGGCTCGGTGTCGACCGGGTCCGAGAGGAACTTGGCGCCCTGGCCCAGGAACCAGTTGGTGAGATCACGGCGGCGTCGGATCCGGGTGAGGTCGAGCAGCACCGAATCATGGTCGGAACCGAAGCGATCCTGCATCGTGTCCGATCGGCGGGACTGGTGGTGTTCCTCGACTTCGATCACGAATTGATGGCGCAGCGTTATCGGGCGGGCGAGCAGGCCATGGGCCTCGTGGTCCTCGCAGCGCGGATGGTCGGAGGCCGCAGCGGCGGCGGACGGGTGATGGTGCAGACCCGGGTGCCCGATCATCGGGTCCTCAACGCCGCGGTTCGAGCCGACCCGGGCCGCTTCGCCGAGGCTGAGGCCGAACTGCGTCGGGCGCTGCACTACCCACCGTTCTCGGCGCTGGCCGAAGTCAGCGGCAAGGGGGCGATCGAGGCGGTCGAACCACTCCAGCATCGCATCGATGTCAACGTGCTCGGACCGACGAACGATGGTCGGTACCTCGTTCGAGCCGATGGTCCCGCAGTGCTCGCCGACGCACTGGATGATTTGGCAAAGACCAAGGCCCGCTTCCGAGTGGCAGTCGACCCGCCTCGGGTCTGACGCTAAGTTGCCCGCATGAGCAGACCAGATCGATTCACCGACCGCGTAGCCATCATCACCGGAGGTAGCAACGGCCTCGGTCGGGCATGCGCCGAGCAGCTGTCGGCCGAGGGCGCCAAAATCGTCATCGCCGACCTCCAATTCGAGCCGGGTCGCGCCACGGTCGAAGCGATCGAGGCGAGTGGTGGTACGGCCATGTTCGTCGAACTCGATGCGGCAAGCCCAGAGGGCAACGAGGCGATGGTGGCCGCCACCGTCGATGCCTATGGAGGGGTCGATCTACTGGTCACCGCGGCCGGCATCAGCACGGGTGAGTACACATCGGGCGATCGGGAAGGCAACCTCAAACGCATGCAGCTGAGCGCCGAGGCCGCAGCCATCAACCCGGCGGCGGCACTGACCGAACTCGATATCGATAATTGGCGCCGGGTCCTCGACGTCAACCTCACCGGCACCTTGCTCGCCATCCAATCGACGGCGCGGGTCATGCTGGAACAGAAGCGCCAGGGTTCGATCGTCACCATCGCGTCGATCGCGGCCCGTGACCCGCTGTGGGGAGCGCCGAGCTATCCGGTGTCGAAGGCCGGCGTCTGGATGTTGTCGAAGAATGCGGCCAAGACCCTCGCGCCGCTGGGCATCCGGGTCAACAGCGTCGGGCCGGGCTTCACCGCAACCAACATGACCAGCCAGATGGAAGAGACCGACGATCTCCGAGAGATGCTGATGGCCCAAACCCCCATGGGTCGAATGGGGCTCCCCGTCGAGGTCGCGAACCTGATCCTGTTCCTTCTGAGCGACGAAGCGAGCTTCATCACCGGCGAACTCATTCACCCCGACGGTGGCTGGTTCACCGGCTAGCTGTACTCGGCCGGTCCCTGTTGGTCGGCTGTTGACAGGGTTCTGTGCGTGGTCCTCATCGCACCGTGCGTTCTGTGCGTGGTTCTCATCGCCAGCGGGGTATTTGACGCACAGAATGAGTGTGGAGGTGACGTTGACGCACAGAATGACTTTGCGGTGCAGCGTTGGCGGGAACGTCTCAAACCCAGCGTTGGCGGGCCGCTTCGTAGAGGGCGACGGTGCCTGCTTGGGCAACATTGAGGGATCCGACCTTGCCAAGCTGGGGAAGATAGGCGATGTGATCGACGATCGCGAGGGTCTCTTTGTGGACCCCGCGGTCTTCGTGGCCGAGAACGAGTGCCACCTTTTGGCCGAGGTCGACCTCGAACATCGGCTTGGCACTTGCGGTGAGTTCGATAGCGACCGTGAGGTAGCCGGCAGCTTTGGCGGCGGTGACCGCGGCGACGCCGTTGTCGGCTGTTTCCCAGGCAACCAGACGCTCGCAACCAAGGGCGGTCTTCGCCACCTTGGTTTCGCTCGGGTCAGGGCTCGGCGGGCAGAGCCACATTCGATCGACCCGGTAGGCTGCAGCCGAGCGAAACAACGAGCCGACGTTGAACGGATTCTGGACCCCGTCGAGAATCAGCCCCAGTTCGAGTTCGGTCTTGCGCCGCCATTCTCGATGCAACCGCTTGAGTTCGGTTGGTGTCAGTGTCTTCACTGCGTGGTTCGGTTGGCGGTTCACAGGGACTCGGTTCGTGATCGGGGTGCGACATCGAGAAGGCGGAATGCCTTGCGGCTCGAGCGTCGCTTGGTGGCGTAACCCTGCTGCTCGAGCCAGCGGGCAAGGCTGTCGGCCCCGAGATGCTTCTGAACAACGAGGTGGGCCGAGCCGGTTGCCGACAGCCGATCGAGCCAGAGCACGAGCAGCTCGTGCAGCGCTGATTTTCCGACCCGAATCGGCGGGTTCGACCAGATTCGATCGATCACGAGATCATTGGGAACGTCGTCCGGAGCAACGACGACGACGTTCGAGAGATCGTTGGCCGCGGCGTTCTCCGAACAGAGGTTGCGGGCTCGTTCGTTGACCTCGACGGCGTAGATGGTTGCGGCGGGGTTCCGCTTGGCCAGAGCGCAGGCAATTGGTCCGTACCCGGCACCGACATCGACGATGATCGAGTCTTCCGGCACTGGCTCCGGACCCTCGAGCAGGAGCAGCTTGGATCCCGCATCGACCCGGTCGGCGCTGAATACGCCTCGATCGGTGACCAATGACAGTTGGAGATCGGGCAGTGAGAGCTCGACGACCTGGCGCGCCGACGCTGTTGTCGGCACGGAATCGAAATAGTGCGCTCCGTCTGT
>RCMY010001828.1_pt1 | contig 19629 bp, 17 predicted proteins | sample 2041341 | NCBI WGS metagenome assembly RCMY01 (sample SAMN09708234, study PRJNA481090) | Marine sediment metagenome, whole genome shotgun sequencing project. | reverse complement strand
ATATGTAGGACTGCCGTCAGAGAAATTCACAGTAGAGGGTATAGGACTTCCCGGAGATTCAGTATGGACAGGTGTGGGAGTAAGTACAGAAGTAAATGACAGATGGGCATGGTATGCAAACTATGATATGCAGATAACTGACTCTGACATTTCAAATAATGTATTTTCAGCCGGGTTCAGATACAACATAAAATAAAAATCGTTTATAGAGATTGTTTGATTAGTATAATTTAAAAATAATATAAATAAGGATTATCTTAGAATAGTAATCCTTATTTTTTAGAATTTATATGTATGGCCTAGCCCAAGGCTGGTTATTGATTTCTTATATTGAACTTTTAATTTTTCAGAATTCGCTCCTGGAACAAAGTGTTTGTCAACTTTACTTTTGGAATTATAATGAATATAAGCCAAAGAAAGGACAAATTCATTTTTTATTTGATTTAAATATTACACCTGTTCAAATCTTTTGTACTACGGTTTAATCTTGTTAAGTCTGTTATTAAAATAATATCCCTTTTTCTAAGTTTATCTAATAATTTAAATAACTCTGGTCTATTATTTCTTTTGTACCCTCATTTTTTAGAATATCTAATTGACTATCTAAATTTTGTTCCTGAATACTTACTCTTGCATATCCAAAAATCATTTTCAAAATTTAGTAAAGAAAACGGCCGTTTTAATAAGATTTCTTTCACATTAATTTATATATAAAAGCATATATTTATCTTCCAAACTGGCTTTTTCAAAAAATGACTGTAAAGCTTTAAAATGATAGAAAATATACTCAAAGAATTTATCCTCGTTCTCATCATCCATTAATGAATAAACCATATTTTCTATCATTTACTGAATAGAAAATTTATTTTTAAATTCTTCTTCTGTTATATCCTTTATTATCTGATAACAATCTTTTACTTCTTCATTTGTTAAATATCGTACAAAGCCATAGCCAATATCTTCATCACTTATTTCTTTACCTCCCATTACTACATTGAAAATGGGAGATAAGTTGTTCATATCCATTAAATTTTCCCCCATATTCATCATACTTTCTTCTGTTAAAATGAAATTGATACAATCCCATGATTTATCTATATCTAACTTATCTTCATCTGTTATATAGCCCTTATCTGAATATAAAAAATCAGAAACAGATATTTTTTTCTTCATGAGCAATGTAAATTGTTCAGTGGTTATTTTACAATAATTACCCCTCATACTCATTGAATTTCCTCCTTAAATAATATAAATTTTCTATTTTCACACGAAATTATACTATAATCTCTAATTAATATCAATTTTTTAATAATACATAAAAACTGAATTTTCCACATCAATTTTAGATATTTTTACTATTTTAATTTTTTATAAAAATAGGTTGAAATACTTGTGATTTTAAGACTTAAAATAGTTTTTTTTTAGATGTTTTTTTCAATTTAATTATAACTAAAATTCACTTCCGATAATCTCTAAATATAACTCCTCAAGCTTCTTCTCTCATGCATGTCTGATATGTAACTGCGCAATAAATTCGGTCTCGGATTTGGTGATTAGAATTTTTTTATATAAAATAAGGTTAAATAAAAAAATTCTTACCGGAGAAAATTTCTCTTCCAGGCTGCAGCTGGCCGACATGGTCAAAATGCTTTAAACATTGAATTCATTTTTTTATCTTATCTTATAAAAATGTTCATAAGACTAAGTTCCATAATGATTTTTATATAAAATAAAATTAAAAAAATCAGTTGATATTTTCAGCTGTCTTTGTACTCTAATTTTCCGTGATATAATATATTTATTATAGAAAGGGGTTTTATATGAAACAACCAAACGAACGGAGGTCTAAAGACGCGGAAAAGTCCAGTGATGGAAGAAGAAAAAAGTTAAAATACTAATAAATATTGGTTGCTTGAAGATAATTTAGGCATTTTCTTTACATCAATATTTATGGTAATAGTTTTGAATAACAAGAGGAGAGTACAATGTTTTTTTATGATATTATACCTAACCGTGTGAAAGAGAAGCTGGAAACTAAAATGTATAATCCCAATGAAACAATATTATTTGCAGAGCAGGAGAACAACTACATTTATTTCTTGATAGAGGGCACAGCTGAGGCGTATATTCAAAGCCCTTACGGAACATTTGCTACTCTACATTTTTATGAAAGAGGAAGTTTTTTCGGTGAAATAGAACCATTCTACGATGGAAGGAAACCAGTTGAGATTACAGCCATTACATCATGTATTGCCAAACGACTTTATAAAACAGACTTCCTATCATGGCTACAATCTGATTTTGAGGCTACTAAATTTTTAATTAAGGAATTAGCAAATAAATTGATAATAAACACTGAATTGATAGAACATTTACTAAGCCTTACCGTGAAAGAAAGACTTTTGAGAAGTATTCTGTTACATTATCGACGAGGCACTTTGCAAAATCTCACAAAAGCAAATTTGTCAAAGGAAATTAACACCCCCATTCGGAGTTTGAATAGGGCTGTCAGCACTTGTGAGAGCGAGGGGATAATTTCATATAGTAACAACACATTTTTGATTAAGGATATGACACAACTCCAAAAAAGTGTGCCATATTTATAATGGCGGGTCAATTGACCTCGATAGAATTTCTCACTTTTGCTATACTGAAAAAAGAAGAGATTTTCATGGATAAAATTTGTAAAAAAAAGGAGAGATTTTCATGGACAAAATTTGCAAAAGAATATTACAAAAAATAGAAATACAGGACTTTTTCGACAGAATTTGTTCTTTGAATACAGCAGACTTCAATTCTATTTTATTGAAACTGTTTTCACTAAGAACAGCGAAATCCTCACCACAAAAAGTCCTGCATACATTCAGGGAAAATCGCTTTGTTGCTCCGAGCAGCTTTGACCCGATTAAACTGCACCAATTGGAACTTGACCTATTATCAATGACATCAAAAGCCGGAATTACAAACAAATTATTGTCCCCGGTTGCACCGATTGGAAGTTGTAGTGTGTTTGGCTGTGTAAACCAAAACAATGTATTAAGTGCGATACGGAATGTTGAGGTGCTTTCCGACCCGTCTAATATTCTGGCAATCATGCTTTCCAATGATATATTGAACAACCAAATTGACCATACCCGCTGTACACATTATGCAACGACGACACGCGTAGTTAGAGGTCAGAAGTGGGAAGGCGAAAATCTATATGCACATTTTGGGATTTTTTGCATTGTATCCACTGCACAGGATAAGGGTTCTTATCTGTGTGAAAAGGAACTGTTAAAGCACCATCTTCAATTCTATGATAATTTAATACAGACAAAATACCATCGTAAAATGACGATTGTGCTAAGACGGCGAACTGGCTATACAGCCTATGAGGACTTTTTTGAAGAAATGTACTCTGCTACAAAAGAGATGTTTCCTGACACTCCTATTTCTGTTGTTCTAGATAGTGAGAACAACAACTACTACAAAGGAATCAATTTTAAGATTTATATGCAAAAAGATAACGAGCAAATTGAGATCGGCGATGGTGGTTTTGTTGATTGGATTAGCAAAATGACCGGGAGTAAAAAAAATCGGTGTTTAATAAGTGGTCTTGGTTTGGAAAGGTTGTTATTGCTTTAGGAGAAAATTTATGGAATTAAAAGAATGGTCTTTAGACTATGTTCACGACTTGGTATATCATGCAAATAACCAGATCATTTCCCGAAATTTGAGTAATATCTTTCCCTACCCCTATACGAAAGAAGATGCTGTGCGGTTTATTGAATTTTGCCAAACGCAAGATTTACAGAAAACTCGCAACCTTGCAATCGTCATTGACGGTCAAGCGGTGGGCGGTATCAGTATTACAGTAGGTTCTGATATTTATGAGAAAAGCGCAGAACTTGGATACTGGCTTGGAGAAGAATACTGGGGAAAAGGGATCATGGCAAAAGCTGTAAAACAGATGGTGCAGCTTTCATTCCAAAATCGCAATATCATCCGATTATATGCAACCGTCTTTTCTCATAATTTGGGTTCATGCAAGCTTCTTGAAAAAAACGGTTTTGAATTAGAGGGCGTGCTAAAAAAGGCGGTATATAAGAACGGTCACCTCTATGACAGCAAACTATATGCTTTGTTGCGGGAATAATACACGTGTGTTGCCCTTGCTCACGATAACGGGAAATAAAAAATACGTTTTAGCGAGAGCAAGTGTCTATAGGCCAAAACAAAATACAGTAGCCTTACGGCGGTTTTGAAACATCAAATTTCAAGCCGCCGTTTTCTTTTTGAAAAAAGAGGATACGGAGGGTGTGTTAAAGTCGCCCTTTTTTAAGGATACGGCGGTATCGAGGAGGTATCATCATGTCTTTTATATATAGTCCTCTAAATTTATAAATAGAAGCTCTCAAAGTTCTTACCTCATGCATTGCCCATATGTTACAGTGCAATAAATCCGCTTACGGATTTTGTGATCAGAAAGCTTTTTGTATAAAATATGGTTAAATAAAAAAATTCTTGCCGGAGAAAATTTCTCTTCCAGGCTACAGCTGACATCTATACTCTAAGTACTATAAATATTGACTTTATTTTTTTACTTAACATACATATAAAATTATATATAAAAATTTAGCAATGCCTTTTATATAGAATAAGATTAAAATAAAAAGTTCTTTAGGAATAAAAATTCATGTGCCAGGCTTTAGTCGGCCGACATGGTCAAAACACTATAAACACTGCATTCATTATTTTTTTGTATTTTAAAAAAAAGTTTATAAGGTAAAGCCACATAATGTTTTTCATATAAAATAAAATTAAAAAAGACAGTCGATATTATCAGCTGCCTTTGTATTCTAAAATTATAAAAGATCAGGATTAAAAGATATTATACTTGCTATTATAGATTTATTTTTCCTGATACTTTTAAATCTCACATTTTTTATTATCCCCTAACGGGGTGAGGAATACTCTAGTAAAGTATTTTTGTGATAATCAAAAAGAAGATTATCAGAAGTACTTTCAACATTGTATTCCTCCAAAAGTAAGATTATGGCTCGTGACAGCCACGAAATATTATAACAAAAGCAAAATAAAAAAGCCAGATAAAATATCCGGCTTTTCTCACGATTTAAATCTTACTTTTGTTTTCTATATTATTATATCACATTTCTGAAAAAGTGCAAGTTATTAAATTATAATAGGAATATCCTCTTCATCAAACATTACCCCATGATTCTGTAAAAATTGAGTATATAAAATTCTCAAATCTACATCTATTGTATTATCTTTAGACATATTTATAAAAGTAAGTAACATTTCATTTTTTTCATCTTCTGATAAAGCTTTCTCAAGGCATTTATCTAATTCTAACAAGATATCTTGATCTGATAGTTCCCGGTATTACAATTCCATACTGACTTAAGACCACGAGTATTTTCTATATTCATTTAAATCCTCCATATTATAGAGCTAAGATATTTGAAAAGCTGAACTTTCGCTCAGCTTATCTAAGATTATTTTTCACATTTATTATATCATATTCATAAAAAAATTCAAATAACTATATTCTGTAAATTAACTCTTATATCTTTTCATTACGTATGTATAAAAAATAGAACTTTAGTCTTTATATACATAAAAAACTACCTTTTTTTACACTATAAAAAGGTAGAGATTTTATTACAAAATTTTTTTACTATATATAATATGTTTTAAATTTTAACAAAGGTCTTATTTCATTTTATAAATTTTAATTTATCAAGTTTAGAGAATACCAATTATTGTAAATTACTTCCTTTTCACATATAAAACTATCATAAAAACTTTTAAAGATTTTAAAGAATTTTTTTCTCCTAATAAACTTAAAGCTGTTATTTCACTAAAAAAAGCCACGAAAAAAATAAAGATATCCTTTATACTGCATTTGTATTACTGTATCACTTTCAAGATAATTTCCCCATACCCTAAATTGATATAGAATATCTATAATATTTATAGGGAATGTATCTTTACTTTTATTTTTTGTAATTTACTTTGAAATAATTTAAGATCATCATTATAATTTTTAGCTATCTGATAAATAGATAAATGATTTCTTGGAGATTGTGAATATTGAACCCCCCAAAAATCTTTAGTTGCTTTAAGTAATTCATTTTCTCTAAAGTTAAGATTTGTAATAGAAAATGGATGAAATATCAAGTCTTTTGAAAATTTTTCAAGTAATGTATTATTAAAATTTTTAGTTAAATTTCTATGTTACTTTGTATTAGAAATTTCATAATTAGTAAAAATTAGCGAATTATAAAATGAATAAATTGTATAATAGCTTTTTACAATATACCATGATGGAAATAAAAAAATTTCTTTTTTATATTCCCTAGAATCTAATTAAGAATTTATAGACATGCTATTTGTAAACGGAAACGTAGTTGCCAATTCATTATACCAACCTTGTTTCATAAAATATTCAAATTTATCTTGATTGTAACATTTTTTTTACTAATTATTTTTTTGGATATCCGCTCTACTGAAATATTATTCTCTTTAATATATTCTTGTAAAAGTATGTCTAGTCTGTATTTTTTAGCTTTAATTATTTCTTTGGATGAATATCTTAGTTTTAATAACCAAGCAAAATTATCAATTGCATCATGATAATCAAAATACTCTTTAAAATCATCGAAAAAGTCATCAAAATTCTTGATATTCAACTCATCATCTTCGTTAATAAAATCTTTTGATTTTAGCAAATAAAAAAACTCCTTTCTAAATACAAAATTAATAAATTTATTCTTAATAATCTAGTTTACTATATCATTTCTAAATATAATTTTCAAATTATTATCAATTAAATCATATCACATAAATTAAGATTAAAAAAAATTTCTATTTTTAAATGCTATACTTGTCTTCTTAACCATTTTTTTAATTCAATTCTAACCAAAACTGACGTCCGATAATGTCAGTTATGAATAAATACAACTTATTTTAATTTTATTAAGAATTTAGATTATAATATATTTAAAAAAACTTTCCCAGAAACGAACGTTTCTGAGAAAGCTTAGAGTAACAAAATATTATAATTTTTCCTTTTACAATTCCTTAGCGTATATTTTCGTCAATTTTCTGTCCCTACCCCAAAAAGGACACAGTTTAAAATACGGCTTTTAGTGAGACTCCAGCTCTATAATCATCTTGACTGCTATTTCCTACCACATATTCACCAGTAAGGAAAATTCCATATCTATTTTCTACTTCTACTCCTATAGATGCCTTGCTTCTAAATGCTCCCTTCTCATCCATAGGTTTTGATAAATTATGATAATCACTTTCTATAGCTGTTAACTTTGCTTTTTCTCTATCATTCAAGTCAGCAAGCTCATATTCATATGCTAAATCTAAAGTCCCTTTTAACTTCCAGTCAGTTTTACTGTTTAATGGCATAGAAGCCTTCATTTCCAGACCTGCTCTCGGTTTCACACTCCATGCATCATCCCCTTTCACTTCTACTGCTTCAAGCCCCTTTTCACTGAATGTAGGTCTTGTTATATACATAGCTCTTAGCCCTCCATATGGTGTTATAGTTGTTTGTTTTCCTATTTGGAATTCTTTTCCCAGAATATTATCAGATGTAAGAGAATAAGTTTCATATAATCCGTTCATTTCAGATCTTTCATACGAAGCCGGCCAGTCTATATTCCTGTCTACATTATGAAAACTGACCCTTCCTGTAAGGTCATTTTTAATTTTCCAGTTATTTGTTACATATTTATTATGTACTCCCAGTTGAAGTGTATCCACCCATTCTTCACTGTTATTACCATCTTTGAATTCAAATCCTGTATGTAAATAACCCAGTGAATAACCAAATGTGTGACGGTAAGTTCTCTCTACCTCCCGTAAGGCCAATACTCCTGCTGCAGAATAATTATAACTTTGTACACCATCAGTTTTTTCCTTATTTTCTCCTTTTCCTACTATTACATCTATTTTTACATTTTCTTTTGTATTATTTGTTGAATGCTGCAAAAGATCCAGTGAGCTTTCAAAAATTCTTGCTACATCTTCTTCTCTTTGGTTTATATTAGCATATACATCTCCTGCAAGACTTGCCATCAAATGTCTGAAATCAAGCTCATTTTCTAAAATATCAAGTCTGTCATATATTTTTAATGCATCACCTTCAGCTTTAAAATACTTTTGATCCAAGGCTCTTCCAAAATCTTCATACCAAAGACCGCTTGTAAAATCGTCATAAGGTATTTTTTCCATCCAGATATCCAGATTTCCCTTTGCATTTATTATGGGCACTGCTCTCCAAGTTAAAGACTTACTTTGTACGGGAATGGAAGCTGTATTTGACCCAAATCCAGAATTTGGAATCACTACATCCTCCAATTTATATTTTTCTACATTTGTTCCTATTGCAAAGTTTCCTGAAATTTGTAATGGTGATGTTACTTCAAATTCAGGTGCCTGTATACTTACAGCATTGGATATAAGATAATCAGCCCCCAAATCTGCGGGATCATAGCCTCCGGCAGCTATATCAGCTGGATTAGGAGCTTTTATACTTGAAGGATCGACATCTATTATTACATTTATTCCGTCTGTTTTAAATTTTTCAGATACTTTTATTACTCCAGAGTTTATAATAGTGGGAGCAGTGTATGTTTCTCCGGCACCCACACCATAGTTTCCAGTAGCTATTCCTCCGTTAATTATTATTGTTCCATCTACGAGATTATTCAAGGTAGATCCGGCACCGAGAACAATTCCCTGTGCACCTTCACCATTAGCAATTATAGTACCTCTGTTTGTTATTACCGCTGAGGACAACCCATACATCCCTATGGCATTTTTCCCGCTTGCCACTATAGTTCCATTATTTATAACATTTGAATCAGTTCCGTTCCCTGCCATTCCTATTGAACTTTCACCAGTGACATTAATTGTTCCGTTATTTATTATTGTCCCTCTTTCAGTATACATTCCCATAGAATATCCGCCTGTTGTAGTTATAGAACCATTATTTTCTGCTTTTCCTGTTATCACTCCTATCCCTACTCCGCCTGCTCCTGTTGTAATGTTTCCGGAACTGCTGTTGGTAATATCTGAATTTTCTCCGTATATCCCCACAGTAAATAAACTGTTTTCTATATCCACAATTTTATTTCCGTTAGGATCCAAAAGATAGTTGCCGCTTGTATCTTTTTTGAATATTATATATGAATCACCTAAATTTATGATTCCGTTATTAGTTACGCTTCCTTTTTCAGTATGGATTCCTACATTACTTACTCCTGATACTCCTGTAATAGTCCCGTTATTTACAAAGCCTGCTCCATCAAGGACATAAAAAGCTGTTGAACGTGAACCGTTTATAGATATTTTTGTTCCCGAATTATTTACTACTGTCCCCGCACCTGTTTTTAGCAGATATACAGAATCATTGCCAAGTATTCCGCTTGTAGCAGTATTTGCAAATGATCCATTCAATGCCACAAAGCCGAAATTATTCTCCCCGACATTTATATTGACTGCATTTGTAATACTTGAATTTTCACTATACACCCCTACTGCTATTTTTGTTCCCAAATTTATTGCTGCTGTGCTTGTTATATTGAGTGACCCATCCTTCAAATATACTCCTACACCTGTATCTCCTACATTTAAAGTTCCTGTTTGAGTAACCTGTCCGCCTATGCTGTATAATCCTATTGAATTATTTCCTAAATTAAGATTTCCGTTTGTAATCTGGTCACCTGCGTTAGTAGTATATATTCCTATTCCAGGGTGCAGAGGATCTGCTGAATTTCCAATTGTTATTGTTCCGCTGTTATTTATAATTTTTTTGCTTGCTCCTGCTGCATAAATCCCGGCTGACTGATCACCTGTGAGTGTTATAATTCCTTGATTTAATATAGGAGCTGTCACATTATCCGCAAATATTCCTATTGTATACTTGGAACTTCCTGTAATTACTCCTCCTGCTCTATTTTCAATATTTACTCCGTCTTTTAGAAATAATCCGGTTGATATACTTCCTAATGTTATATTTCCACTGTTTATTGCCACAGAGCCGCTTCCCGAAGAAGTTACAGCAACAGAATTATTTCCCACAGTAATATTACCTCTGTTGCTTATTCTTGCTCCATTTTTACCATATATCCCTGCTGACTGATTTTCAACAATAACTATTCCGTCATTCTCTCCGTCTATATTAGGAGTCATTCCTGCTAAATTTGAAGAACTCTGTCCATTTAGTACAAAGGCGCTGGTATTCACAGAACCCGGTTGTACAGTAATATTACTTGTAGATGTAAGGTATGCTACTGAATTCAAACCTATTAAAAAACTTCCATTTGAGCCCAGCAGAGCATTTCCGCCATAAGAAGCCTTCTGATCTATTATACTCCCGAAAAAATATGATGATCCGGGTGTTATTGTCCCTATTGACAGATTTGCATTTACTGTTCCTCCCGTAACCATATTATACAAAACTACATTTTTTCCATCTATATTAAAAACACCAGAACCTGTAAAATCTGTTGCCCCGTCTAGATAAACACCAAGAGCATTATCTCCATTTAAATTCAATATTATATTAGATAAATTAACATCTGAATTTTTCAAGTATAGCCCAACACCATTTTTCCCAACTGAAATCTCAGTTGATGTTGTCCCTGTTAGCATAGCATTTTCCATATAAATTCCAACACCATTTTCAGAATTTTGCACATTTATTATTCCGCCGCTAATGTCTAATTTAGCATCTGTTCTTACTCCTGTAGAGTTATTATTTACATATATCCCTATAGCGCCTGAACCGTTCGTTGCTGTTATTGTTCCATTATTAGTAATATCCAGGGTTCCATCTCCAAAGGCCTGTGCAGCTCCGTCTTTATATCCTTCTGCATATATTCCTATACCGTTTGATCCAATTGTTATACTTGATGTCAAATCATTTTTTACTATAGAACCGTTAACTGCATAGATCCCCACAGAATTATCCCCTGTGAGATTTAAAATCCCTGAATTTTCGTTACTAATTACTCCATTGCTGGCATATATTCCTATTGACTTTGAACCGCTTAAATTAAAAGTTCCTCCGTCATTTATAAGTGAAACATCACCTACAGGCAAAGGAGTTCCAGTAGAATCTAGCCCATTCTCCTGTGCCATTCCCACTTGTTCAGTAATTGTTCCTGTAACTTGAGATGACGAATTTTTTATATGTGAAGTTGCTAATTCAAGAGTATTATATGGGTCTGTCGGTGAATCTAGATCTACATTCTGATCTATATTTAAAGTTCCTCTATACATCATATACGTTTTATAATCTGAACCTATTACTGTCGGACCATTGGTTAGTGTCCCCAAAGGAGTTGCTGCAGTGCTCAAATCTAATGTTACATTATCTACTATAAACAGTCTTGAGCCTGTCTGCATATCTAATATCAGTTTCCCTCCGCTAAGTCCTCCCGGTCCAAAAGTATTTATAAAATAATTTTCTAAATCTGCTACACTTAATGATGCACCTGTCCCTTTATAATAAAATGCAGTACCTCTTGCTAAACTGCTGGTTCCTCCTGCTATTGTGGCATTTACACCATTTAAATTAAAAGTTCCTCCGTTTTCAGAATAAAAAAGTAAAGATTTTTGTCCTGTAGTCAGAGTTGTTCCGTTTAAATTTATTACTCCTGTACTTCCTCTTGAGTAAAGGTTGAAACCGCTGTCAGAAGCCTGTATATTTCCGCCTGTTATAGTTATAGTTCCGGAATCAGCAAAAAGACCTGTTGATTCCTGTCCACTTACATTTATTTGGATATTTCCAGAATTAGATACAAAAGAAGCTCCATTATTTAAAGCAGCTACTCCTACTGCTCCAATTTTATTATTAGCCGAGTCAGTATACACTCCCCCGCTTATATTAAGATCTCCTGTATTTGTTATTGTTCCCCCATCTGTCATTATTCCTATTGTTCCGTCACCTCTTGCATTCAAGGTTCCATTATTAGTGATCACTGCTCCGCCATTTGAAAAAATACCTACTTGTCCTAATCCGCCAGACAATGTCAGTATCGTATTTGCTTCTGTAGTAATAGAAGATCCTGTCCCCAATGCTATCAGAAGATTATTTTCAATTCCTCCGTTACTCGTTATTGTCTGTGTGGTTCCGGCAGCTGCACTGTATCCTAATGTAACATTTCCGTTTTGAACCAGAATGCCTGTACTGTTCTGAGCCGCACTTCCCAAAAAGATATTATAATTATTCATTCTTAAAGGATTTGTAGAACTGTCTACAACCAGACCAGTTGCATTCTCTACTTTTGAAACATCTCCCCCTGGCGCATTTCCAGTAGAATTCGCAGCATTGCCAGCTGTTCCTATATTTAATTTTATTATTGAATTTTCTAAATTAATAGTTGAATTTGTTGCCTGGATTCCAATCGACTGATCTCCTCTCAGTTCAAGAGGATTATTGAAAAGAATCTTTGAATCACCAAAAGTACTCACTCCGCTATTTAAGATTACACCCACAGAATTCAAACCATTTAGAATAATAGTCCCGTTGTTTGTAAAAACCGTTCCACCATTTGTATTTCCTGGTGTTGCATAGTTAGCCAACACATCCGAAGTTCCATTTAATGTTATATTAGCCCCGTTTCCATTAACAAAGTTAAAATATCTGTTATAATAAGACAGATCTCCGGAATCTGCATCTATTGTTGTAAAAATTATTCTCTGCTGTGGTGTCAGATTGTTTTCAGTCCCTCCTCCGGTTGTTACCGAAGTATCACCCATAGTTTCTATTGTCCCGTTATTTATCATATCAGCACTCGCGGTAACTGCTCTATGTGATTGTACACTATAAAATATTGTCTGTTGACCATACATTTTTGTTGTTGTATTAGAATCAAGAGTCCAAACTACCGGTCCTCCGCCGCTGGCATGAGCATCACTGTAAAATAACATCAGATAATTTCCTGGTTTATTTCCTACACCTACAATACGAAAATCCATATTTTCTATATTTACTGTATGTCCTCCGATCAGTTTCATTACTGCGTATGCAGAAGTAAGACCTGCTGCGGAAGTATTTTGTATACCATTATCAGTCAAAGTATGTGATGATCCGCCTGAAACTCCTACTGCATGAGTATTCTGGACATAAACATCAAAGTCCTGAGCCAATGTTGATGAATGACTTATTACATCCAGAGTTCCTCCAGAACCCTGACCTGTTAAATTCTGCTGTGAAATTGGCGCAACTGAAGCATTAAGTTTCAAAAAATACTGCTCATCATTATTTGAAGAACCTCCAAAATTAAATGAAGTTGGTGCCACCTGATTCACGCTGACTGTAGGTATACTTGGATAAACCGGCTGAAACTGTAGCGGATTCACCCCTGCAACGGCTGAAACCACCGGAATAGGAATATTAATGACTGAAGGGTTTATATCAATCTCATAAGGTTGTGTAATTCCCAGATTTCTGTCTCTTGTTTCCAAAGGTTTTATAGAAATTGCCAGCCCTATATTTATATTCAGGGGCGGTTCCACCACTATGGGTTTTGTTGGTTTTTCATCAGGATCTGAATGGTATAAAGCATTGTTAAGAGTATTGTCCCCTTTATTTCTACCTGCATAAAAACCACTAAAAAAGACCTGCCATTCGAGATACTCTGGCTTTACTATGTAATCTCCCTGTAAATACAGGTCTTTTAATTCTTGATTTTTTTTATTTAATATTTCTTCTATCTGTTTATAGACTGATTTATCAATATTATTTGTTTTCTGATTTATTTGATTATACAAACTGCTTGATGCTATAACCTCAGAATTTGTAGAACTATAACTTGTTATAATACTATTTAACGATAAAAGACATATTATTGCACTTCTATATTTTTTCATAATTCCTCTCCTTAATTTTAATAATAGATAATAAGAAATATTACTCGTATAATTAATAAAATTTCTCTTTTTATCATTAAAACAGAGAGTATTGATATTTTATTTTAATACTTAAATTATATTAACAAATTGTATTTATGTCAATCAAAATATAAAAATAATTAATTGAAAATAACAGTCAAAAAAATCATTGGATGGGTTACACTAAACGGGAAAAGTAAGGCAGATATAGTAAAAGAATATGATGCTCATATATTAGTAATTGGTAGAAGGCTAAGCCAATATGATAATAGAAGCGAATTGGAACTTGAAAATATCCAACTAAAAAGGAAAATACAGATATTTTAGAACAAACAATAAAAAATATATTCAAAGATAGTAGAAATAATTATGGAACCAGAAAGATAAGAATTGAACTTTCTAAAGAATAATGAGAAAGACTAGTAATCTTTTAAATGGAGAATTTAAAAGTAAAAATCCTCAAGAAATATTGGTAAGTGATCTCACATATGTCAGAGTAAATAGCAAATGGAACTACATTTGTCTTTTTGTTGATATTTTTAACAGACAGATAGTCGGATGCAGTGCAGGAAGAAAAAAGAACGCAGAACTAGTATACAGAGCTTTGGCAGGGATAAAAGTAAATTTGAAAAAGATAAAAATATTTCATTGTGACAGAGGAAGTGAATTCAATAATCACATTATTGATGAAGCCCTTGATACTTTTGTGATATCACGGTCTTTAAGTAGAAAAGGAAATCCATATGATAATGCAGTAGCAGAATCTACTTTTAAAATATTTAAAACAGAATTTATCAACAATAGTATATTTAACACATTAAATGAATTAGAAGTGGAATTAGCAGACTACATTAATTGGTTTAATAATTATAGAATTCATTCTACATTAGGATATTTAAGCCCTGTAGAATTTTTGAAAAATGGAATATCAACATAAAACTGAACAAAAAAATAAGAGAATTTGAAAATTTCTTAAGTAGATTGTGCTTCATATTCAAAAGGTGTCATATATTTTAGGGATGAATGATGCCTTTTTTGATTATAGTAGATTTCCAAATAATGCAGTATTTCAATGGTAGCTTGTGCCTTGCTGCTGAATGCCCTCTTATTCAATACCTCCCGCTTAAAACTCTTATAAAACGACTCCATCATCGTATTATCATAAGGCGTTCCCGGACGACTATGACTTATGGTAAATCTATGAGCCTGAAGAAATTCTATATATGTACTACCAGTATATTGACTTCCCTGGTCACTGTGAATAATCAACCCTGCATGTGGCTTTTCTTTGGCGATAGCCTGTTGTAGACTTTCTATAACTATACTTTCCCGCATATGATCCCTCAACGCATATCCTATACACTAAATACAGAAGGATACAACATTCCTTCTTTTGTAGGTATGTAACTAATATCCCCAAACCAGATTTGATTCTTTTTACCAATATTAAATTCTTGATTTACTACATTCAGATAAATTTGTTTTTGTGCTCTTTTACCATATTTATACCTATGTGGAAACCCTTTGGGATACGAACCCTGTTTTCTCATTAGACGTACGATTCTTCTTCTGCTGACTTGGATGTTTTCTCTTTCTAAACATTTCTTGATTCTTCCTGATCCATATCTTCCCCGGTGTTCTTGAAAGACCGCTAATATTTTTTCACTGAGAACCTCATCTTCTATTTCTCTTACAGTGATTTGTTTGTTTAAATGAACATAATATCCGCTTCTTGATACTTGTAACACTTTACAAACCCAGTGTATATCGATCTTCTTAGAATAACTTTCTATAAATTTAAATCTTATTTGTGCTTTTTTTCTAAGAAGACCCGGAACTTTTTTAAAAGCTCTAGTTCCTCCTTTAGTTTTTGATTTTCTTTTTCCAGCTGCTTCAATTTATTTTGGCTAATCCAGTCTCGGCTCCCTTTGCCTGGAAATGCTCGTTGTCCATAGTTTTCTATCACACAAATCCAACGATACAATGTATTTTCATGTAATTAAAGTTCCTGGCATACTTGTTTCACTGTGAATTATCCTTCTAATACCAGTGCTACTGCTTTCCGTTTATACTCTCCTGTATATGTTTTTCTCATAAAATAGACCTCTTTTCTCAAATTCTCTTAATTCTCTGTCTACTTTAGTATAGCATATCCAAAAAAAGACTTAAAAAAACTGTCTAAATTTTTGTTGCCATTCCACCTTTTTATACTGTAAAAAAAGGTAGAGGTTTATTATATATATTTTTTTATTTTACAATTCATATTTTTCCAAAATTTGGCATAATACGCATAATCATATATCATTATAATTTATAAGTTCATTAATAATTTTATCAAGATTTTAGTATAGCACCATATAATGTGTTATAATACTTTAAAGTTAGACTCTCATTAAAAACATTATACAACAAATAAATTAAATACATCATCTCAAAATAAAAAAATTCAAACCTAAGAAATCCTTGTATCAATAGTTTAACATGACTAAATAAAACTCAAAAAGGAGATTTAAAATGATAAAAGATTTTCATAAATCAAAAATAATCTATACTTCAAGAGAAGAAAAAGATAGTGATATAGAATGGGAAAAATTGAATTCTAGAATGGTTCCAAAACTTTTGATGGTTATCAATAAAAAACTTAAACCAGAACCTGTCGAGATTATTTTTGGTTTTTTCATTCTTTTTTTTATATTAAATTTTATAGCATTTTATATCATGTTAATAATAACAGAAAAACCACCTATTTATTTTTCCTTTCTTTTTTTAGGGATTTGTTTTTCGTTTATAGTGATATTATTCTTAGCATTTATCAAACCGTTCATTTTTCCAATAAAAAAATCTGATATTTGGATATTTCGATGTAAATGTGCCAGTGTATCAATTTATCATTCTGGTACTAATTCTAGACCTTATGCTTATTTTAATATTGGAAAAGAAAAGAATATTATGATTAAAATAAAAAAAATTGAGTCTATAAAAAAAGAACCTGTTGGAAAAGAGTATATCTTTTATAAGTTCAATGATAAAAAAAATAATCCTTGGCGAGCCGTTTCATTGAAAGAATTTAATCAAGCTGAAAAAGAGAATTTTTAATAGGAAACTTTTTTGTTTAATTATTTTAAAATAGGGTGTTGTTGAGATACTACCTAAATATCCATGCCATACTTTAATTTTAATTAAAAAATATAAAATTTCATGAAATTGTACATCTGTTTTTCCACTCGAATATTTTAATGAAATTCTAATTGATATTAACGTCCTATAATCACGCTTATATTCCTATAGATCTATCTGAAAGAATTATTATGCAAAATAAAGAAGAAATTGAAATGTAAAGAAATAATTAACAGAGTGGGCAGATCAATAAAATATTATCTGTTATCATTATTGTGCTAGAAAAGATAATAACAATTTTTTGTTTTTTAAAAGAATTTTTCCCTTAAATTATAATTGTGCAGTAGTAGTTTTACTACTGTTTTTTATTTTTTATTATTTCTAATATAGACTTTTTTTATAAATTTTAAGTTAGCCACAAATCCATCATTAATTCTATATATAATTTAATGTTCTATCTGATAATAAAATGTATACTGTTCATAAAAACATTGAAAAATCTGGATGATTTCTGGTGTAATTGTTTTACTATTAGTAAAATAACTTTATAGAATAAACTGAAATTATACTTATCTCAATAATGTGTACATATTTTTTCTAGTTTAGTATAGTGTATCAATATTTTAATAATTACCATATAAAAGGCATCAGTCTGTACTTAACTTTCTTTGTATATTCCATATAGCCAGAAAGTTCTTTTTTTAGCATACAATCCTCAAAATATGTTCTAATAATAATCGTAACAACAATAATTACAGATACAATGCAAGTGTATAATGAACCAAAAATCATAGGAACAGAAAATGCCCAAATAATAATTGAAGAATACCCTGGATGTCTTAATAATTTATAAGGACCAGTAGTTATTACATTTTGGTTTCTATCATCTTGAATACGTGCGGTTGATTCAAAGTGTTTATTTTCTATTATAGGCCATACTCCTAAAATCGTTGACATAATATAGAGAATAATACCAATATGTATAAAGATCGTTGAAAGAACAGGCCAATTGAAGCGAACACTTAAACCGGCAATAATATAGATAATATAAAATGCTGAGGGTACATATATAGCAAGACAAATTTTATCCCAATTTTTGGTATTATTATGTTTTTTTCCTCTCTCACTTAATGTTTCTATGTGATTATTAAACATAACTGTGAGTACTATAATTGATGTAATAAAATATATAAAAAAATAGATCCAGCCACGTACATTAAATAAAGTCCCAGCGGATAAAATAAAACATGACAATCCCAAAATCCTTTGTATCATCATAACTACAACATATTTTTCAGCTTGTTTTCTCATTTGCTCATTTTTGCTTTTCATCATCTTATTTTCCTCCTGTCTTCAATACAACATTTTTAAACATTTGAAAAAAATTATTTATAAATATCTAACACATTATAACAGCTTTTCAAAATCACTCTTCTGTAAGTATTTATGTTTATAGAACACTGAACTATCAATCAAAAAGTTCTGCAAAAAAGGATTTTTATTATATAGATAGAAGGCTTCAATATTCTACAAAATATCAATAACTTTAATATAAAAACCTGAAAGTTTCAACTTTCTTATGGACGGATGACACTAAACTGGCAGAAAAAATAAGTTTGTATGAAATAATCAAAGTAAAAAAGAAGGAGCAGAAAAAGGAATTAATATATAATATGGAAGTAAAAACCCATGAAGAAATGAGAGCTTTGTTATTCGAATAAATTGTTAATTAACCTTATCCATTTTTTTATACTTAATTTTTTAACAAGATATAACCATTTCATTTTATATATTTTTTAGTAGTTTTTATGAGGTGGAATATATCTGAATATTATTTTTCCATGATGCTAAAATCACTTATAGAATTGAAAATGAATATACCCTATGTTTTTTTACCATTTCCCCGTTCAGCAAACTTTTTGATCAGAATCTTATATTCTAAAAAAAATATCTGGGGACTATAAACTGTTTAATACAGCACTTTAGTTTGCTAGAAACAATATAGTTACTATTCATAGCTGTTTTTCAAAAATTGGATTAATGATTTTTAGAACCATAGTTGATTATATAAAAAAACTGAATCTAACCTCAGTCTTTTTCCAAATAATTTTTTAATTTAACTTTTGTTTTCATAAATATCATATCATATTCCTTAAAAAATGCAAATATGTCGTAAGGCAGCAGTTCGGATCCAAAGTTAAGTGTACACAAAGAGAAGGCATCAAAATAAATTAAAAAGTCCACATAAATTTTATTTCATCATGAAGATAATTGAAGAAAAAATTTGCCCCAAACATTTAAGACCATTAATAATAAAAAGAATTATTATGAATATAAAATGTAATATGAATTCTTATTTACAGTCACTTTCTTTCGTTTATTTAACCTCATCTTTTTTATGATTCTAATGTCTTATTTTTCACTAATAAAATTGAAATATATCAAAAAATTTAGATTGATTTAAGTTTTTATATATTATATAATATTATTAAACTTATATTTATGGAGGTACTAAAATGGAAAGAATCAAGAAATTTTCATTTTTATTTTTTATTTTTTTGTTTGTAAGTACAATATTTTATG
>RCMY010001827.1_pt1 | contig 19640 bp, 13 predicted proteins | sample 2041341 | NCBI WGS metagenome assembly RCMY01 (sample SAMN09708234, study PRJNA481090) | Marine sediment metagenome, whole genome shotgun sequencing project. | reverse complement strand
CGTTAGCCAGACGTTTTCGAGCACCTCGTGAAAACCGTTGACCGTATCATCGGACCAATTCACGGTTCTATATATAACAAGATAACCGAGGCGCGCCAGAGCTGTTGCCATATGCTGAGGGCGTTGAAACAACGGTACGTTCCAGTCTATGTTGACTTCCTGGATGAAGATGCCTTTGTACTGGTCTCTGTGGCCTAACACGTTCTGATTAAATTCTAACCAACCTACTCCTCGTTGGCTGCTAGCCAAAGTAAGTCGGCCTGCCAAATTAGCCGAGCGTAGTCTTCGAACAGTTGCATAACGAGTGTCATTCAGCGCTCGACGCAGTGGTGCGGGAAGCCGCCAGAATGAGACTTTGAGCAACTGATACGCAGCGACTGCCAAGCTCAACCTAACCCGTTTAATTGCATCTGAAAGGGCTACATTATTTTTCATGACACACCATTTATGAACTCCTCTTTAGTATCTTGTTAAATAGGATGCTGTGGATATCCGCTATAGCTACTTGATCAAAGGATTCAGATACTGGACTAACAGTACTCAACAACCAACCCAACCACCGCCATCGCTCAGGATCAGTGCCTTTGCGTCTATATTGGGTTCCTTGACACTTGAAGGAAGCTTACGCAAGTTATCGGAATACAACGAAAGCTAGCAAATTATTTTACAAACTGCTGACTGACGAATCACCAAAACGTCTTATTTCAAACATTAATGGTGCGGCTAAGTTGATACAATCCACGAGCTACACAAGTTGAAACTCACCATCACAGACACAGAATTATGGCTCAGGCAGATTTTCTAGCGTTACTAAACACAGACTATGGAGTCTGCAAGACCAATGACCTAAGCGGGAAGCAGCTTCGGCACTATACTTTCGCTTCGACTTCTAACGCCAGAGCTCTTAATTTTATCAAGATGCTTGAATCATTCAAAAAAATTGATTGGAAAAAAAGCAACGTGCTCGACGTTGGCTGTGCCTATGGCGGGTTTGCCATTGAGACGGCCAGGCTTGGAGCGACGTCATACGGTATCGATATAATAGGAAAGAACCACCGGCTTGCCGTAGAAAACGCAAAAAACTTAAACCTCAACGTCGAATTTAAGCTGCTGGATGCGACCCATCAAGAAATTCGAACTGAATTTAGAGATATTAAGTTCGATGTCATCATTCTTAACGATGTGCTGGAACATGTGTATAACACCACCACGTTGCTTGAGAATTTGTCCGCAATCGCGGCGCCAAATTGCATGTTGTACTTTGCAATTCCGAATGGCACGGCTATTAAATACGTTGGAAAAGAAGGGCACTACGACGTGCCGGGCGTTGTTCTTTTGTCGCCAGCTAACTGGCAGTACTTTATGAAAACGCCGTTTAACGCCTTCTATCGTCCTATTTCTTATTACTTTGCACTACTGGAATATATGGGCTTTAAGTCAATAACGTTGTTCGACCACGAATTTTCCGGTAACAAGGGCAACTATAAAAAAGATGTGCTGGAACGTGTTGAGGAAATGAACCAGTCATTGCTGGGTTTTATCGAGGAATGTAGCGCGCCTTCGAATAATAAGAACGACCTGAAAAATCAATTACGCGTGTACATTGAGGAATTAAACCTTGATTTGGAGCAAATGCCGCTGGAACAATTCCGCTATAAATACGATGTTAATTTCTGGAAAGGCTTCGCTGTTAAGTCAGAGCAGACATCAAATGCTTACCAATCTATTCGTACAAATTCGCCGATGGTTGGGTTTTATATTAGGTGGTTGAAGCTTAGGGTGCTGAATTTGGTGAAAAAATTCCTGGTTAGGTCTCCAACAGTTTGACGTGTATACTTCGCGCCTTAGCTCTGCTCACAGACGATATTTAGCTAAATACATCAACGACACTCTGGCGTAGAAATTTTTCAAAGCTCCGCTCGACCGCTGCATTCTAACGACAGCCCAAACAAAAATATTGACAATGACTTTTTCGCAATACTTTAGCCTCGTTGACACGTTGGCCCGCATGTCGCTTAAGGCCGACTCCGCGCAATATTATCTTCGCTATGTTTGGTGGGTGCTTGAACCTTTATTGTTTGTGGCCGTTTTCTACCTAGTATTTGATGTTATTTTGGGCTCCGGAAGAGCTGACTTTCTTGTTTTTCTGATGTGCGGAAAGTTGCCATTCGTGTGGTTTTCAAAAAGCGTTAATCAAGCCTCTAATAGCCTGGTAACAAGCGGAGGACTTATTGGCCGAATTCACATTCCCAAAACGCTGTTCCCAATGGCCGTTATTCAGGAAGGGCTTTACAAACAAAGTGTAGTGTTTGCGCTACTCATTATTTTCGTTTTAGCGTCCGGCTATTGGCCCAATTTCGGTTGGCTGTATCTAATACCAATAATGCTAACTCAATACCTTCTTATCGTAACATGCGGAATCATAGGGGCAGTAATAGTTTGCTACGTTCGCGACTTTAGCATGTTGATATCGCTGTTCATGACATTTTTGATGTTTATTTCCGGAATTTTTTGGGACGTTCGTAATCTGGCACCAGCCAAAGCTGAGTTAATGCTTTCCATCAATCCCATATCATTCCTTCTTGATGCCTATCGACAGGTACTGATGTATCAAAACACACCAGACCTCGGCCATTTGTTCTTCCTGTTCGTTTTTCTCGGAGGACTGCTTGCAGCAACAGTCTATTTGACCAGGCGAGCAAGTGAGGCCATAGCTCTCAAGGTAATCACGGCATGACCGATGTCGGGCCAAAAGTTATGATCGCACTGGACAACGTATCGTTGTCTTATCAAGCTAAAAAGGGTGCTTTTGAAGATGGCAAGCACCGCATACTCAACGAAGTGTCGCTGGTTCTTCGTGAAGGCGAGACACTTGGCGTTATTGGTAGAAATGGTTGCGGAAAGTCTACTATCCTGAGACTCTTCGCCGGTATCATTGCGCCCACTTCAGGCAAGATTACTTTTGTAAAGTACGCGAGCTCTGCCCTACTGACTCTTGGACTTGGCTTCAAACAGAATCTCTCAGGGCGAGACAATGCAATACTATCCGCCATGTTGCAGGGCTCAAGTCGAACGCAAGCCGAGTCTATGCTGGAACAGATCAAGGAGTTTGCAGAACTAGGCGATTCGTTTGACGAACCTGTTAAGACCTACTCATCAGGTATGCGATCGAGACTCGGCTTTGCGGCAGCGCTGATGACGCATGTAGATATATTACTGGTCGATGAAGTTCTCAGTGTAGGTGACGCTCATTTCAAAAAAAAGGCGGAAGCAGCTATTCGGGAACGAATAGCTGGCAACCAAACCGTTGTTTTCGTCTCCCATGCTGACGCACAAATCAAATCTCTTTGTGATCGAGCAATTTGGCTCAATGATGGAAGAATTGCGGCCGAAGGGGATACTGAAGAGGTGCTAACGAGCTATCGGCAATACATTCAGTCTTTAAATCATTGAGCGCTTAAATGAAAACGTCTTGCTCGGAATAGCCCGCCAAACGTTCTCTTAAAACACTTGTACTCGCTTCCCCCCTGAGTTTGAGAAAGTTAAAAGAGTCCGTCGCGTAAATACGCTTATTCGCTGACAACCGGGAAATTGCACTTTCAAGCCAACCCACATCTCGGCTCCCTACTTCAGTATTCCAAAACTCGTTTTCCAAGTCTATCACCAGAGAATCAATATCATAATTATGGGTAAACTCATGCTCAGGAACGCTCTCTCGGCATGCAATACCACTATCGCACCTAATAAATCGTGGGTGAGAATATGCAACAGGCTCTCTCATAAATGCAAAGCATAGAAGTTTGTCGCTGACATAGTTGGCTCCGTATTCAACCGCTAGATTGACAGTCAATGCAAATCTACTATCAACTTTGTTTAGCAATATTTCGTAACTCTTCAGACCCGACTCGGCTACCGGAACTATCAATACATCGGCACCAAAATTTTCAGCTTTCCGTAAATCACGGCTGAACGTGATACCCAACAATAACTTCAATTCCGGAGTCGAGAATTTTCTCAACACAGTCTGTATTGACTGAATATCTTCCTCACAATTCGCTATGGAAATGAAAGTGATGCTGTCGTCCTGCGGTTTTGATACCAGGTGAGACTTTCCCAATTTCTCGGCAATAAAGTTCAACCGCTCTCTAGCAGTATGCTTGCCCATCACCGAGCGAAAACCCAAATGACCTTGCAGCGCTCTGTAAGTTCTGTCCGACAGTAAGCGGGAGAAATGAGCCGTGGCTTCGCCCTGGTTGTGCGCGGCTAATACGCCTCCTTTGAAATATCTTTCTAACGATAACGAGGGGTTACTCACCACAGGCGTTGACGATGCCAGCACCTCAAAGACTCTTCGCGCACACATGCTCGGCGAGTTTGCAACAGTGTTTATGTTTATAAAACAAGCGTAATACTTGTGCGCTTCACATAACTCTTGGTAAGTCAATTTACCCTTGATATGTTGCCAATACCGCATTGGGAACCTGTAATCACTTTCCGTTGCAAGATACATTCGATCATAGATATCAAGACCTAATGGAACTGCTGCGTCAAGAACTCCCCGCATTGCTTTGGTGCGATTAGCATGATGACTTCCATACCAAGTACCGGCAAAGCAAACTTTGTTGATTAGCTCTCTTGAGCTTTTCATCGGGTTATGAATTTTCGGTTGGATAAAAAACGGCAGGCAATATACGTTAGCATTCGAAACTTCGTTTTGATACCTCTCTACCATGAGCTCGTCGGTCGTAAATATGTGATCGAATTTTGCCGCAATCGATTTGAAAAACTCAAAGTGCACCGGATCTTCCTTGTTCCAGAACACACTCGGTACGCCAGATTCCCGACAACTCACCAGCATTGATTCGAGCGCCTTTCGCGATTCAACGTTTTCACCACCAAGCGCTCCAGCCCATACGCCACCCTCACCTCGCCAAGCTGACTCCACTAGTAGTAGGTCAAAACCCGTCCAGTCGAAAAATTCCCAATCGGTATCCGGTCTAAGTTGAATCAGACTCGCTTCAGGGGATAGGCAGGTCCAAGTAAATTCATCAAGAATACATGCTATCGTTAGCGGACTTACACCAGCTTCCCACACTGGCTTCGTAGCGTGACCAAACTGTCCGGAATTTAATATCCTGTTAATGCAAAACGAGGAAAGAGTTAGTTCGTCACCTGCGTTATCAACGATCACCGCTCTCAAATAGGCTATTTCATTACCAATATAGATGACGACTTCAAATTTGGTTTGGCTGCCCTCGTCGCGAACAACCGGCACACCCGAATCGAAAGAAGTGCAAAATTCTTCAGCAATTAAGGGGTACTTATAGTAGTAACTACAGTCACCAGCAAAATCATAAAACTCCATTTTTAGCAGTGACTTTGAATCATAGCCGTCAACTACAGCCGAAAGTAAATAGCCGCCTGCACCTTCTGTTTTGCACTGGTCTTTTTCTGACGTTCCTTTGAGCTGAATAGTTTCAGGAGCTTTGTAACTCCTGATTCTCCTGCGGAAATAGGCTGCTGGTGCTGCGACAAATCGACAGTATCGAACTGCAAAGTTGGAGCTTAGCTTCGATAAAGACCGTTCAAGATTTTTGTTTTTGGCTTCCGCTTGCTCTAATCCCGCTTGCAAGCCGAAACCAGCTAGCGCGGCTGCATTAGTTTCGCCAAGTTTATTTTTATCAGTCATTTATAGGTTCAATAGTACCCAATTGTGCTTCTTGGCAGGGAGTACAAGAGCGATAATTTCCGTTACACGCCATCCATACTATCTTTGAGGCTCTAACTTTCGCGCTCCTGTCAACGACAGTTTTGATACCCCATGTATTGTCGCGCGAGTCTGAATTTCGTGCTATTTCTCACCATTATCAGGTGCTTGCCAGCAATCTGCAAGTGCGACAACTTATCGTTGCACGTGACTTTTTTAGCTACCAAAGTTCGCTGAGCTCAACCCGCTGTTCGGTGGTTTTCTGCTTTCGTTTGACTGTGATCAACGTCACTGAGTTTACACACAGTTGCCTTTAATTGAATCTTACAAAGTCATTTTCCATCTTATTGATTCTCCTAATGGGGGGTATTACCATGCCACTACAACGCAGCGTTAGCACTCACAGCGCTTTTTAATTTTTCTAGGCCAACTCTCGAATCCATGAAGATCTGCCTATTCGACGATATTTTGGAGCGCCATGTTCGAAAGAGTCTCGCCCGTGCGCTGACTTGTCGTGGACATGAGGTTTTCGTGACTCCACCTGTCTGGAGAGGGCATTCTGCGCCAACAAAGCCTGCTGATGTCACAACTGTGCGTTCGGCTTTGGAAGAGGTTACGGCGGAAAGGCCCTACGTTCTTTTCAACTTTCGGGCTTCTACATTATCACCGGACATGCTCCGCGACCTGCACTGCGCTGGCATCGTTACGATCATGTGGTTACCGGATGATCCTGTTCTCTATGACATTTCCTATAAGTCAATCGTTGACCACTATGACTTAAGATTGAATTGCGACAGCGCAGCAATATTGCAAATCTACGAGAAAAATCGTGGTATTCGCGGCGTCAACTTCCCTTTTTGGACCGATCGCCAAGAAGTCGGTGGAAGTAGCGATGCCTTCACCGACGCCGAGTTCGACTTAGTGTTTCTGAGCAACGTCAAAGGCAAGGTAAGGACCCGGCGCTATGATATTTTGGCCTGCTTGTCGGCGCCGATTCGCTTCTTCAGTCGCCTGGAATACGACCCGGCAGATTTTGGTGTCGGTTATCTCTGTACAAAAAGCAACCATCAAACGTCAAGACTTCACAACAGACCACACCCACTGGATTCTGCACATTGGAACATTCGTTAATGGCTCGTAGGCCATCGTTGCTTTTCTTCTCCGTGCATTCAGAAACCTTGGGCATAAGGTCGCGCATGTGGACTTTCGCCGGGAACCTGATGTGCTTGCCATAGCTCTGCCGACCAGCACGACCGCTATTGCACAGTGTTAGTCAATCCAAACGCTGTCTTGAGCGTTGTCGGCAGTCAAGTTCGATGCTGGTAGTCTCAAATTGTGCAGGTCTTTGCTTCGACGAAGCCGCTGCCAGCAGCCTCAAGAAGCGGAAATCAATCTAATTGGTCTAACAATGTCGAACCAGATGTGCACCCCTCAGTAATCGAAAATGCTCGTCTGTTCGATATGCACATGTCCAATTCGCGGCCAGCGCTGGCAACCTGTCGGAGCAACGGGCTCGCCTATACGTTTCTGATGCTATTCGCAGTATACCTCGGTCCGATTCTCAAAGAGCTGGCACCGAATCCCGCTTTCGACTTGGACATCATCTGTCTGGGACATGCCGCAGGACGTCCTGAAAGGGTTAAGACAATGGTGGCACTGATCGACTCCTTTTCATCAGTGCGAACATACGTTAAAGATTGGCCGTTCGAAGGTGCGCAAAAAGTTAAGGGACGGGATGTGATGCATGCCAGCAGGGGTGTTCGTCTCCACATCAATTTCCCGCTAACTCTAGCCGGTCACACCAATTTAAAGTGCGGCGTTTTCGAGTCTATTGGCAGTGGCGCGGTACTACTAACGCATCGCTTTGATGAGATGGCCGACTATTTTGATTATAGTTCCGAGATTATTGAGTATAATGACTGCCACGATCTGATCTCCAAAATTCGGATTCTACTATCCAATCCCGACGAGGTAGAACGAATTCGGCGTCGGGGATTTGCCAGGCTAGCGCGCATGCACCTCTACGAACGTTGTTGGTTGGAAGTTTTCTCCCGGTTAATAAGATGGGCTACGGATTAATGAAACGATGTTCAATCTCGAACGTTTTACTCACATCGCAGCTGAGCAATGCGCAGCTGCAGCACCACCAGTCCGAATGCTGGTGAACGGATCTTTCGGTCAAGACAATATTGGCGACGAGTTGATTATTGCAGTCCCCTGCAAGTACGAGCATCAAGATGGTGAAGTTCGATTCTCAATGATAAGTCGTCGTAACTTGTAGTGGTTGCGTGTTGTAATTCGCGTTTCTGGCAAACTCAGCAGTAAGTCAGTGATCTTGCAAGCGACTGTAAGGTATACTTTTGGTGCTAAGTGTCAGTGACGAGTCTCGACGAGAGTTTCGAGTTGTTTAAAAAAACGCCTCTACCACCAAAACGTATATTTTGATCATTAATCGGCGTGAATCGATCTGCTCAAACTATGTCTGCTGCTTTAATTACTAAACTCGCTATTCAAAAAGCGATTTAAGCGCTCGAAGCAAAATTTGAACAAATAGTGCACACGCGACTGTCTGCAAGAACATCATTTTACCCAAGTAAATACTTAACTTTGAGTTCGGGTTATCACGGAATTTATCTTGCACGCAGTGCACATTCCCACAATTTGCAACTGCAAACAATTTTCTCGGGTACAACATTGAAAAACAGAGTTGACACATGATGCTGAGCGAAGAAGCAACCGAAAATGAAAATCAAGAAATTCAAGCCGGAGATCAAATAGCACGAGTCTATCTAGGTGAAAAGGGCGGCTCCATCCAATATAAGAAAGCGCGCTCTCGAATCGACTGGATGGCCGGAAAAATGCAAGGAGAAACGGCGCTGGATGTGGGGTGTAGTCAAGGGATTTTAGCATTACTGCTTGGAAGAGGTCCCACGCACATCATTGGCATCGACATCAACGCGGCTTCAGTTGAGTATGCACAGCAACAGCTAGATCTCGAATCGGATGAAGTCCAAAGCCGCATCGAGTTTCGACACGCTGATTTTAATACGGAGAGTATTAAAGAAAAGAACTTTGACACAGTGTTCATAGGCGAAGTCGTTGAGCACTTACGTGAGCCCAAGCCTTTCGTTGCCAAGGCTACCAACAGATTGAAAGATAGCGGGCGGTTAGTAATGACCACGCCGCACGGATTTCTACCACATCATGATCACTACCACGCCTTTGGGCTAGATGAATTTCTCGACCTCCTGCCAGACTCAATCTCCGTCACTGAAATGAATGTTGTCGATGGATACATCCGCATGGTTGGAGAAAAACACTCCAATGGTCAGGTCACGCGGCCTTCCAAGACAGATATAATTCATTTATCCACCAACTCTTTGATCGCGCAGCAACAGTTTTTTCATGAACTGCTTGCAAAAAAGAAGTCACACTATGAACGACTGGAACGCAAGTTAACTGCGCATAAGCAGCGTGAACAAGGCCACCAAAAAGCGACGACCACCCTTGAGAATGAACTTCTTGCTAATAATAATCGCGCCGGAGAACTCAAAAATCAAATCGACGAATTAGCGAGCAATAACCAAAAACTAAAACAAGAGCTGGTTGCCACCAAAGAGAATCTTAAGCAAGCCGAAAAACTAAGAATTAAGCTCGGTGAAGTAAGGTCGCACAATGGGACATTACAAAAAGAAATTGGAACCACTAGGGAAAGTCTTGAACAAATGTACACTGGGCGGGCATTCAGAGCCGGTAGAATCGTTTCTGAGGCATATAGGCAACCCTGGCCAAACGCATTTTTCGTACTCCAGCGACTGATTCGCCTAGCATTGGATAAACCAGAACCAGTCAAATCACTAGCGGACAAGACGCACGCGGTTATAGAGCCCAAGCCTAAGAAAGCTTCGATCTATCAGCCCTACCAACCGCTGAAGTCGGTTTACGAATCGACTTTCACAGTGGCAGCCATTCTCGACGAATTCACCGAATCCTGCTTTCGTTACGAGTGGAACCTCGTAATGTTAACCAAAAATGATTGGCAACAGCAGATCGACGACAACAAACCGGCATTCCTGTTTGTTGAGTCCGCCTGGCGCGGCAATAAAGGAGAATGGAATTACTTGCTGTCCAATTACAAAGATAAGGAAGTTAACCCGCTGCGCGACGTAGTCGCGTATTGCAAGCGGGCACAAATTCCTTGCGTGTTCTGGAATAAAGAAGACCCGCCAAACTACAACGTGTTCAAATACGCTGCCAAAGATTTCGATTTTGTATTCACCACAGACGCGGATTGCATACCTAAATATCAGGAGTTCTGCGGCCACAATCGAATTTATGCATTACCTTTTGCTGCTCAACCTGTGCTTCACAACCCGGCGCGGAGGCATGAGAACCCACAACGCGAAGTGGCATTCGGTGGCGGCTGGTATGGGGAAAAACACACCGCTCGCCAGCAATATTTGCCACCTTTGTTGGACGCAGCGATCACGCTTGGCTTAAAACTATCAATTTTTGATCGATTCTCCGGCCTAAACGACACCAAGCATCAGTTCCCAGAAAGGTACCAGGCATATATTCGCACGGCATTGCCGTATGAAAAGATGTTGTCGGCCTACCGGATGTTTCCGGTATTTCTCAACGTGAACTCTGCGACAGAATCGCCGACTATGTTTTCACGTCGAGTGTTTGAACTGCTCGCATGCGGCACCGCTGTGGTCTCGTCGCCATCAGCTGGTATGCAAGAAATGCTGGGGGAGTTAGTGCCAGTCGCCGCCAACGCAGACGACGCCAAAATTTTGCTAGAGGAACTTCGCGATGATCCTGATCGAAGGCGACAGGTGACCCATCTTGGCTATCGCAAAGTGATGAACGAGCATACATATAGTGTTCGAGCCCAGACGATATTAGAAACGGTGCTTCCGGCTAAGACCATCTCAAAATCTCAGCCTAAAATATCAGTAGTACTAACAACTAATCGCCCAGAGTATTTACGACACTGCAAAGAAAGTTACACGCGCCAAAGCTATTCTAATAAAGAGTTGATTCTAGCTCTGAACAGCAACAGTTTTTGTCTTGAAGAAGTCAATGCGATGTTCGGTGATCTTGATAACATCAAGATTTTTTCGATACCTGAGGATAAAACACTGGCAGCTTGCCTCAATCATGTTCTCAAATACGTCGATGGTGACTACTGGGCGAAGTTCGACGACGACGATATCTATGGTCCCGATTATCTCGCAGACAGCCTGCTACCGTTCAAGTATACAGACGCTGACATTGTCGGCAAAGCGACCTACTTCGCCCGCATCGAAGGCGATGAAGCATTGTATATTCGTCATCAAGGGAAAGAACATGACTACGCCAAGCTGGTGTGCGGCGGTTCGCTGGTAGTTAAAATGGGGGTTATGCGCGATGTCTCGTTCGACGAGTCAATCAAAAAAGGCGCTGACACTGCATTCTTGCGCGCCGCAACCGAGGCAGCATACAAAATCTACTCTGCTGATCGCTTCAATTTCATACAAGTTCGTGGCAGTCAGATTGCGCGCCACACTTGGAAAATTAAACATGAGGACTATCTTAAGTCATGTCAAACCGTAGCAAGCCGATACGATGACCAATTGGTACTTATCTAGCGACTTCAGCGATGGCTGTCAAAGTGACCCCAACGGATTAAATTGAGATGATTGTTAACAGTGTCTGGCTAACAGAAGTACCTATTAAAGACGAATTGGCCGACGTTAAAATGCGGTTTGAACAGCAATACCAAGCTACTTTCGGCAACGCCAACGGAAAGGGCTTGTACACGGCGGATGACTGGTCGCGTATTGCTTTTTGCCATCAGCTCGTCGGTGATAGTCGAGGTAGCATCCTGGATGTGGGCGTCGGACCAGGTGCGCTTCTAAATATGCTACAAATGAGCGGAGATTTTATCCGCGTAACCGGCATTGATATTCGTCATTACACTAAACTGGTGAAACTGACTGATGAGTTGGATATCCAGATTATGAGCGTCGATGACATGGCGTTCGCGGACGACGAGTTCGACACCGTAATTTGCATGGAGGTGCTTGAACATATCACTCAAGACCAGTTCGAGCGCGCATTGGTCCAACTGCGCAGAGTCGCCGGCAAGCGACTCTTCATGACCGTTCCATTGCGCGAACCGCTGCCTTTGCCTTCATATCATAAGCTCCGGTTTGATTTTGATGATATTGAGCGTTATTTCCCCAACGGTCGCTATTACTTGTTGGAACGGAGACGGGGTATACCTTGGATGGTCATAACGGAAGACGTAAGCAATGATAATTCGACTCTAGATGGTGCCATCACTCTAGCGCCCGACGAGGAATAGTTCATGGAAGAATTTGAGATTATCGATAGAAATGCATTGGCAGTACCTGAGGCCGACGCTGCAAAGCAACACTGGGCCAATATTGATGTCGACTACTATAAAAAAGAACGAGAATGGTCCCGATTCATGGCCCAGCGAGTGCTGTCTTTTGCACCTAATTCGGTATTTGAATTCGGCTGCAACGCTGGTAAAAACCTAGTCACGTTACGCCGGGAATTACCAAATCTCAAGTTGCACGGTATCGATATTAACTCTAAGGCTATTGCGCACGCTCGACAACAAGGTTTAGCTGTAGCTTGTGGAGATGAGCACGTTTTGGAACTACTTCCAGATCAAGCTTTCGATGTCTGTTTTACCGTATCTGTATTGGATCATCTCTCAGAACCCGAGACTGCGGTGTTAGATTTAGCGCGCATCTCCGGCAAAGCCATGTTGCTACTTGAGCCGTGGCTTGGTAAAGAAGGTAAGGTTGTACGAAACAAGGATCGCGTAAGCGGTGAAATGATCGATACGACGCCATTTTCATATTCCTGGGACTATTTGGGAATGCTGAATAGGTTGCTTCCGAGGTGGACGATTTCAGCGGAAGCATACCCCATGGAGTCAAATCTTGGCCGCTACTACACGCTCTATTCAGCGTTATGCCCAGACAAGGGTAAAACCCAGTTCGCAATCTCGAATCGTACCACCGGAGAAACTACAGCTATTATGCCTACAATACAGCTTGTTGAATTTGCCACTCTTAAAAATAGGATCCCAAGACCTATTTACACTGGTTTAAACGCGTTTATTAATAAAAAAGTGAATGTGGCGCAGCGTAACTGGACAAAGCGGATAGAAAATATCAGAAACGAACTGAAAGATTCGGACCGAGCATTGCAAGGAATCGCTCCAAAAGGCGGGTATGTGGTTGGTGAGAAAGTCGCTTTTCACCCAACCCAAACGCAGCTAGGAAAGGTGGTGCGACGCGCTGCGAAGCGGCCAATCTGGTGTCGTCTGCTTTATACCCTTGCCGACAAGTTCGCACCGAAAAACGCATTGGAACTTGGAACTTGTGTCGGTATTTCAACGGCTTATCAAGCTGCAGCTCTACAGAAAAAATCTGGGAAGCTGTTTACTCTAGAGGGTTCAAGCGATTTCTCAAAAGTTGCCGAAGAAAATTTGACTGAGTTGGGCATCTCAAATGTGGTCGAATTCGTGCGTGGCCTATTCGACCACACCTTGTCGAGTACGTTAGATGAGTCCGAAGAATGGGACTTCATTTTTATAGACGGTCATCACGACGGCGACGCTACATGGCGGTATCTGCGAGAAATCCAGCCAAGACTGGCTGCTACCGCATTAGTAATATTTGACGATATTCGCTGGTCCGATGACATGCTCCGTGTCTGGGAAGAGATCGTGGCTAGCGGGACCTTCCAATTATGCATAGATTTCGAGGAGCTTGGGGTCTGCGCCAAGTTCCCCAGTGATCAACATTATCGAGTTGATATCGGCGTCAAGACCTTGACAGCTCAAAGCTAAATTTGGGGCACGTTTTTCGTTAAACGGGTCACTAGGGATAGCTAAACATGATTCCGCATGGATCTGGGACTGATTCTTTCCGGCAACACGATTTGTCGTGGGTTGATTTTAATCTAAATACCTGGAGGTCAACTTGACCCACTCTACTACATTCCATCTCCATGTGGAGCCATACCGGCTAGAAGGCAGCCGCATTTATTTCAGCTGGACAGTCGACCCCACTTCAGATTTATTTCGGAATCATGAAGTGTTTTTCGAGTATGTTGATATCGACCTTGAGAAGATAAATTCTCAGACATGGTATGCGATGTTTTTTGCGCATATAGCGAAAGCTGCCGATGAATCGGGAGCGGAATGGATATTACACTTTCCGATAGTGATGAGCGCAAGCCACTTACTGCCATGGGCAAACTATTTGGAACTATCCAATGTATATGTCGCGCAGGACAGTTTTGCCGACGCCGCCGATCTGCGAGGACATGAACCGAGACCTAACTCCGACAATGATGAAGCGCCGATTGCTGTGTTGCTTGGCGGCGGCAAGGATTCAATGTTTACACTTGCCCTACTAGGTGAAATCTACGGCCGTAAAAAGGTAATCGCGACGACGCTGGCTCATCATCCTCGTAACTCTCAGCAACATCGGATTCGTCACCAAGCCCAACTAATTGGGCCGCTGATTGAACAAACAGGCGTACCGACGTTGTACATTCAGACCAGTGTACGAAACTGTTTTAGCAAGCGAGTGCACTCACGGAGCTCTGGACTTGTTCTCTACTTTGCAACGCTGTTGCCCTATCTTGTCACTGGTACATTCAGGACCATTACTTTCTCTTACGAAATGACTCTGTTGTATGTGCAAAATATTGGTGGCATCCCGGTGTTTGCGCATGAGCGTTCTCGCTGGGAGAGCATCACTAGGCTTGCCGCTGCTCTTTCAGACCTATACGCCACTCGTGTCCGAATTCTCAACATCAATTCCGCATTAAGTAAGCATGGAGCGTTTTCGGTATTGGTGCGGCGATATCCCGAGTATCTCGGTACATTGTTTATGTGCGAGGCAACGCTGGATCGAGACACCAAGTGGTGTGGTCAGTGTTGGAAGTGCTTTGAGTATGTGCTTATGTGTCTCATAGAAAAAACTCCATGCGAAATCGATATAGACACCTACATGGCAGAAGCGCGTTACATTCAGAACGTTTTTAAGACCGCCAGTGGACTGAAAAAACATGTTGAAACTGGCAATCTGTGTTGGTCCAATACCTTTGGGGGTCATCCTGTTCACTACGGAACCATGTGTCACTCATTCGCCCACTTAGATATGGATTACGTCAGAGTCACGGTTTCGATCCCAACTGCTGCTAAGTTGGAGTCCATGAAGGAATGGTTCGGTAATTATTTCTTTGCGCTATTCGATGGTTATGTAAGAACCAGTCTTCAACGTCTGCCAATCTCGAAAATCACAGAGTTAGAAGCAATAGTTTCAGGCACGATTTCAGCCTACGATGACGAAAATGAGCCGTTCCTATGCGGAGATGAGTGGGTTTCTCTGCGTACAGACCTGCAACACGATCTCACTACCATGCAAGCAAATGACTTGGTTGCGGAGCTAGCCACGTAAGTTCCAGACTCGGCAAACGACAAATGCTTACGACCAGAAATTGACAATATCTTCATACGTTTCGCGATCCTTGGCCACCTCCACGACAGCCGCATCCTCGACACTATTTAGCGAAATCACTTTTGGAAAGGGACGGCTGCAGTGCCGCGACCATAGCGCAAATGTATTAGCGCCAATATCGTGCAATACTAGTCGATCACCCGCAGACACGTTTGCCAACCCCACTGATTTCCCGATGTAGTCGCCACCAAAGCATAGCGGACCGGCTACATCGGCTGATATGTCGACACCCTCTTTAAAGATTCCGCTTTCTTCCATAACAGAAAACCGCAATTGCCAATCCTGTGGGTTGTAGCACTCGCGCAGAAACATATCAGCGCCACTATGGGTAATCAATGTAACGCCATTATGTCGCCTTTTCATATACTCGATGTTCGATACTGCCCAACACGCGTTTGCGTGAACATAGCGCCCAAATTCCGTAATCAGTGAATACTTACCGTCGAACAGCTCTTCGCAGTTGCGTCGAAGTTCGCAAGCATAGTCTTCTATAAAATACGGCTTTCCCGCACCATAATTCACAGGAAAACCTCCCCCGATGTCGATGTAGCGGATTTTATCTACACCCGCCTGACGATTGACGGTTGCGGCTAGATCAAGAACCTTGCGCACCGCGTTGACTGTGGGCTTGAGGTCTGTGAATTGCGAGCCAACATGTAGATGTAAGCAGTCCAAGTCTTCCCACTTCAAGCAAGCTCGCACGAGACTCGAAGTTTCATTGATCGGGATACCAAATTTGGAAGCTAAAGTGCTTACGTTCATAGAATCTACCGATTTTGAGCCTACGAGGGGGTTCACTCGAAGCCCAAGTCGAAAGCCGGAATCAGAGCAGCGATACCGGTCGAGCTCGTCTATAGAATTAGCATTGATCCGTAAGCCCGGCATATTTTTTGAAAGGTGCTTAATCTCGGAAACGGTTTTGGCAGGAGAGTCAAACACGAGTCGCTCGGCTTCAAGGCCAACATTGCTCGCCAAAAACACCTCGCCCAAAGAGGCTGCTTCGAGACCGAAGCCTTTTTTAACGATATGGCTAAGCACGGTTGTCAGCGGATTCGTTTTGATTGCTACAGCATGCAACGAATGTTGCGGAAAAGCATCTCCAAGGCGCCTCAGGCGATCATCTATCACCGAGAAGTCGACAAACACAACGACCGTGTCCTGCTCGTCAATGAGTCCGAGATTCAACGCGCTACGATACGCCGTTGAAATCGTCTCATCGGTTACGAGTTTCAATACGTCACCTTAACGTAGCTCTCGATGATTTGAATAAGGCTCCGGTCTCTGTTGCCATCAAACCCTTCCTCCACAAACGCTCGCACGTCGCTGGAACCCAAAGCAATCCGGATGAATGAGCGGTCGCCGTATTTTACGGGTTGGCCGATAAGCACCTTCGAATATCCATTGATCCCGGTGACTGTTCCACCGCAAATGTCGTTATATAGCTTGGTGAGCTGCGTGTGTGTCAGGTATCGGTTGGAGGGGGATTTGACTCTGAAGGATACAATCGTCTTGTTTGTGGCTTCCTGCCCCGGCATCAACTCAAAGTAGTCACTACGTGATAGATTGTCGACGACAAATTTATTCCACAGATCGATTTGTTGGTTCACATCGTAAGCATCAAGCTCAGCCATCAACAGCATTTCCTTTAACGCAGCCTCCCAACGAAGTAGCAAACCAAAGTTCCTGTAGTCGGGAAGGTGCTCGCGAATATCGGAGAATTTGTCCGGGATGTCGTATCTAGAAAATATGCTGGCAAAAGGTGCCACTGCGGCAGCGGTTGCTTTACGGAATTGGTTCGACAAAGTTTTCGGAACCAGCAACACAGCGCAGAATGGAGGTGCGTTATAGAACTTCGAGCCGGTCAACATCACCGAACAGTTCATTCCCAACAAGCCGTTGATCAGAGTCCGCGAAGCGCGAAACTGGCACAGATCAATCGTCCACATTACATTGTCGGGAACTTGAGATACAACTGCGATATTGTTTTCTATTCCCGATTTACTTCCAATAACCAGGTTTCCGCTCACGGAATGAGATCGACAATGCTCATGTACAAGCTCGGATATTGCTTGGCTTTGGTTGATGATAGCGCCATTGGGATCACGAGCCGGCAGCGTAACGCAATCTATTTTTAGTGTTTCGGAAAGACGTGCACCAGGCGACAGAGAAGCGCCAAACTGATTCCGGCTTGAAAAAAACCGCCCCTCAAAAGCTGCGTTCGAGCCCGAGCCGAGCTCCTCTGGGCAGGTAACGACATTGAATATTTTTTGACCAGGGTTGATCAGATTGGCGAACAGTAGTTGATAGAAACACAAATCGCTACCTGAGGGTGCAAAGAACACATCAAAGCGGTCTTGATCTTCATAGTTGATCAAATCCGTAATTTTTTTGAGTTGCTCGTGCCGAACACGATCAAATTCCTCATTGTTCAAGCGATAGTACAGCGTCTTCGCCGCGTTGTGTCCGTCCTCAGAGAGAGGCGAGCATGTACAACTGCCCCGATTGAATACCTGTGCGAAATGAACTGGATTGACATTGTATTTGTTCACTCCACTTTCCCCAATATCCAGGCGGCCATCGCCTCCCTTCGTAATGAGTTCGTCAAATGGCAGTTTTAATTCATTTTCCATTTCGGCTTTCACGAATAACGACTAACTGTATATACGGATGGTTAAAGAAAATATGAAAATCAGGGAGGCCGAATTCCAGCAACCATCTCGTTCTGGGTCAACTCACTAGAATGTTCTGTATGCATATTATAAACATGCCAATCGGTCGGGTAGTGTAAACTCTTACGCTATACTTGAAAATCGCCACGTTTTTAAAACCAATGTTAGTTAGCGCCATACAGTAGGGTTGAACACCCGCGCAACTTGAAAACTAAACTTCTAACCCGCATATTTTATAATTCAGAACTGCAATCAACGGGTAACAAGAGGCCAAGCAACGAAATAGGCCCACCATTGATGGATAGTTATCTGGCGGTCATTAGAATGTGAACGTCTATATTCCAGACGTAATACAATAGAAATAGCCACTATGGATAGACGCGGTAATATTGAATCGAATCCAAAGTTCTGTTTAACCGTCAAAAAAACTCCCGAGGCCCGTTCTTGGAATTAATTATCCACTGCGGCGCCCACAAAACGGGCTCTACCTCAATTCAATCTCTTCTGTTCGAGCAACGCCATGAGCTACTGAAGCGAAGTATTCTTTACATTACCGAAGCCGAGCTGAATCGCAGCGGAGTTTTACAATATCTTCACCGGCCAGCCACCCCTGTCGGCGCGCGAAATGAAATACGATCGCAACTAATACAGATGCTTGACAAGCACCAGCCCGAGAAAGTCATAGTATCGCATGAAAGCATTTTCTCATTCGTTAGTCTTTATCACGGTGGTGGCGACTTCTATCGCTCAACTCCTCAGTCGCTGAAGAACCTAGCGCTACTAGAACTGGGAGAATTGTTTGGCTCTATTCGCGTCGTGCTCTATGTTCGACGGCAAGATGAATTTCTCCAGTCTTTGTATATGCAAAATTTATCTACCGGTATGTGGACCACCTCTTTTGATCGAACACTAGCCGAAATTGATTGCGCGAAAATTTCATGGCTATCGTACGCTACCAATTTGGCAGACTTTTTTGGCCACGAGCACGTGGCTGTTCGACCTTTTGAAGTAATAAAAGACGGGTGGTCGAACCTCGTTGCCGATTTTGGCGTGGCGAGCACAATCGACTTGCATAGCGATCTGGACGAAAAAAAAGTAAATGAGAGTTTCTCAGCACCGGCGTATTTCCTCGCGCTCAAACTTATGCCACTGCTTAGCACCAAGAAGGCAAAATTGCGTGTCGCCAAAGCGCTGAAATTTGCGCTGCCGCCATCGCTATTTGGTAAGGCGAAGCCCCTTTCGAAATTAGATAGCTTGAAAATTCTCGGTCAACTGGAGCAGGACAACCACGAATTATTTTCCACTTTTATAAAGGACTACCCTGAAGACTTCTATGCCCACAATTACTTAAAGACGCTCTCCCGATACACTGGCAGCAATTCACCGCGCCGCTAGTTCAAGCAATATTTAATTGAGGCCAATAATTACCGTACTGTTGACCGAAGGAAATCTGTTCGGTCCTAGAATAGCATAGTATTTTCAAGTTGCCCTAACCTCCGCACAGTTGGTCGCAGCATACGAAGCCTTAAATCACGTCGACATATTCCTTGAGCGCAGCGACCGTTTGCGGCAACTGCTGTTTTTGTAAAATCGCAAGGAACTCTTTTGGAGTTTTTGGGGGACTTTTTAGCGCCATACGCTGCTCTCTCAGAATGCGACACACAGTGCCCGCCGCCATATCCAGCTGGTAAACTACGAAATCGTCCG